>Ga0255453_1079_pt1 | contig 12146 bp, 15 predicted proteins | sample ANMaggQLBNCT01G4_FD_182628 | JGI IMG/M metagenome (GOLD analysis project Ga0255453, IMG submission 182628) | Sediment cell enrichment communities from methane seep in Santa Monica Basin, California, United Staets - ANME aggregate JGI... | ecosystem: Environmental > Aquatic > Marine > Cold seeps >...
TCTACTGTATTTGTAATATCTATTTTAGTTTTTTCTTCTATAAGTGGAATATTAGCATTATATCCTTCGCCTTATATATTAAACTACAACGATCAATTCAGTCACAATGAACTAAATGGGCTAGATTGGTTTCTGGATTGTAGGGATACCCGCACCCCTGTGGGAGCACTAAGTTTCGGGGAGCCACTGCTACGAAGAGGTATTAAGTCTAAGATACCGCCTTTTCATTTTAACTATAACAATCACACAATGTTAGGTGAGTCTTATACAAAAAGTAGCTATCTCACACTCAACAGACTGGACCGGTTGCTATATACAGAAGTTTGGCCGGAAATAGCAGAACTTAGATGGTATGCAAAAGATTTCGAAAAACTGAAACATGATGCAAGCGTAGATAAAACATATACCAGCGGTGGATGCGATATTAGGTATATTCATGCTTTAGGTGAGTGATTTTATGAAAAGGGTTTTAATAATTACTTACTATTTCATTCAAAGTAGCAACATAGGTGCGGTACGTTTACGTGGTTTAGCTAAGTATTTATGTGATTTTGGTTGGGAACCATTAATTCTAACTGCTACGTTACCGAACGTAACAGAGACACACCCGGATATGCGAGTTCGCGTGATTGAGACACCTTATGAAGACTTACTCATCACCTGGAAAAAGAAACTTGGTCTAAAGTTAGATGAAACGTTAAAAGAGCAGTTTGAATTGCCAACACATAAAAACAAAAATACAATCACCGATTTTATCCTGAATTGCTGGGAAGAAGTCTTTGCATATCCCGATATACAAAAAGGTTGGTATAAGTTTGCTGTTGAAGGAGCTGATAACTTGCTACAAAAAGAAAGTTTTGATGCCATCATTAGTTCATCCAGTCCTGTTACATCCCATCTTATAGCTAAAGAGTTGAAAAATAGATACGGAATTCCTTGGATTGCCGACTTACGTGACCTGTGGACACAAAACCATTATTATAGCTACAGCACGTTAAGAAAACACATAGAAAGAAGGCTGGAAGTAAGAACGTTATCTACGGCTGATGCGTTAACAACAGTATCTCAACCTTTAGCCGAGAATTTAAAAGAACTGCATAAAAGTAAAGACGTATATGCGATTTCAAACGGATTTGACCCCGCAGAAATAGTTACGGGATCTCAGCTTTCTGATAACTTCCGCATTGTCTATACCGGCTATTTATATAAAGGCAAAAGAGACCCAGAACTGTTATTCAAAGCTATACAAAAGTTGATCGCAGAGGGATTTATAGAACCAGATGAAGTCGTGATTGATTTTTATGGATATGAAGAGGGATGGTTAGAAATGGATGTAGAACGGTATGGCTTACAGGACATTGTTAATGTGCATGGCTTGATTCCAAGAGAAGAAGCATTAAAAAAACAGAGAGAAGCGCAAATACTGCTTCTACTTACCTGGAATGACCCTACTGAAAGGGGCGTATATACCGGTAAAGTTTTTGATTACTTAGCAGCACGGAGACCTATTCTTTCTTTGGGTATATCAGGCGGAGTAGTTGAAGATTTATTAAAAGAAACAAATGCTGGCGTACACACTTCCTCTCAAGAAGAAATAGAAAGGGCTCTTAAAAAGTTTTATTATGAATTTAAACTAAAAGGCAGAGTAGGCTACTGTGGCATAAGCACAAAAATAGAGCGGTATAGCCAAAGAGAAATGGCGCGAAAATTTGCGGTTGTGCTTGATACCTTAGCAAATAGGTAAGAAAGGATATTTATGCAATCTGCAAAAAAATCGTATTTGACGTTGGTATAGCATTTATCGCGTCCGTAGTTACGCTGCCTTTGTCAATACTGCTATTCTTGGAAGATACCCTGGTGCTGAAGATCTGGGATTGTACAGAGTGACATCTACAATTTACGGAATTACGATGCTTGTTGCTGCGATTGGCACTCCCGTAGCGATAAGATAGGTAGGGGAAAAGCATTTATATAACACAAAAACATTAAAAGAATAGAGGTGATAAGATGTTCGAGATAACCGAGGATTTGATAAAAATGGAATTAAGAATAACTATTGCTGGTGAGCTGTATAAAAGAGGCGAGAAATTATTTGGAAATGCTTGTGAGATTGCCTCCTGAATATCGAGGAGATGAAAGAGATTTTATACAAACGAGGGATTAAGCGACACGTGAACGTAAGTTTAGAGGAGATGGAAGGAATGGCAAAGAAAGCAATCGAATTTGCAAGACGATAGGCAAATGACCATCTTAGTATGTGACACAGACTTTTTAATAAGCTTCTTCTTACAGATTGAGCGATTAGAGTTGATAAAAGATCTGTTTAAAGAGGAGAATCTATACATTCCAGTGGCTGTTCACGCTGAAATTGCTAAGACCAACATAATCACAGATTTATTGGATAAAGAGTGGGTACGGATTTAAAAGAGATGGCAAAAGATAAAGAATTTACAAATCTCGGTTCTGGCGAAAAGGAATGTTTGGCTTTGTGTAAGCGTTTTAAAAAATCGGTACTGCTCATAAGCGATAATAAAGCAAGGAGGATAGCAATTAAGAATGATATATTCACGTTGAACATTTCTGCATTTTTGCTTGCGTGTAAAGATGTGGCGATTTTGAATAGGGAAGACATCCTCACGATGATACATGACTTAAAAGAGAAGGATTACTACGAGTTCAGCGAGGATGAGAGAGCCAGGCTTATAAATGTGTTTGGTGTATAATCAGGTATAACCATGCAACCAACCAAAAAATTCGCATTTGATGTTGGCATAACAATCCTTGCGTCCGTAGTTACGCTGCCACTTGGCTTCGTCATTACCGTGGCTCTGGGTAGATACCTTGGCGCGGGCGATTTAGGATTATACCGAATGGCCTCTACGATTTACGGGATTGCAATGCTTGTGGCTGCGATTGGAATTCCCGTGGCGATGATAAAATATGTGGCTGAATTTTGATTAGCTCATCACACCAAAACTTTTCAACAATTCCCTGAACCATTTCACTTTCAAAACCCACAACAGTAACAGATAAATAAGAACTATCATCAATCCAAATCCGGCAAGAGTCAATAAGCTACTTACATGTCCCTTTAGCATGTATAAGAGCGGAATCAAAATTACTAAAACATAGCCCATCTTATTCAATTCCAACTTATGAATTTTGAATTTATTAGATTTATTCACACAGTAAATAGTTATAATACCCAAAATAAAATACGCAAACGCGGTGGCAAATGCTGCTCCGCGCAAACCATAAAGTGGGATTAACGAAAAATTCAAGACTATATTTATGATGCCAGATATTCCCAGCATTTTAATGAATATTGTCGGATTATACACCGTTGCAATATATCCCCTAAAGGTTATGTAAGCAGCATAAAAAACTGTTCCAAACATTAGTATCATCAAAGGATAGATCGCAGGTTCATATACCACACCAAATAGAATCTTTATAATCGGAGTAGCAAACAGAACTATTCCAATTGAAAGAGGAAGCATAACATATATCACAAGTGATAAAAGAACGTGTAGATACCCTGAAATTTCTTCCTTTTTGTTTGTGGCTATTAATCGTGAAAAAGTAGGAAAAAAAACCACGCCTAACGGTTCTGCAAGAGATGCAGCCATCAATGCAATTCCAGAGGCGATTGAATAATACCCAACATGGGTAACATTCACCAATGACCCTATTGCAAACTTATCTACCGATGCCATGAGTATAAGAAAGAACGATCCTGGCACCAGTGGTAAGCCGTACAACAACAACTTCTTTGCAATTTCCTTTTCAAATTGTGATTTAGACAATGAAATCGAGAATTTTCTTTTTAATAAATAGCCGCCACATAACACGGTGATGAATATGCTGATTATAGAACCACAAATCACAAACAGAGCTTCAAATCCTAATAGATATACTAAAACCAAGGAGAAAAAAAGAGCCATTGTCGTCCTTGACACGGATAAAAAGTTATAAATTTTAAATTCTTCAAAACCTCTAAAAGTATCTGTTGTCAAATTAGACAACGCAGATAAAACAATTAAAAATGTTATCACTTTAAATATTAAAACTAAGTTAACATCATGAAATACGACCGTTGCCACATAATCGCTGAACAAAAACCATAAAATAATAGCAAATGTAATAGAAAGTATTGAGACTATAAATGCCGTAATAATATACTGATTTGTTTTTTCTATGCTTGCTATACGTGTAGAAGGTATGTATCGAACTAATGATATACTTAACCCCAGTAGAGCAACCGGTGCAATAATGCCTCCAATACTTTGGCTTATTGAGAGCAACCCATATTGATAAGGACCTAATACTCGTGCAATAAGAATTGCAAAGATAAAACCAACAATAAAATTGATGAACAGTGATATGTACGTAATTGTGGTGTTCTTTACTATTGTACTGCCGCTCATGATTCTTATCACTTATTCTTTATCTGCTACAACTGAGATTCAATTTGATAATAAAGCATTAGCCTGTGTGAAGAGATATTGGAGTTTCTGACTTATTCTCAAAGAACTCATCTATAGCTACCTTTGCTGCTTTTTTGTACCCAAGGAAACCATAATCATTGCATACACATATACCCCCTTTTGTCATTCTCGGGTAAAAAAAAATACAGCAGTCACGAGTTGTTGGATAGAGGTCTACATCTATAGAGGCTGTCCCACAATTGGTTTTGGCACCAAAAATATTCCTTCTTTTTTGATTTAGAGCATTATCTGCCTTTCTTTTCCGGCCAATTTTGAATTGTTGGACAGCCTCTATATGGACAAAACTAAATTGTTTATCCGAAACATGTTTAAAAGTATCCGGAATGTTGCCCGGATGAAAGTCAATGTTTGAGAAATTACATAGATATTCCTTGACGCTTTCGAGAGAGGTATCTGCGAAATCACCATGAAGATTGCAAGCATAATTGCATAATTGATGTAGAATGTAGCAACGATCTTCCCGTACCACTGTACGGTGCGTTATGTGCTGATATATTTCTTGGAACCAAGGCTCAAACCAAGGTGAATACGTTAAATAATCATATGGGGAATTTCTGGTATATTTTCCTCTAACAGTTCTAGTTATGAATCGATATTCAAAACGATTTACTGCTTTTTGTACAAGGATTTTCAACTTGTTAATCATACTCCGTCCCTCCTTCAATGTAGTTTTTACGATCAAGTGCTATTCTCATTCTTTCTCCACCCCCACAAAGAAGAATGCGGACAAATATTTAAAATTTAATTTCCATTCAATCCAATTTAGTAAACGTATAAAAGAAGGAAAATTATGTATCAAGAAACCAAATACCAGTCCCCCCGAAAATAGATGTGTACTTCTAAGTGGCTTTGTTCTGAGTCCTGCCAGCTCTAATAAAGATATTATTCTCCAATAAGGAAATTTCATGTGTGGGTCTATTTCTATTTTATTATCTCGTAACAGATTTCTTAATTCATTAATCACTCTTAGACGCATCCAGAAATAGCTAATTAAATTCGGCATCGAAACAATAGCTTTTTTCCCGCGTTTTAAAACCCTATTAAGTTCTGAAGCACCTCTTGACGGGTCGTCTAAATGTTCAAGTACCTCTGAACATAACACGAAGTCGAAAACATCGTCTTTAAATGGTAATCTCTGAGCATCTGCACGGATTAAAGTCACATTTTTAGTTAACTGTTTCTTCCCTACAAATTCTTTGCTTACACTTATTTCACGATTTGATAATTCTATGCCTACAACATTACGATTATTTCTTGCAAGAAGTGTTGTATAGATTCCTCTCCCACATCCGATTTCAAGAATTTTAGCTTCTTTTTTTATATTCTGTCGGTTTACTATGTCAATGACATTGTTAACACGTTGCCTGTGTTGATAACGCCATAGCCATGAATTGTAATATTTTTGATATTTATCTAAATCCGCTTGCAGCTTATCATTTGGAACTACTCCCGGTATCACAAACTTCGGATTGACTTTAAAAATGTAGCCACCAACAGTCCTGATTAGCAGAATTGGAATTGAAATATATCTTTTGTTTTTAATTGCTTTAATTAATTGACCGTAGCTCTGCAGATAACCATAGGACTGTTGGCCGTCAAAAATTGTCGTATTCCCGGAAAAAATTGATTTTTTTACACTTTCGAAATTTAGTGAATTAACTAATGTTCTCGCCATTCCAATTTCAGAGTCGAAATGCGCATCGCTTCCGGCAATCGTAGGTTTTTTATGCTTTTCTGCAAGTTCCTCGGCACGGAAATTTTCATATCGTCCAGTTCTTGCATTAAAACTTTCTATTACATCAACAGCCGATATTAGTTCGTCATTCAGTTTATGTCCCCTATAGGGGTGAGGCAGTACAACAATCCCACCTTGCTCTTTTATCTCTTCAATCACTTCCATACTATTTCTCGATTTTATTTCTTCTTTTAAGAATAAGCCGATAATATCACCTGCTTCTGTGTTTATTTCACTTCCAACAATCACAAAAAAATCTTTATCATCATTAATTTTTCTTGCTTCTATGCCCCCTTTAATTGTTTCGTGGTCCGTTATTGCTATGCCGTTTAAACCACTCTTTTTAGCTACCATGATTATTTTCTCCGGTTCTAAAATAGAATCATACGAATATTTCGAGTGGATATGCAAATCAAATATCATGAAATCCCCTCCGGTTTTCCATGTGGATATTTGAGAGTTCTGTTTTTAAAACGAGAGATTATTGTAAATGGAGTCCCGTAAACTTGAAACAAATTAGGTTTTATATCATTCAACCAAATGTTACTTTTTGTATTCTTATCAAAAAAATCAGTAACGAAAGACTTAGCGGAACTCGGTTTAGTCAAGAGATGTAAAAAATCATCTGGAAATAGCCATCTAAACTTTATCCCTGTTTCATATTTTAAAACAGGTTCTATATCTCCATCTACTGCCATTTTCATTGTAAGGTAGGGGAAATCAACACCAGAAGCTGTTGCTAAATCCAAAGAACCCCAAAATTTCGGGTTAATCTCCATCAACTTAAATTTCCCATCTCGAATATCTTTCTTAAATTCTACCATGGCTACGCCATGCCAATTCAACGATTCCAACAACTTTAAACCTAGCTCCTTTAATTTTTCGTCATAAATGCTTTCTGCTACAGTACTCGGTCCACCCGTTATAGGATACTCCCTAACTCTTTTGTGCATAAATATCGCTCTTACTTTTCCTTTATTGAACAAAGCAAAAAACCCATAGCCTTCTCCTGGAATGTATTCTTGTACTATGGATTCTTCTGTTTTTAATTCAGATAATTCTTTAACGGAATTGGCATAACGTATGCGTCCCGATTCTTTTAGTCCTTTAACCACAACAGGGAAAGTTTCTATTTTTTCATCTTCGTCAAACATTTCAGGTATTTCCACCCCTAAATTTTTAGCCAATTCCATTGTTTTATACTTATCTGATGCGATCTCCATCGAATCGTAATTGGCTATGGGAATTCTTACGTAGGGTGAGAATTTGTCCTTATGCTTTGAAAGAAACGTAGTAGTAATATAACCTACTGGGAGTAATACATCTATCTCATTATTCTTAACATAATTCAACATAAAATTTATAAACAAAATTTCTTTTCGGGGATCGGGATACACTACTCTTTTCTTACAATAGTTTGAATAGAACGATTGGCTGCGCTTATAAGAAGAACCGGCAATTACGTAGATACCTCTCTTTCCCAACGATCTTACAGCGCCAAGTGTATGTTTATAATCGGCATCAGTGATAAAAACTTTCACATCCAATCACCTTGTGATTTTCTCTTATTCCACCATTTCCAAATCTCGTCTCCACTCGTCATCCACGCATTCTTCTCATAGCAATACTTCAAAATCTGCTCATAAAATTTCAAGTTTCCCATTCCAGTCATTTCCACTCCAAATAATCAAGCTCACATATATCCAGCCAATTCCCTTCGGATGAATCCAAGAACATCCCTAATCGCCCCCTCATAGTCTTCATCAAGCTCACTTGCCTTTACGTCCTTATCAGAGCCGTTGTGGAAATGCTTCGAAAACGTATGCAACTCCAGATGATCAGGTGCATTATCCCAACGATGTATCAATCCCCTTTGTGCCCTGTGTTCCCAATGATATGAATAGTCTCCATTCGCCGATACCCAAATGTCCAGAAAGCTGTTGTCACTGAAATATATCCGTAACTTATTTGGTGCACTGGCTTTCCCACCAATGAAGTCAGTGGATTTAACAATATCTTCGAACTCGTCCTCCGCTATCTCCTTCAATTTACTGTAAATTGTATACACCGGCTCACCTACCAAACTTTGCCTGTTCCTTTAAATCCTCTACATACCGTTCTTTATTCTTCCAAACAATGTAATCCTCCCATGCAGGATGACTCGCTATTTTCTTTGTCTTTATTGCATCATAAAGTTCTTCTTTTGATTTTACGTTATATCGCGCCCGTATGTCCGCTATATCCACTTCTGAAAGTCTTATCTCGCTTTCTATAAACGAAATCAAGCTTTTGTTAATTATCTCCTCTTCCGATACCCCCACTATTTTACTTATTCTCGTGGCTGAAACCATATTCTCACCTTTCCCACATTATTGCCTTTAATTTATTTTATTCTCCTTATCTAAATAGTTATCCGTTTCCTCATATATTTGCTCCACCATTTCCAAACTTCTTCCCCGCTCGTCATCCACGCATTCTTCTCATAACAATACTTCAAAATCTGCTCATAAAACTTCAGGTTCTCACCAACCATATATGTATTATGCCACAGTATAGTAATAATACCTTTATGCTTTTCCACGGTATCAATAAACATTTTTGTGAGCTCCCATGCACCTTTCAAATCCAGCTTCATGTAATCAAACAATGTGCAATCCATGATATTTAATGGTATTTCTAATATATCAACCACCTTGTTTGTATCTAAATTGAAAGGTTTGAACGGATGACACATACCGTTTCTAAAACCGACCATATCGGCATAGCCAAAAGTTGTGTCGTATTTAAAACCTGTTTCACTCAGTAATTCCCAGGTATCCGGGACTTTGAACTTCAAATAATGATTCCTGTACCCTATCACGTTCTTACCCAAAACTTGCTCCAAATTCTTTTTCTTTTCTTTAATCACATCCAGACTATTGTATGCCTCGTGACCTCCGTGCAGACCGACTTCCCATCCTTTGTCAGCAATATTACCTATTTCATGCTCTAATTCTTCAATTCTAAAACCAAAATCCAAATCCGCTTTATTTAGTGTCAAGAAATAGAAACTCGACTTTGCCCCGTATTTATCCTCTAAAGCCATAATATCGTTAAAATTCCACCAGGGATTCCATTTAGGCTTCTGCTTGTAAAATAGAATATTAAAAGCATTTTTTATTTCCCGTTCTTTTAAGGATTTGGCAGCATTATACATACTACTTATTTTTGTAGGATAAGGGTAAATACAATCAATGTCATGGGTTAAACAAACAGCAAAATTCTTACCGTCTGGATATTCAACAGTTAAACCATTTTCTATTAAAAATTTAGATACTTCAGGCTCTAAAACATTCCTATGTTTGCTTAAGTAATAAGGGAATCGGTCATATTGATCTGAAATATGTGATTTATATTCCTCTCGTTTCGTAAATAAATCCCAAAGTTCCTTATTTTGTTTCAACACTTCAATCACGTATCCAACCGCCCAGCCCTTTTAGTAGTACTTCAACGATTTTCTCACTTGCTTTTCCTATGCCAAAAACATCCCGTTGCTTACTTATAGGCTCAAATTCTTTTGCTATTTTGACTATATTCGCTTTGTTTGCACCCACCAATACATTCCAGCCATCTTCTACTGTTTCAACCCATTCGGTATTTCCCCGTAAAGTAATGCACGGCACTTTAAAGATATAAGCCTCTTTCTGCACGCCTCCAGAATCTGTTATTATCCTTTTAGCATTCTTCTCCAACAGGAGCATATCCAAATACCCAACAGGTTTTATGACTTTAATTTTCTTCGTTAGCTTATCCCATAAGCCATCCAGTTTCAAATGCTTTTCCGTTCGTGGATGACAAGCGAAGATTAAGTTCTCAAATTCACAAAACGCATCCACGATACTTTTTAGCTTAGTAATATCATCCGTGTTCTCTGCCCTATGCAAAGTCGCTAAATAGTACTCCTGTGGTTTAAAGCCCAATTCATCCAGAATTTTTGAGTTTCTTTCTGCAATTTCAATATTTTCTTGTAGTGCATCAACCATAACATCCCCGGTCAGATAAACACCTGTACTAATACCCTCCGTCTTTAAATTCGTAACGGCTGTTTCTGTTGGACAAAACAATAGATCGGAACAATGATCGGTTAGTACCCTGTTTATTTCCTCGGGCATCAACCGGTCAAAACTTCTTAAACCCGCTTCGACATGAGCAACTGTTATATGCAGTTTAACAGCAGCCAACGCGCCTGCCAATGTTGTGTTGGTATCGCCAAAGACGAGGACAAGATCCGGTGTTTCCTTTATCAATACTTCTTCGGTTCGTTTCAGCATCTCACCCGTTTGTACACCGTGAGAACCCGAACCAACGTCTAAATGATAATCCGGCTCGGGTATTTTCAATTCATCAAAGAAAACCGTATTCATCTCATAATCGTAGTGCTGTCCGGTGTGAATAATAACTTCATCGAATTCTTTTCTTAATTCCCTGGATACCGGGGCGCACTTGACGAAATTTGGTCTTGCTCCTACTATTGACGCTATCTTCATATAGTCACATATAGGAAAGCGTTATAAAAGTCTTTTTCGTTTACCTTCTGATAACATTGCAATTTTACCTCAACATGACGCTTCAGAAGTTTAGAAGCAGTTGATGCGCCTGCTTGTGATTTGTCTCTTGCAACTTCGCTAATCAGTAACTACAGATTAACACAGATTACACGTGTTTATAAATATTTCAATAATCTGCGTTCAACTTATACTCAATTCAGTTAAGACAATTTTCCTGGATAAACCAGAATCCCCTACCAACTTCTTTTGCGCGAAAGAGCATTTTTCCATCGTCCGTAACCAATACCGCTTTATTCATCTTAGCTAATGCCATATTATAATTCTCACTTTTTTATAGTTCTCGCTTGACAGTAATTGCGCTGGCTTAAACATGCTCTTTATGAAGACAGAAGTATCGAAAACCGCTTTATTCATAGTAATTCCTTGTCCTCGTCTCTTAAAAAACATGGTTCATATCTGCCTTTGCCTTTATCCTACCTATTTCGTCAAGCAATTTGCTGAAGCCGCCTTTTATAGTTATTCGCACCTCAGTTATTTCTGAGAAATCCGATTTTTCAAAATGCTTCAGCACACCTGTCACATATATCGCTTTTGTTTTCATCTTCTGTTCATTCTCGTGACGAGTGCGCCATCTATAATCCCTCTTTCTTCTAAAGCAAAGATCAATAATTGAGTAAGGGACTGTAAAAAATTAACATGGACATTATAGTACATGTTTTGGAAGGATAGTATAGTTCCATTCACCATGAAAATCGCTCCTAATAATGTTAATCTGTTCCAGCATCTCATCAGAAATCTTAATTCCTTTAGGATATGAATTTTTGTCTAGTTGACATTTAACCAGTAGGCCTTTATTGGTAGTTGTTGCAGATATAAGGTTCACAATAACTTCATGACTTATAAGGGGTTTAGCTCTCCAATTTTGGGTAATAAAAGAGAATAACCTATGCTCAATCTTGTTCCACTTGCTTGTCCCCGGAGGAAAATGAGAGACTGATATTTCCAATCCTGCTTCATCCGCAAATTTTTGCAATTCCAATTTCCATAGTCTGACCCGGTATCCATTACTTCCGCCGCTATCAGCAGTAATTAAAAGTTTTTCTGCCTCGGGATATACTTTTTTGCCCATCGAATTCCACCATTGTCTTATACTTTCAACGGCAAACGCTGATGTGTCGTGGTCTACACCAACATTCACCCACCCTTCATTGCGCGTCTGATCGTAGACCCCGTAGGGACTTACTTTACCCAATTCCTTTATCTTAAAATCATGTGATCGCACCCTTACAGGATTGCCTTTGCGCCGATACTCACGTCCTCCGTTTTTAAAATTCCCAACCAATTCTTTCTTTTTTG
>Ga0255453_1076_pt2 | contig 12110 bp, 12 predicted proteins | sample ANMaggQLBNCT01G4_FD_182628 | JGI IMG/M metagenome (GOLD analysis project Ga0255453, IMG submission 182628) | Sediment cell enrichment communities from methane seep in Santa Monica Basin, California, United Staets - ANME aggregate JGI... | ecosystem: Environmental > Aquatic > Marine > Cold seeps >...
TTTAAAATTATAAACAGAATGTTTTTCCGGCTCGTAGGGGATCGTTCTAAGTTCAAAAAGCTGAAAACTTTTTAGGCAGAGGATATGCCATCTTACGTTCTCAGCATAAAAGACGTTTTTGCGGAGCAAAAATTTGAGTGAGTGCTGTTAGGCGCGAATATTTTAATGCGGTGTAATATATATATAGAGAGAAAAACGGAAAAGAAAAGAGTTCTGAGGAATGTTATGTGCAGTGCCGTATATTCGAAGCCTTCCATGATTCTACATTCTTTTTTTTATCAAAAGATGGAATTGCATCAAAAGTAACTTCATCTCCATCTGTTATATCCTGTGGCAAATCTGACTTATAACAGAAAAAAGATTGTTCGTCTTTTGCAATAATAAAACAGAATGGACAGTCGCTCCGACCTAAACATACTTTACCAACAAGTCCTTTTTTTACTTTGCGGTTCCTGTAGGACAAGTTCTTTAAGTCGTTCTTTTTACCCGATAGTTTGCTCCACTCACTTCGGCAAATACTCAATGCTTCTTTTAGGGAGGATGGCTCATTGTTATTACCAATGATTTTATTTAAATCATTAACAGTATTTATTATAGGTTCGGGTATAGTCCAGCCTTTTTCATTTCTAGCATATTTGCATAGTACAAGATGGGCTCTCGCTTCTTCGTACTTTCCCATCTCCTTGCAGAGCATTCCAATATCTTCAAATAGAGATACCATAGATTCAAGTTTTGAATGACCACTAGCAGCTTGGTACATTAGTTTTAAAGCATCTTCTTTGCGGCCTATATCTTTAACTACTTTTGCATACTCATGAAGCAGCCACCAATCGGGTTTAGAACTACTACATAGATTTTGATAAACTTTCTCTGCCTCAGTAAAATTATCAAGAAGGAGGTAGGCCAACGCTTTTAGCCTTATAAAGAATTTTTGTTGTCTGGGAAAACATTCTAAAATTTCATCGACCAAAACTATTGCCTCATTCGGATCCCCCTTTTTAACAAGGCCATTTATACGGTAGTTATACCAGAGAGATTGATCACTCCAACCTTTCCTACCTGAACTATCTGTCATAGGTTCTGTGCTGAGTGAACTCGGATTAATTTTAACTACCCATTCATTAATGGTTTCCCAATCATTTGAAGCTTTGGCTGATTTCAACACCTTAAAGACTACCATCTTTGCGGCTAAATCATTAGGATTAATATCCATTATTTTTTGAGCCGTCTGCAGTACTTTTTCGAGAGTCTCAGTTTCCTCAAGTTTGTAAAGTGTTCCAGAAATGAAAGTCCAAATAACTTCGTTTCGACACCAATCAAAGTCAGGATATTTAACAATTAGTTCATCGGCAAGAATAATTTCCTCATTGAATAGTTCTAATTTCCTGAGGCAGTGAAGAAGTCCTGCGCCATCAAACTTGTCTTCTGTTTCCCCCCATAAATTTCTGTAGAGTAGAAGAGCTTCTTCGAAATTCCCTGCTTTTCTAAGTTCATTAGCTTTCTGTTTCTGTTCTGTTAGATCAATCATTTTCTATATCTCAACTATTTATTAAAAACCTCAGTCGTTGTCTTGAAATGTAATTTTGCTACTTTTCCAAGTGCCTCTTTCCCATGCATATCGATAACCCTCTTTGCGTTTTCTATAACTGTCTGCGATGCACCTTTAGGCAAGTCAATTTTATATTCGTTTGATAGTTTTGATAGCTTTTCTAAAAATCTTGCTCGCGCTATAATCGATGCTGCTGCTACAGCTATGTTCTGTTCCGCCTTATGCATTTGTATTAATTTTAGCCTTTTCCCCTTTTCCTGAAGTTTACCAAGGATAAAGCTTTCATCCGCAAATTGGTCAGCAATTGCAATTTTACAATCCACTTTAGAAAGAATTTCTTCTATCGCTTTTGCATGTCCCCAGGCAAGTAATGTGTTTAAATTTTTCTTTTCCTTTTTAAATTGTTCGTATAAGTCATTATATTTTTCTGGAGATATTTCAATAATCGCAAAACGCCCCTTACATATTTTAGTTACTTCTCGAGCAAGTTCTGAGTTCTTACTATCACTAAGTTTCTTACTATCCTTGACGCCACATTCAATCAAATCTTTCGCAGATTGCTCATCTACATAGACACCAGCGCTAACTAAGGGTCCGAAATAATCACCTTTACCAGATTCATCTGTACCAATTATGGGAAATCCTAATTCAACTTTCATCTTGTTTGAATTTTTTGAATCGGATGGTATCCTTTTACCTTCTATCAAACTTTGGATTTTTGTAGCATTTGCTCCACCCTTTAGTTGTGAATAATCAATTTTTAGGCCACCTTTTTTGTTCTGATAGATTCTAATTAGTCCTGACCAGTCGAGAATAGATACTGTGAATTGTAAGCCATAATCAATTGATTTATAATCAGAAACTTTTATAGTTTCGGCTTGTAAAGTTGACTTTATATTTTGGTAGACCTCAAAAATTTTGTTTCCCATATTCAAATTAGTCTCTCCCTGATTGGATAGTAAACTGGTCATTAAAGTATTCGAATATTTCCTTTGTCGCTTCGAATATTTTTTAAACTTCACTAAGTGCATCTTCTATAGTTTCAACTTTAGTAACATTACTGTCATCGCTATGCATCATAAAATTTCTAAACATCTCAAGATATAGACTAATCTTTTTGAGATATGTGTCTACATATTTTTCCTTTTGACATACGGTTTTTCTTTTTGGATTTTTCACATCATTAAGATGTGAAAAGGAAGTATTTTTAGTTTTAAAGTGATTGGGTTCAAATAGCCCTATATCAACAAGAAGTTTTTCGCAAACCCCTCAAAAGCTTTAGAAGCTGGCATTACCAAAGGAGAAAACTCAGGAAGAGGAATTTTAGTTAAGCAAAGGCATTCTGAAGCTACAAACCATTTTTGGTCGTGAGGTTCAAGATAGTTAAAGACATCCCCTATTTTTTCCTTTACATTGTCTTCAGCTGTAACTATAAGTTCAGGAGTGTATCTCTCGGTAAAAAATTTTAAATTCTCTTCATCATCTGATATGAATCTGGCTATCACTTCCTCATCTGATGGATTGGCAATTTTTTCTATCAGGTCGCAACTATCATCAATGAGCTTATCTGTTTTACCTTGAAGTAATAAAGTGCCATTGTTGTATTGGGTTAGAGTTATAGAAAAACTATTCCTAGTTATTTTAGCTCTATATTCGACATCAGACTTTGGATTTTTAGTGATTCCCACTGTTGCTTCAAGCGTATTTAAAGAATCCTTTATTTTTGTTCTGAGTTCAGGTAGCATAATGTCATACCTTGTTGTACATGATTTTATATCCCGTTTCTCAGATCCAAGGAAAGACTGGGGATTTTTCTCATACTTAGCCTTCAGATTTTCCATCTCAGTCTTCAATGAGTTTTGTTTACCTTGAATTTGCACTGTACCTGTATTGTATATATTTACTATTGTTTTTTCATGTAAGTTTGATATATCAATTCTCAGGTTGTTTGATTCTTTATCTTGCTTGACTTGGTAGTTTTTACTATCACAGTGATCTGTAAACACTTTTGCTATCTTGTCAGCATTTGAATTAGTTTGGGACATCTAAAAACCTCCAATTAAAAATAGTCTTGTACGATAAGTAATGAATGACTTTAGTAATGGCATTGCACATAACTTCGGCATATCCAAACTCAACTGCAGACTTTCTATACCCGCAAAAATTCCTCTCTCCATCATCTTGCCTCCCTTATTTATCATGCACCTTTTCACTTATAAAGCGTTGCAATCTAAATAACTGTTGATAAAAAGAGAGGGGGTTAGGCCGTGTAGCTACTAACATCTCCCCAAGTCCTTATTTTTCCACTCAGTCCCACTACGACACTAATATTTCCTCGAACAAATCCGCCCCAGCTCATATAGCATCGGTATACCAATGACTTCGGCCGCAAGCTTGTGCTCATTGCCTATCGCCGATCAACCACTCAATATCCCATCCACCTCTTCCTTATCCGCATCCATCACATAATCGATACCGCTGATCTCCGCTGCTTCTTTAGTCAATGCCGCTATATCATCGCGTGTAATATATTCCAATCCGAACTTACGACTGCCGCACATCAACTGCTGCTGACCCTGTGCAAGCCGTTGCAAATACGTGTAAAGCCCTATCGCACCTGTAGGGATCTCATCGAATCTCTTTCCAAACTTACGCTTCAATTCCGGTGCCGTAACGAATATCTCCGCCACGGAATCCCCAAATTGCTTGATGTATATTGGCACCTCTTCCTCCTCCGCAATGCAGTTACCGATCGTCTTACCCACCATAGCGGCAGCAAGTGGCGCTCTCGCCATTCCTATGATCTTGAAGTATGGTGCTCCGAGTGCCAGTCCTTTATATATCTGGTCCTCAAAGGTAAACCCACCAGCTATTGCCACGTCTGGAACGAACTCACCATTTTGTGCAAGCCTGTCCAGATACTTATATAGCAGCGAAAAAATCTCTACCGGTGGTACGCCCCATTCGTTCATCATTCGCCACGGACTCATACCTGTCCCGCCGCCGGCTGCATCCACTGTCAGAAGATCAATCTCAGCCTTCGAGCTGAATTTTACCGCTCTTGCCAAATCCGCAGGTCTGTATGCACCGGTTTTTAAGAATATATACTTTGCACCGAAGTCTCGAAGTTCTTTAACTCTGCTTAAGAAACCCTCTTCCGTTACCATTCCCACCCGTGAGTGCCGCTCAAACTCTTTAAACGCACCACCTTCAAATGCCGCTATTACGTCCTTATCCGTTGGGTCAGGAAGTACAATGTATCCTCTTTTCTTCAACAACTGTGCCTTCTTCAAGTCTGTTATTTTGACCTCACCGCCTATATCCTTTGCGCCTTGCCCCCATTTCAGCTCCACTGTATCCACACCCAACTTAGAGATGGCATACTCCTGAACGCCCAGTTTCGTGTCCTCTACATTGGCTTGGACAATTATTGCACCATAACCATCCTGCTGCCAATCCTGGTATAACTTTATCCGCCACTCCAAATCTTCTGAGTGTTCCACTTTACCATTTACTATTTCTGATTTCACGTCCATACCGCAGACGTTCTCGCCAATAGTTAGAGGAATCCCGGATATCGCCGCTCCTATCGCCAGTTCCGCCCAGTTGCGCTTTGCAATGGCAGTCGAGCCAAGACCTGGAATAATCAAAGGTAGTTTCACTTTTAGCCCCTTATCCTTGCCTATCCGTTGCTCCAAATCCACCTTTGGAAAGATTGCTTTATCACTGTCTGCCTCTATTCCTTTCGCACCAACCGCAGTGCCAAAGATAGTGAAGTGCGTAAGATCAACGGGGTAAATTTTCTCCGCCGCTGCCGTGATGATACCGTAAGGCTGAGGATATATGATCTCACCCCCTCTATACGCAGACTTCCCTATCTCACACATGCCTATACAACCATCTACGCAGGTTGCGCACATTCCACTTAAACTACATACCGCGTCTTCCGTCCTGTTCTTCGTCAGCGTTGCCGCAGACGCATTGATGTTCGCTATAGACATCTTACCATCGTTCCTCCTTCATTTTCGTATTCTCCTATCCTTCTTCTCATTTTTCTTGATTTTTAGCTCCTTCTCCTATTTTCTCTTTGAAACACCATCCACAGGTATCCAGATAACACATAACGTCTTCATTCGCTTGCAGACAAACCGGCTCGACATTCATGCATGCTCCACACACTACACCAGGGGGTTCTGGTCCCTGGCATCTCAACTGGCATACCGGACAGATATACATACACGCGCCACAGTTACGGCAAACGTCGGATTTTATGTCAAAAGGCGGGGTTACCCTGCGCTCTTTTCCTCGACCAGCAAAATCTATCGCCCTGGCACCCATCTGCTCTGCGCACATTCGGACGCATAGACCACACAAAATGCAATTTTCATTCTTCGCTTTGAACCTAACTCTTTGCACACCCATCTTCGCCGCTAAATCCTGTAACGTCTTAGAACTCGGACATCTCGCTAGCAATAGCTCGACCAGCATCTTCCTATCTCTAACTACTCGCTCTGTATGTGTCCGTACTACTAAACCCTCCTCAACTTGATAGCTGCAGGAAGTTACCAATTTCGTCCTCGCACCTTTGCCTATCTCCACAGTACAAAGGCGGCAATTACCCCCTGGGCTCAGTCCCTCATGATGGCAAAGAGAGGGTATGTCTATCCCATAGAAATTGCAAGCTTCCAGAATGGTCCAGTGGTCTTCTACCTGCACTACTACACCGTTAATAGTTATCTTTATCATCTTTTTTCACCTCATATTGCTCTACTCTACTCCACGATCACCGCATCGAATTTACATGTATCATAGCATATCCCACATTTACTGCATTTTTCCGGTGTTATCGTATGCACCTTCTCCTTCTCACCGCTAATAGCACCCTCGGGACACGCTTTTAGGCAGGCAAGACAACCTGTGCACTTCTCTGCATCTATGTGATATTTTATTAGCGCTTTACACACATGAGCAGGGCATTTCCTTTCTTTTATGTGGGCATCATATTCATCTCTGAAATACCGTATGGTGGTTAAAACGGGATTTGGCGCGGTTTTTCCCAAACCACACATAGACGTATCTTTCATCACTTCCGACAATTCCTCCAGCAACTCTATATCGCCTTCCGTGCCCAACCCGCCACAAATATCTGTAAGTATCTCACTCATCCGCTCCAATCCTTCCCTGCAAGGGACACAGTTACCACATGATTCTTCCACCAGGAAATTAATGAAATATCGGGCTATGTCCACCATGCACGTGTCCTCGTCCATCACGATCATTCCACCAGAACCCATCATTGAGCCCAACTTGGTCAATTCATCAAAATCCACTGCTGTATCTATGAGGTTCTCGGGAATGCACCCTCCTGATGGACCTCCTGTCTGCACCGCCTTGAACTTTTTGTTATTTGGTATGCCTCCGCCAATATCATATATTATCTCGCGCAGCGTGATGCCCATTGGAACTTCTACGAGACCGGTATTAATCACTTTACCCACAAGCGAAAAGATTTTAGTACCAGTGCTGCTCGCAGTTCCGATTGAATTGAACCACTCAGCGCCCTTAGTTATAATTAGGGGAACGTTAGCCCATGTTTCTACATTGTTTAAATTTGTTGGCTTGTTCCATAAACCTTTAACAGAAGTATGGACATATTTTGGTTTGGGTGCGCCCACTTTGCCTTCCAATGAGGACATGAGGGCACTGGACTCGCCCGAAACGAAAGCACCCGCACCTCGATAGATTTCAACATCAAAATCGAAGCCCGTGCCCATGATGTCCTTTCCCAAAAGCCCATATTCTCGCGCTTGCTCGAGTGCTAAGCCCGTATTCTCTACCGCTAAGGGGTACTCTTCTCGCACATATATAAAACCTTCATGCGAGCCGATGGCATACGCACCAATAATAAGTCCCTCGAGAATCATGTGTGGATTCCCCTCCATAAGTGCCCGATCCATAAACGCTCCGGGGTCGCCCTCGTCACAATTGACAATAACATATTTGGGCCCGTCGGGTGCATTGCGTGTAGTTTCCCATTTTCTTCCAGCGTGGAAACCACCGCCACCGCGCCCTCGTAGATTCGCTCTTTTTACTTCTTCGATCACCTCTTCCGGGCTCATTTCGGTTAATGCTTTTGCTAAGGCGCTGTAGCCACCAAGAGCGATGTAATCCTTGATGTCTTTGGAATCAATATTGATATTATTACCGATAAGGAGCCGCATCTGATGCTTATAAAATGGTATTTCAGCTTCATGGATTGCCGTTTCTTTGGTGACGGGATCGGTATAGAGTAAACGTTCGACTTGCTTCTTTTCTATTAACGTCTTTTCCACTATTTCTGGCACATCGTCTGGCTGCACCTGAATATAGTAAATCTCTTCAGGATAAATGACCACAATAGTTCCCTTTTCACAAAATCCGGGGCAGCCAGTCTCTCTAATCTCCACATCGTTCTCCAATCCACGTTTTTTTAGTTCTTCTTTAAAAGTGGTGATAACTTTTCGCGCACCCAGAGCGAGGCAGCCGGTACCAGCGCATATTGCAATGCGACTCTTTTTCGGGCCTCTTTTAGCCAATATCGCCTGTCTAAACCTTTCTAAATCTAATGTTGATTTTATCTTTTCCTCATTCATGTATGTTCCTCCTCCATACCTGCACGTGTGTATCCATAGTCACTGAGAATCTTTTCTACCTTTCTCGGTGGCAAATTACCATAATAATCATTATCTACCACCATCACGGGTCCCAACGCGCAACAGCCCAGACAGTTCACGCCCTCCAAGGTGAATTTATAATCTGCGGTTGTTTCGTCGGCTTTGATACCCAGAATACCTTCCGCAATCTCCATGATTCTCGGGCCTCCTCGCACATGGCATGCGGTGCCGAGACATACCCTAACTAAATGCTTGCCTCTTGGTTGCAAACTGAAAGATTTGTAAAAGGTTGCGATGCCAAAGATGTCGGTTAATGAAACGTGCAATTGTTTAGCGATATGCCTGAGAGTTTCTTCGGGCAACCAGTTGTATTCGGCTTGGATGTCCTGCAATATGCCGATTAACTTCGATTTGTCTGTTCTATGGTTTTCTATTATTTCATCTATCTTCTCTTCGTCCATCTGTCTTATCCCCTACTATCATTAAAAGCTACTCTGTACTATTTGTACTCCTTATCTTTTATCTCACAACTTGTATGTAAAGACTATTTGAGAACTTTTCATAAAAGTTATGAACTCTTCAGAGCATCCGTAGATGCTCATTCAACTCCCACTCCGTGGCGTTCACGCAATATCACCCCGGTCTATCCGCTAATCAACTACCCAATATTCCATCCACCTCTTCCTTATCCGCATCCATCACATAATCTATACCGCTGATTTCCGCTGCTTCTTTAGTCAATGCCGCTATATCCTCGCGTGTAATATATTTCAATCCGAACTTACGACTGCCGCACATCAACTGTCGCTGACCCTGCGTAAGTAATAAGTGTAAAGATCTATCGCTCCAGTGGGGATATCATCGAATCTCTTTCTAAACTTCCGCTCCAATTCCGGTGTAGTAACGAATATCTTCTCTACGGTATTCCAAAGATATTTGTTAATAAAAAAAAGAGAGGTAGTAGGTTGTTTAGCCTCTACCATCCCCCGCAAGTTGTTATCTCCATATTCAGTCCCACTATGACGTCAATATCTCCTCGAACAAATCCGCCTCCAGTTCATGCAGCATCGGTATCCCCGTGACTTCGGCTGCAAACTTGCTCATTGACGCAATATCTCCCCTGTCTATCAAATCCAGTTTGAACTTCCTTGTACCGGCAAGCAACTGTTTTAAACCGAGTCCTAACCGCTCACTTAGATATGTATAGACGCCAACGGCAGACCAGGGTATCTCCTTGCCTACTTTACTACCGTATTCCGTTTTTAACTCCTCAGCCAAGATAAAGAACCTTTCCGGGTTATTGCCATATTTATTTGCGAAATTACGTGGCAAACTGCCCTTTTCCGCGAGTTCAGAGAAATAAAGCGCTTTCATCGCGGCGGTTAATGGCGACCTTGCCATCGTGATTGATTTTATAAACGGTCCATTGCCGAAGTTACTCATTGCTATCGCCTTGAACATCTGCGTCTCGTTGACGAACCCGCCAGCCATGCTCATGTCAGGCACGTATTTACCTTCGCGCTCCAGTATCCGTGCACACTTCAATATCTGTGCTTCTAAATAAACGGTAGGCGTGCTCATCTCGTTCATCATCGGCACAGGACTCATTCCTGTTCCGCCACCGGCGCCATCAAACGTTATGTAATCCACTTTCGCTTCTGATGCCACTTTCATCGTCCATGCAACGTCTACAGGCCGGTAAGCACCTGTTTTTATCGTTACATATTTTGCACCTATGCCACGCAGCCATTCGACATCCTCCACAAAACCACGCTCTTCCGGAAAACCCACGCGGCTGTGTCGCTCGAAGGTCTTGAACAAGCCGCCTTTGAACGCTTCCTGAACCGCGGGGTCTTCGGGGTCCGGCTGCACAATATAGCCTCTCTTCTTCAGGTCTAATGCTCTTTCCAGTGACGATACACGTATTTCTCCGCCTATCGCCTTTGCGCCCTGTCCCCATTTCCGCTCTAATATGTTCACGTCCAGTTTTGAGATTACATACTCATCCACCCCGAACCTCTGGTCTTCTACGTTCGTCTGCACCGCTACATCGCCATATTTGCCGTCCCAGTACTCTTTGAACAGTTTTACTCGCCGCTCCATATCCGGTGATTTCGTTACTTTTCCGTTCGTGAACACCGATTCTTTGTCAACGCCGCAGACGTTCTCGCCTATGATGATTATTATTCCTGTGAGTGCGGCGCCAATCGCAAGTCCATCCCAGTTGTTCCTTCCCACATCCGTGGACCCAAAAGCGCCACTTGCCAGCGGTGTCTTTAACGGAATACCGCCTATCTTCGATTCTATGTTCACATTAGGAAATACGGCCAAATCAGGGCTTGGTTCTATCCCTTCTGCACCTCGCAACCGCGAAAGGATATTAAAATCGGAGAAATCGAGTCTGTAATCCTTATTTGACGCGGCAGTGCTCCAGCCAAACTGCTCCGGCTCTGGATACAATACCTCTCGTCCCCTGAACGTACTCTTCCCTATTTCGCATAGCACTGTACACTCTTTCACGCATAACGCACACATTCCACTCATCGTATTTACATCTCGCCTTCTCACGGATGTTCCCGTGGTAGACCTCGCATTTGCATATATATCTGTCATTTCAATCACCTCTTCCTATTTGCAATGTAAACGAATACGGATTCGTTATACATGCAGAACAAATTGCCATCTGATCCCGAATCATGCCATAATTCCCGTATTTCTTATTTATAGCAAACCTTTCCATCTTTTTTATTCCCTCTACGCTCATCTTCTTCGTCTCTATTACCCCTGCTGAAGCAGTAGCTTTTACAAGCTCTTCACCTACTTTTGTCCGGATTATTAATGTCGTCCATCCATCCGGCGAACCGGCAGAGCCTGCTGAAACATCTGCGAGTTGTGATGTAAAATCTTCACATATCTTGCATGTATCCCGTAGCAATGTTCCATATCTTTTGTTGGAATACTAAACTCTTTGTCCTTTGTAACCCCCATAAAGTTCCCCTTTGAAACATAAAACCGCTCCACATCCCTAATATCTATTCCTTCTCTTTCTGACAGAAACATAACCAGGTCACGGTGCCAGAACGCTTTGGTGCCAAAAAGCCCGATTAAAAGTTTCACCCTATCCAGTTCCAAAGAGGAGTCATGCAGAGCGTGAAGCCTTCTCACTGCCTCTATATTACAGCCCGTGCCAACCATTGCGATATTTTCATAGCCGCTGCCTATCGCATCCCATACCCCTAGGACAGATTGACAAGCGGTGTATTTTGGACCTTTGCCAAGCAAGACTTCTTCTGGTGTTGTTGCAACGAAGGGTTCAACATTCCAATCTTCTGTCCTCGTAGCAACAACCGCAGCATCTATAAATCCACTTCTTAACGCTTCATATAACATTGCTGTTACAACACTGCCATCCTGCCCCACCTCTCTTAGTCCCCTCTCCGTTGCTCTTGCACTTAGTATTTCCTTGTAGTATCCAAGAATCCGCCCCTCGGGCGAGGACACAAGGGCTGAAATCACATACGCCATATTCCATCCTCGGGCACTCCTCCTCACATAAACGACAAGCTGCGAACGTGCGAGGGCAGAAACTGAAACAGAAGCCCTTTGACACTGTTCCCCCACAGCCCTTATCCCACACCACCTCTTCTTCGCTATACTTCTCAAAATCCGGTATGAACGCTGCACATGTACCACAATAACAGCATACAGGAAGACTTCTTTCGTTTGTCATAAACTATGTTCTCCTACTTTTCTCCTTTAGCTGTATTCTCTAACCGGATGTAGTATAAATAGACTATTATATGAACTTTTCATAAAAGTTATGAACTCTCCGCAGCACCGGTAGATACGTATTTAACACCCAATACGTAACGTTCACACGATAAACACCCCCGGTTTTCGTTTAAATT
>Ga0255453_1080_pt1 | contig 12067 bp, 11 predicted proteins | sample ANMaggQLBNCT01G4_FD_182628 | JGI IMG/M metagenome (GOLD analysis project Ga0255453, IMG submission 182628) | Sediment cell enrichment communities from methane seep in Santa Monica Basin, California, United Staets - ANME aggregate JGI... | ecosystem: Environmental > Aquatic > Marine > Cold seeps >...
CTACCGTCTTTATAAACTTAAAGTGCGGAATGTGGGGTGAAAAACTGGCTTTTTATTTTTTGCTATTCTGAGGGCGCTACACTACTGGTGCGTAACCGTAGGACGAGGAAATTCACTATATATCCGCTCTTACTCTGTTTCCAACCGTCTCTCCACGAGATTCTGCCATTTCCTGAGCTTGCTTAGTATCGCCCTCGTTTCTATCATAGTAAAGGGCACGCCGCGACTAAAAACGGTTTCACGGTAACTTCTCATCTCTGCTGCAACATCCCGAAATCGCCCATCGCTACTTAGCAGTGCCTCCATGATTTCTAACGATTCAGACATTCTTTCCGCCTTAGAAAGACTGGTTTCTATTAATAGCGCAATTGTATCCTTTAAATTATCCTGGAACTCCAGGATATAGATAATCTCACCTTTCTTCCCTCTTATTGTGAATTCATCGGTAATCCATACAAAAGGTGATATTTCATCAGTCATGATTGTTATATATACCTTTAAATATAAATTAAATCTCTATTTCATCCAACAATATCTTTATGTGTTTGCTTATCTCATGAAACTTACGATGTCGCTTCGTGGGCCAGTACGAAATGACAACCTTAATCTTTTTAGCCTTAACCTTCATTTCTAACACTTTTCCGGCGGCCTCGGACAGTGTCCTTCCCACTTCCCCTGCGTTTTGCACTTCTGCACCCCAGCTTTCGCATAATATTAAAAAGCCCTGTAACGCTGTTCTCCCTAATAAACAAATACCATCCGGCTGTATATGCTCGAGTTCGCGTTTTAGGTGCTGCACGGCACAAAGTTTTATAACGCTTTTGGCGGGAGCAGTATTTCGCCCGTCTTTCGCCGAGGGGCACTTCACAGTCGGCAGGAGATAAAAACCGGCAGCAATGAATTCCTTTATAGTGCTTATTTCATAGCCCAAATCACCTCGTAAAAGTTCGAATACGCTGTTTCGCAGTCTATCATTTGAGTTCTCGTAGAAAAAGTAGTACCGCGTATTAAGGGGTGGTGCTTCGGAAACAAAAAGTATTTTAACGTTTTTTGGCTCTGACGTGGGCACTCGCTCATCTGGACTTTTAACAGCAAAAAAACCGTGTTCTCGGCAGTTCGTGCAGCATCTTATTTCCGTTTCTAGTTCTTGCCAGTTCGTATTGCTATCAGGCATTTAGCGTCACCACTCTAATCCCGCAGGTACTGGCGGCAGCTTTTTCCGTTCTATCATCGCGATCCAGAATTCCGCTAAAAAGCTAACCTCAATGTCTTTGTGAGTTACGTATTGCTGCAATATCTGTATTGCCTGTTTACTATCTGTTTTTCCCAGTCCCACTATGAGTTCCGTCTGAAATCTGGCTTCTGTCTCGTTTCGCAGTGCTTTACCCATTAACACTGTAACCTCATCTTCTTTGAAGCTTGCGAGCATGTTAGGTAAATATTTACGAAATGAATTGGTCCTATCCATCAGTATTCGCTCGAACGTGTGTAAACCTGTTTTTTTATACGTGTACGACCGCGCATCGCAGATAAATAAGTCGGTTTCTATATCCATAGTCTCCCACTTCAGGTCTATTGCTCGCAGTAAATGGTCTATCGCATCTTCGCCGAATTCCGCGACATCTTGTGCTATTTCTTTACGCTCCGCCGGCGATCGTTCGTATAGCAGTCGCTCTACTAGTGACTCGAGTTTTGTTAGTTTCATGTGTAGTAACATACCACTTCCTGTGTATTTAAGTTGTCCTCTGTGGCAGGTATTGTATCCCTGTTGCAACCTCGAAGACACCGATTAAGGCGGTTTATAGCGATTTTAAAGAGTATCCCGGCGTGTGAATCTGTGAAAACCGTGTCTATAATGTGTGTCGTATCAAAATCACAGGCTTTTTATCTTTTAAAAAACAGGTAAAATCATGAGCAAGAAGCTCAAGAAAGTCAAAGGCAGAAGGGAAGAAAAAGACCACGACCATTTATGTAAACAACTGGTAGATGAAGACGGCAATGTGATTGTGGATTTTGACAAGGACATACAGGCGCTGGGATCCCACTTAGTGGATTGCTTGAATGACGAAGCCGATCTTCACGGGCATCCAATCGAGGCTTTTGACAAGATAGAGCAGAATACTGAGTATTATTTCGATGGTGCGGAATATTTCTTCGAGCTGATTGATACGGATACGGAGAGGGAAATGTTAAAAGTCAGATATGTGGTCGAGGATTGGATGGACAAGGAAGCAGCACAAAGACTAATAGCAAAGCTACAGGGAGTATAATCGTAGATACAGGCGAATAAGGCTTAGCAAAATCATGGTGAGGCATAGATATTATATGACTCGAAAAGACGCAAAAGAGGAACTCGGTATAGAGATAACCCGCTTGTTATACGAGACGGGGCTGATAAAAACGTGGTATCGCGACAACCCCACGGGTTGGCAGCTCGTTTCCGGCTTGTGGAGCCCGTTCTACATACAATTGAGACCACTGCCTTCGTATCCGGAACTGTTCCGAAAGGTGGGCTATGCACTTGGTAAGATAGTTATAGAGGAATGCCCGTCGGTGAATAAAGTAGTAGGCGTAGCAATGACGGGAATACCTATTGCCTGTGCGATAACGTTACAGGACGGCATACCCGCATTATGGACAAGGAAAATAGAAGTGAGGTCTTTAGACGATTTCAAAGAGCACATTCAAGGCTATGGCGAGCATACGCTGGTAGAAGGCGAGTTTGAAACGGGGGACCGTATAGCGATTATTGATGACTTAGCGACAAAATTTGATTCTAAACTCGTGGCAATCGAGCAAATACGGCACGAAGCGAATAAGCGCGGGTTAAAAGTTGAGTGTTCGGATGTGGTTGTTTTACTTGATAGAGAGCAAGGTGCGGTTGAAGCGGCATCGCAGTGTGGTATCGCATTTCATGCACTCATACCGTTTAAATCGAAAGGGATTGGCTGGTTGAAGAATAGCTTATCCGATATAGAATATGCGGTCACCTCGGAATATCTACGTGACGAATCGAAATATCAAGATGCCGAAGTGCAAAAGGAGCTGTATGTGTTGTGTTCTTCAAAGCGTTTGTAAATCTAAACGAATTAGATTGAAAAAAAAACTAAAATCAATTATTGACACTGATTAATACTGATTAACGCAGAAGAAATCAGATCCGTGTAAATCCGTGTGAATCTGCGTCCTAAAAAGGTAGAAGTTATACTTCATATACAACAAAAAACGAAAGCTAGTGACGACGTTTTTGTAGGAAAAGTATTTAAGTGATGACTACAAATGGTATAAATAAAGATGGACTATAATATTTTGCTTGTGGATGACGAAAAGAATATACACAAGTTATTGCCACGTTTCTTAGCGAGAAGCATTCGTTCACCGTGCACTCTGCCCTAAATGGCGAATTGGGGGTTGAAATGTACAGCAAACTGGCAAACGAAGGTCAAAGACTGGATCTCGTGCTGATGGACCTTAGAATGCCAGTGATGGAGGGTGTTGAAGCAACCAGGCAGATAATTGAGAATGACCCAAATGCAAACATTTACCTGTTCACCGCCTACGCTAAAACCGGTATAGAACAAGATGCGCTCGAAGCGGGAGCAAAAGGGACAATAAACAAAATCGCTGATTGGATCAAGACCGTGGAAGAGATCGTGAGTATTCAGGAATCTTCTTGACCTATCACTTGCGTTGAGCATATCAGATCCCAGAAGTATGGCTAATGAAACCGGTTAGTATGGCTAATGGAGATTCCGAGCATCCAGGAACAAGTAATGAGAGTAGGACTGCATACAAAATCACAATCTCGATTATCTTTGGGTTATTGGGGTTTGCCGTAAACTTTTATCCGGTGGATTTTGTTTTTTACGGCACTTATCGAATGAGTTTTCTTCTCGGCCTCATATTCCCCATGTTAATAACACTTGCATGAGGCTGACGATACGGGCTATTATCTGCACTATGTGGCGGGTGCCAGACGATGTGGATATTATGGATGCCGCAAAGTGGTTACGGGCCCTTGGTATCGGTACCGCCGTTTACACTTTGGATCGTGTGGCACGGGTGGTTCTCACGCACAAAGTATAACCTCTATCTGGGCGAGCTGATATTCAGTATATTCAATACCGTGTTGCTGTTCACCGTATTCCGATGGGTATTCACCCTGAACGTGTCCCCGGCCAATACGTTTATGCCTCTGGCGGTAACAGTCTCGATTGTGTTCAAGGAAGCGGTAAACGGGCTATTAATTATTTTTATCGTGCAAGGGCTGCTATATTCAGACACGGTGCGAACGTTCTTCAAACTACCGAAGAGCACTGCCGACCCCCGCATGTACTACATCTATACAAACGCGGTTATTCTTGGCGGATTTTTGGTTTTTAGTTTTGTGAGCGAGAAGTATGTATGGGAACTGTGGGGACCTGAGTTTCAAAGTGTTGCCCGTATACTTAGCTCACTGTTATTGCTGCTGATTGGAATACTTTGCACCTATGGCACCGCGAATGTCTTTGCAAAGAGGAAAAGCGAAGAACTCATCAGGGCGCAGGAAGTGTTGCGGGAGAGCGAGAAGAAACTTTCGCAAATAGTTGATGGAAGTTCGGTGCCCACCTTTGTAATTGACCGCGAGCATACAGTCACGCACTGGAACAAAGCTTGTGAGAATATAACCGGGGTTTCTGCTAAGGAACTGATAAATACAAAAAACCAGTGGACACCTTTCTATTCCGTGGAAAGACCGATGATGGCAGATATTATAGTGGATGAATTACGGGATTACGAGATAGCCTGGTACTATGCGGGCATCTATAAAAAATCTGCACTTATAGAAGGCGCTTATGAAGCAGAAGATTTCTTCCCCTCTTTGGGCAATGGTGGAAAATGGCTATTCTTCACTGCAGCGCCATTACGAGATCATAGGGCAAGATTACCGGCGCGATAGAGACGTTGCAGAGCATCACTGCTCGGCTACTCGTGGTTCGACATTTGTGGATAGCGACTCGCGACAGGAGAAAAAGCATCACGAAGCTTGGGTCTTCGCTGTGCGTGACAACGACATCGGACTAGAGCCGGAATTCTTCGAACGTATCTTTACCATATTTCAGCGTCTGCATAGCAGGGACGAATATGCGGGCACGGGCATCGGTCTTGCGGTCTGCAAGAAGATTGTGGAACGGCACGGTGGGCGGATATGGGTGGAGTCGGAACTGGGAAAAGGGACGACATTTTTCTTTTCAATACCAGCTCGTGGTTCGGAGAGCGCAATTAAGAACGAGAAATAGCGCAAGAAATGCGGGTTTATCCGACTAACTTTCTTTCACAAAGAACGTTTGCTATTTTTTCAGTAGCTCGTGGTTTTTACAGGGCCGATACCGCGGAGTGAATAACATTTTTCCACTATATATCACGAAAGCACAGAATCACCATTTTACAGCAGCTCGAAATCCGCTTGATCTTCTCATGACGGGCCACATCAAAAATCTTCATTCTGCGTGAGCATGCAAGCAGAACAATCTAAAGTCGGCCGAAATACTTATATGTACGCCCGTGTATGTACATTATTAGATTGATTCGCAAGCGTGGAACTCACACGCGCGGAATAGGAGGAAAGAACAAAATTGGGTAGAACGGTATCGGGAACGGGAGAGACTACAATTAGTTGCTTGTGGAATAGTATAGTGGAGAAGTATGTTTAAACATCCGGATGTTGCTGTTTGGATACAGAACAACCAGTAACAATTCTGGATGAGGAGGAAAAATTATGAATGAAACAACTGGAATGGAGCAAGCTATGTTAGCACAGGATTCATGGGTACTAGCACTGGAGGGCATTTTTGCATTGATCATCGGCTTTTTAATCTTGTTCTGGCCTGCAATGAGTTTGGTAACGTTAACCCTATTCGTGGGTGCTTTTGCACTGGTAAGCGGTATCTTCACTCTTGTCGGTGCGCTAAAAGCGAAAAAAGGGAATCGCGGGTTGGAAATCCTTCACGGCGTGGCTGGTATCATATTTGGGTGCATCATCTTTGCATGGCCGATAGCCACTACCGTAATGCTACTTTGGTTTGTCATGGCATGGTTAGTAGTTAGCGGTATATTCCGGATCGTAGCTGGTTTTTCGCTACCGAAAGGCGATATGAGTAAAGGTCTGGTCATATTGAACGGATTTTTAGCGCTGATCATCGGTATTCTGTTGATCGCTCTCCCACCAGGAGAAGGACTGTTAACCACAGCCATTCTAATAGGTTTTTACGGCATTTTTGGTGGCATAACGCTTATTATGCTATCATTCATGTCAAAGAGCGTGCAGTCGCAAATGGGTGCCTGAAGCACGAGATAGCGGTGGTCCAACGTCAGATAAAGGAAGGGGTAAGAACGGAATAGCCCCTTCAAACATTTTTTTTTACAGGGCTACTACAAAGGGAAACAGGGCTTTTATACGGGGATTTCGTATATTTTGCGGTTTTAGAGTTGCAATCGCCATTTTGCTATTTCAAGTCTCTTATAGTCCAAACAGTGTCAATCCGTGCCCTGCCGGCAAGAAGCGGCATCGCAGATTGCCCTTGCGGCTACCCCCATCATTCGGGGTAATCTGGACTCTCGGAACGCGCCGAGGGTAACGTTTGCGAAGGTCAAGCTCACAGAACAACGTGGTGAAATCTGAGAGCCCAGCCCAGATTAACTGCTAGGATAAGAACGCTATCTGTTGACAATAAGTTGCATCACAGATTGCCTAACCAGCTACCCCCGCCATTTGGGGTAATCCTACCGCGGAATGCGCGGATGGCAACGCCCACGTAGTAAGCCCGCGGAACAACGTGGAAAATCTGAAAGTCCGGTTTAGATCAACTGCAAGGATAAAAACACACACACCATGAAAAGCGTAAAGCGAACCATTGTAAGAGTCGTCACTTATAATAAGCGAAAACGGACTGCTACGCTTAGACCAAAAGGTACGGAATCAGACTATAATGGCTATAGTGACGTTATAGTGGATGGACGAACGATTCTCGGCTTACAGATGGCTTCTAAAGTGTTTATAATTATCTGTGATGTAGAACTTGGTAAGCCCCCTAAGCTCCCGGAATATCCGGGTAGAGACCCCGTGAGGGCAAACGACAACTTATGGGGCAGAGGATTCGGTAAAAAGCGAATGACATCTTGTAATGAGATGTATAGGGGTTCAAAATTTGCCCTAACTCGAAAGAGTGCTGACTTACCAGCCGGTGTTTCATTGTATGTTCGGAGGCAGAATGTAAGTAGTTCAATTACGCCGATAAAAGGTGAGAGACTTACAGACAGTCAATCAAAACTCCAGTGGGCTGATGTCGACTGGACAAAGGTTGAAAAAATATGTTAACAGGCTGCAAGCCCGAATTACAAAAGCAGTTAAGGAAATAAACTGCTGCCCGATACAGAAAGGGTTATGAAATGCTTGAGCGGTATGAAGGGAAACTTTCACGTACCGTTCTGAGACGAGGAGGGACGAGTAATCACCTCATCCTTAGTCGGTTTTTTAGATTAGCCATACAAACACAAAAAAAGAAGTGAAGAAGGCTGGAAACCGTATCATCAATTGTTGCATCCCCTTATCCCGTGGACAAAATATATTTCCGCTTTTCCCCGCAAATCACAAATTCCAAATCCTAAACAATATCGAGTACCAAAATCACAATGACAAAAACAGCGAGAAGAGTTTGTTTTGACTTTTGTGTTTAGTTATTAGAATTTGGTGCTGAGGATTTAGGATTTCTCGCCGCTAAGGCGGAAATGGTTTTTGTCCTTTTTTCTTCTATTGCAACAATTGATGTTTATAATATGAAAAGATATGGTAAATTTAGTTTAAGTCATAGGCACTCGTGCTTAAGCGCAGGTCATGTACTTAAAGTATAGAGTGTAGTAATGAGGAGTATGGTGACAACTATGGTGACGAAGCGTCGCTATCGAACGTGGACCCTTGCATTGTTAATCGTAATAGCCGTGTGTATGACGATTTGTATCACATTGGTCCACGCCAAAGACGGTGGCGCGGTCCAAGAGTTGAGTGGACGTATCGAAACGGAGGGCGGTACTTTTTATACTCTGCAGGACCTCGAACAGGGGAATACGCTCTACGTTTATGCGGAAGGAGTGTCAGGTAACTTGGATCCTTTTATCGGGCTGGCAGATTGCATGCTCACGGGTGCTGCCCTTTCGGAATCGTTTTGGAGCCAGGTGAACCAGGTGATGGCCGAGGGGCGTGATCCGCTGGCGGCTCTGCCCGAGATATATAACAGTTCTTTCACCATTTGGGATGATGACAATGGAGTGGGATACGATGCCGCTTTTGCATTTGTCGTTCCGGCGGATGGAGACTATCAACTCCTGGTTGTTGGCACTCCGACAAAGGACACATTTGGTGATTTCCGTATATTGGTGGGACTCGATGCCCCGAGTGTTCTGAGTGGTGATGCCAGACCGACAGGTGACGAGATTGCCTTTCTTAACGAGACGGCGATCCGACAGGGGGTGGCAGTCCAGGAGATCACGGGAACCCTCACCGCGGAAAAACCTGAAGCGATTCTGACCCTGACACCTCTCAAGGCAGGCGACACTTTCTATGCCTTCATAGAAGCGGCCTCAGACGATTTCGCCCCCTTATTGGTCTTGCGTGATTACGGCGAGAAGCCACTTCGCAGTGCTAAGCTGTCTGGCACAAAGACCAATGCCACATTGTACTATCACTTTGAAGAGGATAGTAGCAATGATAAGCTAGATATCAGCGCGGATGGGGCAGAGGGAGACTATCGCTTGCTGGTAGGAGTCAATGCCCCGGAGGTACTGACGGGGGATGCCGAGACCCAAGGTGAACCAGTGCTGCAGGACCCCATCCGAGTACAGATTGGGGTTACCGTCTACCAGTTCAATATGGATCAGAAAAACGAAAAATTTATCGCGGTGGCCGTTCTACAAATGAAATGGCAGGATCCTGTACTGGCCTTTAGTCCTGACACGTGTCAGTGCAATTTCAAGACCTTTACCGGTGATGAGTTTAGCGACTTTGCCGCGGCAAACGAGATCAGGTGGCCCCAATTCTCACTCTTTAACCAGCAAGGCAACCGCTGGACGCAGAATCTGAACGTTGTCGTCTGGCCCGATGGTCGTGCCCACTACTTTGAACGTTTCACGACCGATTTTCAAGCACCCCTCTTGGATTTCACCAAGTTCCCCTTTGACACTCAACACCTTTTTATTCGTGCTGATTCGCTCTATCCCGAACAGTTTTTCATTTTTAGCGACCTTGAAGAATTCAGCGGGATTGAGGATAAACTGGGTGAGGAGGAATGGTCTGTCATAGATTCCAACATTTCGACCAGCATTCAGGATTCAAAGGCCAGTTTCTCATTAGATTTCATGGTCCATCGGCATCTTACATTTTACGTCTATCGTATCTTCATTCCTATTATCTTAATCATCATAGTGTCATGGTTTACGTTTTTCTTAAAGGACTATGGTAAGCGGGTTGACGTATCCGCGGCCAATCTGTTGGTCTTTGTTGCCTTTAACTTTACCATCTCCGGGGAGTTACCCCGGCTCGGCTACCTGACGTTTATGGATAGGGTGTTGATCGGCACATTTGTGATGAGTGCCCTGGCCGTGGCATTTAACGTGGTTCTGAAGCGGTTAGTAGTCGAGGGCAAGCAGGACTTGGCCGATCGGATCGACAAGTACATGATTTGGGCCTATCCCCTGATCTACTGCGTAGGAGGGGTTTTGCTGTTACTGTTCTTCCCGCGTTAGAGAAGAGAAAAGCGGTCTTAAATTCCAGACCATTTATTCATCTTTCCGCAGTGAACGGTTTCGAGGCGATTGAAAAATTCCATACGATTGTGCCAAAGACAATTTACAATGAGGTAGTTAGGTTAAGGGCACCGATGAAACAACAGGGATGCCACACTATTCAATTCAGAATTTATGTATAACGAATTATCCTAACGTATTGGTATAGTCACGATGAATATGCCTGATTCTGGATAGCTCTTTTCTTGTTCAACTTTAGAACTATGTCGTGATAAAGAGGAATAGTAAACCGTAACTCAGTGCATTTTACGGAATAGGTATATTCATATTCGCTAAATAGAGGCCTTTACCAATTTGGCATGAGATGAAGAGAGAAAAATCATATTACGTAAATTAGGCGGAGTTACGGATTAAATGTGGCAAGTAATATCTTCTTTCATTGTCCTTTCAGAAACTTTGCAGGGACAAAATTCTTGTTATTCGATATTAACGGCTATCACAAGTTTTCGATAAAAAAGATCGAAAAGCTTTTATATACCTAAGGGCTTAATATCGGATAATAGTGTAGTCTAAGTCATCGGTGGTCGTACTTAAGTAAGGGGTATGGTGACTTAACATATGAGGTGCAATTAAGATGGAAAAAGAAGATTTTAAAAAATATAGTGCAGAATTAATCGGAACCTTTGCACTGGTTCTAATTGGATGCGGAAGTGCAGTAATCGCGGGAGAGTATATTGGCTTTCTTGGAATAGCATTTGCATTTGGTTTGACTCTATTAGTGATGGTTTTTGCAATCGGAAACATTTCCGGATGCCACATAAATCCTGCTGTAACCATTGCAATGCTTTTTGCGGGTAAAATTAAGTCCAGGGATGCTTTGTTGTATATCATAGTTCAATGCATAGGTGCAATTATTGCAGCCGGGCTATTAATAATAATTGCAAATGGCCAGCCAGAATATTCCCTTTTGGAGAATGGACTTGGTCAAAACGGTTATGGCACCCAATCCACAGCAGGATATTCTATTGTAGCATGCTTTATAGCTGAGGTTGTGCTCACCCTCTTGTTCATCTTAGTAATTTTTGGTTCCCTCAGTAAAAAGGCACCGACAGGATTTGCGGGCATAGCTATTGGCTTCTCACTTGTTTTTATCCACTTAGTCGGTATCCCTATAACTGGAACCTCAGTGAATCCCGCAAGGAGTTTGGGACCGGCAATTTTCGTCGGGGGAATAGCGATTTCGCAACTCTGGCTCTTCTGGGTTGCACCCATTGTCGGAGCAATTATTGCTGCTATTATTTGGAAATACGTATTTGAGGAAAAATAATTTTTCCCAATCAATTGATCGTAAGACACAATCCAATTATGAACTCGCATCCAAAAACAGGGATTTAAGAAGTCGAGAAGGTGTTTGGAGTATTCATACGGAACTGCAGTAAAGGTTAGATGATGTGTGGGTGGAATGGTTATGATGAAAGACTGACAGCAGGGATGCCTAGGAGTTTAATCCGATGGTGGAGTGGTTGGGACTCCGAGGGTTAAAATCCCTCCTGTGCTGTTTACCCGTATCGGTGCAGAAGTCAACAGTGGCAGGGTGTCCTTCGTGAGGGGGAATCTGAAGCAAAATCGAACCAGAGGTGGGATATGCTAAACGATGACCCTCCCGCCACTTGGGGAAATTCGATGCCTCTATGGGACCGGTCTATGTGGCCCAAAACGGGAAAACCATCGAGGGTTAGCATGTCTGATTAGGGTCGGGATTTGCGAAGCGTTTTGATCAAACTTTTCTAAAGTTTGAACGAAAGGTTGGTTAGTTGACCGAGGGAGGTCTCGTATCGTCCTCCATGTGGAGGTAAGGAAGGTATAACCTGATGGGAAAGCCGGAATGATGCGATGCGAGAAGTCGGACGGACTGCGAAGCATTTTTGATTAAACTTTTTTAAAAAGTTTACATAGTAGCGATGATGCCGGTGCCTGTGAATGGCTGGTAACAGCCGGGAGGATAAAACGCCGACTGCAAAGCGTTTTTGGTCAAGCGTTTTCTAAAAGGTTGATGCGAAGGAATCCTGCTTTGGCGAAACCGGACAATAGATGAGACAGATGCACAAATCAAGTAGGAAATCGGCGAAAGTAAGCTCAGGAGAAAGACGCGACGCCGATTGCCGAAATGGTTTAAGCATTGAAGCAATCTGTTGGAGGTTGGTGAGAAAAGAGCGAAAGAAGAAGAAATATCATTCCTTGATTGACAAGGTCTGGAATTGGAAGAATCTCAACGAAGCATGGCGGCGAG
>Ga0255453_1081_pt1 | contig 12062 bp, 8 predicted proteins | sample ANMaggQLBNCT01G4_FD_182628 | JGI IMG/M metagenome (GOLD analysis project Ga0255453, IMG submission 182628) | Sediment cell enrichment communities from methane seep in Santa Monica Basin, California, United Staets - ANME aggregate JGI... | ecosystem: Environmental > Aquatic > Marine > Cold seeps >...
AGAAAAAGAGGGATAAGGTTGGTTTGCTGCTTCACGGAACTGGAGGATTAGGAAAGAGTTGCATTGCCGGCAAATTCTGCGATCGCTTCAAAGACCATGTTTTGATCATCGTTAATGGCGAAGTAAACGTTGTTAGCTTCCATGAAGCAATGAAAGATGCTTTTATGCGAGCAGATGATACAGAAGGGTTGAAGATATTAGAGGCGCAAGAGGTGATGCCGGATAAAATCAGAGGATTATGTTCTTCTGTTTTTCTAACCTTAGGGAACTCACAAATAATGATTTCCAGAACTGTATCATTTTCCAAGGATTTTTAAGACACAGATTAACGCTGATTAACACAGATTTAAAGTAGTGTATTGATTTTTTAAGATACCGAACAAGGTGAGTTAAATGAGCTGTCGAAGAAGTTCCGGCGATATTCCTTATTACGCATATCGAGAAGGGTAAGAGTTATATGAGGTATGTGCTGACGGTGACGGGAGATGAGGAAGGGGTGTGTTGGAATCAGAGAATTTTTACCTCTTTTCCTTCTCGTAAGATATTTTCTATAAACGTGTTACCCTCACTTAGCATTCTGTTTATCTCATCCGTAGTATAACCGATTGGCTCGATCTGTTTCAACTTCAAGAGATACAGTTTTGCCTGTCTCGTAAACCAGTCATCCGGGAACTCGTCTGATATCAAAAGAAGGTCGATATCGCTGTGCGGATAAAAGTCGCCCCTGCTTCTCGAACCAAACAAAATCACTCGCTTTAATCTAAACTCCATGTTAACTCGTCTGCAATATTCAATTACTCGCTCTATCACTGAGTCTGCTTCTCTGCCCATTCAAACAACCTCCTTGCATTTTTTAGGCATTCGTCACTCCTTTTACTGTCATAATATCTATAGGGTGCCTGATTACCCGTTACTGCATCTGGATATCTGGTTTCAATATAGTGTGGATCAAGCTCACTTGCACAGTACCTTAATGCAAGAAATTCCTCATCATCAATTGGCACTATCTCTTTTAACTCATCCAGCAGGTCAACAATGCTGTGCGTCCATGGATAATCAACGCCATTTAGAAGGAATAAGGACTTTATGGCTTTTTCTCCTACTTGCTGGGAACAGGTACATACCCAGTTAAATCGACGAAGTGTATGAAGTTCAAGGCACGTATCAAAATCGTATTTAGCTTCATCCATCCATATATCTGCCCGTCCAACACGTTTGCTTTTCTTCATCTTTTCCTTTCAATCACTTACTTCGTTTCATAACTAAAAAAAGTCTTTAAATTAATAAGTTCCTTTGGTAAAGCTTTCTTTTCTAATGAAAGTATCCAACTTTAGGATGGCAATTTCGTTGATATGACGCAGTCCTGCCAAATCTGACAGGTTCTCTGAGAGATTCTTTGAGATTAACCCCTCTTCATATACAATTTCAAATGTCTCTCGATAACTTGAAGGCTTCCTAAGCCCTTTCTCTGCTATGATATGGTTTGCAATATCTATCGCAGACTGAACGCTTATAAGCAGAGCATGGAGGACCATGTTCCTTTTGTCCCTGTCTGTGTGTAGCTCCTCAAGTGGGATGGATCGATACCTTTCCCAATCCTTCAGTGATTCATTTAGCGCCCTTAGATGTTCCAATATCCCCTTCTCGTCAAACATCCACCCTCACACCCTCACAAGAAATTCCCTATCTAACCAATCCGACGTTTCCTTATAGTCCAAATAGCTTGAGAGCATCATTGCTTCATACATTATTCTCTTCTTTTCATCTCGGGAGAAGACTACTTTACCTGTCTTTATAATTTCATATTGAAATACTATTGGTGCATGGTTGAGAATCTTAACATCGAACTCACATCTCGGTTCAATCTCCTTTGCCATCTCTCTTTCTACCACTAAAGACAATTTCAGTGCCTTATAGGGACCGAGATCTTTAGAAAGATATAAAGCTATGTCCACATCATTAAAGGTGTCGCTTTCGAGAAAAGAACCGAAAAGATAGGCAAAATCTATCTCCTTGAATCTGGTTAACGCTTCTCCTATCTTCCTTGTAATTGCCTCATTATCGCTTTTAACTAATGTTTTATCTTTCATATCTGTTTTCTAAATAATGATTGTTCAATAAAATTCAAAACAAAAACGGTAACTTCCTTATGTTTTGGCACCCAGGTTGTCCATACCAGTCCGGTTTTTGTGTATCTGGGTCTTCCATGTACTCTTCGATTAAATCCGCCATATTTCCTTTAACTTCCTCTTCGGTTCTTCCCTGCGTGGCTATGTCCAACATGGGGCAACATGCTACAAACCACTTCCTTTCTTTACTTATGAGAACGGGAAATGATATTATATCCCTGATTTATATTTAGGTTAGCGGGCATATTTAAGCTTTGCTCTGAATATGGATTGGAACGCTTCAGTACTTCCAAAAGTAATGCAAGTAATCCGGTAACAAAACCCTCGCATCAATTCTAAATGGATGGATAGGGTGCTTGTACATTCCGGATGCTATCGCGTAATGCACTTCGGACGTTATTAAAAAAATTATCGTCGGTAAGCAGTTGAAAATGCATGGGAATGCACCCGTTTATCCGCAGACCAGCCGGTTTCACCCGTCAGATTTATCTCATACTTGCCATGTTTATCTGTTTTGGCTTCACCCGGTGGTTCTTCGCTGCGCAGGTCTTTCTCAAAGGCATGGACAATAGCGCCGGCAAATGGACTTCCATCAGCCCGTCGAATCCTGCCCTTGACGATAAATCCACTGGATTTTTCTCTGTCAGAAACATCGATTTTAATAGTCACTGGAATTTCTCCTTTCTTCAGCGGTGATGGTGCATGGAATATACCCTACCCGGCTGCTCATATTTTCTAGTGAAAAGTAAATCGTAGGGTCAGGGTTTCCACGAGGAAAATTATGTTACATCTTCATTTAAACCTGACCTCAATTCTTCTATTTCCCAGCCATGATACGGGTATATTTCTGCGCGTTACATCAAGTCATCATACTTTAATAACTACCATACATTTATACAATTAGATAGAAAAAGAGGGGTATGAAATGGAAGAAGCGACAACAAGTGGGATAGTTACCCATAAGAAAGTAACAATGGCGGCAGAGCCTCTTGGAACTAAAGAACTATATAGAAAGATCGAAGAATTCAGCGAAATAATCGATATGTTAAGGTTAGAAGTTTCTATATTAGTGAGTAAGGTTGACAATCTTGAGAGAAACATAACGTCATTACCTGTGAGCGTTAGGATTGTAGAAGTAAAGGAAACGACAGTGGAAGAGGCAAAAGAGGAGATACAGAGATATTATGAGGAACACAAAGGCGAATCTATTTATCCTGACAACGCAGCAGATCAACTCGGACTTGATTTGAAGATAACGATGCAAGCCGTGGAAGAGCTTATAAAGGCAGGAAAGTTGGAGGAGACGAAATAATGCCTTCATATTATAAGCTTGGGGATGCAATAGAAGGTGAGCGTGTCGTTTGCCAATTCAGAAAACCAGGAAAAGTAAAATTAATTTCTGCAACGCATGCACATCGAGCGCAAGAAATCGCATTAAACCATGCTTATTGTGTAATTACAAAACCACTGCGAGCTAAAAGAACTTAGGCATTCATATAAATAAAGGCTCTTCGCTATTTTGTATGAGTAACTCAATATCCCCACTATCCGCTGAAGCAGATTACATGAGGGGCGTGTTGAATGATAAGCGTCCGTAGTTATCAAAATCTCCAAGATTTCATAACCAAGGATAGGATATCCTAAGAAACTGTCTCACAATTGTCATCACCCAGATTTTTCATCCTTCTTTTTGGATTTAAAGCTATATTTATACCCCCTTTTTCTTCCGATTTGGGATTGTTTGACAGTAGCCTAACCACATCTACCCACATGAAACAGCGAAGAGCCATAAATCAGTGTAAATCCGTGTTGGAAACGTGTTGTTATAGTCTATTATTTTGGCGTCATTAATTATGTTGAGTCGTACTTAACTGAACGCCTATGAATTGACATTAATAAGGCGGTAGACGTGAGAATGATTCGGTAGCAACATCCATGCGTCAATGGTGAATGGAGAGGGTGCTTGTACATTTCGGATGCTATCGCGTAATGCACTTCGGACGTTAATACTTAAAAAATTTTATCGCCGATAAGCCATTGAAGGTGCATGGAATGCACCCTACCTGGCTTGAGAATGACATCCAGCCGTTTTTCCCGTTCTTTGGGTACTGTGCCATGCTGAGCCTAGCTCACCGACTTGCAGATCTCGTTTATGGTCCAACAGCGCTACATCATAAATCAGCGGCTTCAGCTCCGTCTGCAGGTTGATTACGAAACGAGCCCGCGCGGTGGAATCTACATTTAACAGCGTGTTTTCCCGCAACAGCGCATAAAAGAACTCAGGCTCGATCTTCGATATGGTGCTAAAGCGATGGGCTATTACTAGATGCACCCGTTTATCAGCGGACCAGCCGGTTTCACCCGACGGGAAGGAAATATCCTGATGTTCTTCATCTTCGTTCAGCTCTGATATGGGGATGGGTGTGTTTTTAGCATCCTGAAGAAGCGGGGTGATATCATCGACAAGTCGCTCATATTCAATTTGACCTCATACTTGTCCTGTTTATGTGCTGCCGATGAAATAATTCGTCAGGAGAAATCCCTTGCCTTTCCGCCTCTTGCTCCAAGGCTTCACGCGCTTCTTGGTCAAACTCGGCTTGCCGCTGTCTACTTAATGCTTCCATATCTGCTTCTGTCATCCTAAATATATCTCGATGCCGCCATCGCGCCTCCATGTCTAAACGAAATCCAGCTGAAACTACTTCTGTCAACACGCGACTTACATACGTTATAACTATTGCTAATCCTCCACCCTGAAGTGAAGTTCTCATCGAAGGGTCATATGGTGCTCCGCCTGGTGTTACGTACGGCGGGTTAAAACCGATGGGACGGCTCCCCGGTGGTGGAGGCGGTGGCGCACCTGGTGTCCGCTCAGGCGGATTAAAACCGATGGGACGACTCACCCGCGGAGCGACCGGTAGTCGACGTGGACGGTAGGGTACCGGTGCTGATGGTCTACTTAGTCCTCTTTGTTCACGGGTTTCGGGGGCATAGCTTGGTTCACCTGGAGGAATATCTTCCAGAGCAATACTTTGCTCAAATTCTTCCTGAAGTTCTATCTCTAATTCTTCAAGCGGTGACAATGGAGCACATTGTTCTCCCCATCTTCCTTTACGATCAACAATTCTCAAGGGATTATTATGAGCGTATTTGTAAACATTAGTGCCATCAACAATCCCTGTTGGATCACAACTCACCCACCTCCCCACCCACGGCGCATAATACCGCGCCCCATGATAATTCAATCCCGTCTCCTCATCCCTCTCCATCCCGGTATATCGATACCGCTTGGCACTCACCTCCACATCACCACGCACGGCATGATACGAAGTACTGCCATACGGATAGTATTCTTCGTAAGAAATCACCAGCGCGCCTTCATCAAGCTCGAGAGACGAAGAACCAAGATGATTATTCAATTGAAATCGAATCACTGCCTCTGGTTCAGCAACCTCTTCCCCGGCATCAATCGTTTTGGTCTCCACCAACGCAATACGCTGCTGATTATCCATAACATGCAAGGTTTCCCGCTCCAGTTCCCGCCTATCGCCATCCCCTCCGTATTCCCGGTAAATCTCGAACCCTCTGAGGTATATGCGCTCTTTCATGCGCCTGCCGTTCTGCTCGATCACTTTGCGCACCCGCTGCCCCCCTGTATCATAAACATAGTACGCCATGCAGCCGCCGCCCTTGTCTACCATTTGCAGCTGGTCTTTGAAATTCCATGCCATCTCCGGCAGGTGAGGCATCGAAGTCATATTACCGTGGGGGTCGTAAGTGTACGGTTCTGATATCGGCTGATTACCATTGGGATGAACAACCGTACAACTTAAGCGATTGCTATTCTTATCTAATTCGATCAGGCTCGGCTCGTCATATTCATACGCGCGTATCCAGTTACCGCTGTGGGCTTTATGGTCGAATTTAAGGATGTTCCCGACCTCGTCGTATTCATAGAACTCAAAGTAGTTGCGCATCGCCTGACCGTCATTGGGGTGCGCCAGGTTGACCCGGTGCCTGTCGTGCCAGGTAGTATGAGCCTGTGATACCTGCCCGAGGTGTTCTCTTCCGCAGGCTTCAATCAGGCGGTAAATAGCATCATATTTGTATTCCGCATCTGGCCTCACCACCTGTCCGTTGAAATAGATGGTGTGCTGGGCGTCATCGCGGATAGAGGTGATGTTGCCGGCAGGATCGTAGGTGTAATGAAGATTTTGCAGCCCGCACGGTGTATCTTGCGGTGGCATATCGGGTGTGGGATAGCGAGTAGGTTCATCCCCGCAGTCGTCACTGTAGGAAACACCGCGGCGCGTGTAAAGATGCACCAGTCGAAAAGTTGCAGGATCGTAGCTATAGCGGGTCTCAGCGCTGTTGCCGTACTGGATAAGCGTACGCTGTCCCCTGGCATTGTAATCGATATTGGTAACAAAGTGCTCGTCTGCAGTATCAGACGTCAGCAGTTCAGCCGGTTCCCCGGCGTGTTTGAGCCAGACGTCTAATCTCTCAAGCAAATTAGCTTCGTTATAGCCCGGCTGGATAACATCCGTCTCGCTGCCCGCATGAGGCGCCACTAACTGGATGGATCGGTTCAGGGCATCATACCGGGTACTGTTTAAAAAGAGCTCCTCCTCCCAGTCGTCAGGCCGGTCTTCAGGTTCTGGGAACGTGTCCCAGTCTGGTACCGTCTTATAATCCCTCACCAGCCTCCGGCTGCTGCGAAGCAGGTTGCCCTTAAAATCACAGGTCTCGTTTGTCACCACCCCGGCGCTGTCGAACTGCTTCCATGCACGGGTGAGAAGATTTTGTTCAGCCGCAGCCTCCCTGCCGCCTGCGTAGTCCTCGCCGTACACCACTTTTTCATACAGAATACGGTTTCCAACAGTGCGCGGATCGGAATGGACAGAGTCGGTGCCTTCTACGAACCGTTGAGTAGGCCGCCGCAGGGCATCGTATTCCATGGTAAAGGCGTGGCCTCTGCTGTCCCAGGCACGTATGGGTCTGCCAGTCACGTCGTTGAGTGTCCAGCGCTCACCCGCCTCCATGCTGGCCTGGTGGATGCGGCTGCCAAGCATATCATAGTCGTAGCGCATGACGATGCGCTCTTTGGCATCTATGACCTCCCGCTGGTTGCCCTCGATGTCGATCACAACTCGTGTGCGGTACTTCTCCTCAATGATAGCAACAGCACCGTTCGTGCGGCGCTCGAACTTGTTGTGCGCTATGGTAAGGAAGGTGCGTCCAAGCGTGTCGGAGAAGGCGATGGAAGGCGTATCGGCGTGAGGCAGAGTACGGACCGCCGCTTTCTTCTCGGGGTCTAATCCAGGCGTATCTTGCGGTGGGGCAAGCGGATCGACACCTCGCTGCTGAAGCCATGTTTCCCAATCATCAGGTTCTAGCGAAACCTGCTCGAAATATTCCGCAACATAACCCGAGATATCAGTATCTGTCCGTGGGTCACCGATTACAGTGTCATTCACATCCCAGGTCTCCTGGTGCCATGGATCAAAAACCACTTTTTCGTATGTGTTATTCGGATGCAGGGTGGCTACAACACGCTCGACCGGATCATAGAACAGGATAGGGCTTACCCCTACTTCCTTTCCGAACCTGAATTCGTGAGTATCATCAAAGAAAGGCTCATACTTTCTGACCGGCTTACCTTTGTTATTGAAGATCGTCCAGCCGGTTCCAACCCAGCGAGGATCAACTAAAGAGCCATCCTGTTCAACAGGTCCGGGTTCGGCTGGGATCTTCTGGATCTCCCGCCCGAATCCGTCGGAATAGGAGAAGCTAATCTGGACATTCAGCCCGTCTGCAGGCGCGGGATCACTCACGTGCGTTTCACGGGCGATGGTCGCAGCATAGAGCGGCCAGTCCGGGTTGCCTGTCATGTAGTAGCGGTCCATATCGTATATGATGCGAGTGGTAGCCGTGCCCAGATGCTCCACAGTTTGGCCTCCGGGGTCTGCAAAAAAAGTCGTCGATTTGTTGCTGTGTAAGATCTGCCTGAACGCCTCTTAACGAATCTCCAATATCTCCCTTATGAACAGCTGTTGCAACGACCATTCCCAGAGCATCGAATAATACTTCACCCACTGCCCTGTTTGGATCGGTGATAAGAGCTGGTTGTAGCACACGGTAGTCGTTCATATTGGTGATATTGCCCTGTGCATCCCGCTCCCCGGCTGTGACTTTATTATGCAGTGGATCTTCGGATTCCAGCATTAGCAAGTTATAACTGTCATAAGTAAGCATCATTTCCTGGTCAAAGGGGCCCCAGGACCGGTGCGGCAGGAAGAAATGTTGCTGTGCAAAGGCTAACTCCTGAGCAGGGGAGTCATTCTTATTTGGCGAGTAAAATATCTGACCGGAAGGTATCCACCAGTTCGAATCACCTTCGCTGTGGACATACTTTCCATCATCGGTCAGCATAGCATCAGTCACCCGGCTGCCGTAGACTTGCGTGACGAGATTCGGCGTGAATGCTAGTTTGTAACTTTCATAGGGTAAAGCCAGGGAGTCAAGTTGTCCCAGCGGCAAAAACCCGGTCATATCGTTCTTGCGATACAACGTACGCACATGTTCAATCAACCGCAATTTAGTTTCACCCGGCGGGGCTTTCCTCCAGTTCCATTTCTCATAAGGGATTGTCTTTGAAGTGTCAGGTTCATCTTGATTGAGCCCAAACAAGCCCTCGGTAAGAGTGCGAATATTCTCAAACTTGAAGAGTGCGACCGAAGTATCTGTGACTACTGGTTCTGGCGGCTTTACGATCTCATAGGTTTGAGTCTCAGATGGCACACCGACGCGATACCAATTTGGATCCTCCGGCGAATAGCGATCCGGGAATTTAATTGGGAGTTCAGGGGAATTGATAAAGCGGTTTACTGTAAGCATAATATGTGTCTCTGTCTGTTCAGGCTGGCAATCCGGCACCAAACGCCGTGGATAGCCGATAGCCACCGATCGTTCTACATTACCATAATCGTCCACTTCCAGAGTCATCTGGTGGCTAACGCGCGGATCAGCCAGTTTTCTCTCTCCAACATCGACAAGCTTGCGCTCATAGTGAAAGTCAATGGTTTCAAGAGGATGGACAAAGAACACAGCATGTTTGTTGTCTCCCCGAGGCTGCAGCTGTTTGATGGTATAGTTACGCTCAGAGACGGTATATGGCCGGTCAGATTCCTCACTCAGCCGTCCATCAGGTCGACGATCAAGGGCATAGATTTCCTGACGGAGTATTCCACCCTTCAGCGCCCGGCAGGCTTCGCGGATTACATCAACAGTCAGATCTTCCGGCAGTACCGTATCATCTAAAAGCATAGCACTAAACTGCCCTGGATCGAGTTCTCCAATGCCAAGACTGGGATCGCCCTCACGGTAATACTCGTCCTCGAATTGCTTCGAGATGAGATCCCCTTCAAGAAATGCGCCAGTGTGGAACCAGGTACGTGTTAGTACTGGTGGGGCGAAAGATGCCTCCTCCCAATTCGTATCCTCTTCAGATATTTCAAAACTATCAGTACCGATCTCCTCAGTGTCCCACTGTTCAACCATACCAAAACCCCGGAACTCCCGCTCAATGCCGTCAAAGTAGCCATGGTGGTAGGCATAATGGGTGGCAAAACGGTTCCGGCTTATGCGGTCATAGGTCTCCACCCGCTCAACCACATGCACCGGGAATGGTATCCTTGTGATCCAGGGTTTCCCTGCTTTTAGGTCCTCTAAATAAAACTTAGTGGATGCAGCGTAATGCACCCGGGTCTCCGCCCCCATATTGTTTTTTGAACTAATCAATAGATGCGGTTTCTGTCCTCCCATCAAGTCAATGTAGCGCATCTGCTGGCCTGCATAGCCAGGCAATGGCGACGACCATACGATACAAGCCGTGCCGTTGCCGTGCAGGTCAACCACCATTACCGCGGAGAGGTTGTCAATACGAGGGAACTGAGTCAGCGTTTGTCCTTCACTCCAGCCGTTGCCGGACTGGTTGAGATAGATGTGAACGCCGTTGCTTCCCAGATAAATGATGTCAGTCGTACCGGAGCCATCAATGTCGGCTAACCGGATGCGCTGCTGGTTGAACTGGTCGGGGTAGTCGAACCGGGGTGCATTGCCCATCGTCACCTTTGTTCCGAAGCGTCCGTAGCCCAGATTCGGCCAGTAGCAAACCTCACCGTTGCGGATGCGCACCAAATCGGTCAAACCGTCACCACTCAGGTCAGCCAGGTAAATAGATTGCGTGCCATCCGCAAAAATTAGTCCTGGTCCTTTTTCCTCGTCATAGGTCTTGTAGACTTCTATGGATGGCCCGAAGCCCTGCTCAGCCAGAGAAGGATGCCAGGTAAAGACCTCATCCTCAGTGATCATGATGTCTGCGTGCCCATCACCGGTAAGATCGAGGAACTTCAGGTTTGGGTCGTTCCAAGCGACGTTGGGCAATGAATCGAACGGAGTAAACCGCTCCCAGTGCTGATCGTGAGTGCGCTCATAGAAGCCAGACACAGGACCGCTCAGTTCGACCAGGTCGAGCTGACCGTCACCGGCTAAGTCCATCAGTTGCTGCCGGCCGCCACTCAAGTCAGCCAGAGACGGTTTTTCTGCAAGCAACTGGAGCGGCCCGAATTTACCGCCGCCCTGGTTTGGCTTGTAGAACCATGCATCTGCCTGTTCTGTGAGAATGCCAGAAAGACCTTCGCCATCGAGGTCTACCCATTGATAACTCATGCCGTCCAGACCGATTGGCAGATTATCGATGCTTTCTGCGTCTATTTCCCGTATCTCATCCTGTATCTCTGCCTTGCTGTACTCGAACTCAAGCGGTGGCAGTGACTTCTTCAGATACGTACCGTCTGTCCTGCGGACATAGCCCGACTGGGTAATTCCTGTGATAAACGAAGCGATTGGGCTCTCATCATAAGTGAATTCTGTCGAGCGAACCAGGTAATCGTCTGTACCGAGTTCATCAGGAAAATGATGGAACATCAACACGCGTTGACACAGGCGATAGGTGCGCACATCGAAGCCAGCGCGATATGTGGAGAATGCGTCCTGTCGTACTGGCCATATGGGTGCTTCTAATGTGGTTGGCGCGTCCTGATCATGTTCACCGTAGTCGAAGACCACTTCAAACATCCAGTCGGTGCGTTGCGACAGGTCTTCATCTGGCTGGCGTGGGGTGCGGTTGCCGTAGCGGATGCGTTTCAGGTAGCGGTTGGCGGAACGGCTCATGTCGCTTCGGTTCTTCTCGTGGACCTGGGAAGTGTCCACGCCGGCAGAGTCCTCTGCTTTGTATTCGTAGAAAATAGCATTGCCCCTGTCGTCGTAACTTTCACAGATCTGCCAGTTGAAGACGCGCACTGGATCGGCAGGGTCGGCGATTCTGCTGTTGTCTGTTTTGCCATAGATCGTGGTGATGTTGTCTTTCGAGATGGATCGCCAGTGAATATCGCCGGTCTGTTTATTCGTCCAGCGCTCGATGCGTGCGAACAGCCCCTCGATTCGGGGGCGGTAACGCAGGATGGTGAAGGTACCGTCATCTGTGTCGAACGAATCCCGCTGCCATTCGCCATCCTGATTGACCAGAACAGGCACAAGGTCTTCAGCGCCTGACAGGATAAAAACGTCTGACTCCTCTGCGTCCTGATACATGGGCAGGCCCTTATCGGTCTTGCGGGTGATGGATGGCAGCGAGAGGCTCCAGCCGAAGCCGAAGGGTCCGTTGCCAGAGCCGGAATCGTATGAGAGTGATAGTTGCGGACCGAAGCCAGAGCGCCCGGGTGTTGTTGCGATCGGGACATTAAGAGATCCTGTGCCGGTCACGGGATTAGCAGCGAATTTCTCGCCGATACCGCGAATCGCTCCGCCGCCTTTCGGGAGTGATATAGAAGAGGAAAATCCACTTTGACCGGCTGCTGCTGCTTCATTACC
>Ga0255453_1082_pt1 | contig 11842 bp, 4 predicted proteins | sample ANMaggQLBNCT01G4_FD_182628 | JGI IMG/M metagenome (GOLD analysis project Ga0255453, IMG submission 182628) | Sediment cell enrichment communities from methane seep in Santa Monica Basin, California, United Staets - ANME aggregate JGI... | ecosystem: Environmental > Aquatic > Marine > Cold seeps >...
TTGTGTCGCCAATGCCATCGCCAGCGATAGCATGCTTACCGGTTCCACTGCCATCATCAACGCCAGGGTAGTCAGACCAGTAGTTTCCTTCAAGAAGAGCGGGATGATGCCAGTTGTTGCTTGACGGATTAGTGTCATGTGCATTACAGCTATTGTTTATAAGGTTATTATGGAAAATGCTGTTGTTCTCGGAATAAAAAATGTAGATACCAGCCTCGTTGTTTGAGCAGTTGTTATCTTTTATAGTAATATTAAAAGAGAATGCGACTTCAATACCAACGGTTGCTTCGCTCAAGTTTTGATTCTCAACGATGACATTACTGCAATTTACGAGTATGACCTGTCCGGCACCCTCCGGAATTTTATTTTCTTTTATATCTTTCCAGTAATAAACAGTTTTTCCGTTAACTGTGTTGCTTTCGTCTATCTCATGCGAGAAATGGCTTAATGAATCACCGTCAATGTTTATTCCGTCTTCAAACATGATATTGCCGGTTAATTTGTTGTTCTTTGAACTATATAATTCAATACCGCTATAATTATTGGCACTTGCAAAATTACCAGTTATTGTACTAAAATTGCTTGATACTAAACATATACCATTGTAGTCATTGTTTGAGGCGTTATTATCGGTTATCGTATTATTGTTTGATTCTTCAAGGTAGATGCCATCCTCCTCATTGTCCTCAGCCGTGTTGTTTGCTATTATGTTCTCGCTTGATGTCCTGAGTAGAATACCATCGTAATAGTTATAGTTTGCAACGTTATTATGAATCTCATTATTGTTTGATGTGTCTAAAGCTATCCCATCGTAGTCATTGTTTGAGGCGTTATTATCGGTTATCGTATTGTTGTTTGAATCTTCAAGGTAGATGCCATCCTCTCCATTGTTCTTAGCAGTATTATTTATAATTATGTGTCGACTCGCCTTTAACAGATATATGCCACATAAGTTGCCAAAAACATTGTTGTTAGAGATGTTACAGTTATTTACATTAGAGATGCAGATGCCCGAAGCATCGAGACTTCCTTCAATTGTGAACCCGCTGATATTTACATGGTCTGCGGTTACCTCAAAGATGCAGTCGCTTGTATCTGATGCTTGAACAGTCGTTGATGCAGAGCCGTTTTCTGATTGGACGGTCAATTGCTTATTCACATCTATGTTCTCGATGTATGTGCCATCCCTGACGATTATCGTATCACCGGCACTCGCCGCACTTATCGCTTTTTGTATCACTGTGAAATCCGCGCCGCCGCCGTCATCCACATACCATGCCACTGCGGAAGCAGTTCCGACCGAGCATAAAAACAAAATTGCAGTGCAGATAATCAATATCCCATATTTTTTGTCCATATTTTTTATACCTGTATTTTTATCCCCTCCTCTATTTTTATTGCAGGTATGCCACCATTTATAAAATTTTCGATTTTTGTTTTCTCGATTTCGCCAACTGGATAGTATAAATTTTGCTCGATACCCTATTTGTGTCCCTCTAACCTAATAGCAGGAATCCAATCGTAATATTTCTTTCCATTTGCATCTATGAATTCAGTGCAGTTTAGCCTGCCACTCGCCGTGGACAGTGCAGATGTATGGTGTATCTGCGGATAAGAGCCTGTTCTTATCTCATAGTAGTATTTTTTATCTGCGAATAGCATGAAGGGTTCATCAACTGTCAAGTTATGCCAGTCGCCTGTATAACCTTCCCAATAACCTTCTTTACCGCTCCACGTGTCGTTCCATATTCTTGCGTATTTGGTATGACCGCCGGTGCCCGCGCAGGAATATGTGTAAAGCGTGGATATTTCGATTGTTATATTTGGCGTGAGCATTCCTGTGTGCGTGCCAGAGATGCTTGGATATGGATTGACAGACAAATCCGTGTCGAAACTATTTCCTGCAGGCGCAAAGTTCTCACATGGTACCACTAAGGGATTTTGGTCGCTATCAGAATCTATGCGGTATGGCGTATCCCAGATACCCATTGAATCCCGCTCTTCGGCATTCGGATATTTTTCTTTGTAATCGTCCCAGTAGTTGCCTAAGTAGTTAGTGTACGTAATTCCCTTGTAGGTGTAGGTTATTTTTGATGTTGTGTTCCAGACGTTGGTTGACTCGGTAGAATAAACGTTATTAGCGTTATCCATGAAATTAATGAGATATATTTTGTTGTTGTTTGATTTCTCAAGGTAGATGCCATTGTCTCCATTGTTCTTTACCGTGTTGTTTGTGATTATGTTCTCATTTGATCTCCAAAATCCAATACCCTGGTAATGATTATAGGTTGCAATGTTATTACATATCTCACTATTGTTTGATGTGCCTAAAACTATCCCATTGTAGTCGTTTTTTGAGACAATATTATCGGTTATCTTGTTGTCGTTTGATTCCTCAAGGTAGATGCCATTGTCTCCATTGTTCTTTACCGTGTTGTTTGTGATTATGTTCTCATTTGATCTCCAAAGTTCAATACCCTCATAATAGTTAGAGTTCGCAATGCTATTACCTATATCGTTATTGTTTGATGAGTTCAATAATATACCCGAATAACTATTGTTTGAAACGTCATTACCCATTAATCGGTTGCCGCCAGAAGCATTGAGAAGAATGCCATTGTCTCCATTGTTCTTTACCATGTTGTTTGTGATCATGTTCTCATTTGATGTCCTAAGTTCAATACCCTGGTAATGATTATAGTTTGCACTGTTATTGTGTACATCGTTATTGTTTGACTCTCTAAGATAAATACCACAATAGTTCAAGTTACTTGAGACTTTATTATTGATTATTTGATTGTGACAGCAGCCATCTGTTAATATAATCCCATAATTTTTGTTAGAGAACACGTTGTTCCTGGAAATAGTATTACGCCATGAATTTGAGAGATATATACCCTGATAGTTGCCTGAAATAATGTTGTTAGAGATATTACAGTTATTTGCGTTACAGATATAAATACCACAACTATCAGAAGCTCCGTCAATTTTGAACCCGATTATGTTCACATAGTCAGATGTTATCTCAAAGACGTAGCCTTTTGGACTCGCCGCATGAATAATACAGTTCGCAGGGTCACCGTCAGACCGAATCGTCAAACGCTTGTCCACCCTTACATTTTCTTGGTAACTCCCCTCCTTAATTATTATTGTATCACCAGGGCTTGCCGCATCTATTTTAGACTGTATCGTTGGATGAGAAGTAACTGTTATTAGATTCAAATCACTTGCAGTGTAATATTCCCCATAAGATGATGAATCAACATCCGCAGATATAATGTAGTCTTGTGAGGAACTTACAGAAGAAGCATTAACAGTCCAGGTTACTGTTTTATTTTCGCCACCACTGATCATTCCTAAATTCTGTGGATTCGCGCCGAAAACACGAGTGAATACGGATGGCCCATTCAGAGTTGCATTAACATCATGAGCCTTAAGATCTCCCGTGTTCGTTACTTTTAACGAAGCTGTAAAGGATGAGTCGCTGCTAACAGAACTAGGAATAGAAAGATTAACACATAATTCTGGCGGAGCTACTTCTGAGAAATTACCTTCTGTTGCCATTGCGTACTCCTCGGAATATATACCAGTAGGATACAATCCAAAAGGTTCTATCTTTATGATTGCAGATGAATGGTAAGATAGAGATTTTACCTGTTCTACGTTATTTTTATATGATATTGAGCTATCTATTACCCGGTTATCAGTTTCATTATATATGTACAGATCCAAATTGCTCAGGTCATCAAATTGTGTTTGGCTGTTCGTATCGTCATATATCACGTGCCTATTCCACACCAGCGTAGTCCTGTCTCCTTCATCGTGCTGCCCTTTATAGAATTTTTCCACTTCACCTTCTGGTTTTGCTCTTAAAGTGTCAATGTGCACATTATCTCTGTGTATATATGCCTTTTTTAAATCAACATAACCAAATCCATAAGTATTATCAGGACCTGAAGCACCTATATTCTCCGCTGTATTGAGCAATAACGCTTTTATCGCTTTTGCATCCCATCTTATCCCTTTATAATCCAGTATTAAAAGTACGCTTCCTGCTATATGCGGTGCCGCAAAACTCGTTCCAGAGTTAGAAACAAAGTCACTTTGTACCTCCCACTCGTTATTACAGGATCTTATCCCTTTTCCAGGTGCTACGATGTCAGGCTTTAGTCTACCGTCACCGGTAGGTCCTCTGCTGCTGCTTTCTCTTATGGAATCGTCATCACGACTCACTGTGTTTTTATCGTCAATTGCACCAACCGTTATCACGTTATATGCTGAACCTGGGTCACAAACAGTAGTAAAATCGGGACCTGAGTTCCCTGCACTAATTACTACAGGCACGTTTAAACTAAAAATAACCGCATCCATGTAATGGCAAGAACCAGTATCACCATCTGCACCAGGATTATGGGTATAACTATGACTTATAACGTCTGCACCATCAGAGCAATGCAGTATAGCCCAGTCTATCGCTTCCATACGATCACTTAGCATTATGTGTCCCCCACCATCCACATCTAAATAGCCAGCTTTTGCATTTATCAATTTATCCAGCCCGTGAGCAACTCCTTTGTACGTTGAGTCTTCACTCGCTATGATACCCGCGCAGGATGTCCCGTGTCCATCGAGATCATCTGGATTAGAAGGGTCATCAGCGTAGTTTGACAAGTCTTGAGCAGACTTGTGGAAGACCTTTGCGTAATCCACCGAGAGTGCGGGATGTGAGCTATCAATACCCGAATCAACAACTGCTACGTCCCATATTCCACCTCGGTATCCCTGGTCCCACCAGTAATCAGCACCAATTGTTTGTGCGCTTATATCAACAGTTGCCTTGAGCACCTTATCATAATAGACCATAGCAATGGAAGAATCCGCAGCCAGCTCCGCAAGATAAGAAACCGGAACGTCTGCGATTATCGAATTGTAGATCATCCCATTATATTTAATTTCGCAGCCATTACGCTCCATTTCCTCAACGATTGGCGTCTGTATCTTCTCAACCTCTGGCTCAGTTCGTGCGAGAATTTCGTGTCGCATCTGCATCACCTGTCGTTCCAGCATTATTCCTGTTTCGTTCAGCACTCTCTTCTCTTCTGCGGTAAGCAGCGCTTGCTCTGCATTAATGAGCTCTGATAAATTCAATGCATGTAATTCTTCTTCTCTGAGCCGCGGCTTTATCCGGTCGTACACCTTCCTTGCAGGTTCTGTGACGTTTTTGAACTCCGGCTCATGTTCCTCTCTAACTTTTATACTTATATCCTGTGCAGGCTGCCGGACAAGAACGACAATGACAGGGACGGTTTTATTTTTATCTTCGCTCTTTACAATTTCTCTCAGATCTTCGTCTAACTTTAGTAGGTTCGAGTCTATTGACAAGTCTTTTATTTCTTTGTCAAATATTTCTTGTTTGGTACGATAAACGTTGCCTTTTTGATCTTTGTACAATACCGTTTCCTCTGAGATATTTTTGATGATTTCGTATTCTTCTCCACAGATATGGCTCTTAAAAGTCTCAAAGTATTGATCAATGACATCGTTTAATTGGGTATCTGTTGTACCGGGAGATACAGTAAATAATGTGACTGTAAACACTATTATCATTGCAGGTACCAGCCTCACGAAGTTCCCCATTTTTGTCCTTTACTTTTATGCTTATTTTAATTCTCTTAATGTAACATCCTTTATATAGCTTTCGATTATTGCATGATGCCGCCCTGTAAGATTTAAGCTTCTTACTTCTATGCGTTTTCCGTGAAATTTGCGGTTAATCAGACAATGTCATGTTATTCACCGTCTCTTAAACCGTTTCTCTATCTCCTTCTTGCTCAGCCGTATCATCGTGGGCCTACCATGCGGGCATGTATAAGGTATCTTCGCGTTCTGCAATCCGTCCACAATCTCGCGCATACCCTCGTAAGACAGTTTCTCACCCGCTTTTATACTCGCTTTACATGCTGCGGTACTGAACAGCACCTTGATTTTATCCGCTTTTTTACCGCTCTCTTCCACTAAATCCTCGATTACCATCATTATCTCGTCCTCGCCGACCGTACGATAAAATACCACCGGTATTGCCCTTATGATATATGTGTCATCGCCAAACCGCTCTATGTCAAACCCCATATCCCTGAGTGCTTGTTCACTTTCACGCAGCAAATACAGTTGATGCGGGCTGAGTTCCGGTATGTACGGCTTCAAAAGCGCTTGTTTGTCTATCCTGCGTCCGTATTTAGCAATTAACTTCTCGAAATTTATACGTTCCGCAGCGGCATGCTGGTCTATCATAATCACGTCGTCCCCTGCGCTCTGTGCTATGATATAGGTATCAAGAACTTGATACAAAGGCGCGGGTAGTAAGTCTAACTGGTCTGCTCTGCCCAACCCGTGGTTCTCCGCCTCTTTCGCTTCTCTATCACTCGAAAACGAAGCTTGTAGGCTTGCATGCGCCTTCTGCTCTTTCGTGGTAGCAAGGAACTCAACCCCCTCTGTTTCTGCACTTTCTACACTCGTTTCGCGTTGCACGACCTCAGGTATCAAATCAGCATGGCGTAAAGTCGTGGACACCGCGCCTACGATGAACTTAAAGACGTCATCAGCATGGTAAAAACTTAGTTCATACTTCTTCGGATGGATATTAACATTTATTTCCGCGGGTTCGATAACGATAGAAACGACCGAAAAGGGATATGCGTGTTTGGGCAAAAGCGACATGTAACCTCTTTTTAGTGCTTTGTTCACGAGTTCACTCTTCACGTACCGCCGGTTAACAAACGTGAATACGTGTTTTTTCGTGCTGTAAGACGCAGCGGGTTTGGATATGTACCCGTATAGCTTAATGTCAAATATAGGCGCAGAAACGGGCGAATCCGGCACTTTCAACTCGATTAGTTCTTTAGCAACGAAGCTCCCGAACGCATTAACGATGGCATCCAGCATTTTGCCATTGCCCGAAGTGCTTAGTATTGGCTTTTCCTTGTCGTCATGGAAGAGTTCAAATTTTATCTCGGGATAGATTACGGCGTAGTTTATGAAGACATCCATAATATGCCGCAGTTCTATGGATTTTGATTTTATAGTGCCGATTCGTGCCGGGAGGTTGAAAAATAAGCTTTTCACTTCTATTGTTGTGCCAACCGCACGGGTTATCCGCCTTCTCTCTTTTAGGTCACCTGCTTCTACTCGGAGATAGTTACCAAAATCTTTGCTCTCATGCCTTGTGCTCATCTCTACTCTTGAAACTGCGGCTATGCTTGGCAGTGCCTCACCACGGAATCCCAGTGTGTGTAATGCCGCGAAATCAGCAATGCTCCTTATTTTACTCGTTGCATGCTTCTCAAACGCCACTTCCACATCTTCCTCGCGGATACCGCACCCGTCATCGGTTATTCGGATATATTCTCGTCCGCCATTTCCTATTTCTACAACTATATGGTGGCTTCCGGCGTCTATGGCGTTCTCCACCAACTCCTTAACTACCGCTGCCGGTCGGTCCACAACCTCTCCCGCCGCGATTTTGCCTATTGTCTGCTCCTCCAGGACGAAAATGTTTCTCATGATTCGTTACAAAAGTAATGAAACCAAGCGGTGCAAAAAGAAAAACTTTTTAGTATGGACTATAATTTGTTTGTGAACCGTAAATGATAAGCAAGAATTCGTGCCGTTGGGGGTCATTGATAAAAGCGATCTGGGAATTAACGAGAGCGGAGCATGGGCTTATGTATGGCTTTGGCGTGTTAATAGGGATAATAGTCGGAGGCGGCAGTACATATGTCGCCGCGATTTTGGGCTTCTTTACCGCTTTGTTCCTACAGGCAGGCACGTTTGCGCTGAACGATTATTGTGACCTTGAATCAGACATTGCAAACCGGAGGATGGATAGGCCGCTGGTACAAGGAGCTATAACAAAATCGGCGGCGTTACTGGTTGCATGTATCGCTACCGCACTCGGTATAGTATTTGCAGTGATTCTAACGTTATTCTTGAATGATCCGCTTTTATTCGTTTTTGCGTTTATATTAGCGGTATTAGGTATCCTGTACGACCTAAAAATGAAAGAGTACTTCGTGGTGAGTAATTTTTATATTGCATTCACGATGGCAGTGCCTTTTATCTATGGCGGCTTAATAGCAAGCGGTAGAATCAGTACAGAATTGATCATTCTTTCGTGTATTGCACTATTCGCGGGTTTCGGACGCGAGGTGATGAAGGATATAGCGGATGTAAAAGGAGACGAGTTGAGGGACGTTAGAAGTTTAGCACGGGTATATGGTGTGGAGACTGCGAAACGAGTCGTGATTGGTTCTTATCTGCTCGCAATGCTACTAAGTGTGGTTCCTTTTTTAGTTGTCAATACCTCGTACTACTTCAATTTCGCGTATCTGCTTCCGATTGCGGCTGCGGATGTGCTGTTTCTGCATACGTGTTTCGGGTTACGGAACGTAGATGCCGACTACGGTTTTATGAGGAAAGAGACGTTGATGGCAATTGCTATTGGGTTGGTTGCGTTTATCAGTGGTGCTTTGTGCCATTTTTAAATTAATACAAGGAACTAAAACAGCGTAAATGGGGATATAACTACGTATTAACCTGGGTATTTGGTTGGCAACTGGCGAAAGTGGGATGTTATAGGATCCAGGTATTTGAAACGGTAGGATAGTTATATTCAAACATGATAATTGGTTGCATAATCTATTGATTTCCGCACCGAGGGGTGGCTATCACCAGTAACCACAGAAAGCACATCAGAACCAGATATTATTTTCCTCGTACTTCGATCAACATCACCTACAGCACGAACAAAAATATTAACTATAGATAAAGTCAAGTTAAAAAGGGGGTGTGAATGTGAAGAAAGATGGGGAAAATCGAACTGCTTCTCGCTAACTTTCCTCTGTATGCCGAAGACCTTGGGATAGACTTGACGAATTCGTCAGGCAGGTTCAAGTGGTTTTTAGCTTCTATCCTATTCGGTGCGAGGATAAGCGAGAAAATTGCAGCTAACACCTATAAAACGTTTGAACGGTCTGGAATTGACAGCCCGGAGAATATCATCGCCGCTGGTTGGGATGAACTGGTAAAAAATTTAGATGAAGGTGGATATGTACGATACGACTTCTCCACAGCGACCAAGCTGCTTGATATAATGAAGTCACTAAAAGATAAATACGGGTCTTTAGAGAACCTTTACAGTCAAGCTTCAGATACAAAGGATTTAGAGAGAAGGTTGCAGGAATTTAAAGGCATTGGTGCTGTAACCGCACAGATATTTTTAAGAGAGTTGAGAGGTGTATGGCAAATAAGCCCAGTGGTATCGAACAAAGCTAAAAGCGTAGCAGAGAATCTGGACATAAATATGCAAGAATTCGAGGTAGAGGCACTTTCACGGGTTGAGACTGCGCTTGTTAAACTCGATCTAAAATATTGTAAGCGAAAGAAGTGCGTGGAATGCCCGATGCGGAATTTCTGCGGGCAGGATGTATGTATTCGGTAAAGGAGAATAAGAAAAATGTGCCTAACGTTAGTAACCTTTGAAAGCCCGAAGATTTTTAAACTTTTCATCCATCCCGCATTTTGGTTTTACATTTTTTCCCTTGCAGTAAAAGTCGGGACGCGATCTGGTTAGGCTTTTTTTATGAAGTCATATTTAAACGTTTATGAAGAGCTTTATTTGTTCGGATAAGCTTTATAACCATTAACCGTTATTGTTTAGAATCAATGGAATTGAAACAACAACTAACCGGGGATTATCGCTCAAAATTAGAGATAATTGAGCAAGAAGCAGAAGAAATCTGGAAGAAGGGGGAGTTGTATCATGTTTACTATACGCTCCACGGTTTGGATCATTCAAATTATGTCATTCAGATACTTGAGAAACTAATAGATGGGCTAAATCCTGATGAATTAAACGAGATCGAAATTTTTTGTTTATTATCGGCTGCTTTGTTACATGATGTCGGAATGCTGTATAAATACTCAGAAGACGATGAAAAAGCTGCAAAAATTTCAAAATTGAAAAAAAGACCTTATTCTGTTCAAGATTTGATAAGAGACGAACATCATATCAGAAGTGGTCGCTATATAAAAGAGCATAGAAAGGATTTAAAGTTAGATCACATAGAAGCGGAATGTGTAAGATTAATTGCTGAAGGACACCGGCAAATAAAACTTAAATCGGAAGAATATGATAAACGAGTTATAGGACAGGAGTCTGTACGTGTTCGCTTATTAGCAGCATTGCTAAGATTGGCTGATGGACTTGACATAACATATAAACGTGCTCCTGAAACTTTATTTGATATTCTTAAAAACGATATGCCCGATTATTCTCTTCTCCAATGGTTAAAACATTATTATACCGCAGGAGTACTAATTAATACTATCACGGAGCCAAATGGGAAGAAAAAAACTTCGATAGAAATCCACTGTCAATATCCAAAGGAAGATGTAGGCAGAAAAAAAACTGAAGTTCTTATAGCGACACCCGTAGAGGAAACGCTAAACGGAGTTCGCTATATCTTATTAGACTGCGGTTTAAGGCTAAAATTAGACTATAAGATCAAAACAAATCGGGATTTAGAAGAAATTCCTGAACATATATATGAAAAATATCTTGGTCAAAAGTTGAAAATTTCAATGGAATTACCAAGAACGAAAGGGTTCGTAGGCAGAAACGATGAGTTAAAAGACCTCTTGAGTTCATTGGACAAAAATGTAATAATAATTGAGGGGATAGCGGGCATTGGTAAAAGCTATATTGCGTCAAAATTTGCAGAAGAATTGAAAGATGAATATACTGTTTATTGGTACGGAAATCTCAGTGAAGTAAGCACTTTGAGTTCTGTGATGAATAAGATCTCTATCTTCTTAAAGGAGAATGGTAAGCCTAAGCTATCGAATTCTATCGAACATTTTGGATATGATAATGAAGTTCTCATCGCACTCTTTAAAGAAGAATTAAATGCTAATAAATTTGCACTATTTTTCGATGATTATCACAAAGCAGAAAAGGAATTAAACCCGTTATTAAAGCAACTCGTCTCTATAACCTCATCTAAAATAATAATAATTACCAGGCAAGAACCAGAATTTTATAATGTTGTTGATGAGAGAGAAAACAGGGTTACCAAGATAAAAGTAGATACCTGGGATTTTGCAAGTACAAAAATGATGCTTGAGGTGCGGGGCATAGAAGCTACTGAGGGAACAATACAAGAAATACATGGTAGACTTCTTGGCCATCCACAATATTTGAATCTCTTTTGTATATTAGCAGAAAGAAGTACAGCAGAAAAATTATTAAAAAATCTTCCCCTTGTTCTTAAGGATGCCCATGCGTATCTTGAGAAAGAGGTTTACAACTCATTAACGTCCGAGGAAAAACTTTTACTACAGACAATAGCTGTTTTTCGGCTCTCTGAATCGATTGACGCATTTGATAATGTAAATGAGTTTAAATTTAAAGATATAAATGGAACACTTAACAATTTAATACATAAATTTTTAGTGAATGAAATTGGACTAAACACGTATAGCGTACATGAGATCATACGAGATTATAGTCTGAGCGATGTTAGCAGAAGGAAAATATTGAGAAGCTATCATGAGCGTGCAGCAGAATACTATTTATCTTTAGATGATGATCCCGAGCACGTTTTAGAAGCTTCATATCAGTTTAATAAAGCAGGAAAGAAAGAAGAATCTGCTAAAGTTATTATAGATAATGCAGGAGATTTGATTGCAAAAGGCTTTTGGGAAAAGATAGAAGATCGGCTTCAAATTGCTATAAAATCTTTCTGGCGGAAAACACAAGATCCTGTTATTCAATTGGTTGCAAGGG
>Ga0255453_1083_pt1 | contig 11778 bp, 8 predicted proteins | sample ANMaggQLBNCT01G4_FD_182628 | JGI IMG/M metagenome (GOLD analysis project Ga0255453, IMG submission 182628) | Sediment cell enrichment communities from methane seep in Santa Monica Basin, California, United Staets - ANME aggregate JGI... | ecosystem: Environmental > Aquatic > Marine > Cold seeps >...
CAGCATATAAACGCTGTCGCAACGCTTCGAGCATAGTTCTACGCTGCCCCATAAAATCAGCAGCACAAACGACTCGGTTACCGGTTGTAGCTGCTATCTTGTCCAGCCAACGCAGTCCTCCTTCGGACCGTAACAAATGATGGTCAAGAATCAACGTATCTACTTTGTGAGCAAGCCGAACGGCATTACGTAGCGCGGTTTTACGTTGTCGCTTAGAAAGAGAAGGCAGGTACCGTGGCGGACCAGAAGCCAGCACAACCGTGGGTTGCCACGCTATGATACAGGAAACAGCTTCATCATCCAGCAGTTGGATGTCAGAAGCATGCACGAACACCTCTGCGCCATCTACAACTCGTGTCATCATCACCATGCCGAAACGTTCACCGCGCTGACCATGCGGAACCGGCAGCGAGAAACTCATAAGTCCGTCGGTCTGCCCTTCTGCATTCGCCAGAGCGTCATCCAGTGCAACTCGCAACGACTCTAACCGCTGTAGCATGTGTTGCGAAAGCCCACGAGTACCCTTAACCCAGAACTTGTGTGCTCGACACACCGCCGCGACTTTTTCCGCTGGCATCTGATACGGATTCGCATCTACTAACGGGACATGGTCGCCATGTAGATGGCTAAATACAACATCAGTAGCGTCTTCCAATGTCTTCAGAATCTTTTTACGCACTGTTTCGCCAACTGCTACCTGTAAAGGGTGCGGCAACAGGCCATAACGGGAATAGCCCAAAGCTATGCCCGGATCAATGACTATCTTCCGGTCTTTGGTCGTAACTACACAGCTCAGACCGCGAACACCCAACGACTCAGTGCCAAGTATCTCTATCTGCATACGGTTACCTGTACAAACTATTTAACGAAAGAACCTGTGCTAACCGTTTGTCGTGCGTTCAACTTCATGTGCTGTGCAACCCTGATTCACGCAAAAATCTTTCTACACCGTGCCTTATCGCCCATCTCCTCCTCGATCCTCAACAACTGGTTATATTTAGACGTCCTTTCACTCCTCGCAGGCGCACCCGTTTTTATTATCTCCGCGTTTATTGCAACCGCGAAATCCGCTATTATAGTATCCTCGGTTTCACCCGACCTGTGACTGACTACTTTCTTATACCCGTTTTCATTAGCCAACCTGACAGTAGCCAGCGTCTCAGAAATGCTGCCTATCTGGTTCAATTTCAGCAGAACCGCATTTGCCGCTTTCTTGTTTATGCCCTCCTGAAGTCGTTTGATATTAGTCACGAAGAGGTCATCGCCAATTATTATCTTCTGCAGCATCTTAGCCGTAATTTCAGCAAACAATTCAAATGACTCCTCCTCAAATGGGTCTTCTAACAGTTCTATCGGATATTTCGCTACAAGGGCTTGATAGTAGTCTATCATTTCAGAACCGTCTTTCGCCGTGCCATCAATCATGTATTTCCGCTTTCCCGAGTCGAAGAACGAAGAAGCCGCGGCATCCATGCCCAACCGTATCTCTTTCTCGGAATAGCCCGCTTCCGTTATCGCTTCTAATATCGCATCCAATGCTTGCTCCGTAGTCTTCATCGGTGGTGCATAGCCGCCTTCATCGCCTACGTTCGTGGCTATCTTACCGTACTTCTTCGCTAATACGCCTTTCAGTGCGTGATAGGTCTCAACACCCCCTCTCAAATTGTCACTGAACCTGTCAGAACCGGAAGGTAACAGAAGAAACTCCTGTATGCTCAGCTCGTTACCTGCGTGCTCACCACCGTTTATCACGTTCATCATCGGTATCGGCAGCTCATACCGCAGCTCGTGCCCCGCGACATCTTCGCAGATATATTCGTATAGCGGTTTGTTTAACGAATCCGCAGCGGCTTTGCAAACCGCCATTGAGATTCCGAGTATAGCATTCGCACCGAGTTTCGATTTGTTTTCCGTACCGTCCAGTGCAATCAACCGCTCGTCTATTTCTTTCTGGGCGAGCGCGTCCATACCCAATATTTCTGGCTTTAATATTGTATTCACGGCCTCAACAGCGTTGAGAACGCCTTTGCCGTTATACCGGCTCTTATCTCCGTCTCGTCTTTCCCACGCTTCTTTGCTTCCGGTAGATGCGCCGGAAGGCACTGCTGCCCTGCCGAATCCGTTCTCAGTTCGCACTTCTACTTCGACTGTTGGGTTTCCACGGGAGTCCAGAATCTCTCTTCCTTTTAAGCCCTTTATAACTATTGGAGTCATACTTAAAACTCACGGTTATATCCATTTAATACTTTTAGTACATCTACTCGTTTACAGACTCTTACAGATTCAAAGACAAATCACCCGTTTGTTTGCGTATTCTTTCTCTTTCTTGTCCCCAACCTGCGTATCAACCCCAAGCCTTTATCCGCTATTTCCGCTACTTCTACATACCCGTTCTCAATTGCACCCTTAACTACCACTTCGCCTTGCTCTGTACGAACGAAAACCGTTGACCACCCTCCGTCCGAGCCCACGGAGCCCACGGAAATGTCCGCAAGTTCTGCAGTATAATCACCACAAACCGAACATCCCTCGCCTATATACTCTTTAATAGCGTCCAGCGGAATCGCATGTACCTTTCCGTCTTTATCATATATCTGGAACTCTTTACCTTTTATGTCAACCTTCTGCATCTGCTCTAACGGCACCTTCTTATTCACAAACGCCAGCAATTCTTCCTTAAAATTCTCCATACAGAACAACCCAATCAACAACTTTATCTTCTCTCTTCCCACGGCATACGGCTGTTCCACCGTCTGGACTTTTCTCAATCCCTGTATTTGACACGGCAGACCCACAAACCCTATGGCGTTACAGCCGTTCTCCATCGCGTCTTTTACTCCTACCACACTGGGATATAGCGTGTATTTCGTACCTGCACCTTCTTTTAACGTTTCATAACTCGTGGCAACTTTAGTTTTCGGTTTCCATTGTTCATCTGATACCGTAATCACAGCACCATCTATTAATCCTGCTTCTAGCGCATATGCAAACAGCGATGTGACCGCACCACCATCTTGACCTGATATATCTGCTCTCTTTGACCGTAGTGCATAACAACTTCGATATACACCGAGAACATCTTCGCCCGCATTTTCCTTGCCTAAAACCCGCCGTTCGAGTTCGGATAACGGCAACAAAGTCCGGGGACAGAAGGTATAGCACAGCCCACAGACCGTATCATAGCCCTCAGCAAACTCCGGCAGCTCGGCTGTTTCACTCTCTCCTGCTTCTATTACAATTTTATCACAAAACGCTACACAGGTACCACATAAGCTGCAAATGCCTTTATCTACTACTTCACGTTTCAAAGCCGAAAAACCGAGTTCTAAAAAAGTCGGTAACCGGACGGTTTCCCGGTTGGCTGTTTCTGTTCCCATATCTCATTTCACCCCCGCTTTCGCTTTCAATTTCATGTAATCCTCTTCCACTCTCGTTTGTATTAGCTCTATTGCATCCTCAGTAAGATGTTTGAACCTACCCTGCAGCTTTAAATACTCCTTTATAGGTTTCAACTCTGGCAAATCATGGGTCAACCGATATTCACCGTTTATCACTTCATAAAGCGGAAATACTCCTGTCTCCTCCGCTAACCGCCCTAGTTCTATCGAGAGATCGGGTGTGCACCGCCAGCCTGTGGGACAGACAGACAATATCTGAATGTACGCGGGTCCTTTGGTCTCCAGACCTCGCTTCACTTTAGCCATCAAATCAAACGGATAGGATGGACTGGCAGTCGCTACGTACGGTATCCTATGTGCAACCACGATTTCGGGCATGTTCTTCTTCCAGGTCATCTGTCCAATGCTTTTCTTACCCACCGGTGCCGTGGTTGTCCATGCACCATAAGGTGTAGAAGAAGACCTCTGTATGCCTGTGTTCATATACGCTTCATTATCGAAACAACAATAAAGGAAATCATGACCTCGTTCCATAGCTCCTGACAACGCCTGCAGGCCGATGTCCGTGGTGGCGCCATCACCGCCAAACCCTACGAATTTCACGTCCTTCGCCGCGGGCACTTTTCCTTTTCGCTTCCTTGCTTTATATCCCGCTTCTATACCCGACACAACAGCGCTTACATTCTCAAACAGCGTGTGTATCCATGCGACTCGCCATGAAGTTTGCGGTAACAGCGAAGAGATTATCTCTACACAGCCCGTAGCAGTAACGATTATCACGTTCTTGCCCAACGCTTTACAGACGTGCCGAACCGCAAGAGCCTCGCCACAGCCTATACAAGCACGATGACCCGGTGCAAAGAGCTCTTCCGTTGTGACTAACCTTGGCGCAAACAAATCCTCTTCTTCTATCTCCATCTCCATTCCCCCCTCGTTAAAAGTTCAACAAAAACACTCATTCTCTTATACCTATCATCTCCACTTTGACGTCCTCGCCTCTCTCAATCGCCTTCTCTTTTTCCTGCGCTTCCCGTATCATATACTTGAATTCGTCTACCGATATATCTCGGCCTCCGAGTCCACCGATGAACGCTACGATGTTTGGTTTCTTCCGCAGGTCGTACAACGCTGATTTTACCTCGGAACACACAGGACCGCCCATACCAAAGGATACCGCTCGGTCCAGCACCACAAGAAGCTCAACATCTTTTACCGCATCCCGAAACTCCTTGAACGGGAAAGGGCGCCACAATCGTAATCTTATAAGTCCCACCTCTTTTCCTTCTTCTCGCAGCTCGTCCACGGCAAGCATCGCGGTTTCACTGAAACTGCCCATTGTGAATAGTGCGATTTTCGCATCTTCCATCCTGTACTGCTCCACAGGCAGGTAATGCCGTCCGAAAAGGTCGCCAAACTCTTTCCACGTTTCCTGTATCTTGGAGTGCGTGCTCTCAAAAGCTACTTCCTGCGCCTTCTTTGTTTCTGAATAGATGAATGGTGGTGCATAACAGCCCATGCTCACCGGATTGTCCGGGTCTAAGGTGAATGGGTGCTTATATTCGGGAATGAATCCCGCTACTTCTTCATCGTCCGGCAGCACCATATCTTCAATCACGTGCGATAGGAAAAAGCCATCAATATGAACCATTGTAGGAAACAGAACTTCTTCGGCTATCCGGTACGCACATACTGTGAGGTCGAATGCCTGCTGATTGTTCTCGGCAAACATCTGTATCCAGCCAATGTCGCGAATTGCCATCACATCTGAATGGTCGCACCATACAGATAGAGGCGCGGACAATGCTCTGTTCGCTGCCACTGCGACCACGGGCAACCTCATTGAAGAGGGTATATACAGGACTTCGTGCATCAATTCCAAGCCCTGACCCGCGGAGCAGGTAAAAACCCGTGCACCCGCTGCCGATGCGCCCACACATGCGCTCATCGCTGAATGCTCTGATTCCACACAGATAAACTCGGCATCTAAATCGCCATCCGCGACCATCTCTGATAATCTCTCCACGATATGTGTCTGTGGCGTAATAGGATATGCCGATATAACGTCCGTATTCGCCATCCGAACCGCTTCCGCAATTGCAAAAGAACCCTCTAAACCTACTACTTTTTTCATCTTCTACCAAACAAATCCATACAGTACTTAAATAATATTCGGATTTTTTCGCATTTCTCTTATTAAATACGTGCAGATTCTCTCCCTCTTTTATTGGTAAGAGCCTTTTTTCTCTAAATGGAAGTGCGATTTTTTATGAATTAAAAGTATAGTGTTAGTAAATTCGCAGAACCTTCTATCGGAGTATTAGAAGACAATAGGGAAAGAACATGAACGAGGAGATGATACTGCATCCGAGACCGAGCGCGATTGTAGCTGCTCTTTATACGCTTCGCGATTTGGATATTGACGTTGCGATTTTGCATGGCCCCACGGGCTGCAGTTTTAAGCACAGTCGGCTGCTTGAAGAAGATGGACTGCACGTTTTAACCACTGCAATGAACGAGAGCAACTTTGTCTTTGGGGGGCATGATTCGCTCGTGAGGGTGCTGAAAAAAGCGGAAGAGATGTTTCAGCCTGAGTTGATAGGCGTGGTAGGTACCTGTTCGAGCATGATTATAGGCGAAGACATGCGGCTGGCGATTGAGGATAGTGGAATTGGCTGTAAAGCGATAGCGGTGGACGTGCATGCAGGATACAGGGACAACACCGTGGGCGTTATCCTGACTCTTGAGTCCGCGTATAAAGCGGGTATTATAAGCAGCGATGAATTTGAGCGGCAGAAGAGGATGCTTGAAGCGGCAACGAGAATAGAGAAAGAAGTCGGTGCTGCCAGTAAAAGCTATATCCCTCCGTCTAAAGGCGACTCGAAAATAGATGTTGCGAACAGGCTGCTTGAACTAATCGCAGCAGGTAAAAAGGGCGTTTGCGTTTTAAATGCGAAGAAAGAGACGGCGTTTATGTTCGTGGATATTATGAGGGCAGTGAATAGAGTCGCAGCGCCCGCGCAAATTGTCAATATCGCCAATCTCGCTAAAAATGTGGGCTTGAAAAAGATTCGGGGATACGCGGAGAAAATCATGGACGAATTAGCGGCGGATGGTATAGAGATAAACAATATAATCGGCGGGTTGGATGAATATCCGGTTGCCGGCGAAAAAGCGGCTGAGGTGATCAAGGAACAATATTCGGATTGCGATTTTGCTGTTTTGCTGGGTATCACGCATGCGGTGCCGCTGGCGAAGTACGGTATAAAAACAGAGATATTCTCGGTTACTAACGGTCCACGGACGGTGGAACCTTTGAAATGGCTGGGGCATGAGCATGTAGTGCTTGAGATTGACCTGCACCCGAAGACGATGGGTGCTACGGGCATTATACCGTCGGAATTTGGTGATACTGTGTTGAAGCTGGAAGCATTGAAAAAGAATCATGGGTTACACAGCGAACAGGGCAAATAGTGAAAAGAACACAAAAATACAGATAAAAAACGGTACGGTTTACGATCCGGCAAACGGAATAGAATGCGAGAAGATGGATATTTTCGTTGCAGACGGCAAGATCGTGGACGAAACAAAACCCGATAAGGTGATAGATGCCACGGGTAAAACTGTAATGCCTGGTGGGATAGACGTGAACAGCCATGTCGCCACCTATGGCCTGAACTTAACGCGGTTCACATCCGGATTTCCAACCCTAAGCGAAATCGGGCAGGCCTATGCACGGATGGGCTATACACACCTAAACGAACCTTTAATGACTTTGAATACCGCGAGTTATGTGCATCACGAGCTCAGTGGCATCCCTATTGTGGACACATCCGCATCGCTCTGTCTTAGCTTATACGATATAGCTAATGAGATACGAGAACTGGACAAAGAAAGTGTGCAGAACCTGCTTCTTTTCCTTTTAGACGCTACGAGATCTATAAGTGTGCAGCTATACGATGCACGGGTGAAATACGCAAAGAGTGGTTTCTTTTATCGCGATATATCAATAAAGAAATGTTTGGACTTCTTTAGTGATTTAACCAAAACAGAAGCGGGAAATATGCCGAAGATACGATTGAGGACTTACCCCGAGCTGTTAGATGAGGCTACAGAGGCTTTAAATACGTTCTGGTTAGCGCATATCGCTTCGGGCATTGATAATTATGACCGATATGAAGCGGCAGAGGCAATATTGAAAAATGGCGGTGCTGTTGACCTTGGTATCTTCTGCCCTTCACAGAATGGAGCTACAAACATGAGTATTGGCTATGGAGTACAGGACGCGGCAGAGAAAATCGCCAGTATAGACATAGGGTTAGAGCAGCCGTTGATATTTTCAAAGCTGAACGTACAGAAGATACGACCTAAAAGGGTTTATTACTCACTGAAATTCGCGCTGGACACTTTAGAGTATCTACCGTCATGTAGTTGCATCGCATTTTCCTCCGATAGCCCCCACGGGTGCCTCTTCACTTCTTATCCCCGGATATTCGCAGCGTTGCTTAGCTGTGATAACCGGAAGGATTTAACAAATGAGGCTTTACCACGCACTGAATATTCGTTAAGCGAGTTTGCGAAGATAACGAGGACGAATCCGGCAAGGCTGCTCGGTTTGTGGACTAAAGGGCATTTAGGCGCAGGTGCGGATGCGGATATTGCGATATACAATCTAGATGAAGATACAGGAGGAAAGGAATTAGAACGGCGGCTGAGCAGTTGTTCGTGCCTTGTGAAAGGTGGCGAAGTGGTAATAAGAGAAGGAAAGTCAAATGAAGATAAAACAAGAAACAAGAGATTTTATTTTGTGTGTGGCAAGAACGAACTAGAAACAGCGAAACAGAAGCAGCACGAACTGATAGACAGGATATGCAATAGAAGGTCGTTTCGGGCTGAGCGTCTAAAGGTGGATGACTGTTTTATCCAGTCATACTAACCGAATCGCGGGTATCCAGTCGTCATAAATCACACCATTTGCATCTGTAAACTGTGTGCACGTTATCTCCCCGTACTCGTTTCTAAACGGTTGGCTATGGATTATCTGCGGATAAGAGCCGGTTTTTATGGCATAGTTGTATGTACGGTCTTTCAATAGCGTGACATACGAAGCACCGGTTTCGTTATGCAGTGTTATGTTATGCCAGTCGCTCTGGTATCCGTTCCAGGTACCGCTAGCTATTAATTCGCTACCTTCATGTAGCTCGATTGATTCGGAGTGACCCCCTGTGCCCGTACACGGATAGGTGTATAATTGGGTAATTTTGAGGTTATGTGCAGGTGTTAGTTCACCTGTATGTGTTCCCGAGCAGCTTGGATATGTTCCCGGGCCGGTATCAAAAAAAATTGTGGTATTGCCTTCTGCTCTTACTTTTATCAGCCAGAAATCGTAGGAACCCACACCGAACGATCCCGTGTCGCCAGCGAGAATATAGCCACTGTCCGAGGTCTGCTGGGCGGAAGTTATCCAATCAATGTATTCGCCACCAAAGGTCATGTTCCATTGTTCGTCACCGTCTGAATTAGTCTTTACCAGCCAGGCATCCGATGACTCGGCATCATAGGATGTGGTATATCCCGCGAGGATGTAGCCACCGTCTTTTGTCTGCTGTACTGTCCTTGCCTCGTCTGGGCCGACACCACCAAAGGTCTTGCTCCATTCCACATCACCGTCTGAATCAGTCTTCAACAGCCAGGCATCTGACCACTCGGCACCACTATCCCATGTACGTCCAGCGAAGATGTAGCCACCGTCTTTGGTCTGCTGTACATCTCTTGCCTCGTCTGGACCTGCGCCACCAAAGGTCTTGTTCCAGCCCTCATCGCCATCTGAGTTAGTCTTCACCAGCCAGGCATCCGTTGACTCGGCGCCATACGACTCGGTATATCCAGCGAGAATGTAGCCACCGTCTGTGGTCTGCTGTACCGCATAAGCCTCTTCAGAATCCGTACCACCAAAGGTCTTGTCCCATTGCTTTTTCCCATTAAAATAGGACTTCACCAGCCAAACATCTGCCCATCCAGCACCGTACGAGTGCGTACCTCCGGCAACGATGAAGCCGTTGTCTTTAGTCTGTTGTACTGAATATGCCCAATCATTGTCCGAACCACCAAAGGTCTGATCCCATTGCCCTTCTCCATCCGAGTTGGTCTTAAACAGCCAAACATCAAATAAACCATGACCGTGCTGATCATAAGAAAACGTCTTTCCTGTGATTATATAACCGTTGTCAGAAGTCTGCTGGACTGAGTATCCCCAATCCTGAAAAGGTCCACCAAAGGTCTGATCCCATTGCCGTGTTCCGTTAGAGTAGGTCTTAAGCAGCCAAATATTAGTGTTATCCGCAGCATATTTTGTGGTTCCGACAAGGATGTAGCCACCGTCTGTGGTCTGCTGAACAGCCTCAGCCCAATCGGGGTTAGTGCTACCGAACGTTTTGCTCCATACCTCTTCAGGTGGTGTTCCAGTCGCGGTTGCGCTTGCGCAACCCGCACTCAGGAATATCAGCGTCATAACTATATATGCAAATAACGACACCACCCCTTTTTTCTCGCTATTCATCATTTGCTTTTTTACTCGTCCTAACCAAGTTACAGTGTCCAAGTCATAAAAAACCATTACATTTTCAGCCCACAGTTCTTTTAAAAAATGAATTCTATTTCTCCTCCCCCATTCTTTTAGTCCCTGCTTTTCCTGTAACTTGCAAAACTACATTTCTCGCTGTTTTTTCCCTTAACACAAACACCCCTAAGTCAACAACCCCACCAAAAACCGCACATAATCTTTTAAATCTCGTATCCTGACGTTCTCATCCGCACCATGAGCATTGCTATCCATGAAACTACCAACACCGAAAGCGCAAACCGGCTGTTTCGTCTTCTGAACGGCATAAGCAACATCCAAACCACCCTGCACACCGATTAACGTTTTAGCAACGCCAAAAGCGTCAGATGCCGCTTCCTGCACTTTTATTACCCATTCGTTGTCCTGCTCAGTGAACATAGGCGGGTATCCGGGTTTGCAAAACAGCTCTGAATCTATACCGTGCTTCGTTTTTATGGCTTCTACCGCAGCCTCAAACTCTTTCAACACCGTTTCCACGTCTTCTTCCGGGATATATCTACGATCGCCCCGTAACGTGCAACTCGGTGGTATAATGTTCTCCTTCACACCTGCGTTTATCATCGTAACGTTAAAAACAGGTTTTATGTGTTCCTGACCACTTATATCAGTCATATGCTGACTACACGGTGCTTTTGATTCCCTACGCTCTACCGTCTCTTTCAAGCTTTCTAACTCGTGCATCACGATTTTCGCGGCTTCTATCGCGTTAACGCCCATAAACGGGATAGAGCTATGGCATGATTTACCCTGTACCTTTATCTCCCAATTCATCACTCCGTTAGTGGCTATCGCAATTCCTTCGTTATCGCCGTCCATACAGAGGCAATAGTCACCTCGGAGCAGTCCGGCATCTGCGAAGTAGCATAAACCGGAATAAGGGCCGATTTCCTCGTCTGTGGTCAACGCAACTGTGAGATTATACTTGCTCGCCCAATTCTGCTCGTGCATTACGCTTAAAGCAGTCAAAAGCGCAGCAACGCTGCCTTTCGAGTCCGCGACACCACGTCCATATACTCTATCGTTTTTTATTACCGTCTCAAACGGTGGTGCACTCCAGCCTTCGCCTGCCGGTACAACATCCAGATGCGTGTATATCACCACGCTTTCCGCGGCACCCGTATCTTTAGTAGCGAGCAGGTTCGCTCTCTCACCTACCAACTCATCATTCTTTTGTTTTGCTGCATACACATCCTCGGGCATCTCTATCCGTTCGCATTGGAATCCGAAACCCTCGAACACGGGAAATAGCCAATCTACTATCTTGCCATAGTTCTCACCCGGCGGCACGAACGTGGGTATCCCGACTAATTCCGTAAGCCAACCGATAAGTTCTTTCTCTTTTCGCTCTACTGATTTTGCCAATGCCGCTCTTTTTCGCTCTTCCATAAAAAACATCACTAAGTTTCCTATCACAAGTTAAAGATTTATGTTTCTTTTTGTTAGGCCGGTTGGTAAAACTACGGCATCAAAACACAAATGTAACTCAAAAAAATGTTGCAGCATATTGTAAAATTATTTAGTACGTAATCAAATTTGGTGTTGATTAGAAACGACCGGAACTCATAAATACCGCCAATTAAAATTATTATTGTGGCGCTTTTCGGTAAACAGCGAAGCGTTAAGATAAAAATGAAGAAAGAAGAGCTAGTGCAGCTACATTTGTTGTTGGCACAGTTGAAGAAGTATTGTGAACTAGAGGGTGTGGACTGTGATTTCGAGAGGTACAACGCGTTGGCGATTACACCGTTTCAGGTACATAGG
>Ga0255453_1035_pt2 | contig 11738 bp, 5 predicted proteins | sample ANMaggQLBNCT01G4_FD_182628 | JGI IMG/M metagenome (GOLD analysis project Ga0255453, IMG submission 182628) | Sediment cell enrichment communities from methane seep in Santa Monica Basin, California, United Staets - ANME aggregate JGI... | ecosystem: Environmental > Aquatic > Marine > Cold seeps >...
TATAACAACTCTTTCATTGATAACGACCGGCAGGTGTTTGTTTATGAAAACAGGTCTAATACGTGGAACACCTCTACGATTGGCAATCTCTGGAGTGATTACAACGGAACGGGCTATTATGATATAGACGAGAACAACACGGATTATCTGCCAAGAAGCCTGAGTAGTGTCGGTTTCGATACTGGAGAAGGAACATATCCAAGCATATCTGGCACGCATAACGGTACAATCACGCCAACACAAACGATTACGGTGAGCAAACTGTACACGTATCCCTGCGAAGGAACAGGTGGGCATTCGGAATATGTCGCGTTCTTCAATGTGACGACCGGGGACGAAATAGCGAATGGAACGTGGAATGGCTATGACTCGGGCAACTACTCGTACATAACTTTTGATGTCCCCTTCGAGCTTACGGGCGGTGTCACTTACAAATACGACATAAGAACCGGCTCTTACCCGCAGATACTGCACCAAGAATATTTACAGAATTCAATGGGCAATATCACGTGTTCGGTATTTACGGATGTTAATGGGGTGGAATACGACAACTGGATACCTGCTATTCGTTTAGGACAAAACGAATAACGCTATTAGTACCTAACATTTGGACTGAATAGTACACATCAGGGGCAGCAGGCATAAATCTCGCCCTTGTTCAGTTGCCGGGCTCTGGCTGACGTAACGGGAGAACGTTTTGGATACGTGTAGGTAGCAAAGGACTCATGTGAGACCTGCTGTCATATGAAGCCCCGATAGTGGAGCATAGAAGCTCTTCACGAGCCTAAGAGTCATCCATCTGGGTCACCGCGCAGTATATCGAGAATGGTCAACCGGTCTTTGCGTGGTGTCGTGAAATAGGCAGTGTAGTAGGGATTGTAAAGGATCTGGGCATAGTGGTTCTGCTCACGAACTCTGGAGCTTGTATCGTCTATCCGCTGATGATGAGTGGAGAGCACACCCGCTAAGAAAATATCCACCTTCTCCTTCCTGTTGGAAAATCTCATTATTCTTGGTAAGAATGCGTAAAATCGGGGGTGCTGAGTGTGTAGGTGTTCAGAACTACCTTTTATAATATAAATCCCATTTTATATTTTAAAACATGAACCCCAGATCATTTTTGAAAGTAATGCTTTTACTGATGCTCTTCCCTTCACTTATTTGCCTCTTCCTACCTGACACAATTGCCAGCGTATATACAAAGACAATGCTGCCCCTATGTCTTCTGATAGGGTCTGTACTTTCGTTAAGGGTAGCATCAATGTACAAAAAATGGCTCCGTAACGCTTTCATTTTCCTCGCTCTTTTTCTCTTTCTTATGATGCTTGCGAACATAGACCTCTTAATGAACTTATTGCGCATGGAGATTGGTGAATTATATCCTGTGTTTGTTTTATTCATGCAGTGGACTACCTATACAATGCTGGTTATTTTTTCCTTCTATGTACTGAAAGTGACGGAACTGCGGGAAATAGGCATAAAGGGATGGATTGCAATACTAGCTGTGCTCTTCTTCAGTATAATAATCGTGATGTATAGCATACCTTCTGAACTTCAGCAGATATTCGTTTTCCATTACGCAGATGTATATACCATCTCTTTGTTACTTATTCGTCTCCTCGATGTAGCAATCGTAATAATGCTGGTGCCAGTGGTGATTTTGTATGCGAAACAGATGAGACTGGAAGGAAGGGAGAGCATAACATTCACAGCGATAACATGCGGGATAATACTGAGTTTGACTGCTGCTTATGTATACGAAATCGTTTTTGGCGTTCCTTTATACGTAGTTATTCATGCTGTCTACCATACAGGCTCGATTCTTGACACTTTATATCTGTTTAGTTACCTTATTATAGCTGTTGGATTATATGTACATAAGAAGTATGATGAATGGGGATTCCAGATGATAGAGAAGGCACTTGCGGGAGGTTAAAGTCAAAAGGGTGTTGAAAGAGGAAAAAGAATGGGTATGGAAGAACTGATTGACGAACTCTGGATGACCTTTTTGGATGAGTTGAAGAAGAAAGAAGTGCCGATGGTGCGTTCAAAAAAATTTGGTGACGAAGTGAATTTATCCGTTCCACAGATGAGACTGCTATTGCTGTGTAAAAATCCACGCTTTCCTATTTCTATTTATACCTCTTCCTATCAAGGAGCGAAAAGAAACGCTTATGTAATAATGAGAAAACTTGATATGCCACCAGACTTTTACTGGAAATTTGAATCATGGGCGGATGAGCGAGCTTTAGAAGTATTGAGTAAGGTCACAAATAAGATATTTAGAGAGATAATGAAAGCAAACAAAGAAGGGTTCTTGAGCGTAGAGAAAGCCACTACGGATCCTGAGGAGATAAAAATCATATTAACGTTGGATGAATGTGTAGAATGCTTAGGAATAGAAGTAAAATCACCGAAACATCCCATTTGTTTCTATCATGCAGGTACACTTACAGGCATCATATCTGCACTGTTGGGAAAAGAACTCGATGGCTATGAAACGAGGTGCTGTGCTACCGGTGAAGAAAACTGCGAGTTTTTAATAGGGAAGAAAGGAAAAGGAGAGGAACTCGAAAGATATCTGAATCCCGGAAAAATTGAATTCTCGTTGGATAAAAGATTAGAACTCGCGTTAGATACAGGAACAAATCTCCGCGAACTTGGAAACGAAGTGGATCTGAGATACTATCAATTAGTGATCCTCAACAGTCTTATTACTAATCCAAAGGTGTTCAGTGCGTCAAGCCACGATGTAGGTGTAGAATACGGCAAAAAATTGGTATCATTTCTAGAGAAGCGTTATAACAAAAATGGGGAAGAGTTATTTGATGTGATCTCGCAATACTTTGAGTTCTTAAAACATTTACAAGTAGAACTGAAAAAAGGAGCTGTTGAAATAAGAGCTGCAGAAATTGCAGAAATTTCCGGATTGCCAAAAAATGAAGACTTTCTTGGATTTCTGTTTGGCGAATTAGCGGGGATTTTATCGGGAATAACAAAAGAAAAGGTGGTATATACCAGAAATACATTTGAGGACGATACTCTGGTAATAAAATATGAGAAACAGTGATGAAACGCAATTTTATTAGAAACAAATTTAATGCCATAAATCCGAGAAATCCGCTTCTTCCTCTTCTTTACGGTATTTCTCAATATCCTTCATCGCATACTCTATTTCATTTATTATGCTATTGAACTCTTTCAATTTCGATTTGCATTTCAACGTTTCTTCTTCTATCTTCAATAAATGGTCAATAATACGTTCTGCAACAATCAAGGTTCTGTTAGGTGTTTCCCACACCAAGTTATCTTTGGCAGAGGAGATACCCATTTTGTATAGTGAGTGAACAGATTGATGCAGGACATCTCTAAGGTCGAGATTTACTGCAAAAACACCGATACACTCTAACAATCCCGCTGTTCGCTCTATTATATCATAGCACCTGTTTCTCATCATCGAATCGGGGAGCTCTGAAAATGAATTCGCCATATACTTTAACATTTGATCTTTCTCTAATGTGAATAGTTCGTCAGAGGTGTTGTGGTAAAGAGTGAAGATTTGTCCAAGTACCTCCTCATTACCACTATTTATAATCTCTCTCAGCATGCCCTGCAATGAATCTATCATTTGTTGTGTTGCGACATCATAATCCTCCAAGACCTTGAAGCCAATAATGTCAATGCACTCTACTGACATTCTTGCGCTGATACTCATATTTTCAAGTATTGCATGCTTACCAACGCAGCCAAAAATTTCTAATACCTGTACCATCAAAGCGTCATTCGCTCTATTAATCGTCTCCCTTCCGATGTCGAGGAGATGTTTCATGAAGTAGGGTGATACATAATCCTCATTTTCTTCTTTTAGATGTGACATATAGCACTCGTATACCTCGCCAATACCGAATCTTACTGTTTCCCGGTCTCCACTACTTAATGATTTTTCGATAATTTCTGTAATTGGCAGCATCTTATCTGCTTTACCGGGTATTCGTGGTTCTCCTTCTTTAAAGTATCTTTTAATTGAATTTAGATAATCTTCATCTATCTGTGCCAACAGCTTGCTTATCACGGACTCCGGTCTGAGTCTACGCATGGTGAAGTAGAAATAAGGAAAGAGCATGAAAAGAGAGAGGGCTGCCAGAAGCATAGATATTTCTACATATCGGTAGTCCACTGACTTGTCTAATTCCAACCAGCCGATCATGAATACATTATAGGCTATGCTCACTAAGTATATGGCAATTACAGACTTGAAGATCAAGCTATTGATATGGATGTCCATGATGCGATGCGTGTATTGTTGGGATGCAAACTGCACCGCCATTAAGGAGAGAGAAATAACGATAGCAAATATGGATGAAAGTCCACCAACGCCTACAGTACCAAATATCATCCCCGCGGTCTCAGGATCTTCAGTTGCGAATTTCAAATCTATGGTAAAGCAGAGCAATATAAGCAAGGGAAAAATGAAGATTATCGAAAGTATTATGATTTTTTCCACGTCCACTGGTCTTTTAGATATGTTCATGTTAATATTAAAGTTTATTATTATAGTTCTCAGGCGATGAGTTACGCTTTTATTCGTCTGAGCACCCAATATGTGACTAATACAATTATCGCCGAAGCGACAATTGCCACTATTATTATAAACCCAGTTATCTCAGGGCCCGGTGCCGGAGGCATTGCCGGGGGTGAAGCTGGTGGAGATTCTATGGGTGAAGTTGGTATCGGTGCAGTGGGCGTGACTTCCACTGCTCTTTTACCGCCGGTTATAGCAAAAAGAGAGACACCATTTGTTTCCGCTGTGAAATAGCAATATTTATCATCTTCTTTTATTTTTGCTGTTTCCAATTCTTGCCAGCCATTTGCATATCTGCACAGTTTTATCGTTTCAACATTAACGTCGTTGATGACGGTCCATGACTTGATGACTCGGAAGTTCACATTTGAGGAGCGAATGTTTTCATGTTTGAGGTTAGTTGCGATGTCAAAGTAGCCGTAAACAATTCCCGGCAGATCAGGAATTTCTACTGGCTTAGCAGTCTTTTTTAGCGTCACTTTTGCATTTATGGTCGTGCTCTTCAAGTCAATTAAAATCTTTGTTATATCAAGACCGAGCCATTCAAAGTTGAAGATATTGGTGCCCTGGTTAGCAATGGGAATGGCAATCTCCTCGGGAAGTGGACGGGTAACACCGACACCACCTCCTCTTGTACTGAGGGCAGCACCATGTCTTGACTGAGCAGCCATCGACGGTTGTGCATGAAGTGCAAATACACTATAGTGAGAGATATTACCCCAGACATAATTACCTGTAAGGTTTATCCCACTGATGTCTATATCTTCCCATCCTGGCGCATCTGCGTTTTCACTGAAATATCGGAGTCTTAGGGCGCTCGCATTTAAATCATCAAGTTCGTTTGGGTCATAATATACTTTTATACGCAGCCAACCTGTGCTATTCACCAAATTATCACTGGCATTTGCGTATACATAACCGCCTACGTTATTAGCAAACTCAGGAATACCATCTGGCGGGATCATAGATTTTTGTACTTGCATAGAACCCGCAAAATAATCATCTTTTGCATAAATATCAAAACTGACGTTTGATTTTTCGGCAGGTACCTTAAGCGTTTTAGCATTTTTTATGCCTACGAGATTGCTATCGCTATAATCGGTCCCAATTACGAGGTCAGAAATCAGTGTTTCATTTTCTATTTCGTATGTTATTCCTTTTAATGTTATATTCCCTCTCGATATTATTCCGTTGTTTACAATCGCATCCTCCAGTGTAACTTCACTCAAGTTTGTCCCAACTGTCCGAACTACCTCACTATTATTGATTAGTGAATCCGTTATGATCGAGTCAGAAATGGTTGAGTTTATGATTGCTGATCTATTTATAATCGAGTTATCTATTGAAGATTTTATTATTGCCGATTTGTTTATTTTTGTTGAATTTATTAGCTCGGAATCAACCATTCCCTGAACGATTGTCCATGTTTCAATAACTCCCTTCACAGTATTATCATTCCTTGAGTGTGCTACTACTTTTACCCTGTAAAATCCCGGTTCGGTATCGCTGACATTCAGTGTTATCGTTTCTACATTTATTTTTGCTATTGTTAGGTTAGTTTGCGGGAGTTCAACTTCGGTGGATGTTGTATTGGCTGAAATTTCGCCGGCACCAAGATAGAGACTGTACTTATCCAAATTTGATATTTCCGGATTGTCCACGCTTGAAATACTCAAATCGAATGTATCGGGAGAATTACCAAGATTCTCTACTACAATTTGATAAGTTGCATTTGTTGTATCCTCAACAGTCTGCAAATAGGGTGTGATAGCCTCAAGGACATACAACCTAACCCCTCGGACTATATCCGTTTGAATATACCACGCATTATCCTCAATTGTGTTATTTCCTTTGGCGGGATGCAGAAAAACTTTGAAATAGTAGTTTGATTCTGCAATATTGTTGAGTATGGTATTGCTATCTGATGAATATAATAAAATTCCAAAGTACTTAGATGACACATTGTTGTAGGATATATAATTTAAGCTTGAGTTAGATAAATAAATACCCTCATTGGTGTTGAAACATGCTGAGTTGTTGAATAGAGTATTGTTGGTAGAATTTATTAACGAGAAGCCCGATATTCTGTTTGAATTTGCAACGTTATTTATCATTTTTATCTCGCTTGATTCCCGTAGACCAATTCCCCTTTCATTTGAATTCGCCGTGTTATAGGAGATTGCCTGGCTGTGAGAGTTATCCACATAGATGCCAAATAAATTGTTATTCGATGCGTTGTTGTTGGTTATATTGTTGAAGCACCGTAGATCCGTTAAGAATAAACCATATAAATTTGAAAATAAATCGTTATTAGTTATTGTATTATATTTGTTTGAAACTAACATTACACCAAAATATTTATTGAAACTTGCCTCGTTATTTTTTAGCGTATTATTGCTACATAAAGAACCTAAGGAAATACCAGCGCCATTGTTTGAACTTGCATAATTGCCTGTTATGTCATTATAATCGCTTGCAAATAAAATCATACCAAAATATTCATTGAAACTTGCCTCGTTATTTTTTAGCGTATTATTGTTACATAAAGAACCTAAGGTGATGCCCGCTCTATTGTTTGAACTTGCATTATTGCTTGTTATTCTATTATTAGTACTCGACTCAAAAAGGAAAATGCCTGTTCTGTCGTTTGAATTTGCACTATTGTTTTTTATGGTGTTGTTGCGTGAAGAGCTCAGATAAATGCCATAACTATTATTAGAAGCGATGTTATTACCTACGGTGTTGTTAATAGAAGAGGAGAGGTAAATGCCATTATAATAATTGTTTGAAACAATATTATTATCTACTGTATTGCTATTACTTGAGTCCAGTGTAATGCCCCCACAGCCGCCCCCACCATAATTGTTTAAAGCGGTATTGTTTTCTATGATGTTTTTTGTGGATTGCTTTAGATAAATACCATGCCTATTGTTCAGAGCAGTGTTATTTTTTACTATATTATAGCGTGTATTATCCAGATGAATACCCTCAATTGTGTTGTTCAATACAGTATTGTGCAGAATTGTGTTATTATTGGAAGCTTTTTTATAGATACTGATAGCTCCTAACTTTATAGTGCCAGTGATGACATTATCAGAAACGATATTGTGGGATGATGGATCATAGCAGCCAATAGACACGCCCCCAGCGTTATTAGATATAGTGTTATTCTCTATTCTGTTATAATTGGATTCATAACACAAACAAATTGCCCAGTCATCATTATCCGCAATGGTATTCTCAGCTATTATGTTGAAATTGCTGGTAGAAACATATATCCCATGATCGTTGTTCGAGCTTACGGTATTATTCACGAGCGTGCTATAGTTGCTCGAAGAATACAATTTTATGCCTTCCTTGTTGTAAGAGCAGTTGTTGCCCGTTATGCTGTTGTTCTTGGAATAATGGATGTAGATGCCAGCCCCGTTGTTGTAAGTGCAGTTGTTACCTTTTATAGAGCTATGAATAGAGAAAGCGACTTCTATACCATCACTTGCATCGTTCAAGTTCTGATTCTCAACGATGACATTACTGCAATTTACGAGTATGACCTGTCCGGCACCTTCCGGAACTTTACCCCTTTCAACATCTTTCCAGTAGTAAACAGGTTTTCCATTAACTGTATTGCTTTCGTCTATCTCATGTAAGAACTGGCTCAATGAATCGCCGCGAATGATTATTCCGTTCTCAACCATGATATTGCCGGTTAATTTGTTGTTCTTTGACTCACTGAGGTAGATGCCATTATTTCCATTGCTCTTTGCCGTGTTGTTTGCGATTATGTTTTCGCGTGAAACCCAAAGTTCAATACCCTCATCATGGTTAGAGTTTGCAACGTTATTACGAATCTCATTATTGTTTGATGACTCTAAAAATATTCCATTGTTAACATTGTTCGAGGCGTCATTATCGGTTACCCTGTTGTTGTTTGAATCCACGAGGTAGATGCCATTATTCCCATTTTCTTTAGCCGTGTTATTTGCGATTATGTTTCGGCTCGAGTTAGACAGATATATGCCCTCTGAATTGTTGAAAACAACGTTATTGGAGATAGTACAGTTATTTACATCCGAGATATGAATACCACAACTGTCATAAGCACCTTCAACGGTGAACCCACAGATATTTACATAGTCTGCGGTTACCGCAAAGACGCGGTTACGTGTATTTGAAGCCTGAACAGCTGTTGATGCCGAGCCGTTTTCCGATTGAATGTTTAATCGCTTGTTCACATCTATGTTCTCTGTATACGTACCATCGCGCACAACAATCGTGTCACCTTCGCTTGCGTTATTCACCGCCGCTTGAATGGATTCACCAGGATTAACGTAATACCGTGTTGCACTCGCGGCTGTTGTGAGAGTTATAAAAAAGGAAAAAGCAACGCAAATCGACACCAGGAGGGTATACTTAAAAGACCATTGCTTACCTTCCATGTTTTCATACCTCCAAATTAGCCTCATGCTTTTTTTCTATGTACATATCTGCTCCTTATTTCTATCCGCCTTCCTTACTCACATAGCGTATAAAGTAGTAAGAGCATTTATCGCATAAAAAATGATACCACAACTGGCTTCATCCCAAAAGTCGACATAGCTGCAAGGACAGCGTAGAAACTATCATTTGGCAACTCTTCTCTTTGTTTTTCCCCTACCGGGATATTGCATCTATATGATTAAATAGGTTATATTTCCTGTGCACATTCCGAAAAATAAGAACGTGTGTAGAAAAGGATGAAGATTCCGCGTGCTATCGAAGGTTCCCTAGTTTTGGGATGAAGCAAAAAAAAAACGAAAACCTTTTAAGGCGAAAGGTAGTTCATTCCCTCTATCAGGGAAGGGCATAAGTATGAGGGGATAAAAACCATGCAGGGAAAGAAGCGTGAACTGGCGTCATTCGTCCTCATAGGCTTGATGCTGGTTTCGATACTTGCGGGCGCGGTGAGCGTTGCGGGTGTAGGCGAACTGGAAGAAGGAGCGGAAGAAAACGAAAGTCTGAACCAAACAGAGAAAGATATTGGTGCTGTGAGTGATGTTAATGTCACAGCTTCAAGCACAACCTGCGATTCCTGTTCTGACTGCAGTAATAAACTGAGTGGCAAATATGATACGGTGATACTTACCAAGGACCTGATTAACGTTGAAGGTTCGTGCATAACTTTTGGCGCAAGTAATGTCGTCTTCAGTGGAGGTGGACACAAGATCGATGGCGACAACACAGGGGAATTCGAGTCTGGAATTACGATGACCGGCAAAACCGGCAACACGATTAAGAACTGTGTGATCACCGACTTCGAATCAGGGATAACGTTGTCCGGATCATCCAAGAACAAGATATACGAGAACGAAGTAAGCTCAAATTATTACGACGGCATCTGGATCAGCGAAGAGTCCAATTCAAACAACATCCACGGTAACGTAATCGAAGGTAACGGAAAATATGGAGTTTTTTTCTCATCAAACAGTAATGGCAACACATTTTCTGAAAATACCGTCTGTTCCAACCCGACAGACGTCCACGATGAAGACAAGAATTCAGGGGATGAAAACGTCTGCGACACGACACATAACTGGAACGATGCCGGAACGACCGGATGCACCCACGATTGCACGACCAGAAAGCCGGACCTCCTGATAATGCAGGACCTCCTGAGAAAGCCGGACCTCTTGATCACTGATATCCGGAGCGATGATGGCACCATCTGTTACGAAATAAAGAACATCGGCGATGCGACCGTTCAAGAGGAGCATATCACCACACTGTTTGTGGATGGTAAGTTTAAGCTAAAGGATAAGGTGGACGTGGACTTAGCACCAGGAGCGAGCGTGGAAAGGTGTTTTAACCTATATACGTGGAGTTGCACCCCTCCTAAGGATGTTATAGAGGTATGTGCCGATTACGGCGAGTTTGTGGACGAGAGCGATGAGGAGAATAACTGCCATGAATCTTATCGTGATTGCGCGTCCAGAAAGCCGGACCTCCTGATCACTGATATCCAGAGCGTTGATGGCACCATCTGTTACGAAATAAAGAACATCGGCGATGCGACCGTTCCAAAGGGGCATATCACCACACTGTTTGTGGATGGTGAGTTTAAGCACAAGAATCCGCAGTCCATGTGAAGCTCTTGCGTACTGTTGAACCAGCAGCGATCGGACCAACAGGGGCAGAAGCGGGATCTACCTCAATACTTCTGATATATAGCCGGACATGGGATGAATCAGCATCTGCATCGCCTTGATTCTTAATGGTAACTGTGAGGGTTACGCTATCTCCTTTTTTAGGTGTTGTAGGAGCCCATGTCAGAGCTTGAATAATCAAATCAGGACTTCCTCCGACATGAAGCGACTCCATCCCCACGTTGTTAAACTTATCGTACTCCTGTACGTTGTTGTCAGCATCAGCTACTGCCTTAACGTGTACAAATCCACCGCTACTCGCTGTCCAGGTAAAAGTCTGAGTTGAAGTTGCATCATGGCTCAAGCTGGGGATATTATCTAAATCAATGTATTGATTGTTTATGTAGTATTTGACGGTTGATGGGTCTGCGGTGAATTCACCAATATTTTTTATGGTCACCGTGAACGTAATCGTATCGCCCTGTTCGGGATTGTCGGGACTCCACGAGATGTCCTGGATGATAAGGTCTGGATTATTACAGAGGCACCAGTTATTACGCAACGGCTTTCTGTAGATACCACCACATTTGAAATTATGATTGCTGTAAATAATTTCAGAACAGCCATCTTTGCGTATCTCGATAGTATGAGTTCCTTCAGTCACCGAAAACGTACATTTTCCATCCAGGCTACCATCCTGCCCCTCGGTGAATTGATACTCACCATCTACATATACTTCGTATCCGAAGCAGACCAGGTCTTCGAATATAACGGATGCTTCACAGGTGGGTTCTGGGCAGGCATAATCAGATTCACGGCAGTTATTATCCTCATCGCTCTCGTCCACAAACTCGCCGTAATCGGCACATACCCCTATAACATCCTCAGGAGGGGTGCAGCTCCACGTATATAGGTCAAAACACCTTTCCACGCTCGCTCCTGGTGCTAAGTCCACATCCACCTTATCCTTTAGCTTAAACTCACCATCCACAAACAGTGTGGTGATATGCCCCTTTGGAACGGTCGCATCGCCGATG
>Ga0255453_1084_pt1 | contig 11603 bp, 11 predicted proteins | sample ANMaggQLBNCT01G4_FD_182628 | JGI IMG/M metagenome (GOLD analysis project Ga0255453, IMG submission 182628) | Sediment cell enrichment communities from methane seep in Santa Monica Basin, California, United Staets - ANME aggregate JGI... | ecosystem: Environmental > Aquatic > Marine > Cold seeps >...
TGATCATTTCCGGACAATCTGAATTTAATAATAGCACTTCGCTTTAAAAGCGTTTCGGTGTCTTATAAATCGTCTGCCTAATTCATTCTCGATGGATGACAAACCACCACAGCCCCTTTTACAAATCTCGTCAAGCTTCGTCCTCAGGCCTTAGCCAATCCTTTTTAGCGATTACTCGCTCGCAATTGCCGTTTCCATCTTTCGTTCTAATTACATTCATTTCAGCACACACAGTCAATTTCACAGTTCTCTCACCTCATCAAGAAATGCAGGTCGGTTTTTAAATTCCACTTTCAAATCGGAAAACCGCTTTTCCCACCTTGATTCGTCTTTTAACATATTAATATAGATGTGTTTGACCTTAGCCAAATATCCCGCTGCAATACGATACGTTTTTCTATCTCCTCGGGGGATGTTCCTATAAGCGTTTTGCCAGTAATACTCTATTATCTTTTCCGGAAAATCCTCTTCCAGCTTAGCTGCGAATTTATCAAACTTGTTTTTCATTCCCCATTGATACTCAGGCGGATTTAAAATTGTATGCAGGACTGCCTCTTTCATGCTTTTGTCTAAGCAGATTCGTAAATAGTCACAGATGTCTTTTTCTTTAATCTCGTTGAATATTTTGGGCTCAATCAGTTTCCAGTCTGCATCCCTCAAGAACGCCTTCAGTTTAGTGTATTCTGCATAGTAGTTCCCATATCGCATGATTTCATATGCTTTTAGCTGAGCCTCTTTTGCCTTTTCGTAATTACCTTCTGTTTTATAATACTCAAATAGTCGGTCCAGCATGACCTTCTCTTCGCTCTCCCGGATCAACGCAACCCGGACAATTCGTTCTATATTGGCGGTGTCCCTTTCTTCAGCAAAATGCTCGAACAGGAATTGAAACAGCTCTGTAAGCCTACCTTCGCCTTTTAATATCCCTTCTTCTGCGGTTTCCAAACCCTTTTGCAAATCGCCCTTATTAAGGTAGAACTCCACCAAATCCCAGTAATCCATGCCGTAATGGAGATTTTCCATACGCATATCTAAATATGCTGTTTCATTGCACAGATAGTTCTTCTGGATACGCATAATCAACTTTTTCCGCCAATCAGAAGGACGTTTTGCCAGTTTTGCCACTAAATATTCCCATTCTTCCTTCGTCTCGCACATCGCGAAAAAAATGTCCTTCAAAGCATCATCAAAACCTGAATTTTCCTTATCATACTCCACAAAGGCACAATCAAAAAATTCAAGTTTTGCATCCGAGGATATATTACCTGCTTCAATCAATTCGGAAATTTCATTTAGCCACTCATAAGCTTCCGCCTCTTCATCTTCAGGTCCGCCGCCATATTCATTGAATTCTGAGATTATATATTCGGCTTTTTCCCAGTATTCCATCAATAACTCGTCATTTAGAGTCGCTACTTCTTCTGCAACGCTTGAAGCCTCCGCTTTCTCTTTAAACCATTCCAAAACCAATCTATGGACTTCCGGGTTTTTTCTTATTAAATTTTGCACTAACTTGTATAAGTTCTCGCCATCAAGAGATTTCAATTCGTCATCGAAACTAAAACCCCTACTATTCTCTTCTCCTTGTTCACTATGTGATGACATCATGCCACTTCCATCAATTCTTTCTGAACCTTTTTACATCACGCTTATCTTCTTTTACTCACCGGAAACTGACATTCACTGACCAGCTCTTCTTCTTGTGCCGTATGTGAGTCGTTATGGCATAAAATTACGCTTTCTTATTCATACAGCATCGCTTATACTTCTTACCGCTGCCACAGGGACAAGGGTCATTTCGCCCTATTTTTACCATCCGGTCTGATTTTACAGATGATTCATCCTTATTCTCTTCTTCGATCAAATCCTTGAACATCCGGTAATGCCTCTTTATTCGTTCAACGTAATTCCTATCATTCAGAACGTACTTAATTTCATCCAGTAATATGGGTGCAAGCTCGGATTGATGACTAGCTAGATTTAATATCGGACCTTGTAATTCCGCTATGGCCTGTGGGTCATTATCACCAAACCAATCAGCGTAAAATTTACGGTTCTCCCAGCCATATGCAATTACCGCCACAATTTCGTTTCTTTCTTCGGAATAGACATTGAAAAAAACTCGCCGGCAATCACAACCTACCTCGTCACAATAGGCTTCAACCAGGCCATAGTTCCCCGCAGGTAATTCGGTATCCGTAATTGCGATTAGAGCTCGAGTTTCTGTTTCTGCTATCTCCGGGAACTTTTCATGAAAAGGCACGTATGGCATATTGAGTACTCCATTATGTGAAGAGATGGCACTCCCGCTTTAAAAACATTTCATTGACTACCACGTCTTACAGAAAAAAACAGTTATGCTGCGATTAATAGACGCGATAGCGAATCAAAAACAACTTATTAAATTGTAGCCTCTATAAAGTTAAACAAACACTATGATAGAATACCTAATCACAGTAGTGCTGATAGCGGCGATTTACGCCATCTTCTCCTTAGGGCTGAATTTAGAATGGGGTTTCACAGGACTTATCAATTTTGGGCACGTTGCTTTTATGGCTATCGGTGCTTATACAACAATATTGCTGAATTTGAACGGAGTCGCACTGTTTCCGTCAGTAATAGCAGGAATGGCACTTGCAGGGCTCTGTGGCGGTTTACTTGGAATACCCGCGCTAAAGCTGAGGGGAGATTATCTTGCTATCGTGACCTTAGGGTTCGCGGAAATAGTACGATTCATCCTGTTAAATGAGGACTGGCTCACTCGTGGTCCGATGGGGCTGCATGGCTACTCAAGACCATTCGAGGACTTTATATCGGGCGATTACAACTTCTTCCTGCTGCTACTCATGCTGATAGTTCTCGTGGCGTGCTATTTAATGCTTGAACAGCTCATAAAATCGCCCTGGGGACGTGTGCTCAAAGCCATAAGGGAAGATGAAGACGTCCCGACTTCGCTCGGCAAGAACGTTTTATCGTATAAAATCCAAGCGCTTATGTTGGGCTCCGCCATCGCGGGATTAGCGGGCGCATTTCTTGCGTTCTATCTGCAATATATAAATCCGCGTAATTTTATGCCGATGGAGACTTTCTATGCCTGGATTGCGGTTGTAGTTGGAGGCAGCGGTAATAACAAAGGCACGATATTAGGTGCATTTATCCTCTGGGGTTTCTTCAGCGGAACACGATTTGCTCAGGGCTATCTCCCGCTCAGCCCAACACAGATAGGCGCACTCAGAATAATGTTTATAGGATTATTACTAATACTCATCATGATGTTCAAACCCGAAGGACTTTTGGGGAAGAAAGAGGAGTTAACGTTAATTGGGTGATGCGAAATATGCTATCAGTTCAGAGACTCAAGAAGAGCTTTGGCGGTATAAAAGCAGTAGATACGTCTTCCCTGGACGTAGAGAAAGGTGGGATTGTGGGCGTTATAGGACCAAATGGTGCAGGAAAAACTACTTTGTTCAATCTGATTAGCGGTTTTGATAAGCCGGATAACGGCGCAATTATATTTGACGGCGAGAATATCGCAGGTAAACCGAGTGCCGAGATTGCTAGAATGGGTCTCATTCGTACTTTTCAGTTGTCAAAGGCATTGACAAGATTAACGGTAGTGGAGAACATGATGCTAGCTCCGCAAGTTCAATATGGTGAGCGGATATGGAATGTATGGTTACGTCCTCGTGAAGTCAAGCAGCAGGAGGAAACGAATCGTGAGAAAGCTATTTCATTGCTTGAGTTCTTTGGGCTGCGATCAAAGAAGGACGATTATGCGGGTGCCCTTTCGGGAGGTCAAAAACGACTCCTGGAGATAGCGAGGGCACTTATGGCGGAACCAAAGATGCTACTCCTGGATGAACCTTTTTCGAGCGTGAATCCCACGCTGACGAAGAAAATATTGGAATATCTAAAGACGTTGCGAGAAGGGGGTATGACATTCCTCGTCATCGAACATGATATGCACATAATTATGCAGTTGAGCGATTTCCTGTACGTGCTCAATAAGGGTAAGGTGATAGCTTCAGGTGTACCGGAGGAAGTGCGGCACAACGAACGAGTTCTGGATGCGTATCTTGGGTGAATACGCATATACCTACTACCGCTCGAAGATGTAAACTGATGATTGCAGGAACGGTATTTGCAGAGTCGGGGGTATTAAACAACGATATTTTTCGTGAGTTCTATGCAACTCTGCGTGATCATGTAACTAACGAAACTAAATATACATAATGTGCAAAACTACAAAGACAGAAGAATACCGAAAACTTTAAATGTTTATGAATATGAAGTAAGAGTGGATAAAAATGGGGACAAAAGTGAATTTGATAAGTGGAAGAACGACTGTACAAGGTCGTAATTTAGACAGCAAGATGTCTGAGGAGTACTTTGAAGAAGTGGCACGATGTGATCTGAACAAAGTGGATATGGAGAAACTGGGTGTGGCGGCTGACGAATCGGTGAAGGTGAGAACGAGCTATGGCGAAGTGATAGTGAAAGCGAAAGAAGCTGCGGGAACTCCGGAAGGGATAGCTTTTATTCCTATGGGACCCTGGGCAAATGCTCTCGTCAGTGGAGATACACATGGTGCGGGTATGCCTGTGTATAAGGGCATAGATGCGGAGATAGAGAAGACTGGCGATAAAGTTCTGCATGTAAAAGAACTGATGCAGACGTATATGTGATAGGAGGAAAAGAGTAAAAATGGTAGAAGTTACGGATGTTGTATGCTCTTTGTGTGGCTGTGTATGTGACGACATCACAGTAGAAGTAGAAGATAACAAAGTGACGAAGGTGAAGAAGGGGGCCTGTTCTGTAGGGAAGAGCAAAATAATGGGGCACAACCGGATAAAAAGCCCTGCGATAAGAGTAAATGGCGAGCTTAAGGACTGCTCTTACGATGAAGCGATAAAGAAGGCGGCGGAGATATTAGCGGCATCGCGGAGACCGCTCTTATATGGCTGGAGTTCCACTGTTTGTGAGGCGGATAAAGTGGGAGTAGAGCTTGCAGAGGAGTTAGGTGCCGTTATAGATAATACCGCTTCAGTATGTCATGGCCCTTCAGTGCTGGCGATTCAGGATGTTGGTCTGCCCTCATGTACGCTGGGAGAGGTGAAGAACCGTGCAGACCTCATTATATACTGGGGTGCGAACCCTGCCGAGGCGCATGCCAACCACATGAAGCGATACTCGTATGTCTCAAAGGGGTTCTGGACCGAAGAGGGCAAAAAGGCGAAGAAACTTGTCATTGTTGATGTACGGGCGACGAAGACGTCGAAGATGGCGGACGTGTTCTTGCAATTAGAGCAAGGTAAAGATTATCTAGTGTTCTCTGCGTTAAGGGCTATTCTATATGGACATGAAGAGGTAGTACCGGACGAGGTAGGCGGCGTGTCGAAGAAGGACTTATTAGAGACCGCGGAGATGATGAAAGGAGCGAAGTTCGGGGCAACTTTCTTCGGGATGGGTGTGACGCACACGGGAGCAAGGCAGAACAATATCGTGAATGCTATTCAGATGACGCGAGCAGCGCATACACACACCAAGTTCACTATAACGCCAATGCGAGGGCATTACAACGTAGCAGGGATCAATCAGGTCTGCACGTGGGAGACAGGATTCCCATTTGCCGTTGATTTGACTCGCGGTTACGCATGGTACAACCCGGGTGAACTATCAGCTACGGACCTTTTAATCAGGCAAGAGTGTGATGCTGCATTGATAATCGCCTCGGATCCAGGCGCGCATTTCCCGGGTGAGTCAATAAAGCACCTCGCTAAGATTCCGGTCATTCAAATAGACCCATTCCCGAATCCGACAACCGAATTTGCAGATGTCGTCTTTCCGGTTGCGGTAAGTGGCGTGGAAGCAGAGGGAAACGTCTACCGGATGGATAATATACCAATAAGGCTGCGTAAGTTAATAGATTCGGAATATCCAGAAGATGAGGAGATATTGAAGCGAATACTGGACGAAGTACGTGCGATAAAAGAGAAGGAGGACAAGTAAAATGGCAGAAGTATTGATAAGGAACGGAGTGGTTTATGACCCTCTAAATGGCGTGAAAGGCGAGAAGAAGGACATTTGCATTCGTGACGGTAAAGTAGTTGAATCGGTAAAGAATCCGAAGGTAATAGACGCCGAGGGGCGAGTGGTAATGCCCGGTGGTGTGGACATACATTCGCACATTGCAGGCGGTAAAGTGAATTCGGGCAGGCTGTTCCGACCAGAAGATGGCAGGAAAGGGTTAGAAGCGAAGACGAAAGTTTGCCGGATGCAATCTGGTTATTCTGTGCCGAATACGTTTGCTATCGGCTATCGGTATGCAAAGATGGGCTATACGTTCGTGATGGAAGCGGCAATGCCGCCTCTTGCTGCAAGACATACGCATGAAGAGATGGTAGATATTCCGATATTGGATAATGCAGCATTACCGCTCATTGACAACAACTGGATGACAATGGAATATGTAAATAGCGGGGACATGGACCTGCTTGCTGCGTACGTGGCATGGATAATGAAAGCAACAAAGGGCTTCGGCGTAAAAATAGTAAATCCTGGCGGAACTGAGATGTGGGGCTGGGGAAAGAACTGCAGTTTGAATGATACCGTGCCTACGTTCGATGTTACACCGGCAGAGATAATCAAGGGTCTGGGGGTGGCGAATGAGAAGCTCGATATGCCGCATTCTATTCACGTGCATACGAACATGCTCGGTCATCCGGGAAACTTTGAGATAACAAAGGAAACTTATGACCTCGTGAAAGGCATAAAAACGTCTAAAGACCGGCAAGTTATGCACACTACACATACGCAGTTCCATTCTTACGGCGGCACGAACTGGGGCGATTTCGAGTCGAAGGCGGATGCAATTGCAGGTTATATAAACCAAAACGACCATGCGACTATTGACATCGGCTCTATAATCCTTGGAGATACAACGACAATGACCGCAGATGGTCCGATGGAATACAATTTGTATCAGATAACGGGCCGGAAATGGACGAATCACGATGTCGAGCTTGAGACGGGTTCGGGAATAACACCGTTTTTGTATTCCGGTAAATCGCCCGTAAATACTATCCAGTGGGCAATAGGTGTGGAATTAGCATTGCTGGTTAAAGACCCGTGGAAGATTGCGCTCACGACCGACCATCCAAATGCAGGACCGTTCATTGGGTATCCGATCCTTATTTCGATGCTGATGAGCAAGAAGAGGCGTGAAGAGTCGTCGGCTGATATGCACAAGGTAATATATGATAGGGCGCTGCTGCCTTCTATAGATCGTGAGTACGACTTAAATGAGATAGCGATAATAACAAGGGGTATGACTGCGAAGGCGTTGGGATTGCATGAGCACGGGAAAGGACATCTTGGCGTTGGTGCTGACGGTGACGTCGCGATTTATGATATGTCGCCAGAAGAAACGGATGCAGGTAAGATACAGAAAGCGTTCTTGAACACGAAATACACGATAAAAGACGGACAAGTCGTGGTAAAGGACGGCGAAGTGGTTGCGACACCAGATGGCAAGACGTATTTCGTGACGCCGGAATGTGACGATAAGTTGACGGATGAGATGATGGTCAAGTTGAAGGATAAGTTCGATCATTACTACTCGGTGACATACAATAATTATGCTGTGCAGGACGCTTACGTACCGAATCCATATGAGATAAAAACGCAAATGCGTGGCTAAAGAGGGAGGAAAGAAAAAATGCAGACGATAAAATTGAAAATAAAGGATAATGTTACGAGCGGGGTTGCGAAGATACCGGTTGAGGTGGATTCTTTGACTCCGGATAACCTTGTCGGAAAGAGTGAAGCGGAGATAAAGGCTGTTAAGGTCTGGTGGGGCAACAAGGAAGAGAGTACGGGCGACCTGTTCGATGTAAGCGTGGATGGAACGGCTGGTAGTGCGGACGAGGTGAAGATCGTGCTGGACGGCGATTTGTCTCGTGTGAAGCGGATAGGCGATGGTATGACCGCAGGCGAGATTGAGGCTAACAGTAACGTGGATATGCACTGCGGTGCGATGATGAGCGGAGGTAAAATCACGGTGAAGGGTAATGCCGATTGCTGGGCTGGTCGTGAAATGCACGGTGGAGAACTGGTTATAGAAGGAGATGCTGCGGCTAACCTATGTGCGATGTACCGAGGCGAAGATAAGGGCATGACAGGTGGGAAAGTGACGGTTGGCGGCAATGCCGATGAGTGTGTCGGGCAGTACATGGCTGGTGGCGAGATAGTGATAAAAGGGAATGCGAGAATGCTTGCCGGATTGAACATGAGCGGTGGTAAGATAGTTATAGGGGGCGATGCCGTTATGCCGGGTGCGGATATGACGAAGGGTGAGATAACGGTTAAGGGTACGGTGCAGGATATGATGCCTTCGTTTAAGCTGGAGGGTACGGAATCAATAGACGGTGCGGAATACAAGAAATACAGCGGCGATCTCGCAATGACGGCGAGGAAGGCTAAAGGAACATTGTACGTGAAGTGAGTGCGTGAGGGGGCATACCCCTCTTTTTATTTTTATTGAAACCACGAGATTACACGGATTTTCACACAAACTTTCTTTCACAAAGAAAGTTTGATCAAAGAAACATTTGGTTCTTCGCTATTTTGTATGGGTGACTCAATATCGTTTGACAGCATCCTAACCACATCTACCCACATGAAACAGCGAAGAACCGAAAATGATTGTAGAAGAGTTTAAAAAGGGAGAAGATTTATTTAGAAGGATGTATATACGATTTACTTCAGATATGCTGCTAAAATGGGTGAATATACGAAATTTGGATAGACTGCAAAGTCAGAATGATATGCGAAGCATTGAGGATATAATGAAGTTATCTGAAATTTACTTAAGGACTCGTTTATCCCGTCTAAAGATTTTAGAGGCTGTCCCGCAATTATCCAACAACGACAAATAACATCCCCCTATCACAAAAATATTTAATTCTAACAACTGTGCCATTTAGCGTTTGTCCTACACAGAAATGCGCAATCATCTCTAAAAGATCGTTGAATTCTAATTCCACTCGAAATTTGAGCGAAAGGTTTTTATTACCTGATGTATAACCCATATTTAATATTAAAAGCGAGGTGAAGATAAGGAATGGCGATGCGGAATGATAATATGGGGCAATCCAAGATTTTGCCCCTGGATATTAGTGAACTCATACCGGTAGACCATATTTGCTACCTGGTTATTGCCATCGTGAATAGTATAGATGTTAGTGACGTTGAGAAGAAATACCGGTCTACTGCCGGTAATCCCGCGTATTCGCGCCGGATGTTGCTAAGGCTGGTGATAATGGCGTCTATTGATGCCGTGTGGTCGTCACGAAAGATAGCTAAGCAGGCACATGAGAATGTTGTCTATATGTACCTCACAGGGGACGCGAAACCGGATTTCAGGACGATCTCCACGTTTAAGAAGGATTGCAAAGAGTTAATCGAGGCAACGTTCAAAAAAACCGTCACCACGGCGAAAGCGGCGGGAATACTTAATCTGGCGCACTTATCTACCGATGGCACCAAACTAAAGGCAAACGCATCGAACAGCCACTCGCTTAGTAAAGAGGAGATTGAAGAGCTCAAGCGGATATTAGAACAAGGGATTGCGATAGATAAAGAAGAAGACAAACTTTATGGGGATAAAAGGGGTGATGAGCTACCGCCCGAACTCAATACGCAGGCGAAGATTCGCGATAAGATAAAGGAGCTCGAAGAAGCGTCAGGCAAGAGAATGAAGAACGCCGCGAAGACGATCATCAAGCAGCATGTGCTTGGTGATGACCGCGATAAAGAGCGGGTCATAGAAAAGCTAGATACGGCCAAGGAAGAGCTGAATAAGAGCGACCAGGATGCTGTCAGCATAACCGATCCAGAATCTCGGTTTATGCAGAATAAGAAGGGGCGGAAAGAGTTATCCTACAATCCGCAGATTTCTGTGGACTCGGATTCCGGGATAATTGCTGCTAATGACGTTACTCAGGATTGCACGGATCATTACCAGTTGCAACCGCAGGTAGAAATGGTGGAGGCGAATTTAGGTGAGTTACCCGAGGGGACAAAGATGTGCGGCGATAATGGCTACTTTTCCGGCCCCAACTTACGGTATCTTGAGAGAAAGGGTCTGGATGGCTATATACCGGACAGTAAGCAGGCGCAGAAGCATAAAGGCAAGAAAGTTGTGGATAGCCCGTATACGAAGGATAAGTTCGAGTATGATGAAGCGAATGACCAGTTTATATGCCCTAATGGTGACGTACTCGTCAGGAAGGGCGAATATGTAGTTAAAGGTAAGTTACAGTACTCTTATTCTGGTGCAAACTGCAGTGAATGCCCATTTCAGGCAGAATGTGCCGGGAATGGCAAAAAAAAGAATATTGCGAGCGATGACTATGAGGCGGAACGCAGGCGGATGGCTGCTAAGATGCAGTCAGAGGCGGGTAAAGAGGAGTATAAAAAGCGAAAGGCGACTGTTGAATGGCCGTTTGGGAATATTAAGAATAATATGAAGTTTCGGGAGTTTCTTACTCGGGGTATAGCAAATGTGCGTAATGAGTTTAATCTGGTGTGCACGGCGCATAATATGAAGGTGATGTGGGCGAAATTATGTAGAATGGGAATTTCATTATGTGAAATTGTCGGTTTGGTATCAGGTCAGGCAGCTAAGGTGGCTGCTATTTAGGGTTATTCTTTGAACTTCTCGAGAGGTTCTCGTACTTTGGGTCTTTGGTTGTTTCGTTATTTTTTGTTGATGGGTGTATTTTTTTGCCGCTATGGCTGTGATTTTTGTGGGACAGCCTCTTTAATGTTAAAAGGGCATAATCAAAATATTTGAGAATAAATAAGGAGTATAAAAAGTGAGGGATACAAATGACAAAAGAAAATAAAATTCCAGGCTTGGTCTATCGGAAAATAGACTTACACATACATACTCCAGTCTCAAAATGTTTTGATAATAAATCAGTAACTCCAGCAGATATAATAAATAAAGCACTAAGCAAAGGACTGGACGCTATCGCTATTACAGATCACAACACAGGAGAATGTGTAGATAACATAAAGGAAGCATCTAAGAATAAATTAGTTGTTTTTCCAGGAGTTGAAATATCCGCCACTGGTGGAAAAGATGGAACAGTTCATATCATTGGAATTTTCGATCAATCTAAAACTACTAAGGATATTGAGAATTTGTTAGGGGACTTAGGAATTAAAGCAGATAAATACGGAGAAGAAGAAGCATTCACTGAACATAGTCCGTCAGAGGTTATTGATAAGATAGACGAACATGGTGGCTTACCCATTTTGGCTCATGCAAATTCTAGCCATGGGGTCATGAATGATATGATTGGAAAACCAAGAATAAGTATAATCCAAAATCAAAGATTAATTGCTGTAGAGGCCACTGATTTTGAGAATAAAGATAAGAAAAAAAAGAAAAAAAGAGTTATTGATTTTCTTGATGGCAATGATCCAAATTATAAACAAAAATTACCAGTTTATCGGGTATCTGATAGTCACTCATTAGATACCATAGGTTCAAGTTATACTTATTTCAAACTTGATGAAATATCGTTTGAAGGATT
>Ga0255453_1085_pt1 | contig 11572 bp, 11 predicted proteins | sample ANMaggQLBNCT01G4_FD_182628 | JGI IMG/M metagenome (GOLD analysis project Ga0255453, IMG submission 182628) | Sediment cell enrichment communities from methane seep in Santa Monica Basin, California, United Staets - ANME aggregate JGI... | ecosystem: Environmental > Aquatic > Marine > Cold seeps >...
TTAAATTTGTAGATTGTTTTTATCAGACTGTGCGGAATGTGGGTTCTCCGTGCACTCCACGGTAAAACTCGAGGAGATAGTGACTTCACTGTAAAAATCAACTGTAGTGTCGAAATACGGGAAAAAAATAAAAGGGGTGAAATCAGGATTAGCCCCTTCATATAGTTCGTCTTACTGCATAGCTTCGTCTATGTCTTCCTTTTTCACTGTTTTCCGTCCGGCATGCTTAGCTAGGCTTACTGCTTTCTTTGCTATTTTTTCGCCTTCTGCCTCTAATATCTCTACTAATGCCGCACTTGCTTCTTCGCTTACTCTCTCTGCACCCGCGTTTCTTACTAATCGCGTTACTGGTGCAATTGGTAGTTGTGCCATTTTCATCACCATGATTAGGTAATGCGATAGTATATAAAAGCTTTTCGGTAGTCAACCCCCTACTGCCTAATCAAAACCACTGACCTAATGTCTTTTGCCCCACATCTTCAAATGATGAAACCTCATAACCAAAAAGTTGCAACACCCTATGTGCAACAGGTATTAGCTGATGGCGGACATAGTACGAGACGTCAATCAGGTATTTCTGGCTCTCTGCGTATATTTCAAGCCCTGCACTTCTTTCTATAATATCTACCGGGAACGCGCGGTCACTCGTCTTCCCCCCACCTTTTATTATAACATACGGGATCTTCGAGCCCACTTCGTATTCAATGTTAAAAGACGAAGTTAAGGCACGTTCGGCAGCTATAACATGCGCTTGCTTTGTTTCATATGCGCTTATCTTTCGGGTGAGTGTTTTGTGTATTATTAGCTTCTGTAATGGTACTTTACCGTCTTTAAAGTCATGTACAACGTTTTTAACGTATTTTGCTGCTTTTTCGGGGTCTTTTTGTCTCAGTATCATATCTATCACTTCTGTCTGCATCTCCTTCGCCTGTTCGCACCAGTCCCCGCGGCGCACTTCCAAACCGCGAACTACGATTTCGTCTTTGTCGGTAAGCGCGGCATACCGCTTCTTCTTCCCGGTAAAGAAAATTGCTTTGAAGAAGTCCTGAATCTCAAGTTCAAGCGGGAACTCCGTTGAAATCTTCTCCGAAACCGCCCTCGCCTTCTCCCTGGTCACTTCTCTTATATCCTGCACATCATCGCCCGTGGGAAGTTTAGCGAATACGCTATCAGTATCGCCGTAAATGACTTCTAATCCGAGTTCCTCCGCTACCTCCACCGTGCGTTTTATAAAGTAACGCCCCCATGCGGTTGTCGCTTCGGCACATTCGCGCTTGTAAAACTTCGCGGCGCTCCATCCGGTATATCCATAAAAACTGTTCGTGAGTATCTTGATACTCTGCTGTCGTATATCCAATAACCGATATTCATCCGAATTTTTGGCATGAGTATTCATCTCCGCCTTTATCTGCCTCCGCCTCGTGATTAAATCACTCATTATTCTCTTAAAGAACCCGTCTGGCGACTTTTTGAACGCATGCCCCACTTCTGGTGCAATATACAAATCCTCGCCCGTTGCTTCCCGCGACTCCACAAAAGTATCTGGGGAGACATTAAAAGAGATCATAATTGTGGGATACATGGATGAAAAGTCGAGCGCGATAACATCCTCATGCAGTCCCTTTACGGGTGGCAGTACGAACCCGCCCTCGAAAGTTTTCTCGCCCCCGCTCTTTGGTGGTACAAGCTCCCCTTTTTTAAACGCCTCTAAAGTCAGAAATGATTCTACCTGGCGGCCTCGCCCCATCTTTGCTAGCTCGTCCAGAGGATAACCAACCATCTTAGATAGCTCAATTTGCAGCGGTAGCACCTTTGTTGCGATACCTAACGTGCTAACGGCATCCGCCTTTGCGTACTCGTATAAGCGCTCACGTGTAGAACTATCGTACCAGCATTCGGTAATCTCTCGCGGCGATAAATTCACTCTTTCGTCTTTATTCATCACGCCGAGAAACTCAGCCACATTCTCCAGTGTTTTCACCTTCACGCTGTCCAGATCACGTTTTGCCAGCTTAAACAGGTCCACGTTAAGCATACCCGTGATATTTACGCCCGGTAGTGCCCGACCCTTTTCATATTGTACTGTACTGCCATCAGCACCCAGTTTCATGCGAATACCATGTTTGTTTGCCCTTTCTTTTATATATGGCCAATCAAAACTATCAGAATTGTAGCCCACGATGATCTCGGGCTTGAGCTCTGCCACGAACGCGAAAAAATCATTTAAAACTTTTCTGTCGTCACCTACGCGGTATTCTTCATCCGACATCACAAATAACTTCGCTTTTACTTCATTTCCCGCGTGGTATGCTACGGATATGATTATTATGGGGTCCCTATTTGGTGATGGCATCCCCACGGAAGCCGCCATCTCGCAATCGAACGACACAATTTTGAGTTCGGGTAAATCACTCTCAGCCATCTTTTTGTATGATACGTTTGAAGCGAGAATAGCAGTATCCGCATAGTCCAGAGCTATTTCTTCGCCTTCCACAGTTACACCGTCAAAAGGCCGCAGTTGCTTGTCTATCAAGTATCGTATTGCAAATAGAATATCAGCCTCCAGCACGGTAAGACCCTCTTTTCTGACTACCTCTCGTAACAGTGGCACGTGTCTCGGATGCTCCACGAAAATTTTCAAACCCTTCTGATTCACCCCGAGTAATTTCCGCTGGCAAAATTCCACCCGTTTTATTCTTATAGTGCCATTATCTCTATAGATCCTAATCTTCTCTACCTGCTGCTTTTTTTCTTCTGCACTACCTTCGTGGGCATAAAACTGTGAAGTATAAGGAACAGCATAGAAATACGGCTCGAAGTTTTTGTCTATCACAACAAAGTTCTCGCCTTCTTTGTCCTTGCACCACAATCGTATCACAGGCTTTTCTTTTCCCGCGTCATCTTTTTCCGTTATGTATCCAATATCAAGTAGAAAACCCTCTTTCTTCATTTCTGGTCGTTTCCCTATATCTTCTGAATTTAGTTATCTCTCTCACCATTAAATTTTTTAAAGATGGTGCGGTTAAATCTTATGTAAATCGGTACTGCGAGTTAAATGAGATGAAGAATATCATTGTTGGTGGCGGAAGAGCGGGGAAAGAATTAGCAGCTCAGTTGTCGGAATCTGTGATCATTGAGATAGAGCCGCAAAAACGAGAAGAGCTTTCTGAGTTAGAGGGTGTGCAAGTGATTATAGGCGATGGAAGTGACGAAAAGCTATTGATGCAAGCGGGTCTGGAAGATGCCACGGCATTTATCTTGCTCACAGGTAGTGACGAGGCGAACTACCGCGCGGCGGCTATTGCGAAGGAACACGGCGTTCCCCGGATAATGGTTCGGGTGGAAGACCCGGAAGCTAGAGCACGGTTCAATGAACTTGGCGTTGAGCACGTTATGCAGCCCACAAAGATAGTAGCAAATCTCGTTGCCGACATGATGCCTCCTGATGAAAGCGGGAGGCCATTCAAGAAACTCCTCGTTCCTATTCTCAATAACGATTCGGTGAACAAAGCGTTCAAAGAAGCATTGTTGATTAGTTCAGTTGCGATGGGGGAAATAACGGCGGTAAAGTCGGGAGACAGAGACGGAAAAGAGCTGGAATTCATGGCTAATGATATGGGTGTTCCACTTACGATACTCCCGGAAAAGGAAGAATCAATGGGCATCCTAAGAAAGTATCTTCGTAATCATGCGTGTATAATATTAGACACGGTAGAAAAGCACTTTTATTCCCCGGACTGTATAGTAATAGGGCCGGAAGAACTCGGGTTTTTAGATAGATTGTTTGGAAGAAGCGTTGTATTACAGTTGATACGGACGGCATCCCTGCCAGTCCTTGTAGCGCGAACGTTAAGATATTACAACCAGGTTCTTGCACTTCTGGATGCTTCCGAGACCGCAGAGAGTGTAGGTAAGTATTCGGTCCAGATGGCGCGTTTATGCGGTGCAAAGATGTATCTGCTTGTTCTGGAGGAGGTACCTAGAGAGTTAATAGATGGGATAAGGAAATTGTGTGAAAAAGGGAACGTACACATTATTGAGGAGTGGGTAGAAGGCAATCCAATGATAGAGGCGGTAAAAGAGGTGAAAAGCGGTAATTACGAACTTACTGTGCTTCCCTGGCGTGGCACAGGGGTTATTCGGGCGGACATAATAAAGAAGATAATAAATGACGCGCCCTGCTCTGTTCTAACTGTGGTGTGATGCCCATGACCATAACTATAAGCCCCTACATACTTTTGTTAACGATAGCAATCTTCGCATTCATTATTCCGCTTATTTCTGGCAGAATAGGCGTTCCGGCGGTAGTAGGCGAAATCATCTTCGGTATATTCCTGGGTGTGCTGGGCTTATCTCTCGATACCGAAGGACTCATAATTATAGACTTCCTTGCGGGCTTTGGACTTATATTTCTGATGTTTTTAGCAGGGCTGGAGATAGATTTCTCGAAGGTTGAAATTTATGGTGTGAAACCGTTTCTCCTCGGTATTTGTATCTTCATCCTCACGCTTGGGCTTTCGGTCTTTTTAACCTCAAAACTGGGCTATGGGTTGTATCTTGCGATCCTTCTCTCAACCTCTGCGGTTGGATTGGTAGTGCCCACGATAAGGGAACTGGGGATGTTAAAGACAGATTTTGGGCAGACGACACTCATAGCGACGTTCATTGCCGATTTTGGTGCCGTGCTGCTCGTTACGTTGTACACACTGCATTTTGAGAAGGGCGTCACATGGGAGATGTCTTTGATTGCACTCATATTCGTTCTGTTTTTTGTGGTGTATTATGTGGGTAAGCTTGCGATCTGGCACTATCCGGATCGGCTATCCGCATGGTTCAAATCGAACCACCCGTCAGAGATGGGTGTAAGAGCGGCATTCGCATTATTGCTCGTATTCGTTGCTTTGTCTGAGATCGCGAATGTAGAAGCCATACTGGGTGCGTTTCTTGCCGGTGTGATGCTTGCGCTATTGTTCCGAGGAGGGACGGTACTCGAGCAGAAACTTTACGGAATAGGCTATGGATTCCTCATACCGATTTTTTTTATAAACATAGGAATGCAATTTGATGTCGGTGCTTTTGCAGAGGTAGGTATTTATCTAATTCTTGCAGAGATTCTATTTATTGCATTCGCGGTGAAGATAGTACCGGCTCTGCTTTTGCGGTTACGGCATTCCTGGAAGGATAGCATTTCTGCTGGCGTTTTACTCTCTTCGAGAATGAGTTTGATAATCGCGATGGCTGCGGTTGGATTGGAACTCAACTTGATAGACACATCAATGGAATCGGCAATCATAATGCTCGCGATAATAACGAGTATAAGCTGTCCAACAATATTCAGGCGGATGCATAAAGTAAAAGGCATAACAAAAGCACAAAAGGGCTAAAAGTACCAGAAGATGCAGGAACGGTAAACCGAGCAAACGGCACTGAATTTTTATGTACCCCCACGTCCATATGGGTCATGAAAGTTACTTTTTATTGTATGATAAAACCTATTACTTTTTTGGTAACGCGGAAAAAGTTCTTTTTTAAGAACGGTATTTCACGAATAACTTTTATGTCTCTCATCTTAGGGCTTGAAGGAACAGCATGGAACCTCAGTGCGGCAGTAGTTAGCGAAGAGAAGGCAATATGCGAAGCAGAATCAACCTATAAACCATCACAGGGTGGTATCCATCCCAGAGAAGCGGCACAGCATCACGCATCCGAGCTAAAAGATGTGGTTTCACGTACTGTAAGTGGCGTAGAAGCAGAAGGTTATTCGTTAAAAGATCTAGATGCCGTAGCATTCTCACAAGGTCCTGGCATGGGCCCGTGCTTGAGAACAGTAGCAACGGCTGCGAGAACGCTATCTATAGCGTTAAAAATACCGTTAATCGGTGTCAACCATTGCCTAGCGCATATAGAAATCGGGCGATGGCGTTGCGGTGCGGAAGACCCTGTGGTACTATACGTGAGTGGAGCAAACTCGCAGGTATTGGTTTACTATTCCGGGAAGTATCGCATCTTAGGTGAGACACTCGACATCGGTATAGGGAACGCGCTGGACAAATTTGCACGTCATTTTGGGCTGAGCCACCCCGGTGGCCCGAAGATAGAGGCACTGGCATCCCAAGGCACCAAATATGTTTATATGCCTTACGTGGTGAAGGGTATGGATATGTCCTTTTCGGGGATCAGCACGGCAGCTAGAGATGCTTTAACCGTACATAAACATAAAATGGAAGACGTATGCTATTCCTTTCAGGAGACTGCGTTTGCGATGCTCACTGAGATAACAGAGCGTGCAATGGCACACCGTGGCAAGACCGAAATGTTGTTAGCCGGTGGTGTGGGTGCAAACCAGAGGTTACAGCGGATGCTGCAAACGATGTGTCAAGATAGAGGCGCACGGTTCTTCGTACCAGAAACGAAATATCTGGGTGATAACGGTACTATGATTGCTTATCTCGGATTGTTAATGTACAAAACAGGGAACACAACACCACTAGAGTATTCTATGGTCAATCCTAACTTCAGAGCCGATGACGTAGCAGTCACGTGGCGCGATTAAGGTGGTTCGGCAAGACAAAGGGTTTGCTCCGTTCTGTTCACGTAAAAAGTATTTATCTGTTTCAATATGTTTTAGAAAAGCGAAAAGTTTAAAGATCAGTATATTTATAAAGGCAAAAGAGGAACCAACGCAATGCTACCCCTATACGTGAATGTCAGTGACAAAAAAATAGTGGTATTTGGTGGTGGGACGGTTGCGGAAAGGAAGATCCGTCAGATTATGGATACCCGCGGCACTGAGGGGAAGCCGGATTTAGAAGTTTACAGCCTTGAATTCACGCCGTGGATAGAAGAGCAGCATGAAAATGGCGAACTAAAGTGTATCCCGTGTGATTTGTGGCGTGCCGACCTGGGCGAACACCTAAAAGCTGCTTTTTTAGTGCTCGTATGTACAAATGATGAGCTTTTAAACATACGTATTTTAAGTGATGCGGCAGAGTTTGATGTACTTGTTAATTACAGGTATGAGGGTGATGTTTTTATGTCTTCCGTCATCAATAAATGCGGATTCTTGATTTCTATTTCCACAGATGGCAAAGGACCGGCAATGGCTAAGTATATGCGAGAGAAGATTTCGCAGTTCCTAGACGCCAAAGAGGAGAAGATGTTGCTGATTCAGTCCCGCCTAAGGGACTATTTAAAAGAGACAGAAATAGAAGAGACTAAGCGGCACGAGATACTGAACAGCGTTTTGCACGATCCCGAATGCTGGGCTGCTCTTGATGCACCACTGGAAATAGCGGAAAAGGTTATTCGTGGGATCATAGGTGACAAATATGAATAAATTTGGTGTTTTATGGTTCTCGCATAAGAAATGTGGCGTGGACGAACTTGAGAGCATAGCGCAGCGGTTGAGCCCTGATTTATTCTCGGAAGACCCACGCGTGAATGGTTACGTAATTATAACGACCTGTAACCGTGTGGAGGCATATATCAATGCGGAGAATCCACGTGCGATTTTAGAGGAAGTCGTGGATAGTAATAAATTAAAAAAAGGCGGTATTTTTACCGGTGAAGATGCTATGTGGCATCTTATGCGTGTCGCGTGTGGTTTGGAAGCGATGATAGTGGGCGAAGACCAGATTCTGGGGCAGATAAAGAAGTGCTATCTGGATAGCAAAAAAGAAGGGACTGTGGATGACTTTCTGGACCTAGCATTCGACAGAGCGATAAAAGTAGCGAAGAGAGCAAGAACTGAGACGAGAATAAACGAAGGGTCGGTTTCTATCGGGTCCGCAGCGGTTGATCTCGCAGAATATGTGACTTGGGGGCTGGAAGGAAAGACAATCCTTGTAATTGGTGCGGGAGAGATGGGCACTCTGGTAGCGCGGGCGATTTCGGAAAAGAACTTGCGTGCTATGTTTATCGCTAATCGGACATACGAAAGAGCGAAGGTACTTGCAAGAGAGGTCGGTGGTAAGGCCGCAAAGCTGGATGAGACCGAGAAGTGGCTATCCTGTTGTGATGTTTGTATATGCACTACATCGGCGCCACATTATGTTCTGGACTATGAGATGATGGAACGAGTGATGGCACATCGTAGAAACGAAAACACGCTGCTCATTATAGACATATCGAACCCAAAGGATGTTGAGGAGCGGGTTGGCGAGTTAGAAAGGATAGAATTGTACGACCTGGACTGTTTATATGTGATAAGTGAGGATAATCTGAAGAAGAGACTTTCCGAAGTCGGTAAAGTAGAAATAATAATAGATGAAGAGGTAGAACGGTTCAAGAAGATTTTGAATCGGCGGAGGATTGAATGGCTTATCGGATTGATTTATGAACATGGTTCACGTGTGAGGGAGGGGGAGGATAAGAGGGCGCTACGTTACATAGAAAAAGGAAAGGATCCAAAGGTAGTGCTGGATGCTTTTTCGCATGCGGTTATATCTAAGACACTTTACCTGCCGGCAAAGGTGTTCCGGGATTTTGTCGCAATGAAAGATGATAATTCTGATGTCTGTGCTTGTGACGGGGACAATTGTGCTTTTATAGATTTTTTCATTGATGAGTTAGAGAAAGAGTTGCATCCTCGTCCGGACGGGCAACGTGGCAGGGCAAGTTCTAAAAGTGCAGAAGAGGGTAGCGTGCCTAAAAGGGGTGGTACGTGTTCAAGGTGCGGAACTCGGTAGGATTTAAGATGGTTATGTGCTGGTACTGAAGCTTGGTTAGGATAGTCGGGAAAAACGGATGTCTTTTTGTCCACGGGATAATGGGCTGCAACAATTTATGTATAGGTAATTTTAATGAAGTGATGGGAGATGTGTTGTAGGGAAGTCAAAGAGGAAACCGAGGATCGGATTGTATTGGTTGACGATGTGGAAAATGAAGTCTTAGGTGTTTTACTCATAATCGCCATCGGATTATTCATGATATGGTGTGGTATTTCTCTTTTTCGTGATTTTGATGGTGGATTGTTGCATACCATCATATGGCTATTTTTTGATTTGCTCTGTATATTATTTGGCGGATTTTGTATTTTGTTTGGGTTGTGGTATTTGCTGATTAATAAATCGGTTATTATAGACAAAAGACTTCAAAGCGTAATCATCGAAGAACATTTTTTCAGAAAGTTTCTTAAATCAACTAAAAAAATTCCGTTTTCGCTTATAAAAGAGGTGGGGCTAATATGTGATACCGGGTGTTATGAAGACCATGACTCGCAAGCAAAAGATCTGGAGGACTCATGGGAGTTATTTCTGATCACAATTCATGAAGATTCTATCCCGATTTATTGTGGAGATGAATCATCATTAAAATTAGAAAAGATAGCAAAAAAAAAAATTGTAAAATAACAGATAAAAAAGTATCGCATCGGTCAGTTTTTAAAAATGACTGAAAATAACCTTTGCCCTCCCCAAAATGTCTGGAAAAGGTTCGGTCCGTGTGGTTCTGCAATCCGTGTATGTTTGAACCGGTGTCCGATCATATTTACATTTTCAATATGCACCAAAGAATAGTTGACATGGATTGTTTTAAGGTAGATGTGGGAAGATGAGATCTAGGGAAATCCAAGAGGAGACAGAGGATCGGTTTGTATTGGTTGACAATGTGATGACGAGAGGAGAAGTATTATTTGTTTCAGTCAAAATTGCTGTTACATTATTCATTCTGTGGTGGGGTATTTCTTGTATTTGGGATTTCGCTCTAAAAAACAGCGGAGCATGGCATGCTGAGCGACTTTTTGGATTGGGTTTTGGATTAGGCCTTGTATTGTTTGCGGGATATATAATGTTTGAGGCATTGCATGACTTACTGATTAAAGAATCTGTTACCGTGGACAGGCGACTTCAATGCGTAATCATCGAAAGAGATTCCACTACAAAATATCTTAAATCTATTGAAAAAGTGAATTTTGCGGATATAAAATGTACTGAAATTAAAATATACATTGAAGATGGAAATGCGACACGCGAAAGAGAGGTATCGCTGATCATGATTCATGGTGCTCATACCAAGATTTATGCGGGCAATCGTGAAATAGCGGATAAAGGGGGCAAAAAAATTTGTGATATAACCGATAAGCCACTATCACATCGACAATACAGCTACTCAACAGCCAGTGCAGGCTGAGCAATCGCACAAACACAAAAAACGAGCCCAGCAGGCAAGAAGACCATTCTCCTACCAGCAAAAAACATCCTGATGACCTTCACGCGTAAGTATCGGCAATCAACGCACGAAGTTTCATTCTTGTCGTCACAACCACTCTTTTCGGATTGCGTCAGTACCCGTTTTGTCTCGATGACCGGTACTGCGTTTCCTTTCAGGTATTCACATGTTTTCTCCAGTGTCCTCTGTGGTTTATGTCACTATTCGTGAATGAGATGGTATAGTGGCGTTTTGAAATGGTAACATTAAAACCAAAAGTTTTATAAACCCCCTTACATATTGATAAGACATGGTGAACTAAAGATGGAAATACCTACTTTATCAGAAGAAGAAAAGCAGAAGATATTTACGGAAATGTGGTTCGCGGTGATGACGGGCTCAAGGGGGTTCATCCTGCAGAAGTTAGGACCGGAAGCCCTGGAAGAGTTGAATGACGAATCAGCGAAAGGCTGTGCCACAGATATGAAAGGAAGAGGTATTGATGACGCATTGAAGTTCGCAATGAACTACGCAGTCGTAAACAAGAACATATTTGGTAGTGACGTTGTAGTTGAAGGAACACCGGAAAGAGCGGTACTTGACACGAAAAGATGCAGCAATTTGGAAGCGGCATTGGAATTCGCGGAAAAGGGTATGCCAATAACAAAGGAGCAACATTGTGCCGGCTGTATTGACGGCTATTTCAAACGAGTCGCGAAGAATTTAGGTTTTTCGCTGGACGTGGAATTCTCGGATAAAGGTTGCAAGATGACAATTTCTAAATAAAATCAGAATTTGAGTGTTGTTTGGATGTATCGGCCATTGGAGTTTGTGATTCTTTTGACTTCTTTTTTTCCTTTGACCTCTTCATCATCATCGTATTGTGACGGTGCTTTAGCGTATGATTTAACTATTTCTGGATACTCGGTATCTACATTAGACACCTTTGTTTCTGTGTGTTGAACGACAAAATGCCACTCCTCACCGTAATCATAAAGAAAGAGCAACTTATTCTTGGGTTTGCCAAAAGCTTCGTCCACATTCGTTTTTGCTGCGTCTCGAGAGTCTTGCAACTCCGTCATAACGCCTGTTGACGATTCATAGCGTACGTCCGAAGCGGTCCAGTCTTCTATATTGTTATAGAACCCGAAACCGTGGTCAAAATCGAATTCAAAAGAGTCTAATATAGATTCTGCTAATTCGTATAGTGTGAACTCTCCGGGAATCGCTAAGGTTCGATATGGTCGCCCTCTAATACTGCCGTACAAATCGCTCACTGTTACTTTGAGCAGGTATATGCTCTTTCCCTCTTCGGTATTGCGTTTCTTCATGGGCGATTATTATATTTATTTTTTATAGATAAAATGAAACGAGGGGATGAAAAGCATTTTTCAAAGTTCATTGTCGCATCGAGTTCATAGGCTAT
>Ga0255453_1086_pt1 | contig 11549 bp, 15 predicted proteins | sample ANMaggQLBNCT01G4_FD_182628 | JGI IMG/M metagenome (GOLD analysis project Ga0255453, IMG submission 182628) | Sediment cell enrichment communities from methane seep in Santa Monica Basin, California, United Staets - ANME aggregate JGI... | ecosystem: Environmental > Aquatic > Marine > Cold seeps >...
GGTTTTTAAGTCCGTATTCTAGGTATGGGTCTATTATACCTTGTCGTTTTGGGTGGCAACTATATAGAATCTCGTTCCAGTTGATTGGGGGATTATGGAGTTGTGTTTTGCTGGTGGTTTGTGGAGGGGGCTAAAACTAACGTCACCAATTTCGGTTTTTGTATAAGAAAAAGCAGGTGGCTTTACCTGCACAGACTAGGTCGTGCTTGCAGGAGAAATAGGGGTAACATACAGAGCTATTTGGAAAAGAGCGTCAAAGTGGATAAAAGGAGACTCTGCCTTCGCCAACCTCACTCTTGGAATGTAGCGACCCACTATAACTCGCAATGCGTTTTTAGAGATTGAGGAACGCCTTCATACCAATCCTATGGAAGTCAAAAGCCACATACTCTCTGACTTACGAGATGCCCGCAAGATTCTCCTTTTCTGATCTAAAAACTTACGGCTGATCTGACCTATCTGCGATCTATGGGCGCCTGATAAACGCGAAGGCATGGTTTTCCACATATGGCGTTGATCCAATCCGATATTGCCCTCACATCTTTGCACGAAGAAAACATCTAAGGCGTCTTCTCACATCAATACCTCCGGGTCAGCAAAAAGGAATTCAGAAAAGGCCCATTTTTGAAATCCATCAGGAATAGCTTGAAAGAGATGCTTTTTAGGCCATCACCTGATATGGGGGCGATTCATCGCTTCTCCGACCCAACAGTGAGTGAAGAAACGATAGCAATGATGGAACTCCTGAGGAGACATGCAAAGAGGTATGATTTATCCTCATAGATTTTTCTGGGCTACTTAGGAAAGTATCCCGCTATGTGCGGGAGAGCACTCAGAATTGGTTTGGCCGGCATAACCACCTATTCCGGAAGCAGACGGACGGCGTTTTCTACATGGAATATAACGAAGAGGAGTTTGCCGAGCGACTTTATGACGCTATTGGAGTTCTTGACATTGTCATACAACCAAGCCGTATATCTGCGGGGAGGATTCTTCACAAGCCAAAGAAGCAATTGGGAAAAAGGCGGCTTACAAAGCTCAGAGAGAACATACCCCTTCTGAACGAGGTGGGGAAACTACTCAGAGAACGAGAAATAAAACGAAAAGTATTTATATACTGATTTGCAATTTATTACATATGGTTAAGTGTCCAAAATGTGGTAGGGAAATTAAAGGATATGAAGAAGGATGGGATTGTTGCCCATACTGCGGGGCAAAGTTATTCGTTGATTGCCCTTTCTGCGACCAACAACTTGAGGAGATGTGGAGTTACTGCCCCTACTGTGGGAAATCCAAACCGGAAGATTAAAGTTTTCCCTTTTGGGTGACAAATATAGTATTCTGGCACATCCTTTCGTTCCTGGTATGGAGATAGCGGAGGCTTTAATAATTCTATTTGCCAGCATGCTTCTTGCTTCTTGCAACGCCCCTCGCACCTTCAATGGCAATTTTAGACACCTAAAAGAAATAGGGGCAATCCGATTACGATTGCAAATATAAGATTGAACATCTTTATTAAAACCGAATCTTTTATCGTGTAAGAGAACAGAGGTAACATTCCATGTCCGTCTTGAACAATGGAACTGGTGAGCAGTATCGAGAAGGGGATAAGCCCATTTGCAAACATCATCACAAAAATCATGTGCGGACCCGACTCGGGTATTATTCCTGCAAGCGCACAAATCAGAAATATCAATATCATATTTGCCTTGATAAAACCTTCTAAATCCCAATATTCGAGTCCAAAGGTGATGAAAAGCAGAGCGAAGAAAGTCCAGAGAAATACTTGCCATATATGCTTTTTTACTATATGTTCCCATATATGTTCTCTAAGGTAATGGTCTGGTACAGTAGCTACAATAAACGTTGTTAGCACCAGTAGGGAAAAGAGTGTTATTCTCTGCCAATTCCATGTCTCTGGTCCCGCTATTCCCATCCCTATTCCCAGTAGTGTGCTAAAAAGAAAGAACAAAAGGGCGTATCTGGGTAAAGAAAGCTTAGGGAATTTCTTTAATACACCTGGCTCGAAGCAGTGGCATTCTTCTTCAGAATGTATCTTTTGTAACTTGCATTCTTGACAAGGAACTATTTTAAAGAGAGATGCTACTTTATCCGCTATCCCGGCACCTATAATACCCAGTATAAACAACACAGCAAAGAGCAACATCGCCTCTTTAGGAAAAAGCGCTAACATCACAAATGCTTCATCCCCCGAGGTAGAAATCATTCCACCTACAATGCCACCAAATGATAACAGCCCGTGGACATAAAAAGAAACATTCATAAATGCACCTAAGCAGCCGGGTGTTGCACCGAGGAAAGATGCAATAGCGTATTGTCGTCTTCTCCCCCCTTTCAACACTTTCTCCACATCGCCTTTTGTTAAGGCGTTTATGTAATCAACGATGAGCATCATAACAAAAACAAATAGGGTTATCATAACCGAATGATTGATAACAGAAGTTAGTTCAGCCATTTAATACCTCCAATAATTATGAATACTTTACTGTATTTCGTCTTTTTCGGCTCCCTATTAGTTCAATGATTTCGCCCTCAACGATGGAAGCAATAACAATATAAGGCAGCAGCACGACCACAAATAAAGCCCCAAAGTAATAGGCCATCAAGGGCAATAGTGGTATTTTTATAGCCCTGCTGTACAGAAAAGCAGCAATCAAACCGCTTTTCATCCCCCGGTCTCGAAGATCTTTCAATAAAGGATACCAAACATAAATAGGTCCATGACTAAGTATTCCAGTGGATATAGCTAAGAACCATCCTTTTATTCCGGACCCTTTTCCAAGGTACTTTGATACGGTTTTTGGATGTAAGAAATAATCTAGAAGCGCCATAAAAAGGATAACGAGCAATAATACGGGAATTATCTGAATGAATAGGTTTCCACTCACTTTTAGAGAGTTATATATACTTTCCGGGTCAAAGGAAAAGAGAAGTAAATATAGAAAAATAACAGAAACAAAAAAATAGTAATCATAGTGTTTATCCCACTTTCTCTTCTCCTCTTCTCCTTTGTTTCCTACTTTATTTTCTGTATCCTTCATGACCTTCATTGGACCACCCTCAATGTCATAACTGTTGCTATAGACACTAATATTGCAAGAATGAACCCCAGCGAGTTTCTTATAATTGCGAATCGTTTGCCGAGAATGGCAGCTTCAGCAGGAAATTGAACTATACTAACCGTAACCCATGTCACTATGAATGCAGTTATCGCAAAGAGGCTCACACCCTCTTTCATAAGCTCCCCACCGATTATATAGCTGGTGATAGGATTACCTGCGGCGATACTGCCAATTGCAGAGCCAATTACAGTATCACGAAACATTTCCCCTGTGAATACAGATGCAATAAACTGCGTTGATACATATGTTAGAAAAAGTCCCAAAAGCAGGACAACCCCCAGCAACATTGGAATAGCGGTCCCTAAACTTTTGAATGCACGATAAAAAGACCTGACAATACTTTTGGGTTTTTCAGCACCCCTAGGTTTTGGATTATTCATGCCCTCTTTTTTCCTCCATTGTAAGCCAGAAGACTTTCTCCCGGTATTTCAACTTCTTTATTTCTCCACTTTCCTCCAGCCTTTTTATGCTATCCTGAATATTATATTTCTTTGGTAAAGCTTTCTTTTTGAAAGAAAGGTTTCTTAGCGTGTCTATAACCTGCTCCTCCCTCATTGGATGCCGCCTTATTATTGCTAAAATAGCATCTTCCGGGTTTGTAAATCCATCGATAGAAAAATCCCCAGTCTCCTCTTCGGTAATATCCATTACATTAGCATCACTAAGAATCGCATGTGCTAGTCTGACGGTTTCTTTATCTGGGGGAACCGCCCAAGGTTCTGCAGGAGGTCTTATCGGGACATTAATATAAGTTCTATTGGGCTCTATTTCCTCAAGCCTGCTTTTTAGTGCTTTCAATTCTTTTTCTGTGTCATTTAGCCCCTTTACCAACATAACTTCTACCCATATCTCACCGTTATAATCTCGCCTGAATCGTTCCAAACCTTCGACAACCGCCTTAAAATCAAGCCCACGATGCGGCCTGTTTATCTTTCTGAATGTTTCGGCAGTGCCGGCATCGAGGGAGGGCATAACAACATCTGCTTGTGCAAGGTCGTTTCTTACATCTTCTCTGTAAAACAGGGACCCGTTTGTATCAACAGCTATGGGTATATCTGCTACTTCTTTTGTCTTTCTGATTAACCAACCAAGGCTTTTACATAAAGTCGGTTCGCCTTCGCCTACGAAGGTCACAAAATCTATTTCGCTATGGCTACTTTCTACTTCTATTACCCTTTTGATTTCGTTCAGCAACTCCTCTGGTGGAAAGAAGTCTTTACGCTGATTTGTCATGCGTGTTGTCCTGCCGAGCTGGCAGTACACACAGGAATAGTTACAGGTTTTGAATGGAATTGGGCTAACGCCTAAAGAGCGTCCGAGACGCCGTGATGGAACCGGTCCATAGACTATTTTCATTCTATACTATCCCACACATCTCTTATCGCATTCGATACCTCCCCCTCCGAGAATTCAACTACTGGCTTGCCCGCAACCATTGCCTCGGTGACCACGGAGTCGTACGGTATCTTTCCAACAACTTCCACTCCACGTTGCCGGCAAAACTCGGTAATCCTCCCGCTGTTCTCCTCATTAATGTCATATTTGTTGATGCAGACGACTGAACCAATCCCAAAATGTCTGGTCACATCCATGATTCGTTCGAGGTCATGCAGTCCGGACATCGTGGGCTCGGTAACGATGAGTGCGAGGTCCACGCCGGTCAATGATGCAATTACCGGGCAGCCGATGCCTGGTGACCCGTCAATCAGTATGAGTTCACAACTTTCCTTTTCTGCAACCTGCTGTGCATTGTTCCTAACAACAGTGACCAGTTTCCCTGATGCCTCTTCCGCGATATTGAGCTGCGCATGCACCATTGGGCCATAGTTAGTCTTTGATATAAAGGCATACCCAGAGACCCGTTCTTTCAGCGTAACTGCATCCTGCGGACACGTAAACACACAAGCGCCACAGCCCTCACAACGTGCGGGATTGACCGCATAGCCAGATTCTTCGGTCGAAGCGATGGCGTTGAATCTACATGTTTCTTCGCACGTTCCGCACTCGGTACATAGCGTTTTGTCCATAACGGCAACCTTCACGCCTTTAAACTCCTCTCTCTTTATGATTTCCGGATGCACCAGCAGATGGAGGTCTGGTGCGTCAACATCACAATCTGCGATGACTTTGTTCTCTGCGAGGGCTGCGAACGAGCCCACAAGGGTTGTCTTCCCTGTGCCTCCTTTTCCACTAATAACCGTTAGTTGTCTCATTGCTCCTTCCCCTCAATCCTCTTCATTATCCCTGCAAATTGCTCCTTCCACTCCGGCATCGCCTTCACAAAGGGTACGCCCTCGGAATAGTACCGTGCAATCCGTGTGTCATGCGGAATCTCAAGCAAAATCGGAATCCCTTCCTTCTCGCAGTACTCATAGACTTTTCGATCCCCAATCCCTGCTCTATTTATAACCATGCCAAAAGGTATCTTAAGCACTCTGAGCACCTCAACCGCAAGCCTCAAATCGTAGAGCCCAAACGGCGTGGGTTCAGTCACAAGAATGCAGTAATCGCTGCCTTGCACGGCTGCAATCACCGGGCATGCCGTTCCCGGCGATACATCAATAATCACTGTCTTTTCCGGATTGATGTTCGCTTTTACCTGGTCGATCAGCGGTGCTGCCATTATCTCCCCGATATTCAACACCCCGTACACGAGCTCAATGTTGCCGTCACCGCTTTTTCCTGTTTTTATAACGCCGATCTCCCTCGGTTCCTCGCTGATCGCATCTTGCGGGCATACCAGGGAGCATAACCCACAGCCGTGGCAAAGTTCCGGAAACACCATGACTTCTTTTTGCGGCACAACAACAAGAGCGTTGTATTCACACGCCGCAGCACACTTACCGCAGTAATCGCACAAATCGTAATTGACCTTTGGCACAAGCGTACACGCCGGCTTTATCTCCTCGATCACAGGATTAAGAAAAAGGTGTGAATTTGGCTCTTCGACATCGCAATCCATTAATTGTACGTTCGAAAGTGACAGAGCAAGATTAACCGCTACGGTGGTCTTTCCCGTGCCGCCTTTTCCGCTTGCTACCGCAATAATCATCTGTTCACCGTTTTGTTGCATTGCGCGTTCCATTAATGTCGGTGCATTTTACACGCATTGGCATCACTAGCTTCGTTGAGTCTTCCTGCCTGAAAAGCGCTTATTACTTCGCTCACCGTACCACTGGCGCCCACATACACCTCTATCCCCAACTGTTCAAACATGCTGATTGCACGGGGGCCTAATCCTGAACAGAGCATTATCTCTGCACCCGCACCTGCTACGAGATCCGGTGTATTGCCTACACCACCAAAATGTTCACCCGTGTTCTGCACAATTTCCACCTTGTCACTCACCATATCCACAACAGTAAACGTTGGTGCTCTTCCAAAATGCTCGCTTACAACATCATCTAATCCCCCACTGCCCAATGTGGGAATGCATAGTTTCATACGTTCACATCCTCTCCTTTTTATTCCTCTTTTTATTTTTATTTACACAATTATATCTCTCCGGTACTTCTTTCCATCTCTTCAACTTTGTACCTTACGACGTTTAATTGTGTCTTTATCCTCTCCAGTACTTGATCTCTGTGCAAAATCGGATATGGATAAGGGGCTATTTGGATGGCACCTTTTGGACAAGCCCGTACACAAGCAGTGCAACATATACACCTGCTAAAATCCACTACTGCTTTTTTATTCACAATTCCAATTGCACCTGTCCAGCAAACCCCTGTGCATTTGCCACAGCCTACACAAATGTTTTCGTTAACAAAAGCCTTCCAGGCTAATAATGGTGTGGATTGTTGCATAGCACACTAAAAAAGAAAAAGGAGAAAGAAAGGGCTAAATGTTCTCACCTTTCCACACAGTTCGCATTTACCCATTTTCTTCTCCTCCTACTTCTAATTGCCCCTTTCCACTCTTTACTTTCTCAGTTCTTCCAATCTCTTCTTTAGCTGCTCTAACTGGTCCCCAAGCATCTGCGCCTGTGATTCGAGCATAGAAATCTCCTGCTCTTTCGGCATTGCTGGCATGCCCATTGGTGCAACCGGCGCAACTGCTGGTGCTTGCTGCTGTATCCAGGAAGCAAACTGCGGCATCTGTCCCGTTTGACTGAGATACTGTGCACCTGGCGGCATTCCTGTTGGACTTCTACCTACCCAGCCAGGGGAGTATCCAAACCTCATCCAGCCCGGCAAACCAGTCATATAATACATGTTTCTCCTTCTATTTCCACCCATTTTTTTCTTATCGCCTCCTAAACAAACTTTTTAGCAAAAAGTCTGATCAAAACTGCCTCATGGCCTTGTCATTTTAGACCCGCATTTTGAGCATGTCTGCTGATTGCATGGCACACCAGCTTGGTGTGGCATTGTATATCCGCAATTTGGGCATCTGCATTCTCCACCGATACCCAATCCGCTGCCACCCATTCTTCCTCGCCCTTGACCTTCTCCTCTACCCATACCACTCATTTTATCTTATCCACCCCCCGTAAGAATACGGATAGCCATAATATGGCATCGGATACGTCCCTGAAGCTGGAGCTATTGGTCCATACATTCCTGTCCACCACCCTCGGGGGAGCCACGGGAAATTCCGGCAGAATGGATAAGGGTTGCCCCTTCCCATACCTCTTCCAGGTCCAAAGCCTGACCAAAAACCTCTTCCAAATCCTATTCCTCTTCCTCTCGGCATTTCTTATCACCTCTTTTTAAGTTCTTTTATTCTTTTCTTCACTTCTTCCAAATCGTTCGCCAGTCTATTAGCCATATTCGATAGTTCTTCGAGTTCTTCTTCTTTTGTTTGCGGCATCATTGGTGCCTGCGGCGCTTGTGGTTGTTGCGAAGGCATTGGTTGCTGCATGCCAAGTCCCATACCTCTGCCCATACCTCTACCCATGCCTCGTCCACCGCCGCCACCTCGTCCTCCGCCCATGCCTAATCCACCACCTGGTGCAGTAGCGCCCATACCAGCATGAGCTGGAGCAGTCGAAGCACCTGTCTCGTTAAGTCCACCAGTTTTATACATCTCAATTGCCTCTTTCACCGTGCCATACGCGCCGGTTGAAATTTTTACACCTGCAGTGGAAAGCACCTGAAAGGCATTGGGGCCTATATTCCCTGATATAACTACACTCACTCCTTTATTCACAACGGCTTGTGCTGCTTGAATCCCTGCTCCTCCTGGTGCGGCAATCGCTTCGTTAGCAATCGCTTCGAACGCCATTGTCTCCGAATCTACGATTACAAAGTATTGGCACCTTCCAAACCTCGGGTCTACCTGCGCATTCAGGTCTCCTGCTGTTGCGGTTACGCATATCTTCATCTTTCTCTTTCACATTCTCCCTATGGATTTCGATTTTTCTTCCTTATATGAATATATATTCATATGAGTATATAAAGATAGACTATCGTGAAACCAAAGAATCTCCACCACGCCCCTGTCCCCCTCTTTTCCCGCCACGACACACCTTCGGAAGAGGCACAAGCGTTTCATCTTTAGTGGCTGTCCAACAATTCAAAATTGGGCGAAAAAGAAGGACAGATAATGCTCTAAAATTATCCTTATAGCTTTCCCATCAACAAAAGCTTCTGCTAGTCTTTAATGTGCTTTGCTCACTATTCGATGGAATGTAGGTTGCGAAACGCCAGTGTATTCGCTGCTTCTTCCTGACTCAGTTGCTGATAATCTTTCAGCCTTATGATCTCCAGTTCTTCCACTTTCAATATCAATCTTTCATACACCTCTGGATTAGGCGTTCTCGCCCCTCGCCGTGGCTCGAAGAGGCGTAAATTTGGCTGGACGTCTACGCACCTGCACCGTTTCCGCCCGGGCACATATGAATATGTATTCACCTTGTGCGTTAATTCTTTAGACGTTTATCCCTTTCAGTATAATATCTCCTTCGTTGACTCCAATATCATTAGCAATAACCCAGCACTTTGTCATTAGCAGGAAAAATATAAGATGTTTCTCATCAGAAAGCCCCTCATAATTACCCTGACCCTTACTGATCACAAAATTCGAGTTCTTATATATCTCTTTGAATTCAGCATTGCATGTTTCAAGAACTGTTCCCGGTGCACTTGTCCCTGACGATATTATAGGTGCAACTTTATCAATTCCCGCTTGTAAGGCATCTTCATACGTCACGTCATTTATAACGGGTGTCTCCCTAACCACATATATTACGGGCTTTTTCATTGTCTCTATTAAAATTCTATCGAATACCGATTCACCAGCATTGTCGCCAATATACAGAATCTCATCGGTTTTATCTAAATGATCCTTGAATTTATCGTAATCGAATATAGCAAAATCCGTTTTGTGTACTTTATCTATCTCCTCTTCGATATTGAAGTTTCTATTCACGCCAAAGTCTATCACGTTACCCGCAATTGCGATTCGTATCGCGGTAAGGAGCTTGTCATTCGACTTTTCTACTTTATTCTTCAAAGCGGGATATAACGCCAATGCTTCCTCGGTGCTCGCCCTTTTTAGTTCCTTGTACGGATCAAATACACCCGTAATTGCTCTTACTTGCTCGTATATTCGCATTCCTGTTTCCGGTGGGCTGCTTTCAAGTGGTATATCTCTTAGCATCAGCCCTATTTCATCCAGGAGCATTTTTAGTTTTGTTTCATCACCCGTTGCTATCCGCCCTGCACGGAGTGCTTGACTAAAGAAACAGGGGATACAGTCTAGATATGTTCTCATTTTTTCGTTTTTAAATATAGAAATGGAAGTGCGTATAATAATCCCTGTATATGTGACGTTCGCCAAAGACGAAGATGCTGAAGGTAGAAGAGCGTAGCAACTATTGAGCTATCTGTCTCAGGAAAAGCACTTGTTTCAGTTATTACCTGCTCCAACGTTAAGCTCACCTGTTCCATCTACCGATTGACCAGCGGTTCAAACCTGTTTGCCTGTAACCATGACCCTCAACTTATCATTCGCCAATAATCGGCACCAGAGCCAATATTCTCACGATTGCTTACCGAACTCCCTGTCCAGGATTTCCATCACCTGATCCTTGCTTTGTATGCTGCTTGTGGCCGATACGACTTTACCATTCTTGAAATAGACCGTGAATGGTAATCCCCGGAACAATGCACATTCAGGCAAATTTCTGATAAAGTCTGCCGCGGGGATGTCAAACTCTTGGTCGCGGAATGTGATATGCGGATATGTCGGTTCCAATTCTACCATAACACTAAAGACGGGGACGCACATCGGTCCCATTCTGCCACAGCAAACCATGACATTTTCATTGTTTCCCAAGACTTCCTTAATCTCTTGTTCCGTTTCCAGATGTTTGAGATTTGTGTTCAGCATCTTACTTCCTCCTTTGAATATATATATTGTTCAACATCCATAGCGGTCATGTATCCATGTCCTGCTACTACAACCGCTTGTTTGTAAACTGGATCACAAACATCACAGCAGCCCAAAACATCCTGTGTCGAGGTTCTGGTAGAACCTGCTTCCACTTGAACAAAACCATTTTTATCCGTCTCAACCAGCCATTTGAAAACTTCCGTTTTGAAACGTGCCCCGAACTGTTCTGTCTGTTTCCAGAACCTGTCCATAAGTTCCATGTCTGAGACATGTTCGGGGAAATCGGGATAGTTCTCCACCTCAGGGGAAACTATCAACTGGCCGTCCGATACGAACCATCCTAACACCAGCGGGTTCCGCCCTGAGCGTGCCGTATATATAGCGGCCGTCAAACCAGCAGGACCCGACCCTGCAATGACTACGTTTTCCATATCTACATTTTCCATAATATCCTCCTTTTTTAAAATCTTTGTTAATTTAAAAGACAATTTATTTGTCACTTAAATACTAGCTGCCGGTGTATATATAGGGCGCTACGGCTGCTTTTCTATTTTAAATCTCTTTTATCACGCCCATGTTACTTCCCGTATTACTGACAATATCTTCTCCGCGTCATCAAATGATTTTACTCTGTACTTCACTTTGCCTCCATTCATTGATGTAATACTCTCAAGGCTTTTTTCTCCCTCAGTATCATAGGATGCGGTTTCCTCCTTTTCGCTACCGTATATCGCTATTTCCCACTTGTTTGCAAGTCCCACTCTTATTACCTCGCCAATGGTCAAAAGCTCCCCTTCTTTTAGTTCCATCTTTCTTTCACCTCGTTACATCATTTAAACTTTTTTCTCTTTATTAAATTTTCTAGCGAAGACCGATTCACCCGCATTGTCACCAATACACAGAATCTCATCGGTTTTATCTAAACAATCCTTAATTTTATCGTAATCGGATATAGCAAAATCCGTTTTGAGTACTTTAGCTATTTCGTATTTGTTTAGCAAACCACAAGATTACGCAGATTTTCAAGAAAGCACCCTTCGGGTGCAAATCAAATGTTAGCTACAGCTA
>Ga0255453_1087_pt1 | contig 11546 bp, 8 predicted proteins | sample ANMaggQLBNCT01G4_FD_182628 | JGI IMG/M metagenome (GOLD analysis project Ga0255453, IMG submission 182628) | Sediment cell enrichment communities from methane seep in Santa Monica Basin, California, United Staets - ANME aggregate JGI... | ecosystem: Environmental > Aquatic > Marine > Cold seeps >...
AACTCGAATCCCGAGTCAAGTATGTCCTCACCAAGGAAGCCATATTCTTTTGCCTGCTCGAGCGCAATCGCAAGATTACTCACCGCCAGAGGATACTCTTGACGCACGTAAACGAATCCCTGAGGAGAACCTATGGCGTATGCCGCGATAGCTAAACCCTCGATAACCCTGTGCGGGTTGCCTTCCATGATTGACCGATCCATATAGGCCCCCGGATCGCCTTCATCACAGTTGACTATCACATATTTGGGTTCACCAGCAGCATCCCGGGTGGATTCCCATTTCCAACCTGCAGGAAAACCTCCGCCGCCACGACCCTTCAAATTCGCGCGCTTCACTTCTTCCAGCACCTCTTCCGGCGTCATCTCGTTCAATACCTTAGCTAATGCCCGATACCCACCAAGTGCGATATAATCTTCTATATTTGTCGGGTCAACCCAGAGGTTACCGCTAAAAACAAGCCGGGTTTGATATTTGTAGAACGGAATATCCTGTTCATGGACTTTCCGTTCGCCAGTCGCGGAATCTAAGTAAAGCAACCGGTCAATAATTTGTTTCTCTTTTATTGTCTTTTCGATAATTTCTGGTACGTCTTCGGGCGTTACGTTGAGATAACAGATCTCTTCGGGATAAATGATGATAATAGGTCCTCGCTCACAAAAACCATGACAACCCGTCCGCCGGACGCCTACCTCTTCCGTTAAACCTTGCTTCTCCAACTCTTCCTGAATCGCCGCGGCAACTACATCACTACCCGTAGCATGGCATGCCGTTCCGGAACAGAGTGTGATGTAGGGCTTATCCAAGTCCCGGTGTCCTACAATAGTTTTTCTCAGCGCCTTCAAGTCCGCTTTTGATCTTATTCTTGGCATTTCTTACCTCCTTTATTCATACTGCCCTAAAATATTCTCCACCATTGCCGACGTAATCTTGCCGTGATAAGTCCCATCTACCAATATCACCGGACCCATTGCGCAACAACCGAGACAATTCACTCGCTTCAGGCTAAACCGCATGTCTGGCGTTGTTTCACCTTCCTTTATCTTCAGGTTCTCTTCTATCCGGTCCAGTATCTTCGGCGCACCACGTACCTGACATGCCGTACCCAGACAAACATGGATTATGTGGCGACCGACCGGCTTCAAACTCATCGCTTTATAAAAACTCGCTATTCGGTATATCTGACTTTTCGGAATCCGCATCTGCTCGCTTATTCGTGCTATCGCTTCCGGGGAGATCCAGTTAAACTCGTTTTGTATGTCAAGCAACAACTGAATTAAAACCCCTTCTTCGCCTATATATTTATCTATTATCTCATCCACTCGTTTCAGGTTTATTTCTGCCATTTACACGCTCCTAACCTTTTTTAGTCTTTTGCTACCAAGCAAGCCCTCCTTCTCGCTCAAAATAAGCGTTAAAATGCTGTAATAGTGCAATCTGCCTTAAACCAACTGGAATGAGATTAGAAAAAGTAAAAAGCGTATGTCTTTTCATCTCCTTTATCCGTTTCCTTTGTTCATCTTAAGATTCAGAGTATAAACTATTTTTCGTTTTTTTTTTCGCCTTTTCAATTCTTTCACGCACTGTACCGTGAGCGTACCTATCCTATATCCTCCTGTAAGTGAGTCCAATACCGTAAATGTGATCCACCTTCCTTTACCCGCGTAATGCTCTCGCCAGCCCATCCTGGAATTTAGAAGGGTTTAACGCCCACCTTTTATTGCGCAATCACATATTCATATTGATGCCTGCTAATGACACAGGTTCATGGACTTTGGTCACAGAAACCATATCCGACAAACCGCTGCTTCTCGTCAAGATTGGCAATGATGAACCTATCAGATTCGGAGTATGCAACCTTCTTTGAACCGGAAAGCGTCAAAACGCACTCACTGCCGGATGCCGCGTGATCTACGACATCGCCGTTCATCACGATCTTTTCGACACGTACGGGTGCTGACTGGAGCCCTACGAATAGATGCAGCATATCACCAACAGCAATGCGTTTTGTGAACTTAGAAAGCGTGCAGTTCAGCGTAAAATCCGTGGCTATTGTCTCGCCATTTGAAATCACGTGTCCTCGATCTACCGCCTTTGACAGGATGTTCTTCAACGCCAGTCCAACCCTTGCACCTGCCGGCGCACTCTTTACATCAACATCGTGCATCTGAATCGACCGAATCTCAATCGGCTTATCGTTCGGCATCATCGTCATCTTGTCTTTTACATTTATCGTGCCCTGCCAGACCATGCCCAGAACCACGCAACCGATGCCGGTCACATTGAAGACATGATCAATTACAACACGCGGCGGAAGATTATTTAATTGTGCGAGCTCTTCATCCACTCTTTCGCCGGTCAAAGCGATCATCTCTTTCAACTCTTCCAGCCCATCGAACGTGGTAGTAGATATGGCGATCTGGTCCCAGTTCTCAAGAACCGTGTCTGTTGTAATCTTTTTGATGCTTTTCTTCAACTCTTCGAGTGCAGACGGGTAAGAGGTATCAGACTTGGTCAGAACCACGATTCCATGTTTGCAGCCCAGAAGATCAAGCGCAACGATGCACTCTCCCGCGTAGGTGTCAAGACCTGTGGGCGGAATGCACAAAAGCGCGATGTCCGTGAGATTTAGTGCTGTTACGAGCGGTTTTATTGACTTCGGATAGCCAGTGGCATCTACTGTCATGAGCACAGTACCGCTTTTTTCAAAGTCATATATGGTAACGTCAGATACGTTTCCTTTTTTGCCCAGTTTTGATGCAAGTGCGGTTCTACCACTCTGCTCGCTTCCGATGATTGCTATTTTCGTCATATTCGCTCCTTCGCCTTTCCTTACGGTATATCTTTCAGCTACCTATAGCCCATTAATTATAAACCCCTGAGTTAAGAAGCAGTCCCACAATCGGTTACCTAACAATCAATACGTGCTTTATGCCTTAAAGCTTTACTGCGCACATAGGAATGAAAAATAGCATAGCCTTTGTTCGTTTCTACTCACAGGGGCGACTCACCCATGCAACCACTGCCACCGCGGCACAAACATGATGTCGCTGCGATGCACAGTGGCGGATATCTATCCCCACGAATGCGCGTCAGCAGATCTACTCGGTCGGAACGTCAGGACTTTCTTCTGCATCACGTTCGGAGATCGTGTTCAGGATTTGACTCGCTACCGGCGGACATCCGGATACAAAAACACCCTGATTTTTATGCTGTTCTGTGCAGTTACCGATACAGAGCGTACCGCGTGGTACCGACACATGCCCCTTCCCGATTGCAATAGTAACATTCTTTTGCTCGGGGAAGTAGTTTAACACCTTATCTCCGTATCGTTTCAGGAATACAAAAAGTGTGGACTGGCAGGCACTGCATGACTGTTCATCCAATATTGTGATACCGGGGAACCGTATAGCTAAGTTCTCGGGTGGGGGCTCAAAGGGCGAGCAATAATCAGTCCATGTATCCGGGTCCACCTGTATCCTTGAAAGATCAATCACGCCGTATCCTCGCTCAGCACCAATACGCAGGTGTGGCACATCCTCTGCATTCAGCCCCATGAGTGCGCATGCAACTGCATCTGTTGCGAATGGATCAATCCCAGCCACAACAAGATCGAGTTCCTTAGCCTGTCCTGCGCTTGGCCCCAGCCCTTCCATACCGGTAGTGCCATCAACAATCGCTAGATGTGGTCGAAGAACGGAGGACATATCAGCAATAGCGATATTAAGCGTTTTGTCGTTCATATCCTCGATTTGAGGGAGCATGTGGAGCTCGATCTTGGTACGGCGCCACAGACATCCTTTCATATTCTTCACCGCGAGCGTAACGACTGTGTGCATGTGGGTTTTCATTACCGGGATTGAAACGACAACGTCATACTCGGCCACTTCCGGGCAGACCGTAAGCGACTGAATTGCAACGCCGTCTTCTACAATCACATGAACGGGCTGCCGGGCGTCCATATCAATCAACGGGCAGTTGCTCTCTCGAGCCACAGACGCAATACCTGTTGCTTCGAACGCCGCCATTGTTTTTACTCCTGCTATTGGACTCTCACCAACAGCGACAGTTGCTCCTGCCTCGCGAAACACATCAATTGCTGCCGCTACGACCTGGGGGTTGGTTGTAATACCCGATTCTGGAGTGGCAATTCGGCCTGCATTCGGCTTTAAAAGAACTCGCTTGTCCTTGACTGCAGCGAGGTTAATTTGTGCGAGAACCGCTCTCGTGTTATCATATGCGCCTTCTCCCGTAGCGACGTGGACATGTGGATTAGACCGATCATCGCGAAAAGGTGTTGGCTGCTGTGAGCTCATATTCATATCAAATCTTCCTCCCTAATATTGTATCTGGCGTAGCACACACATGAAGGATATTACTGTGTTGTTTGATATAGATACGTCGTTCATCTTCTTAATGTTCCCTGCCCGTTCAGGAGGGAGGCAAATGATAGGGATTATAATATATTATCGGATTATAAGCACCAACCTGTAGAGTATGAGGCGGTATTACGACCTCCGTCTCCTCATCGAACCGTACGTACGGATTTCACGTGTAAGACTCTCCTTTGACGTTGCCCCACTACAGGGAGTGAGATCAACCTTCTCTTCTCACCAACCTTCAACAAACTGTTTCAATACACAAACATTTACGGCTATCCACGTTGCGTCTTTCTCCTGAAAATGGCTTCGCCAATCTTCTAATTGGTTTGTGCATCTATCTTACATATTGGCAGGTTTCGCCGAAGCAGGATTCATTCGCATCAACCTTTTAGAAAAAGCTTTACCAAAAACGCTACGCAATCGGCGTTTTATCCTTCCGGCTGTTACCCACGTTCATTGGCACCGACATCATCGCTACTATGTAAACTTTTTTAAAAAAGTTTAATCATAAATGCTTCGCAATTCCCCCTCACGCGAGGGGCACCCTGCCACTGTCTGCTTCTGCACCGATACGGGTAAACAGCACAGGAGGGATTTTAACCATCTGGCTGGTTAAGCCCCAGTCCCATCCACGCCACCTCGGAATAAAATGCGGGGGCATCCCATGGTGGCCTTCGCTTATATCTCCAAAAATTCCTCCACGCTAAGCCCTGCCTCCTTGATGATTGCTTTTATTGTTCCTTTTGGAATATCAACCCCTGGATGATTTGGAATTGTAGTTCTTCTTTTTGTGATTGGATTATACCAGATTTCGTGACTTCCCTTTGCTTGCCTGTCGAATACGAATCCTGCTTTCTTTATTCTTAATAACATCTCTTGCGGTGAGGGATGGTAATCTCCTCATATGGTCACATTTATCGGTATCTTAACCTCTTGAATAACTTTTCTTGATGACACAATCTCAAAGGGTAAAGGGTTGCCATGCTCAATATAAGACTCAATAAGTTTCCTTGCTACATCTTGTGCTATTTCCATCGTCTCTGCTATCGTCCTCCCCTGAGCGACAAGTCCTTGGAGGGTATCACTCGTTGCAAGATAGCCCCCTTCTCCTAATTCCTCTATTTTTATGGATATGAGACATTCCGACACTTTTATCACCTCGATAGTTTTTAAGTTTATCTTTAGTTATGTTATGTATTCTTAAAAAGCTTTTATTATATGTACTTCATCCAGTGGTTATATCCACAACCAGCACATTTAACCCTTATGTCTATTAGATTTCCTTCTTCGTCACGTTCCTCAGCTACTACAATTAACGACACTTTTCCACAGTTTGGGCATTGGCCAAATCCGGACGCTATTTTATATCCTCCTCCAATATAAAAGCCCCAACCAGTAGAGTAGGAGGAGGTCTTTCGACCTCCGTCCCCTCATCGAACCGTACGTACGGATTTCCCGTATACGGCTCTCCTTTGGCGTTGCCCCATTGCAAGGAGTGGGATTACAAATCAGGGTTCAAGAGCGTTGACAAAGATTTCAATCCCAAATTTCTCATGAATTCATTGGTTATACGGCAATTACTGAGGTAACTTTTCTTCTTTTCCTTAAACGCACGCAACCGCATTCTTGTCCATGAATCAAGACGCATGTACAACCAATTGACATTAGCTATCTTGAAATAGTTCCCCCAGCCAATAACAACAGGATTAAGCCGCTGAATCACCATTTCGAGATTAATTGGCAAAGTTCTACGTGTTGCACGCCTAACGGCATCTTTGTAGTTCTTGATAGCCTCTTTTCGCGGCATTTTGTGGCTTTTGTAAACAGTAAATCCAAGAAAGTCAACGCCTTCTGAAAAGTTCTTTATCTTTGTCTTATCCGGATGTAACGTAAGCTCCAGTTCTCCTAAGATTTCTTTGACATGTAAAAGTGCCTCTTTCGCTTCTTCCTCACTTCTGCAAAGCACTAAGACGTCATCTGCGTACCGAATCACTTCATAGCCAAGTTCTGCCATCTTTTCATCGAAATAATGCAGATATATGTTGGCTAAAAGAGGAGAGATAACACCACCCTGTGGCGTGCCGAGGACATTCTTCATCGGTCCCTGTCCCTGTTCCATTATATCAGCCTCAAGAAACGACCTTATCAATCTCAATACTTTACCGTCACTTATTCGTTCTGTCACGGCATCAATGAGTTTTTCATAAACCTTTTAAGAAAAGCTTTACCAAAAATGCTTCGCTATTCACCATATCAAAGAAGGCTTTTATATCCGCATCCAATACCCATTCATGTCCACCATTTCTGACCCTTTCTATCTGCTCTATCGCTTGTTTCGCACTCTTTCCGGGTCGGTATCCAAAGCTTGAGTCCCGAAACTCAGCTTCAAATATCGGCTCGATAACATTCTTCAGTGCTTGCTGTACTATTCTATCCCTGATTGTTGGAATACCCAACGGTCGCTGTCTACCGTCTGGCTTCGGAATATACACTCTTTTCACTGAATTATGCTCATACCGGTCCTGCTTCAACAGTCGCTGAATCTCACTAAGATTCTGCTCTGGATTCCGGTCAAACACTTCAATAGTCACTTCGTCTATTCCGCCTGATCCTCTATTCTGCTTTACTCGCCGCCATGCTTCGTTGAGATTCTTCCAATTCCAGACCTTGTCAATCAAGGAATGATATTTCTTCTTCTTTCGCTCTTTTCTCACCAACCTCCAACAGTTTGCTACCCCTACCTTTTTATTCGCTTTGCTATCCCGCTACCCGAATTTTTTAGCGTTTTAAAATTTCCTGTACATCCCTAAAGGAGAGTTGCAATCACTAAAAATGCTGATACCCCTTTATTTTTATCTGCTCCTGCCCTTGCCCTGTTTTAAAACAAATACCTTCTTCAGACGGCACTACCACACCTACAACGCTAATACCAACTTTTTTTTGCAGCGTTGCAAATTCATCTGCTAATACGTCCGCATCCACAGTAAACAGCAATTCGTAGTCACCACCGTAAAAGAATGCAAGCTCACGAAGATCAACGTCACGCACCGCACCCCTCATCTCTTCGCTCAATACAGGCACTTTAGCCTCATATATCTCAAAACCGACTTTGCTACTTCTTGCAAGTTCAGCTAGAGAAAGCGCGAGACCATCACTAACATCAAGCATAGAGGTAACTAACCCTGAGTCCGCGAGAGTAATACCTTCCGGTATTCTCGGTACCGGCTGAAAAAGTGCTTTTTTCGCTGTTTCCTCTACTTTTTGCGGCACAGTCAACCCTTCTTTTAGTATTTTTAAGCCAAGCGCAGCGTTGCCAACCGAACCGGTCACGCATACTAAGTCACCGACTTTTGCTCCTGCTCGCCTTACCGGCTTATCTGCAAACCCGAAGCAGGTACCGGTTAAGATAAGCTCTTTGCTTCTCGTTATGTCACCCCCAACTACTGCGGTATCATAGGCTGACGCGCAGTCTGCTATCCCTTCTACCATCGCATCCACAAACGCAGTCTCGGTGTGCGCAGGAATGCCCATTGCAATTGTGAAAGCATAAGGACGAGCACCCATCGCAGCAATATCGCTTAGATTCACGGCAACCGCACTCCAACCTATCTGAAAAGGCGAGATGCCCACGGGCAAATGCGTGGATTCTTGCAGCATATCCGTAGTGGCAACGAGATACTTGTAGTCTGCTCGTGCTAACTCTATAACAGCGCAGTCATCCTCGCCTGCACCTACGGCTATGCTTTCTGTGTTCACCCTGAATTTCTTTGTTATTCGTTCTATTAATCCTATTTCACCGAGTTGCTCTATTTTCATCTCTGTGGGATACCGTACAGTAACATTACATTATTGGCATTTGTATAGCTAATGTACAAAACCACGAGATTTCACGAGATTAACACAAGATTTTTGGGTTAACATGAGCTAAAAGGGCCAATAGAGTACTTAAGTCTGACCCATAATATTATGTTCTCGTGGAAATCAGTGTAATCTTGTGGTTAGCTAAACAATTAACATTATTGTATTACACGTCCTTCTATTTTTTCCGTTTTAAATATCTTCATCAGTCCTTATTCTATGAGTTCTATGGCGATTAGGTGCGCTCGGCTAAGTTCTCTATCACATCTCAGCACTTGCTTTGACTTTACTCTACACTGTATTAACCCCTAGCACATAGCGAACGCAAAACTATAAACATAACTATCACCTACATAACTATGTGAAGTGGCTAAAAAGAATCATTAGTAAGGAAGAACTACCGTCCACAGTCGCATTTGATGAACTAGATGGCTGGTTGGACCTGGTATCGAACTCGCTATTTCGTGGTCTGAGCACGACTGCTGATAAGTTATATGGCGAGATAGGGGCGATGCGCGATAAACTCACGCAAAAAACGTCCAAACTTCAGGATGCCAAACCAAAGGCGGATATACCTGATGCCATCGTAAAGATCGGCTTGCCAAACCGCAATAAACTGGTAAAGAATCTGTACTCGCTGACAGAAAAGATTACGATCCCGACCAAAACCGATTATAAAACAGTTTTAGCTTTTTACGACACAACAGCATCCAACATAAAATTCGTGCTTGATAAATCCGCGAAGACCCTCTACCATGTTCGGTCTCTCTTTCCCGATGAGATAAAGGACGTAGTTGCAGAAATCAACCGGCTGAGAGCTAGTCTTAATTTGCTTGTCACACCACTAAAGGGCAAAGAAAGCAAAATCATGAATCTAGAGCGGGTACCAGAGATAGTAGAGGATATAAAAGCTATAAACTCGGAGATAGAGAAGGAAAACGAGAACGTTCATAAACAAGAAGAAGAGTGCTCGGCAGACGAAAGGCGCATAGAAACAGAGGAGAAGAGATTCAGGGCGATAGAAGTGGGAGAAGAATGGATACGGTTCAAAGAACTCGAAACTGAGTTATCCACATCAAAAGCGGATTTAAGTGCGCTCGAATCGGAGATTCGTAATTTGTTCTCGCCTATTAACAAAGAACTAAAGCTCTTACAGAAGCAGGATGATACCGGGCGGCATACACTCACTTCGGAAGAGCGAAGAGCGATTTCTTCTATTCTGGCATCTCCAATTCAAGCACTCGCTGAAGATATAAATGCGTTTTTAATCGCGATACGTAATATCGTAGAAGGAGACACCACAATCCTGAAGGATCGAAAGCGTGACAAGACACTGAACTGGATAGACCACCTGTTAAGTTCGGAGCTATCCGCGCTAAAAGGAAAACATGTGCTTTTAGAATCAAGAATCGAAGAGACAAGAACTAAGTTATCGGATATGACGATACACGAAGATAGAATCGAGATTGAGCAGTCAATTACTCACGCTAAGGGGCAACTATCGCGATTACAAGAAGGCAATGCCAGATCGAAGAGGCACATAGTTTCGCTAGAGGAGGAACGTACAAGGAAAGAGCGGCTTTTGTTAGAAACTTTGGAACGACTTGCAGGTGAGGAAATCACTGTAAAATTCGATTTTTGAGTTGTACATTGAACTATTTATTGCCGTATCCGAAGAAGAAACGCATCAAATCTTGTGCTCGTGCATCCAGCACGCCTAAGTCTCTTTTCAGCGCGAACGATTCACAAAAACTACCGGCTTCCTTTTTGTGGTCTGCATGTACCTGTGAATCATAGATTGCAAAAGGCACGGGCTCCTTTGTATGTACTTTCAGCGACACCGGCGTGTAATGGTCTGGTAAGGCCAATATTCTATAGCCCACATCACAATATTCCGCCTCTAAGCCCTTTAACATCTTACCCACCACGAAAGCATCGAAATCCTCTATCGCTTTCACTTTCATCTCTATATCGCCAATATGTGCTGCTTCATCCGGCGCTTCGACATGGACCATCACAAAATCCTGCTCTTTCAAGCTGCGTAATGCGTAGTCAGCCTTGCCTTCGTAATTCGTGTCTATATACCCTGTAGCACCCGGCACGTCTATCACATCCAGACCCGCACACGTGCCAATTCCTTTCACAAGATAAACACCCGAGATCACCGAACCACTTACCCCGTACAGCTCACGGAACTCGGGCATTGTAGGCTTCCTGCCACCGCTCCAGAGCCAAACCATATTCGCACGCCTCTTATTACTCGCTACCCTTCGCACATTTATCTCGTGGTCATTCAGTATCTTCTTCGAGGTGATGATAATATGCCGTAATAACTCGTCATTTGGTAGCGCATCGTCTAATAACGCACCAAGGCTGTCATGAGGGGGCGCACAACCCATATCTATCTCGCCTTTACCTTTATCTACCGACTCAGATTTGAGAACCAGGACGTTTCGATAGCTAACCCCTGGATAAAACGCAATTACTTCACCGTCCGCTCGAAAAGCGATATTTAGTGCATCTATTAGATCTCGTGCCTCTTCATCTGTTATATGCCCGCCACTGTAATCCGCTATTCTTCCTTCTTCCTCGGTTATGAGATTGCATCTAAACGCTATATCCCCCTCTTCAAGAGGTATGTGCATACCCATCGCTTCCAGCGGACCCCTGCCGGTGTAATATCTCGCAGGGTCATATCCAAGAATTGATAGAGTGGCAATGTCGCTTCCCGCCGCCATGCCTTCTGGTATTGTCTTTACCCTGCTGCACATACCCGCAGTAGCGATGAAATCAAGATTCGGCGTATTTGCTATCTGCAACGCCGTCTTGCTCTCACGTTCAGGAATAGGATAATCAGCCATTCCATCTCCAATTAAAATTACGTGTTTCATACCCATACTCATTAATATTTAAGTTAAGCATTCATAATAGTTATTAAGTGAAGATAAATGGAGACAGATATACCGCTGAGGGAAATAATGGTGCGCGAGGTAGTGACGGGTGATGAAAACCTGAATGTTCGAGAAGCGGCGAAGATAATGAAGAAATACGATGTGGATAGCATAGTTGTGCTTAATGACGGAGATCCTGTGGGTATAGTGACACAAGGAGATATAATAGGCGAACTGGTAAGCAAGGATACAACACCGAGCACAGTGAAGTTGAAGGATGTAATGACAACGCCATTGGTAACAGCGTCTCCAGACGATCGTCTTTCGGATATTGCAACGAAGATGGCGACGGAGAAGATACGAAAGGTGCCAATAGTAGAGAATGATAAGTTGGTGGGCATCGTTGCGGATGTTG
>Ga0255453_1088_pt1 | contig 11477 bp, 10 predicted proteins | sample ANMaggQLBNCT01G4_FD_182628 | JGI IMG/M metagenome (GOLD analysis project Ga0255453, IMG submission 182628) | Sediment cell enrichment communities from methane seep in Santa Monica Basin, California, United Staets - ANME aggregate JGI... | ecosystem: Environmental > Aquatic > Marine > Cold seeps >...
CAATATGCTTTGCCAGTTCAACAAGGTTTACTTTTTCTCTCATTCTTTATGCTGAGGAATATCTGTGCGGTAAACTGGAAAAATCAAGTTTTAAAACTACTGATTATGTACAAAATGAATTGATAGAATATAAACCGTTATTCCCAGAATCCATTATTTGTTCTGGAGGATCATTTATTACAAAACAATATGATGGTAAAAGTATTTTCACTGCTACACTTTCTTTTCGATTTGGTTGGTTATTTTCAAAAATTGCCAAGAGTAGACTTGAAGCTATCAATACACATATGAAAGAAGAAGGAATAAACTTGAAAAGGATATTAGAAAGTGGAGAAAATTAATCGAGAGACTGATTCGGAACTCTGCGTCGCTTCGCTCCTTGCCTAGCCTTCGGATCGGTAATATAATAGCGGATAAGAAGTAAATAAAAACCCTCCCAAAATTGCCTGCAGCAACTTCTTTTATCCACAAAACGTTAGTAAAATTCACGTCACCATCGCCAAACACTCGCCCACCCATCCTATGCCCGCAGCTTATCCCACCACTCGAATTCTGGCCCCGTTGATGCCCCCGACTTGCAGTCGGGGGTCCGTGACTTTTATATAAAAAAGAGAAAACCAAAGGGTGAACACAGAAATGAGAAACAATGCTAATACAGTAGGGCACAATGTTTTTTATGAAACAGTTATCTATCGTACTTTATTATTAAAAAGGGAGATCATGTAAAGATGAACTGGGTATTTGTAAAAATAACTGAATTTGAAGGCTGGAAAGAACCGTTGCTGTGTTCAGTATGTGGCAAGACGATAGATAAGACCTGGTATTACCCGGAAGACTTGACCGATGAAGGGGCAAAATGGATAGAAAAAATTTGGGTATGCGAACCTCTCACAGAGTTTGTGGTTTGTGAAGATTGCGTGGCGGGATATGTGAAAGCGATAAAAGGGGCGGATTCTGGTAAATGGTTAAACGATAGGATTATTGATTTTAAAGGACAGCATAAAGAATTGACCCTTTCTCAAAATTTTTTCCTTTGACCCACTTAGCCAATACATGATCTTGGTGCCATGATTTGTAGTTTTCTACAAAATGATTAAACCATTCAAAAACGACTTCTGGTGGTCTGTTTATTTTTACTGAATCTTTCAATATTATCATATTTTACATCCCCCTACAATATATTGAAGTAACATGTTTATTTTCATATCTTTTTGTTTTAGCAGAGTTGCGAAGATGCCTAACTAAATGTTGACCCAATCCAATCACCGACACAATGTGTAATAAATATAACTATGGATGCAATAACCAAGTGTTCTATGACATTCATCCAAGGTTTTGCTTTTTGCTCTTTAGCAATATAGAAACTAAAAATACCTAACAACGATAATCCCCAGATAACACTTATAATAATCGCTGTTGATAGTTGAAACAACAGAATGGGAATAATAAATAACAATGCAAAAATAAATTTAAATAAAAAAGTGTAGATTGTAGATTCCCATATCTCTTTTATTGTGTGCTTATTCTCTGACTCTTCAGAAATATGTATGCCTAGTGCATCTGAAAATCCATCTGCTATTGCTATTGTTAATATACCGCCGATAACTACAAGCTTTGAGTGAGTACTTGAATTTAAACCTACCATCAATCCAAGTGTTGTGATTATTCCGGAGGTTAAACCAAAGCTCAATCCTGTTTTTAACGAATGTTTCATCATAATACTGAGTTCTTTAACTTAAGTCACTATACCCGTATTTAAAGTACAGGGCCTGCCCTTAAGCGCGAGTGCCAATGACTTAAACTACCTTTTTATCACGGGTATATAAAAGCTTTTCGATTTCTTATTGCTGTTGCCCACCAAAAAGCAGGATGAACCCCCCCAAAACTTCGTGTCATCACAAGTCCAGCGAATACAAACCAGAACCTACCCCCGTGAAAACACAACCTCACCATCTGAAACATCCATCTTTACCGCATCACCCTCACCGAACTCGCCACTCAAGATCTGCCGTGACAACGGGTCTTCAATCAGCCGTTGAATCGTTCGTTTTATCGGTCTCGCCCCGAATACCGGATCGTAGCCTTTACTTGCTATCAACTCCTTTACGCTATCGCTAACCGAAATAGATATTTTACGTTCCGCAAGTCTATCATGCAGATACCGCATCTGTATCTCAGCTATCCGCTTTATCGCATCCATACCCAACGGATTGAATATAATAATCTCGTCAATACGATTCAGGAATTCCGGACGAAACTGCAGCTTCAACGCTTCCATCACCTTGTCACTCAACTCGTCCCTGCTCAGTTCCTGTTCCATAAGATGACTCGCAACATTGGAAGTCATAATAATGACAGTATTCTTGAAGTTCACAGTTCTGCCATGACCATCAGTAAGCCGCCCATCGTCTAATATCTGAAGCAGCAGGTTAAAGACATCACCGTGCGCCTTCTCGATTTCGTCAAACAGGACTACGCTGTATGGTCTCCGTCTAACGGCTTCGGTTAAGAATCCACCTTCGTCATAGCCCACATAACCCGGTGGCGCACCGATGAGCCTTGCAATCGAGTGCCGCTCCATGAATTCCGACATATCCATCCGTACCATTGCACGTTCGTCATCGAACAGGAATTCCGCGAGTGTCTTCACAAGTTCGGTCTTACCGACACCCGTGGGCCCCAAGAATAGGAACGAGCCAATAGGTCGGTTCGGGTCGCTGAGCCCCGCCCTTGCTCTTCGAATCGCATTAGAAATCAACGTAATCGCTTCATCCTGCCCGACAACTCGCTCTTTCAACCGCTCTTCCATGTGAACAAGTTTTTCCGTCTCACCTTCCAGCATCTTCGAGACCGGTACCCCGGACCATTTCGCGATTACTTCTGCAACGTCTTCTTCATCTACCTCTTCTTTTAGCATCTGCTGGTCTTTTTGTATCTCTTGCAGCCGTTCTTTCTGTGCTTCCAGTTCGTTTTGCAGTTCGACAAGCGTGCTATACCGTATCTTCGCTACACGTTCCAAATCGCCACTGCGTTCTGCCTGCTCTTCTTCTAGCTTCGCTTCTTCCAGCTTCGCTTTTATTTCTCTTATCCGCTGTATTAGCTCTTTTTCGTTCTGCCATCTCGCTTTGAACTGGTCACTCTTCTCCTTTAGTGTTGCCAGTTCCTCACGCAGCTTTGCCAGCCGTTCCTTCGAGGCTTTGTCCTTTTCTCGTTTCAATGCCTGCTCCTCGATCTCCAGTTGCATGACCTTCCGGTTTACCTCGTCTATTTCCGTAGGCATACTATCTATTTCCGTTCTCAACTTAGCTGCCGCTTCATCTATCACGTCAATTGCTTTATCCGGCAAGAACCGGTCGGTAATGTATCGGTCGGCGAGTTCTGCCGCGGCTATCAACGCGGAATCGTGGATTATTACTCCGTGATGCAATTCGTACCGCTCCTTTAACCCACGCAAGATAGAAACCGTGTCCTCTACCGTTGGTTCACGTACTAAAATCGGCTGGAATCTACGTTCCAGAGCGGCATCCTTCTCGATATACTTACGATATTCGTCTGTCGTGGTTGCGCCCACGCATCGAAGTTCGCCACGTGCAAGCGACGGTTTTAGCAGGTTTGAAGCGTCCATCGCACCCTCGGCTGCACCCGCACCGACAACCGTATGTAATTCATCAATAAATAGTATTATCAGACCCGCAGCCTCGCTTAGCTCTTTCAATACCGATTTGAGCCGGTCTTCAAATTCACCCCGGAATTTCGTGCCTGCGATTAAAGCGCCCATGTCAAGCGCGGCAACTCGTTTATCTTTTAATGTCTCGGGAACGTCACCGTTTATTATCCGCTGTGCCAAACCCTCTACTATCGCGGTCTTTCCCACACCGGCATCACCTATGAGCACGGGATTGTTCTTCGTTCGTCGTGAAAGTACCTGGATAACCCTGCGGATTTCTTCGTTTCTGCCTATTACCGGGTCGAGCTTACCGCTACGAGCGAGGTCCGTCAAATCGCGTGTGTAACGTTCCAGAGCCTGATACTTCTCCTCCGGGTTTTGGTCCACTACCCGCTGACCACCACGAATACCAATCAGAGCTTCGTATATTCTGTCTTTTGTCGCGCCCAGCCCTTTCAGTATTTGTGGCGATGACGGGTCTTCTGCAATCACAAGCAGTATATGCTCAGTGCTCAGGTACTCGTCCTTCATCACTTGCGCTTCTTGCCATGCCATCTCCAGCGTCTTGTTCAATCGCGGCGTTACGTGTATCTGCTCGAGTCCTCCACCGCCATGTACTTGAGGCAATGAACTCAAATGCTCTGCCAGACGTGTTTTTAGCTGGTCAATATCAATGCCTATTTTTTGCAGTACCGGGACTACTATGCCTTCTGGTTGCTCGACAAGTGCTAACAATACGTGCTCTACATCCATTTGTTGCTGGCTGTACGTGTCGGCAATGTTTTTTGCTTCTTGGAGCGCTTCCTGCGCCTTTAGAGTTAATTTATCAAGTCTCATTTTGTTATACCTCGCTTTCTGCTTTTGCTATGAACTACTATAAATATACTCCAATTGTGATGTATAAATAATTTGTGGTTGCACAAAAAATGTTTGTGTGTGATAACACCTTTATGTCGTAAAGGGCGAGTTGTTATTTTACCGAAAGTCAATTAACGCAGAAGAACTCAAATCCGTGTGAATCCGTGTGAATCCGTGTGAATCTGCGTCCTAAATACTTAGAAGTTATACTGTATATACATAAAAGAAAGAAATGCATCAACAAAATCCCGTTTACATAGAAACCTACGTACGAGGCGTCTTTGAAGAACGGCTAGAAAAGCTTGAGGCCATACTAAACGAGTGTAAACTATGCCCGCGAGAATGCCGTGTCAACCGAAACAAAGGCGAAACGGGCTATTGCAATTCAGATAAGCACTTAATGCTGTCCAGCGTGCAACCGCACTTTGGCGAAGAAGACGTGCTTGTTGGGTCGCATGGCTCAGGCACGATATTTCTTACACACTGCAACCTGGGCTGCCTATATTGCCAGAACTACGACATAAGCCACCTGGGGCATGGACAACGGATAACGGAGCAGGAACTTGCGCTTAGCATGCTCGCGCTACAAAGAAGGGGTTGTCACAACATCAATTTCGTCACGCCCACGCATTACACACCACAAATCGTGAAAGCGTTAAAGATAGCAGTGGAAAAAGGGCTTCACGTCCCTATTGTTTACAATTGCGGCGGATACGAATCAAGAAGCACCATAGAGCTGTTGGACGGTATCGTGGATATATACATGCCAGACATAAAATATGGCGACACGGGAACTGCGAAGCGATACTCAAATGCACCCGATTACTTCGAGCGGTGTAAAGAAGCGGTTACGGAAATGCACCGTCAGGTGGGAGATTTACAGGTGGATGAAAAAGGGATAGCTATAAAGGGCCTGTTGATACGGCATCTGGTGCTTCCGAACGGGTTAGCAGGTTCAGCGGCTGTTTTGAAGTTCATTGCTACGGAAATATCTGAGGACACGTATGTGAACATTATGGCGCAATATAGGCCCATGTATAAGGCATACGAGTATGAAGAGCTAAACAGAGGGCTAAAGACAAGTGAATATCGTGAAGCAATAGGTATTGCAAGGGCATGTGGGTTGCATAGAGGATTTGAGGCGATATAATCGAGAACGCTCAGCTCTGAGTGAAACAATTAAGCACAACAAATAAAAGGATGCACATCACATACATATACTATACATATGAAAGATAGAACCCGACAATTAAATGACTGATAAAGACGAACTAAGATTTTTGGGAACCGCAGGTGCAAGGTTTGTAATGATAACTCAGTTTCGGTCTTCTGCGGGCGCTATTCTCAGCTTGAATGGCACGAATGTTCTTATAGACCCGGGTCCCGGCACGCTGGTACGATTCGCAGCCAGCAAGCCGAAGTTCAATCCGGGTAAGTTGCATGCTATTATCCTATCGCATAAGCATTTAGACCACTCTAACGATGTAAATGTGATGATAGAAGCGATGACCGACGGTGGCTTCAAGCACAGAGGGGTGCTTCTCTGCCCGCAAGATGCGCTCTCGAACGGAGGCGATGCCGTTGTCCTTGATCATTATAAGGGTCTTCTGGAACGAATAGAAGTGATGGAAGAGGGAGGTCGTTATCATATCGGTACGCTTGAGATAAGCACACCGAAACGGCATATTCATGGCGTAGAAGCGTACGGGCTGAACATAAAAGCACGCAGTGCGAATAAGACCCGTATCTCTTTTATCACGGATACGCTCTATTTCGAGGGCTTAGAGAATTATTACGATGGAGAAGTTCTCGTGCTGAATGTAGCGATGTATAAAATAAGAGAAGGCGTGGACCATCTTTGTGTGGAGGATGCGACAAAGATAATAGCGGCTAACCGCCCAAAAGTGGCAATACTCACGCATTTCGGTATGACGATGCTGAAGAACAAACCCTGGGAGATAGCACAGCGAATGTGTGACGAAACGGGCGTACAAGTGATAGCGGCGCGAGACGGTATGAAATTCAACTTAAATGAACCTTTACTTTAGCACACGTTCTCTTTTTGTGCTTAGCCAAATTCCTTTTAGTTGCGCAGAACCTTTATCTAAAAGCATAGAGGTAGATACATGGCGAAAAAATTGGCTGCGCTGGATGTGAACAATTGCATCGGGTGCATGGAATGTATGTTTGCTTGTTCGAGACGAGTGGGTAGAATTGGGCTTGACAAATCGGCGATACGGGTGCGGTCCGCCGGCGGGATAGAACGAGGCTTTGTAATCGTTGTCTGTCGTGCATGTGAGAATCCACCGTGTGCGAAAGTATGCCCTACCGATGCGTTAAAAGAGCGTAAAGAAGGAGGCGGGGTAGTATTGGATGAGACCAAGTGTATAGGCTGTGGCTTTTGTGTGCAATCCTGCATTATAGGTGCTATGTTCTGGAATGACGAGCGTGACAAACCCATCGTGTGCAAATACTGCGGTGAATGCGCGAAATACTGTGTGCATGACGCTATTGGCTTAGTAGAAGCTTAGGAGACTAAAGAAATGTTAATGAAAGTAGAAGATATGAATAAGGTTCTGTACATAGACTTAACGAAAAAAGACATCAGAACAGAGGAAAGAGCGGACTTGTTTGATGCGTATCTGGGCGGTACGGGCGTTGCGATAAAACTACTCGTAGAAGAATGTCCGCAGGGTATAGACCCTCTAAGTGCCTCGAATCCGATCATATTCGCCGTGGGGCCTCTCACGGGTTTATACCCTTTAGCTTCTAAGACCGTAGCAATGTTCAAATCGCCATTAACGGGCAACCTTGGCGAAAGCCACTGCGGTGGTAGAAGTGCAATAGCGATAAAATTCGCGGGTTACGGGGCGATAGTAATCAAGGGTGCAAGCGACATCCCGTTGTACTTAGCGATCGCGGGCGATGAAGTAAAGTTCCGAGATGCTTCTTCTATATGGAGTATGGAAGCGGTAACAGTGGGCAGAGTGATAAGGGAAGTGGAGCCGGGCGCAGGAGTAAGGACTATCATACGCACGGGCACTGCGGGCGGGAAGATGGTGCGATATGCCTGCGCAGTGACAGAAACATATCGCCATTTCGGGCGGCTTGGTCTAGGTGCTGTGATGGGCTCGAAGAAACTGAAAGCCCTGGTTATATCCGCAGATAAGAGCGTGGAACTACCGAAACAAAAGAGAAGGGAATACAAGCGCGTTTACGATGAGATACAGGACGTTGTGGTTAAAAGTGATGCAATGGCGAAATATCACGATTTGGGCACTCCCGGTAAGATTTACTCGATGAATAAACTCGGTGGGATGGCCTATAAGAATTTAGAATCTGCGAGAGCGCCGGAAGAGGTAGCGCGAGAATTATCGGGTGAAAACATAGCCGAGAAATATCTATCGAGGCGGATTTCGTGTGCTCACTGCCCGGTGGGTTGTGTCCATTTAGCATCGCTCAGAGAACTCTACGCGCCGGGTTATTATTTCAAAACCTCTACCATGCCTTACGATAACGAGACTATCTATTCTCTTGGGTTCATGCTTGGGATGGAATGTGCCGAGGATTATTTGAGATTGAATGATACGGTGGACACCGTGGGTATGGATGCGATAAGTACCGGTGTGACCTTAGCATGGGCGACAGAGGCGTATGCAAAGGGATTACTAACGAAGGAGCATACCGATGGTCTTGAACTAAAATGGGGTGACGTTAAGGTCTATTCTGCAGCGATAAATAAGATCGTGGAGATGCCAAACGAGTTTTACCAGAGTCTGGCTAAGGGCGTTGAGTATGCGTCAAGCGTTTACGGCGGACAGGATTATGCACTTGCATTTGGTGGTAACGAAATGCCGGAATACCATACCGGGCTCGCATGTTACCTGAATAATCTCACAGGTGCGAGGCACAGCCATCTTGATTCCGCGGGATACGATCTCGACCAGAAGTTGATAGGTACAGACTTCAGCATAGAAGAGGTGGCGAGTGCGTTATTAAAGGAGGAAGAGTGGCGACAGATACCGTCAAGTCTCGTGGTCTGCTTCTTTGCACGGAAAGTGTTCACACCGGAGACTGTATTAAAGGCGTTGGGTGCAATAGGGTTAGAGGACTGGACAGAGGAGAAGTTAGACGACATTGGCCGGGATATTCATCGTGCTAAGATGGACTTCAAGTTCAGGGAAGGTTATGACCTCACGAAACTGCGTATACCGAAGCGTATATTTGAAGTACCAACACCGAATGGGCTATTGAAAGAGGAAGACTTGAGGCAGGCGATTGAAGTGTATGGAAAGATGATAGGCAGATGAAAAACGATTTGAACTCGTTATTGCAGGAATTACGAAAGATACATAGCGATTTCAAACAAATCGCCGTAGATACGATAGAAGTGGCTGAATGGGTGCGTTGGAAATGTGAATACGGCTGTAGGGCATACGGGAAGCATATGACGTGCCCACCGTATACTCCGAGACCTGAAGAGACGCGGAAGCTACTAAGCTGCTACGAGAAAGCGATTATCACACGATTTGGAGATGTGCAGCCGAATGAAAAAGTGCCTCCCGCGCATATCCATCATTTCCTCTGGGATGCGATATTTAAGATGCACAATACGATGTTTGAATTAGAGCGGCACACTTTTCTCGCGGGATATTACAAAGCGTTTGCAATGGCTGCACTGCCATGCACTTACTGTCGAGATTGTCTGCCGGAAAGAGAGGGGTTTGGTTTAGACCACGCGGCTAAGAGATTTTGTGAACATCAGGATAAGGCGAGACCGTCAATGGAGGCGTGCGGAATAGATGTATTCAAGACCGTGCGTACGGCGGGTTATGAACTAGAGGTATGCCAGTCGTCTCACGCCGGGATAACCTTTTTCGGGCTGCTGTTGATAGAGTAGGTAGAAGGATTGAAAGAAAACGTCTCAGGACTCTTTGCTCGTGGTATCACAGGATACAAAAAGTACACAGAGCCCTGAGTGCAAACAAGACAATCTAATCAGGTATTAGCCTTCCTTACCGATAGAAACAAGGGTGACGTCAAAGATTAACGTTTTTCCTGCTAGTTCGTGATTGAAATCAACCACAACTTCGGTATCTGTGACCTTTATTATTGTGCCACTCATCCCTTGATTTGTTCTGAGACTCAAACCAACCACAGGTGTGATACCTGCTTTTGTCACATCTTCTATCGGTTGAGTGATTAGCATATCCTCACGGGGGTGGCCGTAAGCGTCTTCTGGCGGTATGGTCAAGGTCTTCTTTTCCGCCACCGCCATGCCTACCACGCCCTTATCAAATCCAGGGATCATCTGTCTCACACCAACCGTAAACCCAAGCGGCTGGTAAGGTCGGTTCGGGTTGTATTTCCCGGAGTCCTTTGCTATTTTTTCTATAGACGTGTCAAAAACCGTACCGTCTTCCAATTTCCCGACATAGTCCACCTGGACATAGTTACCTGCTTTTACTACTTCTGTTGTACTAGCCATGCTTTTAGTCTCCTCCTCCGTGTCCACACATCCACTTGCTAAAACGGCTCCGATCATCACTACTATCAACAAGAGCAAAGTTTCTATTCTTTTCATTTTCGCTTTTCATAATGTTACTGCTCCGCAGTTTACCGTGACAGACAGTACAGAACATCCACCTTCCGAATCGCTTTCCGCCACGTCCGAAGGGAGAATGTATCTCCTGTGTCTAGTCACGGCTATAAAAGACTACTTTAAGCTATAACCTTTTAAAGGTTTCGCATCGTGCGGTCTTTCTCGCAGTTCTCTGGGTAGTAACCGAACTTTTAAGGTCGTATTTTTGAAAGTTCATGCCTTCCTCTTTCGTAACTCTAATTATAATTTCAAAAATTCACACTAAAACTTGATTTTGTGCCCTCTTTCACTTAATTTCAAATCGAACTTTTGTTCATCCGGATTTTTACAGTCCAAAAAACCTTTCCTGAATAAGAAACCCAATATAAGCAAGGCTTTGTTACGCTTTATTCCCAGTATTTCAGGCGTGTCGAAATCAAGGTTTTCACCGAGACATAGTTTTTGCATTATTTCCTTAAGTTTTTCATCTTCTTTTGTTATTGTGAAAGAATCAGTAAAAGGATGGAAAATTTCTGCTTGTTTTCCTGCTTCTTCGCTTATTATTTTGACGTCCTTAAGTCGAATAATTGGATAGTTTACGTCACCTTTTAGCAAAGTTACTGCGTCAATAAACAATTGTTTATATTCTCCTGTTTTATCTAAAACGGATTCAATATCTGAAAAGTCCCAGTTTATTGTATTCTTTTGACAATCAAACTCTCCAATTTCCTTTAGATAATTATAGGCATCATCCACCTTATTTAATAATACTGACGAAACAGACGAAAATAAGGTCGCTAAATATCGTTTATCGTCTGAAATTTTATCTGCGCTATCAGCTATGTCACAATGACCAGATAGTAGATTTTTTTCGAAATATGATTTTGCGTTGGTGAAATCTTTTAGTTCCGAGTAGCAAAGTCCTATTTTTATGTTGAGTTCCGCTTCTTCAGATTGTTGGTTTAATGAAGAATATATCGTAGCTGCTTGTTGATAATTGGTAATTGCTGATTTAAAATCTTTCTCTTCTCTATATATATTACCAATTTTATTGAGAACTTTCGCCGTTCCTCTTACATGTCCTATTTTTTCATATGTTTCTAATGCTTCTTTTAAACATTTAATAATTGAATCATTGCTCACGGGCTTTTTGGGGTCAGTATAATAGATATTAGCCATTATTATTTTCGTTTTTGCAATGAGATAAACGGCTTTTCTTTCTTTTATTAGCTCTAATGCCCTTTTGATAAAATTGTATGATTTTTCATAATTTTTCATCTCTGCGTAAACATTTGCAACATTAGCACATGCAGCATGAATGTTTGATACATCATTCTGATCTTCAAAAAATTTTAAACTTTTCAGGTAACA
>Ga0255453_1089_pt1 | contig 11336 bp, 8 predicted proteins | sample ANMaggQLBNCT01G4_FD_182628 | JGI IMG/M metagenome (GOLD analysis project Ga0255453, IMG submission 182628) | Sediment cell enrichment communities from methane seep in Santa Monica Basin, California, United Staets - ANME aggregate JGI... | ecosystem: Environmental > Aquatic > Marine > Cold seeps >...
TCAGTAGTTTTTGGGGTAAAAAGTAGGGCTGTTAAACTAAAAGGTGGTTGTAGGGATAAAAAGAAGAGGAAAAAAAAGTTCTAAGGAATGTTATACGCTGTGCCGTGCCAATCTCCTTTGTATTAAATTCCTAATAAAATGGGATCGCCACAAGATTGTTTGGGTAACTAGATTTACCCTCTGTTTTATTTAACCGCATGGATGACAAAAAGCTTATGCAAATTACGCTGGGTGTACCAGCCCCTTGGTTTGTGAAAAGCATTGAACTGAGCACATCAGAAGAAAGGATAGATGCCTATTTCGATTTCATCAAAGGTGGTGTGTTCGCTTGCCCGATTTGCAATAAACCGTGTAAAATACACGACACAAAAGATAGGAGGTGGAGACATCTCCTCTATCCCATTATGACTCTTATATCCACGCTAGAACTCCAAGGACGGAAATCTGTGTCTTAAGAATTACGTATTTGCCTTTACGTCCTCCCGAGTTCGTAATGTTCCAAAACTCCGCTACATGTCCACGAAATTCTTTAGCAACTTCAACCCGTCCTCCGTCAGTATAGACTCCGGATGAAACTGCACGCCGAACACCTCGTAGTTCCGGTGCCGAACCGCCATAATCTCGTTATCATCCAAACTCCTCGCTGTTACTTCTAAACTATCTGAAAATGACTCGCGACCGTTATCGTCAATCACTAACGAATGGTACCGCACAACAGAAAGCGGATTTCTCAACCCGTTCAAGACGCCTTCGCCGTTATGCGACACTAAACTCACCTTGCCATGCCTTAACACACGCGCATTCCGTATCCCGGCACCGAATACATAACCTATACACTGATGCCCCAGACAGACACCCAGAATCTTTTTTGTTGTGTAATACCGCCGTATCACTTCGTTCGTGACTCCCGCATCTCGTGGCGTCTTCGGGCCCGGCGAGATGATTATATGCTCTATCTCTTGCTCTTCAACCAGTTTCGTGATGTACTCCGCAGTCACAGTATTCTGCACTACTATCGGCTCGGTACCCAACATACCCACGTATTGCACGATGTTGTACACGAACGAATCTATATTGTCTATCACAAGCACGTTCATCTTCTTTTACCGCCTCCGCCGGACATACATGCCAATAAAGCCGCGCCTTTACTCAACGTCTCCTTATACTCGCGTTCCGGATCAGAATCGGCAACTATGCCTGCACCTGCCTGTATATACACTTTACCGCGTTCGAATATCGCAGTCCGAATAGTTATTGCAGTATCCATAGCACGATTAAAAGAGAAATAGCCGACACAACCGGAATATATACCACGTCGTGTGGGTTCTAATTCTTCTATTATCTCCATAGCTCGTACTTTCGGTGCACCGGATACTGTACCTGCTGGGAATGTCGCTTCTAAAGCATCGAACTCGTCCTTATCGGTTCTCAGTGTACCTACAACGTCTGTCACTATGTGCTGCACATGCGAGTATTTCTCGGGATACATGAATCGCGTGGGTTTCACGGTACCGAATTCCGAGACTTTACCGATGTCGTTTCTTGATAAATCCACAAGCATCAAATGCTCGGCTCGTTCCTTTTCATCGCTTAGCATCTCCTCTTCCAGCCGTTTATCCTCTGCTTTATCCCGGCCACGTCGTCTTGTCCCCGCTATCGGGCAACCCTCTATTTTCCTGCCGGTGTTCGCGGTGTTGTTCGTCCCAGAAACCCGAACCAGCATCTCAGGACTCGCACCCACTATCTTTCGCTCGCCGAAATCGAGTAAGTACATGTACGGTGATGGGTTCACTGCGCTTAACGTTTTGTAGAACTCGAAATGTCCTTCAGGCGCAAAGTCGGCTTCCAGTCGTTGCGAAAGCACGACCTGAAATATGTCGCCAGCACGTATGTAGTCCTTCGCGATTCTCACACTGCGTTCATAATCCGCTTTTTCCAGGTTTGACGAGAACTCGCCGGACACCAAAATATCCCCTGGATTCGCGGTTACTTCCGCATCGCGCAGTAACTCTACCAGATTCGTGCATGTCGTTTCTAAATCCGAGCCGGCCGTTTGGGTTGGGCTATCGCAGAATTCGTTTGATATAATAAACGCTTTCTTCGCACGGTGGTCCACAATAACGTTCTTGTGCGTGAGCAGAAATTCGCAGTCCGGTTGCTTCAATGTGTCCGCTGTGCTTTCGCCAACATCCACCAAATAGCGAATGAACTCGTAGGAGAGGTAACCCACAAAACCGCCTATAAATCGCTCTCGTCTTAGCTCGCCTTCTAATGTTAAATCGTTAAGGAACGCTTTTATCAGGCTTAACGGTGTTATAGCCTCTTTTCTCTTCACAGCATTGGTCACGGCATCCGCGCGAAACGAACCGTAAGACTTGGTTTCCAATACGCGGTCCTTAACAGCGAATTTTAACGCGGGTTCGAAACCGATAATTGAATATCGCGCCACTTTCGCGTCGCCTTCTCGCGACTCCAGTAAGTAGGTCTCGCCGTAGTCCGCTTCTTTCCTCAAAATATCGTATATCAAACAAGGGTTTGCAAACGGTATTTCTTTACATGTCTGTATAACGAACATTGTGTATCATAAATAGATGGTGATGTACATATAAATACTTTGATGTATAAAAGTGGTAGGTGGAGCCTTGTAGTAGTTGTGGTTTAATCGAGTTTTCGATTCTTTTCCTGTTTCACAATAACCCGTAGCTCATTCTATTCCCTCCGCTACTAATCCTATATGCTTTTCACCACTTCTTCTGCGTACTTGCTGCTCAGTTCTTCTTCCTCTTCCTGAGTGTGCCCGTCAAAACGACTGCTAAAATGCCTATCAACGCTAACAGCCCGAATACATTGTATTCTGGTACTTGAACAGTCAAGGTAACAGATGCAGCATCCAACGCGGGCCCATACTGGCCAGCCCAATATTCCCAATCTTTACCACCATCTTCAAAGTAAATATACCTCAAACCAGACCCGTAACCCGAGAATATATGGGATCTCTGTTCCCATGGCCCGAACCAACCACTGCCCGTACTAGTTTGAAACACACCGGAATCATAAGAAGCGATAGCATTGTGGTATCTATCCCGAAGCTCCACATTTAAGTAGCAATAGTCCCTATGATGGTCTGGGTCATCCCACTCCGAGCCGTAACCCGCGAACCATTCTTCGGCATTTATTGTTGGTACCGCATCCAATTGCGCTTCTGTGTAACCTTTAGCTAACAGGTCAATTTCCTGGCTGCGTTTGCACCACCTGTAAGAAGTTGAAAACGAGTGATTCCCTTCATATCCGCCATCACGAACGCCCCATGTTTCTCCGATCTCGGGATCTTCTGGTATAATCGTCCAGCCGGACATATCACCAGTTTCGGCACCTGGGTTTTCAAGTAGATTTTGGGCTGCAACTGCGTTGACCGAAAATAGCGATACAAACAAAGTTGCTGCTAACACAATCAAAGCCGTTTTTTTCGTCTTTTCTAATATCATTTTTTTTGTCTTTTCACCTCCTATCTATTTTTAAAACTCATCCGCTGCTAATCCAATTTAGTCTATCCAGCCCTACCTCCGCCTCCGTCTTATCCTGAGGTACCCTGCAAGCACCACCAATCCCACACCCACCAGTATCACCGTTGAAATCTCCGGTATCGGCGCGCACGGATCTGGTTGGTACAACCTCGGGAAAACCGTTACATTACCTTTGGTGTTATCTCTATACCAATCGTAGATACTATCATTTATTGTGGCGTTCTCGTTTGTGCCCCACCAGTTGTGCGTTGCCGTCACCGGATCAGTCTGATTAATATAGAACTGCCACTCCCGGCCACCGCTCGAGCCGTTGTGCGCACCATTCTCAACGATATTGTTATGACTGATATTGTTACCGGTGCTACCACCCGTCAAGTTGAATCCCGTCCGATTATTGTAATACAACCAGTTACAGGAGATATTGTTGCTACCTGCGTTGTTAAGATAGATACCGTCTTTGTTCTTCGCTACAATATTCGCCCTCAGCGTATTATTCCTCGCAGTGTTGTTCAGATATATACCATATTCTGTGTTCGACTCCGCTGTGTTCCCAATGACAGTATTATTACCCGCAGAGTTCAAATAGATACCGTAGTAGTTCCCCGAAACGTTGTTACCAGAAATATCGCAATGTTCCACACCGTTTAGATAAAACCCTGCCTTGCCGCTGCCTGTCGCACCGGAAACATTAAACCATGTTATATTCACCCAATCCTCCGTCACGTTGAATACATGCTCGCCTGATGCTGTCGCAGCCACATTCACACCCGCCACACTCTCGCCTTGCAACGTGAGATGACTCTTGTTCACGTTCGCGTGCTCGTTCTCGTAACCGCCATCAAAAACGTAAATCGTCTCGCTACTCGTGGCATTCTCAACCGCAGCCGTTATCGGTGTCAAACTCGCATTGAACTCAGCACCACAGCGCCACCAATGGGTTTCATTCACGTAAGTCGGGTTGTCCGCAGTGAAATTGTTAGGCGTAAGGTACAACTCAACATCGTTGGGATTATCGTCTGCCACGGCTGTTACTTTCATGCGATAACGGCCATTCAGTACGTCTCGCGTGTCAAACTCTATATCCACATCGCTATCGTCTGAACTCTTGAAGCTGTCGTTGATCGTGTAATACCAGCTTCCGTCCGGGTGTCTCAGCGTTAAGTTATGTGTCACCGTACCTAGACCATTCATGTCTTTTGCCATTTCAACATGGACAGTCATGTTTCCGGCATAAGTGCCATCCAAATCGTAATCCGTTTCACCGCTGGCACTTTGATAATACCTTATGCTCGGTTTGGTAATGTTATGATTTGCATATCCGATGTCCTCTGTGTAAAGCGAGAAAATAGTGTAATTGGTGCCAGTACTGTTCTCCACATAAACACCCAACTGGAATTGGTCGTCGCCTTTTATTGTGGAGAACCAGAGGTCAGGTGTGAATTGCGCCTGTGTCCAGTTCACAACGTTATTTGCCGAAGACCACGCAACGTTACTCTCGTTAAAACTTACATTTGTGCCTGAACTGCCGTTTGCATACCGTACCACGTAGTTGTTACCAGGGGTTGTTTCGCTCTCGTATTCCATAAAGAACGTATCTGTGACCTCAATACCACCGAATTCGCTAGTATTTGTACTAAAACAGGATTTCGAATAACTGCTGTTTTTTGATGTGTAATAGATGTCGTCTAAATCCGTCGTGTTAAACGCATCAAGAAGTACGCAATTGTCTGTATCCTCTGACGCTTTCATAACTCCGCGTTTGTAAATGTCTAAGACTTCATTGCCTGACAGGCTTCTGTTCCAGATTGCTACTTCGTCTATTGTGCCGTTGAGCCAGAAGTTATTATTTGTCTCGAAAGTGCCTATCGTGACGGGCTCATCATTATCGTAAATCGAAGATTGTGTTCCCGTAGCGGTTTGCAGTTCACCATTTATGTACAGCCTCATGATCGAACCATCGTAAGTTCCGACTACGTGGTACCATGTATTAAGAGCAGGCGGGTCGTCTGCTTGCGCATCAGCATATCCACCGCCTGCTGCTGAAGCGGTAATGAACGCAATCTGGTTGGTACCTGACGCTTTGAAGAGCCCGTAACCCCAGCCAGAGCCACCTTGAGCGGTATGATTCCATTTTGCAACTAGGCCCTTCCAATCCGAAGTAGCACCTAAACTGTCAAAGTTGACCCATGCTGCAAGTGTTATCGGTCCGGTTATCTTCAGAGTTGGATCGTTAACCACACTTACGTAGTCCCCGGCGCCATCATAGCTCAGGGATGTGTTGATCTTGCCATCTGCACCGTATGCTACGCCATCATGCACCGTCCCATTGTTCCCTTCTCCGCTGTAATCTACTATCGGTCCACTTGTTTCGTCCATGTGCATCAGAAGCACATTTCCGGTCATATTCGCAGTAGCATCAGAAGCGCCGTCGTTAGGCAGCTCAGCCGAGACTGTTCGATACGAGCTATTGCAGTAATATGCTGTTAAGTCACGACTCGGACTCCCGGAATAATTTATATTCTTAAACATGCAAACACTGTAATTCGCCGTGCCCCGCATGTGCTCCAGGTCCCAGAACTTTACTAACAACGGATTGTTGGCATATACCATATATTCCTTTTTCACTTCCGTTTCCATCTTTCCTCTACTCAAAAATAGGGAACTTCTGAACACAGACGGCTCAACACGGTAAGTGAAATTTAATGCCGCCCAATTGGTCCCGTTTGTAAATGTTATCCAGGGTGCAGGTGTACCATGAGCAGCGTAAGAGAAGTTATCACTGAATAAACCATAATAATCCCACTATTTACCCTCGCCCCTTCCGTCTGCTTTTAGTATTTGTGGTATCGAATGACCACTCCAGCTACTGCTGTCTGATTTATCATTTACTGGCGGTCGTATTGACCAACGATTCGGAAGTCCATAGGTTTCAGACCCTTCGACTGTTCTCGTTATAATAAATCTTGAAGTGTTTATTTCTCCATTTGTATCGGAGCAGTTGATAACCGCGATAAACGTACCCGTGGAATTCGTTTCTAAGTGGCTCGGCTCGATTTTATCTAAATTACAACTCAGTTCCGCACTCACAACCGCAGTAACGGCGCAAAAAATAAAAACCGCCAACACTGCAAGTACTATCTTAATCCCCAACCCGCTTTTTACCCTTTTCATTAATAGCTTCACAGGAACACTTAAGGACGAGTGCTTATATAAAGCTTTCGGCGGATCGGTTTCTGGCATGTCGTATGTCGTCAATATTTGTGGCTAATTTACGGGTTATCGCGACAGATAACGGGCAATTAGGTTTCTGTGCTGGAGTCGTAGTTGCGGATGGCTATGAACACAATTTCGGCTTCGCCCCTGCCCTCCCCCCTATATCGCTATATATGCACCCAGTAAAATGGTTTACCCATTTTGATAAAAATCGTAGGCACCGATTTCACTGATTTCCATTGACGCAACTTTAAATATGCGTGAATCTGCGTGAATCTGCGTCCTAAGAATCATTGAAAAATGATACCGTTCTGGTAACTTAATATTTGTGTGTGCCCTCAAGGCGGTTAGCGTTAACTAATCATTCATACCGCACCGCTTCCACGGGGCTCATCTTCGACGCCTTACGCGCGGGATACAACCCCGATAAAATACCCACGAGCACAGCAACCGCCACTCCTCCGAGAAGAACTCCGGGTTCCACAATCGCTGCGATTTCCACGTCAAACCAAGCATATATACCATAACTTATGACTTTCGCGATTATGACACCAACTATACAACCCAATACGCCACCTAGTCCACTCACAACACCCGCATCCATAAGAAATAGGAATAGGATATTCCTGTTTTTCGCGCCTATTGCTTTCATCACACCAATCTCATGCGTTCGTTCCATCACAGACATCAGTGTCGTGTTCATTATGCCCAGCGCAGCAACGATAAGCGAAATAGAAGCAATGACGAGCAGAAAGAGTTCCAGTACCCCGAAAATGGATTCGAAATCCTCTATCGCACCGCCCATCGCCATTGCTGACGTGAAATCATCCAGCTTGTGGTTATCATCTAATCGCTCTTCTATTTCATCCGCTATCCCCTCTGCTTCCCCTATGTTCCTCACACGCACGAAGATGGTTGAAATATCCCGGGTATCGAGAATATCTATCGCATCGCGTTTCGTTACATGTATCCCGGAATCAATATCTGACCTGAAACCGCCTTGCTTTTCCAATACACCGATAACCCTGAATTTACTGCCATTTAGCGTTAGCCTGTCGTTAACGCCTATTTCATCATCAAAATAATCGTTTGCAATACTATACCCGATTTCGCACGTTTTGTGGTCGTTCTCTCTTAAGTCTCTTCCTTCTTCTAATTTCACTATCTCCCCAAATACCGTACTCATATCTCGTGGCTCAGTACCCGTGATTTCCACCATAACCTTCTCGCCGCGGTATTCCACTTCTTGCATTCCGCTTATCAAGCCCGCAGCTTCTTTCACGCCACCTATCCGCTCTACATCTTTCAAATCACGTTCTGTAAAGCTGCCCAATTCGCCCCAACTGCCTAATTCCGCACTACCGGGCGTTACCATTATCGTATCCGCCATCTCGCTTAACTGTTCCGTTATTGATTCCTGCACGCCGTAACTGATGGACATTACTGCGATTGCCGCGGCTATACCCACGGTAATGCCCAGCATCGTCAGTATCGAACGAGTTTTCCGCTCTTTCATATTCCGATAGACTAACAGAAAAGAATCCTTCATTAGCTATACCTCACTGCTTCTACCGGGCTCATTCTTGACGCCTTTCTTGCAGGATAGAACCCTGATAGAGTTCCTACAATCATGGCAACTGCTATACCACCGAGTAGAACTCCGGGCTTCACACTCGCTGCGAGTTCCATTCCCGGCAGCATCATGCTGGCTGCGGAGCTTAGGGCGATAGCCACACCCCAACCAAGTAAACAGCCCGCTACACCGCCCACCAGACTCACGATACTCGATTCGAATAGAAAAAGAGTGAGCACATCGCTGCTTTTTGCGCCTATCGCTTTCATCACGCCGATTTCATGCGTTCGCTCCATCACAGACATAAGCATCGTATTCATGATGCCTATGGATGCAACAATGAGCGCGATTGCCGCTATTCCTACCAAAACGCCACGTATAATATTAAAAATATCTCCTATCTGGTCGAGCACGCTGCCCATAGTCATTGCCGTTGCGAAATCTTCGAGGCCATGATTATCATTTATCACTTTCTCTATCTCTTCTGCTATCTCTTCTGCTTCATCTATGTCATAGACCCGCACCATCACGTATTTTATCTCGTCCGTTTGCAGAACCTCCTTTGCCGCACGCAACGTGAGGAAAATGTTGCGATCCACGTCAGCATGCATCATGTCCCCTTTCTCGAAAATGCCAATGACAACGAATTTATCGCCATTTAATAACAGCTTATCATTTACGTGTATCACCTCATCAAAGAAATCATTGGCTACATAGTCGCCGATGACGCACCCTTTATAATCATTTTCCCGGAGCCATCGCCCTTCTTTGAGCCCGACAGGCTCCGCATATATGCTCTCCAGATCTTTTGTGTCTCCACCTAATACAAACGTGGTTTTCTTCTCATTACGATACTCCACTTCTACGGAGTCGTACGTCATTGCAGATACGTCTTTAATACCACTTATCCGCTGCAAATCTTTTACGTCTCTATCGGTAAACCCACCCGTCACCACATAGGACATACCCGTTATTTTGCCGGGCATCACCTGGATAATATCTGCCATACCCGATAATTCATCGGTTATCGCCTCTTCCATACCATAGCCGACACTCATCAAAGAAACGATAGCCGTTATACCCACTGCAATACCCAGCACGGTGAGTATCGAACGCGCTTTTCGCTCTCTTATGCTCCGGTATGCCATAAGAAGTTTGTCCCACATTGCTCAATCAAGCACCTTACCATCTTTCATTTTTATTACTCGTGGCACATGAGCTGCAATCTCGGTATCGTGTGTCACTATAATTACCGTCCGTCCTTCGCGATTCAAAGCTGTTAAGAGGTCCATTATTGCCGTGCCGGTCTCACTATCTACGTTCCCTGTCGGCTCGTCACCGATGATGATTTCGGGATTATTCGATAGCGCTCTTGCAATAGCCACTCGCTGTTGCTGCCCACCACTCAATTCCGAAGGTTTGTGCTGCATACGCTTCTCAAGCCCGACTTTGGTAAGAAGTTCCGCAGCTCTCTTCAATCGCTCCGCTCGGCTCACACCCGCGAAGAACAAGGGAAGCGATACATTTTCCAGCGTATTTAAAGTATGTATGAGATTAAACTGCTGGAATATGAAGCCTATTTTATTCCTTCTTATCTCTGCGAGCCCGTTCTCGTTTAGCAGTGCCGTATTTGTACCATCTATGAATACCGCACCTGTGGTTGGCTTATCCAGGCAGCCTAACATATTGAGAAAGGTGGATTTACCGGAGCCGGAAGGTCCCACGATAGCGAGGAACTCACCTTCTTCTATCTCAACGCTCACATCTCGCAGCGCCGGCACCTCTATCTGCCCCATCCGGTAAATCTTGCTTAGATGCTCCGTTCGAATCATCCTATACTTCACTTCCTACGCTTTGCTCTCCGCCACAGGATTACACCCACCACTAACAAAACTACGAGCAGTGCAACGAAAGCCAGAGCAATAGCTGGTAAAGCTTCCTTCTGCTGCTCTTTTACTTCTATATTCACTTCGTAGCCACGAGTTTCGTATATCCTGTCGGTATCTATATCCCGGTACGAAAGATCAAACGCGATTTTGTTATCGCCTACCTTCAGTTCGCTGCTGTCAATGTCAAAAGAAGCGGAAAAAACGTCTCCTACTTCCATGTCCCCCACAAAATATTGTGACGGCAATATCCGCACTTTTCTGCTGTCAGACACGGGCACGACAGTTACTGCTTTTACATCTTTTGGCATTCCATTAGCCACGTCAAACTCTATCTTCGCAACTTCGCCCTTCGCAACCGATTCCGGTGCATCCACAAGTATAAGCTTTATGTCGCTATTGCTCCTCACAGACACCGCCGAGTCCAATGTACTGCGATGCGAGTTGACATCGTTCTTATAGTCCACAATGAACTGGAGGTCTTTGTTACCCTCGGAAAGTGGTGTAAGAGAGAAAATCAAGTCTCTTTGCTCGTATGCTGCCAAATTGCCTATGTATATTCGTTCCGGTATGAATTCTAGCTCTTCGGTTTCTGCTTGCACGTGCACCTGCACACCCGACACGGAATTGGGTCGGTTATTCGCTACCACGATCGCAATCTCGCTGGATTCACTGAGCGAAATATCAGCCGGAATGTCTTTCTCAAGAATCTCTACGCTACTGCTTTCTACCTTCACGGGCACCGGAAATCGTACGTTATCGCCATTATCCACTTCTATGTACAGTTCTGTGAAATAAGTACCATCACTGACACGGTCATCGGCTTTTATCGGTAAAGAGATTAATATACTTTGACCCTGCCCTAAAGAACCAACGTTGTAGTATTTGGTACGGTGCGAACCTTTTTGCAACCATTCTATCTCCCCGCTGCTGCTCAACCGTATGGTTTCTATTTCTGCGCTTACCGCAGAGATCTGGGTAGAAGAAGTGGCGCCCCCTAATCCACCAGAGCTCGTAGTTTCCGTCTCTGACGACTTAGTATCCATATTCATTATCGTGACTGTAATTGTACCTGTATCACCGGGCATCAAGACTTCGGGCTCTACCTTGTAGTCCGTAACCATAACGGCAGGGCCACCA
>Ga0255453_1090_pt1 | contig 11327 bp, 18 predicted proteins | sample ANMaggQLBNCT01G4_FD_182628 | JGI IMG/M metagenome (GOLD analysis project Ga0255453, IMG submission 182628) | Sediment cell enrichment communities from methane seep in Santa Monica Basin, California, United Staets - ANME aggregate JGI... | ecosystem: Environmental > Aquatic > Marine > Cold seeps >...
CTGATTCGACAATTCACGGTAAATATCCGCTTTTATCTTCAGCTCTTCTATCAAAGCCACAGCGTCTATTCCCTCTTCTGTGAGTTCGTCTTCATAAACTTTGACCCACTCCGCTAGCATTTCCGGTTTTGCCTCCAGATGAAACTGGAGCCCATAAGCATTTTTAAATCGGAAAGCTTGATTAGCGCAAAGCGCCGATTCTACCAGTTTAAAAGCTCCTTCGGGTATCTCAAAGGTATCACCATGCCATTCCAAAGCAGGGAACACCGTGTCGAATCCTTTAAATAGCGGGTCTTCTACGCCTCCGTCAGTCAGTTGAATCTCAAAGTTTCCGATCTCTTTTGTCTGGTTTCTTCTTACTTTTGCACCAAGTGCCTTTGCCAGCAGTTGCCCACCGAGACAGAAGCCGAGATAATGCCCTCCCGCGATGACAAAGTTCTTTATCGTCTTGTTGAGCCGCTTTAAATATGGGTAACGCTCCTCCTCGTGGACGTTCATTGGGCCGCCGAGCACAGTCAAAACATCGAATTTTTCTGGCAACTGCTCGCCCTCATACATTCTGGCTATTTCGTACTCGATGCTATTATCGTGTAGAAAGTCACCCAAGTAGCCGGGACCTTCACATGCTATATGCTGGACTATCAGTACATTCATGGTCTCTTTAATGGCGTAATTTTTTTCAAAACCTCTTCTAAGGTAGGTGCTGAGATGGCAATTACGTTCTTCGGCATATGTTTATGATGTGGGAAATTTCCAATTCATTATATTCCTCTTCCAATCTTTTCAGAATTTTTGTCTCGCCAACCCATTCGACAAATTCGAGATTATCATCGTCCATTCCATCTCTTATCTTTTGTATGAATTGCTCGGTAGAGATACTGTATTTCTGCTCAAAACTACTGATTCTCGCTTTTGTTCGGTTTATACTCGTCTTAAGCAATTTTAACTGGTTACGGATAGCAGAATCCAAAACAGGCATGATTGATTCGGCTTACCTGTTCTTATCACTAGTTCAGCCATTGTTTTATTTTCACCTCCTTTATTAATAATACCCTCGTATCATTTATACAAAATACCCTTTGTATCAAATTTTAATGCGCATGTTTGCAATAACAATCCATCACACAATGCAGACAATCGTGATGGATATGATTACCATTATCCCCGTCTTTCTTAAACATTTCCGGTGGCATCAGCCAGATTTTACCATTATTTAGTACCACAACCCGGTTGCCCATCTCCGCCACATCGGCTAAATTATGCGTAACAAATACCGTTGTGATGCCCATCTCTCGCTGTACCTGCCGAATTTCCTTTCGGAGGCATTCACACATCCCGATGTCCAAGCTGTTAAACGGCTCGTCGAGGAGTAACACCTTTGGCGAAGATGCAAGAGCCCGTGCGAGAGCCACTCGCTGTTTCTCACCACCACTGAGATTCTTCGGATACCTATCTTTTAGGTGCTCTATTTTCGTCAACTGTAATAATTCATCCACTTTTTGCATATTTTCTTCTTTCTCTTGCCCTTTTATCATTAAACTGTACCCGACATTAGAAGCGACATCGAGATGAGGGAACAATGCCAGATTCTGGAATATGTAGCCAATCTGTCGCTCGTTTACTGGTGTTTTATCAACGGGCACACCGTCAAAGAGAACGGCACCCTTGTACTTAGCCAATCCTGCAATGATATTAAGTAAAGTAGTCTTTCCGGCACCGTTCGGTCCCAGCACTACCAGTAACTCGCCGTCAAATACCTCCAGATTCAGGTTGCTGAATACATAATTGCTAACGCATCTTAATTCTATGGTTGGCATAGGCTACCTCCATCCATTTGTGATTCTATTCTCCATGACTTGAAAAAACCGCTCGAATGATAGGCACATCACCGAAAGAACCATCAGACAGACGATTATCACATCCATACGTAGTAAACTCTCTGACCTCATCATCAAAGCCCCGATACCCGTCGGAATCGCAACCATTTCCGCTGCTATCACCACCCGCCAGGCCATACCTGCCTCTAACCTCAATCCGGTAAAGATATTTGGTACTGCAAGTGGCAGGACAACAGAGCTTAAAATCTTCCTATCTGAAGCACCCAGTATTCTTGCTGCTTTTATTACTTCGCGGTCTACACTTTTGATGCCCGTAATCGTATTGTAAAGCACAGGGAAGAAGGAGCACAGAAAGATTAATGCAACTGGCAGCAGATCGTTTATCCCTATCCAGATCATCAACAATGGTGCCCAGCCGAGGACTGGTATGGGATAAAGAATGCTGAAAATCGGATTAAATGACTTGTCTATTACATCTTTACTGCCCATCACGATTCCAACGGCAATACCTGCTGCTGCACCTAACAGAAAGCCTATCAGTACCCTGGAAAGACTACACAGAAGATTAGCCAGTAAAATACCACTGACTATTAATTGGTAGAATTCTCGCATCACGTCAGAAAAGGCTGGAAATATGTAGTTTGGAACCAGATTCAGTTGTGCGATGCTCTCCCACAGTAATATGAATACCATAACCGGTATTAATCCGACAAAAACTCTTTTAATAAACATCGCTTTCACCCTGTAAGAACCTTGTATCGAGGATAGCTTCGGCCCTAAGCCCTTCCTCTATATAGCCTTGTCTCGCCATACAATCTATCATCTCCTGAACAGATTCGGCATCTATATCAGTCGTGTAGTTCAGCCTGCTCATTGATATGTTGATGACTTCGGGTTCTGTGTCCAGTACATTAGCAAGAATTATGGTGGTACGATCAGGATTCTCATTTAGCCAGTTCGTTGCCTTTTGGGTAACCCAAACAAGTTTTCGCACGGTCTCCGGGTCATTCTCTATCAAGTCGGTCTTTACAACAAGGACACTGCCTTGCATATCCGGCCACAGGTCTTGACTTTCAATGAGCATGTGAAAGCCCTTGAACTCGGCAACGGTTGCATGATGCTCAGGAAGAAATGCAGCATCTATTCGTCCGGTTTCTAAGGCAACTACCTGTTTCAACGGGTTCATACGCCGAATAATGACGTTTCTGAGGTTGTATTCCTCAATCATGCGATTGAGAAGCAGATCCGCCGGAGCACCTTCTCTTACGCAGCCTATGGTCTTACCCGCCAGGTCCGAGATGTTCGTTATCTCCGGCTGAGTTACCAGGCCATAACCATACTTGTGTGTCCCTGCAACGATCTTTATCGGAACGCCTCGGGAATATGCCAATATGGCCGGAGAGAGGCAGATATAAGCAACTTGAATATCGCCTCGCGCTAAGGCACTGGCAAGTCGTATTCCTGTAGCATAGCATTCGTATGCGGTGAAATTGAGTCCTTCTTCCTTATACCAGCCCTTCTCCTTTGCTACATGTGCACATGCGGCATGGTCATTGAACTCCACAGCCATGCCTATATCTGATTGTTGTTCTTGCACACAGCCAGTTGTGAAGATGACCATGCCGAGTAGTCCAGCCACGATAATAAACACCGAAAATTTCATGTTTCACACTTGCCATAAACTTTACAGTCTTCCGGACTGCAATGCCCTTCACAACCGTAGTCATCAATCCTTTTGTGTTTTACACCGCATTCGGTACAGGTTAAATCTTTTCCACGCATTTTGTGAGCGCAGGGCGACATCTCAAATGTATGGCTGCGTACTCTGCACTGGACGCGGCGAGGTTCTCGTAACCTCATATCGGCATTTAATCGCACTACCTGGGTTTCGCTTTTACATTCTACTTTTTCCATTTTTTTCTTTTTTTCTAACTTCCTGTTCTAACATTGCTTAACGTCTATCATTAGAGTATTTGAGAGAGTTGCATATGAGTTATGAAAAGATAAGAAGAGGTGGCATCCAGAGGGAAAATACTGGAGTGTGTCTTATTCAGAGCTTGAAAAGTTTCTGTCTGTTTTCGATGGTGGGGCTTTGTCATTCAAGAGCTTTTGGGGTATAACAGTTCAAAGGCGATAGAGATATAAAGGCATGTGAGAGACAAGAAGGTATATAAGCTGTCGGTATACCGAAGTTAGGTGAAATTGACAGAGAGGTATAAGCAATGGAAGGGATACGATACATAATTAATGATAAAGGAGAAAAGAAAGCAGTAGTAATTGATTTGGCTACTTATGGCCATCTATGGGAGGATATTCACGACATTCTTATCGTCGAGTCACGAAAGAGTGAACCGAGGAAGAAATGGGAAGATGTAAAGAAAGAATTGCACGAAAAGGAAGCTTAAGTTATGTACGCTATCGAAGCAGGGCATATTTTTAAAATTATAGAGGTTGTCTCACAATTCAAAATCCAAGTAAAAAGAAGACCAGATATGGCTTTGTAGCCAAAAATAAGTATCATTTTTCGCAAAATATCTGATTATGGGGCAGCCTCTATACGCCATAGTGCGAAAGGCTAATGGTTTAAGTCATATTGATGTAGATTGAGAAATATAAATTACTGGAGGAAGAAGATGTATAAGTACGCGATAGAGATATTCTATAGCGATGAGGATGAGGGATATATTGCAGTAGTTCCCGAGTTGGCGGATTGCTCTGCGTTTGGAGAGAGTGAAGAAGCGGCGTTAAGGGAAATTATGACTGCAATGGAGCTCTGGCTGGAAACCGCCGAAGAGGAGGGCGAGAAAACATTGCCCGGCAAAAAGAAGAAGGAGGTAAGCCTACAAAATGCTCATCTTCTATATTGAGGATAGGCTCAAATGAAAAATGCTTTTGACCATTGGGCTTTACTGATCCTGGCATTAGTACTTTTCACTGCTGCATTTGTAGTGACTTACTTTAGAGGAATATCGCCGGAATCGTTATTCATTCTGGGGATACTCAGCGGCGTCATATATTCTCTTATAAACGTGAATGAGCAAAGAATCGTGAAAGGACGCTCATGTATAAAAGAGAAAGCACATTTAGAGCCCAAGGATTGCCTTATAGTAACAGGGAGTATAACCGCGGTAGTTACGTGGCTTGGTTTGTTCATCGTTTATTCTGTTTTCAAGGTGCTTTTGAACTATGACGGGAATATTAGTGATGACCTGGTGGAAATATCCAGTTCTAAGATGTTTATAGGGTTCATTTCTATCCCCTACCCGTTTATTCTTGCAGGCGCATCTATGGTGTTAAACACCTGGCTGTATTTAGAGTTCATTAAGAGGAAACATTTGAGCGAACTTGGAATGCTTATCGTTCTTACCATCGTAATAGAATCACTTTTTGGCGTATTTTATTTTCATGACCCTGTAACCTTTGCTGAGACCGTACTGTATGTCCTGGCGATTTTTATTATTGTTATTTATCTTTATTATAGCGGGAAAAAACCGAAGAAGAGCACAACAGCAGATAAAAAAATGTTAGTCCTTCCTTTGTTATTCATCCTGAGTTTATTTTTTACTGATTTTATATCTCGCGCTGCGATGTCCACTTTTGTAGATGAGAAGAAATTTTTTGTTAGCTTGATATTTAGAACTTTGTATTTCTCCATGTTTTTGATTTACGGAGCTTTCTGGCTTATTTCTGATTATAAGAATAAAATGCCGGAAGAGAAGGAAGAACTCAGGCGTAAACTTAAAGATAGTATGGGACTGATCTGCGTTACGGTTATTACAATTATGTTAACGTTTTTTTTGAAAATTCCCGTAATTGCGTATAATTTCATTGCTGGCCCAGTATCCTATCTAATAGGATATTATGTTATACTACAAATAATAAGCTTCGTTTATGGTACAGAGGGAGAAAGTGAAAATGTGGTCGGCAGGTTGAAAGAAGGGATTTTTGGGAACAAAACATTAACCTTTTTAAGCAGCATAATAGTAATACTCTTAACAGGTCTGTTGTTAATAAAATTTGGGTGGTGATGGATAATGGCGGAAACACGGGACTCATCTAGGAATAGAGAAATAGTGCTTCCTGTGATTTCTCTACTCGTAGCAATTATTGTTATCGTTATATCCGTCGTGTATTTACAGAAAAAAGAAATTGAACTGGTATATTCTGTTTTCGTTCTCATCCTTGTCGGTATATCCCTATGGATACTACGATATGTGATAAAAATTGCGGAAACACGGGACACACCTAAGTATAGAGGAATAGTGATTTCTGTGATTTCTCTACTCGTAGCATTTATTATAGTTATCGTTGCGTCTTTATTACATATTTTACAGGAAATTGGATTTATTTTACAGGGAAAAGAAATTGAACTGGTATATTCTGTTTTAGTCCTCCTCCTTGTCGTTATATCCCTAGGGATACTACGACATGTGATAAAAATAGTTAATATCTGGATAATAATAACTGAAAAACTGCGCATACCTAAGAAGGAGTTTTAAAAAGTAGTTCATTCTTTAATTGGTCTAATCTTATCAATTATTATAGCAATTATAGCAGGACATGATAGGCCGGAGGTAAATGACTTTTTAATCGCCTTCCTTATCTTTATAACCGTGGAGATATTGTATGTTGTTTATTTTAATTTCCCCGCGGTCGAATCATTAATCCATAGGGATCTTATTGTTGAATCAATCGAGGGCGAGGAAAAATGTTTGGAAAAAATATTAGAAGTAATAACTAAGGTAGAGAAAGGTGATGAGATATATGTTACTGCTTACGAGGCCCCTTTTGAAAATCGTCAAGATTCGAGGTATTATAAGTTGAACGGCCCGGAAAGACCTCCTACTAATACGGCTAGGCATAAGGAGTGGGAATATTATAAAAAGTTGCATGATAAAGTAGTTAATAAGGAAATTCTACTAAGACGGTTAGCACCATTAATTTATTTGCCCGACAGGGTAAAAAATAGAGAAAATAAAGCAAATATAAGAGCTGTATCGTACTGGTTTGGACAACACTATTTAGAAATAGATGAACTGGTGCGTAATCGTCTCATGTCCAATGAACAATATAAATTAAAATATATAACAGAACCATATTATAGGCGACTTTTGTATTTAAAACCAAAGGATGCAAACAGATCTCCTATCTGTATTCTGGGGACATTTGAATCTATTCCTTTCCCACAACGTGGATTTTATGATTTATATATACAATCAAAAGCGCTCAGGGGATCTATTGAAAAAGAAATAACTGCTATTTTTTGTGAACACTCTGAGGATTATAAGGGTGAAAATTTGTTAGATGTCTTAGAACAAAGGAGAAGGTAAAAAATGGCGGATGAGTTTGAGTTAAGAAGGATTAGCCCGAGTGAAATATATCCCGAGCTTGAGGAAAAATTGATAGCGATACAACCAGATGCATTTGGTAAAGCACATAGTCGTGAAGAAGTAAAAAATCACATATACTGTGGGGATTACTTATACCTTGGGTATATAAGGAGCGAGATAATAGGGTGGGCATCAATAAAAGAGATGGGAGATATTGCACATATCCATGGTATTGCGGTTAAGAGAGAACATCAGCATAAAGGATTTTCAACAAAAATGATAGAGAATTTATTAGCATGTAATTATAGATATTTCACCTTAGATACACAAAGTCCTGTTGTATACTACCTATTTTATAAGAACATCTCTAAAAAGTGTAGAGGAGAAATCTATCAATATCCCCAATGTGAAATAATTCCAGAAGATGTAAAAAAGATTGCAGCCACGATAGCAGAAGAATTCGGATATAAAAATTTTGAAGCGAATAGGCTTATAATTCGGCGATTATTTGAAGAAGGCGTGATTTACGATGAAATACCCAAGTGTGAATCTGATGAGATCAATAAATATTTTAAGGATAATTTAGAATGCGAAAAGGGTGATGCTTTTCTTATAGTGTGTAAAATTTACTAAACTATAATGAAAAAGTCAAAATAGCCTTCTTTTGTCTATTGGTAATATTTCGTTAATTTGGAAAAGGATTTAATCATTGTGGATGATGTTATGAATTCTGGACAAAATAGGTACAATCTGTATCATGGATTTAAAGAGAGCAATTGTAACGTCTTAACGGATCATAAAGCTTGCGACCCCATCATCGGTTCTACTAGGCTGAAATCGTTGTTGCGTAAGGTAGGAAAAATTATACGATTAGGGGGGGGAGGATTTATATATATCACCCCCTCTCCCCCACTCCAGAATCGCATTCGTAATCAGATCCGTAAGATACACACCTCCATGATACCCCATGATACCATATCTATGGTATCCTACCCTATCGTAGACCGGGAATCCGCATCTCACGAATGCAGCGTCCTCATCCTTAGCAATCGGCGTGCATTTCGTATTTCCAAACAGAATATCCGCCTCATTGTCTTTCAGTGCGCGCTGCAACTCGTACAAATCGCGCCCGTTCAATATCTCACCGTCAGTTACAGATTTCGCCTTCTGCAAAAACTTCCTGCTCGCCGTGCTGCTTTAAATGGCAAGCTTCCTAAATATTATGACTCAGTGTTGCACGGACACTTGGTTGCATTGGAAGATTTAAACATTAAGAAGGATGTCACGGTTCTAGGCATAGTTTCGCTGCGCACCTACCGGAAAGCGGTACAGACCTGCGACATATCCCGAAGCTGTAGGGGCATAAAAGTTCAAAGACGACAGAGATATATACTCATGTGAGTAACAAGGATATAGGTAAGATTAAAAGTCCGTTGGATAACTTACAGATAAAAAGTGGAGATGATTAAAGATGGAGAAGTTCGACCAGAGTGATGTATATGCGAACCATGTTCGGGTATATCGGCAAACTGGAAGGGTATGCGAACTAAGTTTGGATACACCGATGTTAGGCAAAACTGTGGCTCAGTTAAAAATGAGTCTGGAGATAGTTGAATATGTCCATAAAATATGACCCCAATAGGAGCCTCTTTGCTCCTCAGGAAAGATTGAAAATCAAAATGTCTTTTTCCAAAGAGAACATTGCAACTTTGTATCTCGGTGATTGTCTCGATTTTTTAACTCAAATTCCTGATAGGTCTATTCAACTAATTATTACCTCTCCACCATACAACATTGGCAAGGAATATGAAAAAAAACTGGATATTAATGAATACTTTTCTCAGCAAAGCCGGGTAATTAAGGAATGCGTAAGAATACTTAAGGATGAGGGGAGCATTTGCTGGGAAATTGGTAACTATGTAGAGAAGGGGGAAATCATACCTCTCGATATATTACTTTACGATTGTTTCAAAAGTAATGGCTTACAACTTAGAAACCGTATTGTTTGGCAGTTTGGTCATGGACTACATTGTTCAAAGCGTTTTTCTGGTAGATATGAAACTATCCTTTGGTTTACAAAAAGTGATAACTACACTTTTAATCTGGATGCGGTGCGTGTCCCTCAAAAATATCCTGGTAAAAAACATTTCAAAGGGCCAAATGTCGGAAAATATTCCAGTAACCCTAAAGGTAAAAATCCTTCAGATGTTTGGGATATTCCAAATGTAAAAAACAACCATATAGAAAAAACAACCCATCCCTGCCAATTCCCAATTGCACTCGTTCAAAGATTGGTTCTTGCTCTTTCAAATGAGCAAGATATTATCTTTGATCCCTTTTTAGGGGTTGGTTCAACAACTGTTGCTGGAATAATAAACAAGAGGAAAATTGCAGGTTCAGAAATAGTCAAGAAATATTACGATATTGCTTATGAACGCGTTAAACTTGCTTATGAAGGCAGGTTGAAAATACGTCCTGATAAGCCTGTTTATGAACCCACGGGTAACCTATCATTAGCCAAAAATCCTTTTATCACAGAGAATGAGGAGTGTGTATGAAAATAATTGAAAAATATTCTCACTTAAATGGCGAAGAATACCTTATCGTTCATCACAACAATATATACAAAGAGATAATAGACGTAGTCAAGACTATTGATGCGGATAAGTACATAACAAAAGTCAGCAAAGAAAAGACAATGAAAGGCAGGTTGCTATATAATCCAGATGAGTTAAACCGTGAATTTAAACGTCTTTTTAAGCAAAAAAGTTGGAAGGACGTACGCTATTCTTACTATGTTACAACAGATTACTCAATTATGCAGGAATTGATTACCCTGCCTTTAGAAAAGCAGAAGGAGTTTCTAATCGAGAAAGGAGTGGCATCACCAATTTATTCGTATAAACAGACAGATTTTGTCAAAGAAAATATTGCAATAGAAGTTCAGTTTGGTAAGTATGCATTCGTGGCTTATGATCTATTTGTAAAACATCTGCTTTTCTATAGTGGTGGTGTAATAAATGTTGGGATAGAGATTTTACCCATGAAGTCCATGCAATCCAAAATGTCAACAGGGATTGCATATTATGAAGGTGAGGTTTATAACGTGCTGCGACATGGTAGGAATAACCCACCAGTACCATTACTCATAATAGGGATAGCACCATGAGGTGAAGGTTCGGGATTGACAGAAATATCTATGCAGGGGGATAACAAGGATATGGGGCATAAAAAGTTCTTTTGAGGGGTTGTTTGAAAATGAGAAAGGAGAAGGTGTAAAAGGATGATTGAGGAACGTTTTGGAGAGAAAGGGATATCCTCCATAGGGACGTATATACGAAGTGCTTCAGATATACTGCCAAAATGGAAGGGTATACGAAATTCGTATATACCTCTAATTTGGAATGATATGCGAAGTATTGCTGATATACCAAAGATAAACAAAATTTCTCCGCTAACGCTCTGAAACTTCGCTTATCTTGCGGATATGCGGTTCTCTTCGGTCACCCAAATGCCTTCGGCACTTCGCATATCCGCTGTGCCGTTATGTGAAATTTGATATCACTACTTAGGAAAAATGATCATGGAACAAATATTGGAAATAAATATAAAGGATTTAGCTGCATTAATAGCCGCCATAGTTGCCATTTTAGGACTTATAATTACTTCGATTTTAAATATTCTTAAACGTCGCGATGAGCTAATTGAATCGCAGTTAAGACATTTTCAAGAAATTTCAAATAGTGTGGCTAGTGATTCAATTGCATTAAGATCGGTAGGCCTGCAAAACATCACTCATTACTTAAATGATAAAAGATTTTGCGAGATGACACGTAGAATCTTGGTGAATAATCTTCTTTTCGAAAAAGATCGCCATCTGCAATCTCAGACCTTAGAGTTACTTATCTCAGACGAAAGTAATTTTAAAAAGACAATGAAGGACCTAATAAAGTTGAATAGATTAACTTGGAATTCGATGTCTCCTGTAACTATATGTGTACTTAAATCGGAATGCCAAAAAGCGTTGAGTAAATTTATAGATTTTGCAACCCATATCCCCTGCCAATCTAGCTCTCTTTCAAAACATATTATGATTTTCTGTAACTTAAATTGATTTGCTTGTTTCTGCATTTGCTCTATACGTGTATTATTAACAGTG
>Ga0255453_1091_pt1 | contig 11236 bp, 15 predicted proteins | sample ANMaggQLBNCT01G4_FD_182628 | JGI IMG/M metagenome (GOLD analysis project Ga0255453, IMG submission 182628) | Sediment cell enrichment communities from methane seep in Santa Monica Basin, California, United Staets - ANME aggregate JGI... | ecosystem: Environmental > Aquatic > Marine > Cold seeps >...
CCTTGCGCCTAACTCTGCTAATTTATTGCTCAGGTTCGTGCCTATGCAGCCCGCGCCGCCAGTTACTAATACTATTTTCCATTCATATTCATTCTCTATACCCATTTTTATCCCCTCGTTTTATAACCACAAGATCACACAGATTTTCACGAGATTGGGATTTGTTTTATATCTCAATTATCTTCTTTAGTTTTTGATTCACTTCTTGTCTTAGCTCTTCATCGAACTCTCCAAGCTCACCCACAATTAAATCTTTCAGCACGGTTGCAACTTTATCAAGCTTTATCACTGAATCTACTTTCAATCCTGCCTTTTTAAAACCTGCTTGTTTCTTTGTTATTAAAACATCAACCTCAGAAAGTTCAGATGGTATTTTTGAGGATACAAATGCCACTACAACATCGTTCTCACCTTCATAAATTACTAATGCGGGTCTGAGCTTTGCAGCCGTTAAATCAGTGAACGGAAAAGGCAAAAGGACTATTTTTCCCTTCATTTATATCTGACCTTTAAATCCGTTATTTTATAAATATCCGGCTCACCTTCAAAAAATCCAGATAATGACTTCTCTGCAAGTTTCATCATTGCGGTAATCTCTCTTTCATACATTAGCTCGTCTATCTTTTCCGAAATCTCGATTACGTGCAGTTTTATATCCCTGACTTCAGCTTCTATGTCCATCATACTTATTTACTCCCCTGTATTATTATACACCTTCTTCATCCATTCGACGGTTCTTCTAATTCCCTCTTCAGGCGTGATTTTCGGATTATGGTTTAAATCTTTAGCCGCCTTTGAAAAGTCCATGTGCTTCACTTTTGTCGTAAATTGTTCATCCGCCTTATATGTAACTATCGAATCATCGCTACCCACAGCATTCAAAACCAAATCTGAATACTCTTTGATCTCCTTCTCCCAGTCCGGTCTACCACCGACATTGTAAACTTCACCGGGAATGAAAATATCAACAATGTTCGCCCATGTTATACAAGAATCTTCCACATAATCTATAATTCTCTTATGTCCTTTAAAAACAGTATATGGCTTGTTGAAGAGCACATGATAGATAAATTTAGGAATAAATCCTCTGTAAGGCGTATAATGCTCTCCGGGACCGTAGCAATTAACCGATCTTACCAGGACAGTCTCTGTTCCGAACATCTTCGCCGAATTCAGGCACATCAATTCGCCTGCCCATTTGGTTATTGCATAGTCGTTCATCTGATATGTGTCTCTTATCGGGTTCTTCTCCATTACGTCTTCGGTCATTACTCCTTCGTAGTCGCCATAAACCTCGGCGCTGCTGAAGAACACCATCCGGAACTTATGGCTCTCCTGTAATCGAATGACATGCTTCGTCCCGATAGCGTTGGTCTGCCACAGGTTCTCATAAAAATCCTCGCCGTTCCATCGCCCGTATTCCGCCGCTAAATGGTAGACAAGATCAAACCTCTGTTTTTCCAATACCCGAGCCAGTTGTCTGTAATTTCGCACATCTACCATGATATACTGCTCTCTATCGGCATTGTAGAGGTCAGAAGCAAGCACATTGTGCCCACGCTGTCTTAGTTCATCCACCAAATGCGTGCCTATAAAACCACCGCCTCCTGTCACCAATATCTTTTGTGTTTCCATATTACTCAATCTCCTCTTTGATTCTCGTGCATTTAAATATTACCGTTCCCCCTTCGGTATATGGCTTACCGGGATCAACGCACTGCATATACGCATGTTCCGGCTCGTCCTTCGTTGTCAACCCAAGTTTTACCGGGCTCCAGTCATGTTCCAGTACCAAAGCGTAATGAAGCAATGTCGAGAGTGCATGCGTACATAACGCATCTGTCTTCTCCAAAACAATTTCCGGGTCGTCTATCAATATACTATCCCCGACCTTATACACCGGGCAGTAGCCCCTTATCTCATGAACCACTATCTCCAACATGTTTGTTAGTCTCAAAAGTTTCTTGACTAATAAAACTTCGCATTCACTGTTACTCCAGTACCACAATAATCTTCTCACTCGCACTTCCATCGCCAAACGGATTCGACCAGTTAACGGTTCTGCCCAGGATTTCCGTAGTTGCCGCTAAAATCTTTTCTGCTTTTGTACCCGCTAAGATATTAGAACCCACCTCCAGAGTCTCCGGTCGCTCCGTATTATCCCGTAAAGTAACACACGGAACGTTTAAAATGCACGTCTCTTCCTGCACACCACCGGAATCCGTCAGGACCAGTTTAGCTTTCGATTCTAATTGCAGAAACGAGAGATAATCCACTGTGTCAATAAACAATATGCCGGTGGAGTTCAACCCGAACCGGTCCATCATCTTTCATGACCTTGGATGAATCGGATAAATAACTGGCAACCCAAACGCACCTGCCACCCGCTCCAAACCTGATAGAATACTCTCAAATCTTGCTTTAATATCAACATTTTCCTGCCTGTGTGCGGTCGCCAGGAAATATTCGCCAGATACAAGCCCAAGCTCGTGCAACGGATTTGTCCGACCTTCACAGATACTTAAATTCTGGTACACGGCATCCACAACCGTGTTTCCGGTAACAACGATTCTTGCGGTTGGAATACCTTCACCAAGCAAGATTTGCTTCGATTTCTCGGTGGGTGCGAACAGATAATCGCTACAATGGTCAGCTAAAACTCGGTTTATTTCTTCCGGCATTGTCCTATCATAACTTCTCAATCCCGCTTCTACATGCCCTACCTGTATGTGCAATTTCGTAGCGGCTAAAGCACCTGCAAGAACGGTATTCGTATCGCCTTCCACTAACACCACATCCGGCTTTTCCTGTATCAGCACGTCCTCTATTCCACGTAATATCGTTCCTGTTTGTGCGCCATGCGAACCCGAACCCACATCAAGGTTGTATTTCGCGTCTGGTAATTCCAACTGCTCGAAGAAGACTTTATCTAAATTGTAGGTGTAGTGCTGTCCTGTATGCAGAATGAAATAATCTACAGCTCTTTTCGTGCATTCCCGTATTACCGGACTCATCTTTATTATTTCCGGGCGTGTACCTAAAACAATAGCTATTTTCTGGCTCATTTTTAGTTATGCCTCACCCAAAACACATTCATCATCAGTAAAGGCCACAAATTCGGCTTTTGTATAATCCATGGTCCTAGCTGTTGAATACCCTGCCATCGCAATCCCCACCTGTGATTCAACTGATTGATTGAAGATCGCTTCAGGGCACAGCACGATTTCTTTTCTGCTTCGTTCTTTATCAGGATTACAACTGACTTTTTTCATTATATTCCAAATCCTATGGCTAAAGCCTTAACCACTCCTCTCTTGAAATACCTATTTCAAAACCAAGCTGAAGTGCAAGAAGGACATTCCCTTCGATAACATCTCTTAAGTTCCCCCTTGCATCCTCAAAAGAGTCACCTCGTGCGAAAAAACCAGATGCCGCCGATACCTTTGCAACCACTACGCCGTGCTCATCACGGTAATATTCCGCCTGTTTTAACGTGTCGTCAACGTACTGCGTAAGCGAGAGCACTTTTACTTTTACCATCACACCTTCTGTTTCAGTCCTTCCCTCTTCTCTAATTTGAGTTGCCATCTGAGCCTCCTTGAACATCTGCTATTACATCCACCTATCTGCTCTTCCCCTCTATCAGGAATACGTTCATTCCCGCCATCCTCTACGTTATTAATTGCACTATACCCATATAAATGTTGCGATTTCCGTTTAATCGCACTCCTGCCTCTTCTTAACTCCGTCCTCAAAACGGCTCACATCAATACCCCACACATCCCACCACGCATAATCCGGAAAACATCAACCGCAACTAGAGATTCCACCTGGTCCGCTGTAAACTTTACCGCTCAAGTTCTGATAACACCTCCTAAGAAACTCGTGTTTGCCAAATTAAACGTAGCAAACATTATATGACTGGCCATACGTTTATATAAGGTGAGACTAAATATGTATTACGAGTGATGGAAGGTAAGATGAAAAAAGTAATTTCTGCGCGTTTCTTTGTAATCGCGATACTGTTGCTTTTTGCTTTTACTATTAACCCTGCATCGGCATTAGAGTTAGTAAACGAAGGCGATGAGACGTATGCAATACAGATAAATGATCTCAACTGCGAGCTAACGGATTATGAACTAAATTTGGATTTATGGCGTTTTAGCATTACGGGTCGCTATACCGTGACGCTAACGAATTCCGGCGATACAAATGTATCCATAAGCTGGACTGAGCCGGTTAAGGGTACTGCACAGAAAGAAGAAAAAGAGATATTAGTACCGTCAAACACCGTGGTGAAATACGATATAATCTTTTCGTTTAATTTGTTGTCACGTGATTTTTCGTACGAATATAGTGAGATATACTAACCGGGTTTGATTATAGCCTCACCTAATAGGAAAGGCCCATAACAGCGTTGACACCTACCCTTTAAACGTTTTGAATGCAGATAATACAACATTTGATATAAAATTACATTTTCATGCGCATGGGTGCCCCAAAGGGTCATGAATGTTTCTTTGGTAAAGCTTTCTTTTTTAAAGAAAGGTTTTTTAACAAAAAGAAAACGGGCAATCGAATTTTTTATTGCCCCGTTCCTTCTTGTTCTATCCTAAATTACTTTTTCCTACGATTCTGCTCTGCAATCCCCGCCTCTTTCTTCTCTTTCTGCAATTTGTGTATCAAATCAGCACCAGACGGGTCTATCGGCTTCGCTTCTATAAAACCTCGTTCCAAAGCGTATTCAAACACTTCCTTCCCGAAATCCGTATGAATTATAACCGCGGACTTACCCGCAGGTACACCGACATTTCCTACACTTATATCAGAAAACAGCCCCGTAAAATCTTCACATATCCCGCACCCATCTCGTTTATAAACCTCTATCTCGTTAGTGCCGGCACTCAACAGCTCTTTATCACCCGCATACACGTGTAAAACGTCATCCCGAATGTCTAATTTCGTAACCTCGTTTATATTTATACCTTGTTTGCCTTCAAGATAGTCCTTCATCAGCTTCTCATACGAATAGCAGCCATTGCAGAACAGCCCGAGCCTTAGCTGCACATTAGACGCGAAATTATGCGCATTGTGCGTACCACGACCCACCGCCACCATCTTCTCATACCCCGCCATCTGACACGGAGTACCTACCAGCGCGCTACTCCAGAGCCCATAGTTCATAATAGCCTCGGGTACACCCGTAAGCGTTGCTGCCGGAGTATATTTGCTACCCGCACTTTTTATCACGCTCGGTTTATCCATTGCTATTTGCACCTCAGGCCGCCAATCACCTTTATCTACTACCGTTATACAACCTTCGGCTACGGCATCAGAGAGTGCATACACGAGTAATGAAGTAACCACACCACCATCCTGACACGCATTTAATATCTCATCATCTTTGCTAACAACTTCGTATATCTCTTCAAGTCCTTCCATTAAAGTCGGTTTTCCTACCCGTGGACATTGGGAATAGCAATACCCACAATCCGCGGGACATCGCACCCCTTCCTCAATCACCGGTCTTTCGCATGATACACTTAGATAACCGACATCGAGCAACTTACAAGTTGCGACACAGCCACCGCAAAGCGTGCATTTCCCTGTCTCAATCACTTCTCGATTCAGGTCACTAAAATATTTCTTCTCTTCCATTTTTCGTATCCTTCCTAACGTTCCTGTATTACTGTATAATAGTGTAATAAGTTTCAACTATATTTTCCTTACTTATTCGTGGTGCAGGAGCAGGTGTTGCACGGAATGTACTATTCAATATAAACTATCAATCCAGTTTAGTTCTGCTGGTGGGAATACCATTGAGTACAACTCGAGCCCCAAACCATAAAAACTAGTGTAAACGAGTTCTTTTAACCGACTTAAGCTCGTGGAAACGAACAAATGGCTTGGGCATCGGCAATCGGTAGACCCGAAATCCGTTATAGCCGCTAAATCACGGCTTATAATCGTTGCAATTTCGCATTCTTTGCTATCCGCCGATTCCGCAAATACCACCTCTTTTATTTCTACCGTAGGACTCGCCAGGAAATAGTCAATGTGCCAGTGCAATTTCTTGTTGTCGCCCGGGTCTCGCAAGTGCCGTTCGATTCTTCGTTCTAAGCCCGAAAGCGCCGAGCCGACATAAGCATAAAAGCTCTTTTCAAACGCTACGCAGCCTATTTTACCTATTTCTTGCTCTATGTCCTTACTGTTTTCTATGATTAGCACGTAGGACCCTTTCATTCTTCTCCGCTCTTTTAGCCTTGAATTTAGTAACTCTAATCTATTAGCACCAAAACTCCCATGCACGACAGCGTCACGATCACGCCCGCCACCATCACACCTGCGAGAATAGACGTAAATGCGTACCGGAAATGAATACCGAAGATGAAAGCAACAGCACATGCCGTCCACGCACCAGTCACGGGCAGAGGAATAGCGACAAAAGGTATTAACCCTAAAGCACCGTATTTCTCCATCCTATGGTCATATCGCCTCGTTCTTGCGAATAGCGAGTCAAAAAATCGGTCGAAGAACGAGTAACGCCGCAACCAGTTTGAAACGCGCTCTAGAAAAAGCAGCAACGGCACTACCGGTATCATATTCCCTATCACAGATAAGAAGTATACCAAAAGGGGGTCCATCTCAAAAAAATTTATTCCCAGTGGGATAGCGACACGCAATTCACCCAGAGGAACCATCGCTATTACTACCACACCTATGCACTCCGCTAGCACGTTAATACCCATCTCAAAAGTCATAAGAACATTACTGTAATATCTCTTTTCCTTAAATATATAAAAGTAATGCGGTCACACTAATGATTACTAACATATTTTATCGGGCTATGAATACGAAACTGAAGATTGTGGCTGAAGAACTAAGCGGATGGATCAGAGCGAAGGTGGAAGAAGCATCGGCGGCGGGTGTTGTACTAGGTATGAGCGGCGGCCTGGATTCTTCGGTAACCGCGGTTTTATGTAAGTATGCGTGCCCGAATAACACGCTTGGCTTGATTCTACCTTGCAGAAGTGCCCCAAAGGATATAGAACATGTGAAACTGGTAACGGACAAGTTTGATATTGAAACACGGACAATAGATGTCTCACCTGTATTCGCAGCGGTTATTGAAACGCTTGAAGCTGCCGCAGACACGGGAAAAGGCGATATTGCCATCTCGAACATGAAACCACGTTTGAGGATGCTATTTCTTTATTATTTCGCAAATAAGCATAATTATCTGGTGGTTGGCACAGGAAATAAAAGCGAACTCATGATTGGATACTACACGAAATACGGTGATGGAGGGGTAGATATACTCCCTTTGGGCGATTTTTTGAAGACCGAAGTGAAAGCTTTAGCGGAGACGCTGGGCATCCCGAAAGCGATAATTGATAAACCGCCTTCTGCGGGGTTATGGGCAGGTCAGACGGACGAATCGGAGATTGGAATGTCTTACGAAGAGCTGGATACGGTATTAAATGCGATAGAATCAACGGATTTAGCGGGTTGTGGCCGGGATAAGGTGGAGCAGGTGCAGAAAAAGATCGAAACTACCGCACATAAAAGGAAAACACCACCTGTGGCGTATTTACGCTCGATTTGAAGTTGTTAGCGCACTGTTTCTTTACATCCGGGACTTTTACTCACAGTTCAATCGTTCGTGATACAATAGATAATTATAAATAAAGAGTGAAATAATAGATGTCCGAGACGATATGGAAATAAAAGCAAAGGGAAAGGAAGAAGTATTTGAAACGGTAAACAAACAAGGTGTAAAATTCGTTGGACTCTGGTTCACAGACATCCTGGGGCGATTGAAGTGCGTCACTATCTCAGTTAGCGAATTAGAAGCTGCGTTTGATGAAGGGATGGGATTTGACGGCTCTTCGATAAAAGGATTTGCACGGATTGACGAGAGCGATATGCTCGCGAAACCGGACCCTGCGACATTCAAGATTGTTCCATGGAGAGCGAAGGAGGATGCAGTTGCGCGAATGTTCTGTGATATTTTAGAGCCGGATGGCACACCCTACAAGGGTGATCCAAGGTATGTCTTGAAACGGAACCTGACAAAGTTGAAGGAAGAATACGGCTACACGTTCTACATCGGTCCCGAACTGGAATACTTTTACTTTAACAGCGATAAAAAACCGGAGATAATGGATGAAGGCGGATACTTCGATTTAATGACTTTGGATGCGGGAAGCGACTTACGCAGAGATGCGGTCTTAACGCTAGAGAAAATGGGAATAATCGTGGAAGCCAGCCACCACGAAGTTGCACCTTCGCAACACGAGATAGACCTTCGTTATAAAGATGCGCTTGCGATGGCAGACAAGGTGATGACCTCTCGAATCGTGATAAAGGAGATCGCACAGCAACAAGGATGCTATGCCTCGTTCATGCCTAAACCCCTCTTCGGTATGAATGGCTCTGGAATGCACGTGCATCAATCGCTATTTAAAGGAGATCGCAATGCGTTCTTCGATCAAGATGCCGAACATCAAATCTCAGATTTTGCAAAGGGCTATATCGCGGGATTGTTAAGACACGCACCTGAGATTACTTCGATAACCAATCAGTGGATAAATTCGTATAAACGTCTGGTGCCGGGCTATGAAGCGCCAGCATACATTACCTGGGCACGTCATAACCGTTCTACGCTTGTACGGGTGCCGATGTATAAACCAGGTAAAGAGGAAGCGACACGAGTGGAATACCGCAGCCCTGACCCGGCATGCAATCCATATTTAGCATTCTCGGTGATGCTCGCAGCGGGATTAGCCGGGATGAAGAACAAGTATGAGTTGCCACCACCCACGGAAAAGGATGTATATATAATGAGTGCTGATGAACGGAAGAGGGACGGGATCTCAGTACTGCCCGGAAGTTTGATTGAGGCGATTGCGCTGACTGAGAAGAGTGAATTGGTGATGGAAGCTCTTGGTGACCATGTTTTCGAGAACTTCATCACGTCAAAGAAGGTGGAATGGGATAGGTATCGAGTGAATGTAACGGAATGGGAATTGAAGGAGTATCTATCGGTGTTATAAAAGGAGGAGCTCAGATGACTAAAAATGAGGCATCAAAGAATAGGGTGCTTGTATCGGATAACCTTTCAGAAGAAGGCATAATTAAGCTGCGTGAATTTGCGGATGTGGACGTCTTGTTGGATTTGAGCAAGGATGAATTGAAGGCACGAATTGCAGACTATGATGCATTAGTAGTGCGAAGTGGCACGAAAGCAACAAAAGAGATAATAGAAGCAGGTACACGCTTGAAAGTGATAGGGCGAGCGGGAGTCGGCGTGGATAACATAGACGTGGAGACCGCCACGGAACGAGGAATACTGGTGGTAAACGCACCATCGGCTAATACTATCTCGGCAGCGGAACACACCATTGGGATGCTGCTCAGCATTTCACGTAATATACCGGCTGCAAACGGCTCTATGAAGTCGGGCAAATGGGAACGGAAGAAGTACATGGGTGTAGAAGTGAACGGCAAGGTTCTGGGCGTAATAGGTTTGGGTCGAGTGGGGTATGAAGTATCGAAAATGGCGAAGGGACTTGGGATGCGAATAGTTGCATATGACCCGTTTATATCGCCGGATAAAGCACGAGAGCTAGGGATTGCTCTTTCGAGCTTTACGGACGTTATTTCGGTAGCGGACTTTATCACGATGCACACGCCACTTGTAAAGGACACGCATCACTTAATAGGCAAAGAAGCGTTCGCGCAGATGAAAGAAGGTGTACGAGTGATAAACTGTGCACGTGGTGGTATATTAGACGAAGCTGCGCTGGCTGCCGCAATAAGGAGCGGCAAAGTAGCTGGCGCGGCTCTGGATGTATTTGAAAACGAACCACCAGAGACGAGTGAACTGCTTGAACTTGGCGAAGTGATTATGACTCCTCATCTTGGTGCATCCACGAAGGAAGCCCAGAAAGCAGCCGCTGTCACCATTGCCGAGGAGGTAATAACCGCATTGAAGAATGAGCCCGTGCGGAATGCTTTGAATATGATATATGTCGAAGAGGAGATGATGGACACATTAAATCCGTATCTGGTGCTGGCAGAGAAGCTTGGGCGATTGTGTGCACAGCTAATACCGAAATCGAGCCGGCTGGAACATTTTAACGTCTCTTATGAAGGCGAAATCGGGGTGACAGGTGCAGGAGACGATACAAGGATAATAACCGTGGCAATGCTGAAGAGCGTCCTGTCGTGGTTCACAGACGGCGTGAATTATGTTAATGCCGAAGCGATAGCGAAGAAATCCGGGATTAAAGTTACGGAAAGCAAGACCGAAGACAGTGAACACTTCCCCTCGTTGATCACTCTTTCAATAACCGCACAGCGAGATGGTAAAAAAGAGAAGAAGACCGTTGCCGGTACTTTGTTCGGGAAAAACGATTTGCGAATAGTGCAAATAGATGGCTACCGGGTAGATGCTTCGCCTTCTGGCTACATGCTTATATGCTCGTTCTTAGATAAACCAAAGGTGATAGGGCCTGTTTGCACGGTTCTGGGTGGCAGCGGTATAAACATAGCGGGGATGCAGGTGGGCCGTGAGAAAGTAGGTGGTGAAGCGGTTATGGTGCTTAATGTGGATAGCAGCGTTAGTGAGGATACGATGGCAGAGATAAAACGGGTGCAGAACGTCATTGATGTGAAGCTGGTGAAGTTGTAAAATCTTCTGATGAAGCAGGGGAACTACAGCACGATATAAACTAACTAGCCCCCTCCAAAACATTACCACTCGGCAAGCTTTTGCAGACGTTCTTTGTCCCCAAACCCCAATGAAATAGAGATGGCTGCCAAAACGACACCCAAAGAAGCAATCTTTGTTACCGATGCCAGTGTAAATCTATGTATCTTACCTAAAGAGAACGTACCTTTTATTACTTTAAAAACATCCTCGATTAAAGACCTTTTAGGCTTAAGTTGCTTCCAATTGAGAATATAATGCTTAAACTCTGCAAGAATAGTCTCTAAATGCTGTATTTTCTCCTTTACACGACTTAGCTTGTCGTTAAAGAAATCTAAGGAGAGTTGTATGTGATTCAACACCTTCTCAAGCTTGAAATTGATCCGCGGAAATACCAGTGGTACGATGCCGTACTCAGTTAAACCTTCGATATAATGTCTGTAAGCGTAAAACCCCTTGTCTAACACAAGGGAATTACCTTTCCTCAATATTTTACGTCTCATTAGCTCTGTCACAAGTTCA
>Ga0255453_1092_pt1 | contig 11136 bp, 7 predicted proteins | sample ANMaggQLBNCT01G4_FD_182628 | JGI IMG/M metagenome (GOLD analysis project Ga0255453, IMG submission 182628) | Sediment cell enrichment communities from methane seep in Santa Monica Basin, California, United Staets - ANME aggregate JGI... | ecosystem: Environmental > Aquatic > Marine > Cold seeps >...
GATTACGCCGGGGGCTGAAAACACCACATGTGGTACCCCCGGCAAAAAATAAAAAGTGTTTGTTCTTATTAAAATGTAGTAACTGAAAACGTCCTTAATAGCTTCCTCCAATTGGGGGTAGCTTTTACCTAATACAGTAGCAAATGTCGGGGGGGGATGGTTTCCCAAAGTGATGTGAAACCAATGGTGAATAAAACCCCCGACAAAAAATAAAAAGTGTTTGTTCATTATATTTTTAGAACATCAGAACGTTTTATCAAGAAGAACTATTTTAAATGTGTAGACACCATGTCAACTGCCTATAATTCTTTGTTTTAGTCAGCAATACCGCCACAATATCTTACCGTCCTGGTTTTGCACTTAAGAGGCTGTCCCACAAAAATCACAGCCATAACGGCAAAAAAATACACCCACCCACCAACAAAACCAAAGACCCAAAGTACGGGGACTACTTGATAAATACAACTAACACCCTAATTAGCAGCCACCTTAGCTGCCTGACCAGGTACCAAACCGACAATTTCACTTAATGAAATCCCCATTCTACATAATTTCGCCCACATCACCTTCATATTATGCGCCGTGCACACCAGATTAAACTCATTACGCACATTTGCTATACCCCTGGTAAGAAACTCCCGAAACTTCATATTATGCTTGATATTACCAAACGGCCATTCAACAGTCGCCTTTCGCTTTTTGTAGTTCTCTTTACCCGCCTCTGACTGCATCTTAGCGGCCATCCGCCTGCGTTCCGCCTCATAGTCATCGCTCGTAATTTTCTTTTTTGCCTTTTCCGGCACATTCTGCCTGAAACGGGCATTCACTGCAGTTCGCACCAGAATAAGAGTACTGTAACTTACCTTTAACCATATATTCGCCCTTCCTGACGAGTACGTCGCCATTAGGGCATATAAACTGGTCATTCGCTTCGTCATACTCGAACTTATCTTTCGTATACGGACTATCCACAACTTTCTTGCCCTTATGCTTCTGCGCCTGCTTACTGTCCGGGATATAGCCATCCAGACCTTTTTCCTCTAGATACCGTAAGTTAGGGCCGGTAAAGTAGCCATTATCGCTACTCGTCTTTGTCCCCTCTGGTAACTCGCCTAAATTCGCCTCTACCATTTCTACCTGCGGTTGCAACTGGTGATGATCTGTGCAATCCTGAGTAACGCCATTAGCAGCAATTATCCCAGAATCAGAGTCCACAGAAATCTGCGGATTGTATGATAACTCTTTCCGCCCCTTCTTATTCTGCATAAACCTAGATTCTGGATCGGTTATGCTGACAGCACCCTGGCCACTCGTATTCCGCTCTTCCTCTGCCTTATCTAGCTTTTCTATGACCACCTCTTTATCGCGGTCATCACCAAGCGCATGCTGCTTGATGATCGTCTTCGCAGCGTTTTTCATTTTCTTGCCTGACGCTTCTTCGAGCTCCTTTATCTTATCGCAAATCTTTGCCTGCGTATTAAGTTCGGGCGGTAGTTCATCACCCCTGTTATCCCCATAAAGTTTGTCTTCTTCTTTATCTATCGCAATCCCTTGTTCTAATATCCGCTTGAGCCGTTCAATCTCTTCTTTACTAAGCGAGTGGCTGTTCGATGCGTTTGCCTTTAGTTTGGTGCCATCGATAGATAAGTGCGCCAGGTTAAGTATTCCCGCCGCTTTAGCCGTGGTGACGGTTTTTTTGAACGTTGCCTCGATTAACTCTTTGCAATCCTTCTTAAACTTGGAAATCGTCCTGAAATCAGGTTTTGCGTCCCCCGTGAGGTACATATAGACAACATTCTCATGCGCCTGCTTAGCTATCTTTCGTGACGACCACACGGCATCAATAGACGCCATTATTACCAGCCTTAGCAACATCCGGCGCGAATACGCAGGATTGCCGGCAGTAGACCGGTATTTCTTCTCGACGTCACTAACATCTATACCATTCACGATGCAATAACCAGGTAGCAAATATGGTCTACCGGTATGAGTTCACTAATATCCAGGGGTAAAATCTTGGATTGCCCCATATTATCGCTTCGCATCGCCATTCTGTATTTTCACCTCGCTTTTAATATTAAATAAGGGTTATACATCCGCTAATAAAAACCTTTCGCTTTAATTTCGAGTGAAATTAGAATTCAGCGATTTTTTCGATATGATTTCGCATTTCTGTGTAGGACAAACTCTAAATGGCATAGGTGCTAGATTTTTTTTTTGCAATATGGGATGGGATGCTATCTGTGGTTGTTGGATAATTGTGGGACCGCCTCTATCATTCATGGGGGTCTTCCTCTTCGCTCTTTTATACTCAAATAATTCCGGTTGTATTCTTCAAGCAGACCTTCATCAGCAAAATTGAAATACACATTATCGCCGATAATAATATGGTCAAGGACGGTAATTTGCACGAGGTTGCACGCATATACAAGATCCTCGGTTATCGCCCTGTCGCTCCCCGAAGGTGTGGGATCGCCGGAAGGATGGTTATGCACAAATATAAGCGAAGCGGCATTCTTATTGACTGCACTCTTCACTATCTCGCGCGGATAGACCGAACTTGCGTTTAATGTCCCTTCAAAGAGATTCACCGCGTCAATTGTCTGATTCGCACTATCTAAGAAGATAACCTTAAAAATCTCGGTCTTCAAATCTCGCATCGTTAGATACAGGTAATCAAATACCTCTTTCGAGTTCCTCACTTTAGTCACCGATTTCATCTTCTCCTTCAGATATTCTTCCGCCAATGCCTGAACTGCCTTTATCTGTGCTACTTTCGCCACCCCTACACCCGCTATATCCATTAGTTCCGTTTTATCCGCTTCAAATATACCTTTCACACCACCAAATTGCGTGAGGAGGTCATTTGCTATCACGATCGTGCTTTTTCCCGGTATACCAGAACGCAGAAAGATAGCTAATAGTTCGGCGGTGGTTGGTTTAGAATAACCATAAAGGAGTTTCTCACGCGGGCGCTCTTCCGTCCTCAATCGCTTTAATTGGTGTGACGGACGCAAAGAAGTAACCCATTCTTTCTTATATGTGGCCATAGCAGAGGGCATCCACAGAAAAATACCTTTTTCCTGTTCAACAATTGAACCCTCACTAAGCAGTAGATTTATTATCTTACCAATTAAGCCTTTACTCTCGCCACACGCCCAGATGTCACTTTTTGAGAATGATTCGGTCTTTACAAGTTTTTGGACTATTCGCTCATATCGCTGTAGTCGTTCAACGTCCTTTATCGTATCGGGGCTAATTTCCATTCTATTCTACTCAAAATACTCAATTACTTCTTTTACGCCCAATCTGATATTCCTGGATAGACTCTACCCCGACATCTCCTGACTTCACCGTCTCTATTCCCGCAACCGTTGCCATAGCAGCCGCGGTAGTCGTAATATACGGTATTTTGTGCTGGATCGCGGCTTTACGGATATAGCTATCGGCATATTTACCCTTCCTTCCGGTCGGCGTATTAATCACCATCTGTATCCGGCCATTGTAGATGTCGTCAGTTATATCCGGGCGACCTTCGTGCAGCTTCAGCGCCAGATCGGATGCAACACCATTTTTATCCAAAAACGCTTTCGTACCACTTGTTGCAAGTATCTGGAACCCTAATTTTTTTAGTCTGATTGCGACTTCAAGAATATCCTTTCGGTCGTTATCAGTAACAGAAATCAGCACTGTTCCTTCAGCGGGTAATTTCATACCTGCTGCTTCCTGTGCTTTGTAAAACGCCAACCCAAATGAGGATGCAATTCCCATCACTTCGCCCGTACTCTTCATCTCAGGTCCCAACACCGGATCAACATCATGGAACATATTGAAAGGGAACACCGCTTCCTTCACACCGAAATAAGGAATCTCCTTTTTGACCATATCCTCCGTGAGCAGATCTATCAACTTTTTACCTAACAGCACCTTCGTTGCTATTTTTGCTATCGGAACGCCAGTAACCTTACTCACTAACGGAACGGTTCGAGACGCACGAGGGTTTGCCTCTAATATATATACCTTTCCATCGGCTATTGCGTATTGGACATTCATGAGTCCCACGACCTGTAGCGCATCGGCGATTTTCTTTGTATAGTCTTCTATTTCAGCAAGATTACGTTTTGAAATATTACGCGGTGGGATTACGCATGCGCTATCTCCGGAGTGTACTCCTGCAAGCTCTATATGTTCCATTACTGCGGTAACATAGACGTCCTCGCCATCTGCGATTGCGTCCACCTCGGTCTCGATTGCGTGTTCCAAGAATTTGTCAATTAACATCGGATATTCGGGACTAACATCGACCGCAGTTTTTGCGTAATCCAGCAGCATCTTATCGTCATACACTACCTCCATGCCCCGTCCACCAAGCACAAAAGAGGGTCGCACCATCAAAGGGAAGCCTATCTCCCGGCCAACTGCAAGCGCCTCCTCTACGGACCGCGCAGTGCCGCTTTCTGGCTGTGGAATATCAAGCTTTGTTATCACTTCCTTGAATAGCTCCCGGTCCTCAGCCAGATGAATGCTATCAGGACTCGTGCCCAGAATCGTTACCCCTGATTCATAAAGCTCCCTTGCTATATTAAGTGGTGTTTGTCCGCCAAACTGCACTATTACGCCATCAGGCTTTTCCTTATCGTAAATGCTTAATACGTCCTCGACTGTTAAAGGCTCGAAATAAAGCTTATCCGAGGTATCGTAATCGGTAGATACCGTTTCGGGGTTGCAATTTACCATTACCGACTCAAGCCCCACCTCTCGTAATGCGAACGCCGCATGAACGCAGGTATAATCAAACTCTATGCCCTGGCCTATTCGATTGGGTCCGCCGCCTAAAATCATTACCTTGCGCTTGGGCGAGACAGTAACCGAATCGTCTGCATTATATGTTGAGTAATAGTAAGCGGCATCGGCACCGCTTACCGGCACAGGTGCATATGCTTCCTTCTTCCCTGCGTTGATGCGCTGTGTGCGTATCTGCTGTTCTGTCTTGTCCAGCAGTTGTGCGATGTATCTGTCCGAGAATCCGTTCTCCTTTGCGCTTTTAAGCATTTCATCTGGCAGGTCTTTGCTGCGGAACGTCTTCAGCTCTTCCTCCAATTCTACCAGCTCTTGCATCTGACTGATAAACCATCTACCGATCTTAGTCATCTGATAAAGCTCTTCGACCGACATACCTTTGCGTAAAGCTTCATAGATCATGAAAATGCGCTCACTCGAGGGATCGGCTAATCTCACCTTGAGTTCGGGCAGTGAAAGCGCTGCAAAATCATTTACACCGCCAATACCGTATCTTTTGATTTCAAGAGAGCGAATAGCCTTCTGAAACGCCTCTTTGAAATTCTTACCGATGCTCATCACCTCGCCCACGGCTTTCATCTGCGTCCCCAGTACGTCTTGCGTCTGTGGGAACTTCTCAAATGCCCAGCGTGCAAATTTAACGACTACATAATCGCCCCCGGGCGTATATTTGTCAAGTGTGCCTTCTTTCCAGTAGGGGAGTTCATCAAGGGTAATACCAGTAGCGAGTTTCGCGGATATGCGCGCGATAGGGAACCCAGTAGCTTTTGATGCTAATGCAGAGGATCGTGAAGTGCGTGGATTGATCTCTATAACCACCACTCTGCCATCTTCCGGGTTATGTGCAAATTGTACGTTTGTTCCGCCCAATACGACAATAGCATCAACGATCCTGTAAGAGAGTTCCTGTAACTTATTCTGCAGCTCTTTCTTTACCGTTAGCATCGGCGCTACACAAAAACTATCGCCCGTATGCACGCCCATGGGATCTACATTTTCAATAAAACAGACAGTAATCTTAGTTCCTTTTTTATCACGGATCACTTCAAGTTCGAGTTCTTCCCAGCCTAAAACCGATTCCTCTATGAGTACCTGACCTATTAAGCTTGCCGATATACCGCGAGTAACAATTGTCTTCAATTCTTCTACGTTGTATACAATCCCGCCGCCAGTTCCACCCATTGTGTATGCCGGTCTGACGACCACAGGATAACCCAATTCCTGTGCTATCTGCTCCGCTTCCGCGACGGAATAAGCGGGCGAACTCTTTGGCATTTGAATATCCAACTTTGCCATGGCCTCTTTGAATGCGATACGGTCTTCACCGCGTTCGATCGCATCCGCTTCTACGCCTATCATCCTAACACCGTATTTGGCTAGTATCCCGCTTTTATTGAGTTCCGCAGAGAGATTTAGCCCTGTCTGACCTCCAAGGTTAGGCAGCAAAGCATCTGGTCGCTCCTTTGCTATTATCTGCTCCACGTTCGCCACAGTAAGCGGTTCGATGTACGTCCGGTCAGCCATTTCCGGATCGGTCATAATGGTCGCGGGATTGGAATTGACCAACACGACTTCGTAACCTTCCTCTTTTAGCGCTTTGCACGCTTGCGTACCAGAATAATCAAATTCGCAGGCTTGACCAATGATAATAGGGCCAGAGCCTATTACCAGCACTCTTTTGATGTTTTTGTCTTTTGGCATATTCTTGATTTCTTATTCTTTTATTATCATAAAAACCTCTCTCAACATTAGTAGAATACACCACATCTGCCCGTAAAGCCTCTGCTTTGTACGGGGACATTCATAACGGATCTGCTCTACTGTTTAACCGCCGCCGGTTTTTCAATAGCCGCTCTACTGTATTAGTTTAGTTAACCACAAGATTATATGGATTTTTTAGACTGGTACAATTTTATCCACGTCAAAAAACATTAAGTTGCTTGTTCCTGTAACTTCTCTTGAACCCACAAATTTAGAAGTGTATCCGCAGATACACCACGTTGTTGGGCAATAGCACGAATCTTTGCCGATAAATCTTTGTCAATAGCATAGTACGTTACTTCTGATTGGACGTCAATTTCAAATTCAACTGATTTAGTTTTATCCCAGTAGTCGGCAAGGTCATGTGTATCCCAAAACTCGCTAATTTCTTTATAGCTCTCTGCTTTTGATATGGAACTTCTATTTCTGCTCATGTCTTCTCCGTTCTCCAGAGGTCATATCCTGTGATGATAAGTGCAAGGGTGACTTTTTTGTAAATAAAGAAAATGATAATCTTACTCATTTAGATTTTTGTTGATATCTATTTCCCGTCTTATTTTTTCAAGCAGTTCATCGCGAGAGCAAGGCTCAGTATTATAGAAGTTGCGAGCTTTCTCAAGTAATTGACCAACTATTGGCCCTGGCACAACATTAAATTCATTTATGATATCATGCCCAGTAATAGGCAGAACAGGTATCATCTTTTGCAAGAGCACATGTTCAATTAGCTTTCGGGCTTCAACTTCGAAGTCATAATTGCCTCAGAGTAAATCTAATTCCTTCACCCATTCAGTATAAAATCGTTTACGAAGACGAACAGCATCAAGATTTTCCCTACCCATGTCAGCGGCAACTTTTGAAATCAGATTATCGAACTCATGGGGGGGATGGTAGCGTTTGCGAATAAAATCCCACTCGCTGAGAATCTGTTTTTGAGAATCATCTTGTTCTATACTACGAATACAAGTTCTAAGGCCAGAGAAGAAATCTATGACCTCATTAAGAAGAGAGGTAAGACAAATTTTCCATTGTTGATCATCTCCTGGTATAGGAGTTCCACATCGATCTTTTAGCCATTGCTCACAAGCTTCTTGGATGACAAGATTACGACTCTCTTGTGGATTAAGATCATGTTGCAAAAAAGTGCGCAAGTGTTGCACAATACGTAGATGTTTGGCTAACTTTTCATTGGAATCTAAATTGTAAGCTGAAAAACGCTCAGTTAGAAAATTAACATTTACTTTTCCCACTTCGTAATATATTGCATACAACCAAGAAACTGTACGTAAAAAACCGAGTTCTGATGGGACAAAATTTGTTATTCTTAATGTTGTTGCTCCAAATACTCCATTTATTTCATTTAGCTTTGAAGCCACATCATCAATCTCTTCCTTTAATCTAAGAATCTGATACATTAATGATTCTGGATCTTGCATGCTCATATCTTGTGGCTTCATAATTTTCATCTTTACTGAGACTTGAGATAGCTTTTTGGATCGGCAATTGGTCCAATAAAGTTGAATGCCAAATGGAAATCGTTAAGACTGTCATGTTTTTTTATGTCAGGTCTGTTGAAATCACGTGGGAAAAAAGGAATTATATGACGGAGTTCATCAATATATATTCCGCCTTTGCGTCCATCTTCAGATACCCAATCTACGGAGCCGTTGAATTTCCTTGGTTTTCCATCTATTGTGCTAGCCAAGTAGCTGCGAATTATGCGTCTACGGCCAGTCACATAATCTGACTCACGCTCTAATCCTCGAAAAATACTAAAAGCATCCTCAGTGTGGCCTAAGTGAAATGTAGCAAGACCTTGTAAATACATTAATGCAGGATTCGTGAAAAACTCGCCTATTTTCATGAGATCTATTATAATTCCTAAAAAATATTTCCAGTTTTCTTCGCTAAGTGAAACAGTTTGCCGCTCACCATAAAATATAGGTTTCCCAGTTTGCATCTTCCACCAAGTATGGAGAAGTAAATGGAGACATCTACTGTCATTAGCAATAACTCTTCTATTTTCTTCTAAGTACTCAACTGCCGAGCGACAAAGTTCACGATGATCTGGAGTCAGTTCAGTATTATTCGGTATATCGCTAATGTTATCGTACGCCTTTAAGAAGTAGCCTGCACAAGAGCCTTGAGCACGCAATGATTCAAAAGCTTCGTCAGAAATATCTTGTCTTTCTAACATTTTCCCGATTTGCAAACGACGCGTGTAATAACGTTCTCGTTGGTCAACGCTGAAATCTTCAGCCTCCGCCATTTCAAAAGCATAAAGTATATCAGCTTTAGCCTCAGCCTCAGCTTGTGGATCGAGAAGGTCTGTTTGAAGACTGTCTCTCGTACTCCAAAATAGAACGTCTAGTGGATGATAATTATTTGGGTCAAAATATCGTGCTTTGGAACTATACTCACGTGCTTTTTGAAAGAGCGGAATTGACTCTTGTTGTTTATCTGTATTCCTTGATACATGCTTGGCTTTTGTGCCCAAGGTAGAAGCTAAATCGGCAAAAATAGAACTTCGCATTTTGTTATTCCTGCGGTTATTATCCAAAAATTTAAGAGCGCTGTTTAGGAGCGTCTCCGCTTCATCTAATATAGCTAAGGTGTCCTCCGGTGGTTTATCAGATTGGCTTTGGTGAACCACATATACTCTAAGAAGGGTCGCTTCTTGAAGCATTAGACGCGGATTTTGCACCCCACGTTCTTCTCTTAACTCTTTGAGTGCTTCTGATATTTCTCGGTAATATGGAGCAAAATATCCCGCTTCTTGGCCATTTGGCCCAATGCTATGAATAAGGTCAACCCCGAATTGTATCTCGGTGCTATCAAATGAGTCGTAACTTCGTTTTATTTCCAAAATAAGTTGTTTAGCAAAAGCAACTTCAGCCCGCGCTCCACCAAGACGAACCTGCGCTAACAACTTTGCCTCGAGAGGGTGGCGTGGAGCAACCATAATATTGCCTGTAGCATCTTCAGAAAGGCGAAAAAAATCAAATTCATTAAGTGAGGTAACAAAGTTGGAATATCCTTCTTTCCCACATGCACGCAATAGGAGTTCCACTGGTACTTTCAATCCAAAACGTCCGGGTACTATAATCAATCCTATAAGTTCCTCTGTCTCACTTACTTTTTCTCCACCTATTTCCTTTGTTTCGATCGAGGTGAAAGTCTCTTTAGTAATCAGCCCCACCTCCATAAGGGCGTATCCCAGGGTATTAATAGGCTCAGATATCCTTTCTTTAAGTTTACGCCGGATTTCAATTTCAGCAGAGCCAACCTCTTTATGCACTCCAGAACGAATGAGACTACGTGTAGGCGGCAATAGTCGGTATAAAGCTACAAGAAAAGCATCGTCTAGTCGTTTTCGTTTCAGTGGTTCTTTAAGTAATTGACCAATTAATGGGTCACAATTATTGATAAAATTTTCAAAATTAGACTGCTCACTTTGGCTCAAGGAAGCAGGTGCTTCAATAAAATTCTCTTGATCCCTCGTTGGGTCACGTTTGTAGCAACTTCCTACTACTACAACTTTACGTCCTCTACCCGTGAGGTATCTAAGGAGATCATAATACTGCTCAGGGTCTAACATACCATCCCATACAATAAGTGTACTGGGTGCCCCGCAATCCTCAGCCCACTTACAGAAATAATCTATGTCTGAATTAATAGGTAATTTAGGTCTTCGCTCAATGAAAAGTACAGGATGTTTTTTCCCCTTTCTTATTTTATACGATAAAGCTCCTAATGCTACTGTTTTTCCAGTACCTGTCTGACCATGAAGAATTAGCGGCTCTTTCTGTAGTTCAGGTGATTTAAGCTTTTGATGAGTTATCACATCAAGTTTTTTTTCGAATTCACGACGGAAAGCAAAGCCTCTTTCATAACCAGACCAAACGGGTTTAATACTTGATTCCGCCAAAAAATTGCGGAACTCATAATATCGCTTTTCTTCTGAAAGAGATGGAGGGGCAATTAATAGAGAGTCATCCAAAATCATTGCTGACATGGAAACTTGATTCCAAACATTAGAAGGTACAGTTAAGATTTTCTCTCCCAACTGTATATGTCGACCGTGTTCTTCTTCCTCTGGTCGCTTTCCGAGTTGTAGAAAGCCAGCTTCTTCTCCTCTTAATAAATATGTTGCAAGACTTTCGCTATATAGTTTAAGTTTGCCCTTTTTGATAAGATGAACAATATATGTGTTTTTTGCGAGTTCTTCAGTCACATTAAAAATATGCACTTGGCCTGGATTTAGTTTGTCTATGATTGGTAAAAAGTCCTCTGGGTTAAACCAATCTCGTTCGCCTGCGTAGCCTTCAATTACCAGAACTCCAAGTGGCGTTAAAATCTTTGGCAACCTACGAGCTAAGGCAACAGCTGTTTGTTTACGGGTTAGTAATTCAAATTCTGTCAGTGGTGGTCGTTCCTCTTCCTCAGTTCTGCTAACATTTCCAAAGAGATATGTACAGTGAAGTTTCAAACGGTTTCGCGGGTTAATAGGTTCATACTTTTCTTCCAATATCTGCTGAAGTTCTCGCCACTCTGATCGGAAGGCACCTGGCCAGA
>Ga0255453_1093_pt1 | contig 10955 bp, 12 predicted proteins | sample ANMaggQLBNCT01G4_FD_182628 | JGI IMG/M metagenome (GOLD analysis project Ga0255453, IMG submission 182628) | Sediment cell enrichment communities from methane seep in Santa Monica Basin, California, United Staets - ANME aggregate JGI... | ecosystem: Environmental > Aquatic > Marine > Cold seeps >...
AATGGTAGCTATGTAGTTGAGTGCACCGACCTGCCAGGCTGTCTTTCAGAAGGAGAAAACCTTAGAGAGGCAATAGAGAATATAAGTGAGGCAATCGTTGGATGTTTGAAATCAAGGCTAAAAGTAGCTGGTGAACAGCTTAAAATACCTTCCTTTCACCACAAACTCGACATATCCTTGGATATTTCTGGACCGACGTATGCCTAAGTTTCCAAGAGCAAGTGGTGATAATCATATTGCTGTCTTCAAAAGAGCTGGTTGAAAGGCGAACCACATTGAAGGGAGTCATTATATCTTGATAAAAGAAAGGAGCGAGGTTCATTTATCAATACCTGTGCATAAAGGCAAAATACTTGGCGTAGGTCTTCTGAAGAAACTCATCGCTAAAGCAGGACTCACAAATGAGGAATACATTAATCTTTTTTATATTGATGAAAAATTTAAGCAATTACCTGAACTTACTCCTGCTCAGCTTTACGATGCCTTTTCGTTTTACTATGACCCCCAGGACGAAATAGAGCAGGAACTTGAATTGAACAGCGAAGTAAATAAATAATCACTAACGCTTACTAAAATTATATACACAGTTTTTGGAGTAGCAAAAATGGTAGAACAGATTTTAAGACGTAAACGCGAAATTATCGCGCGGTTGAAGTCACGAAGGAGCATGAAGCAGGCGATTTCTGAAGCCCGGACGGCAGGTAAAAATCCGGTAATCACCGAAGTAAAACAAAAAGGCTTAAAAGAAGGCGACCAAGCGCTGAATATAGTATCCACAGTAGCCGCGAAACAAATGGAAGCCGGCGGTGCATGTGCCATATCCGTCCTCACGGAAGAAGCGTTTGCAGGTAGTTTATCTGATTTAAGCGATGTTAAACTTTCAGTTACGCTGCCTGTATTGCGAAAGGACTTCATATTCGATGAGTTCCAGGTACTGGAGTCGTATGTGCACGGTGCGGATATTATATTGTTGATAGCACGATTTCTGAGCGCGAGTGAGCTGAACGAGCTGACACAGAAAGCTGCCGCGGTTGGTCTGGAAGCGCTCATAGAGCTAGATCGGGTATCAAAGGACATGATTTACGGTATGGACCTAACGTCTGCATCTACGCTAATAGGCATAAACAATCGCGACCTGGATACGCTTGAGGTAGACGTGGCGACTTTTGAGCAGATTGCACCTGAGATCAAGTCTGTGATACCTGCCGATGTGCCGTTAGTAGCAATGAGTGGCATAAATACGAAAGAAGAGGCACGGCGGATGTTCGCTGCTGGTGCAGACGCTTTGCTTGCCGGCACTTCCGTTATGCACGCGGACGATATCGAGCAAAAAGTGCGTATTTTCGTGCGTTTTTAGGATACTTATGAGACTAGCAAAGCCGATAAATGAAGGAAAGACAGTTGGATAGGTTTACGTGATAGAGCGTAGATAATAGTGGCAGAATAAACTCATAAGCACCTCTAAGATAGATTGCTTTTAAAAGTACGTTTCGTTTGTGGCGGGGTTACCCCTGCTTTTTCTCTATCTTTGCAGTTGTACTAACTTTTACTCGTACCTTTTTCTTAACTACCGGCACCAACCGCTTTATTTCTATTTCTTGTACTTTATCTAGTTTATATTCGTTAATAGGCGTATCTGGCAGCTTTCCATTCACTTCATACACATAAAAACCCTCTTCATCATCTATCGAAACAATGTACTCGCGGTCCGCGACTCGCTTTAGCCCTACACCCGCAACTTCCTTCAATGCGCTCAGCAAGCTCGCGCCTTGCTCTACTTCTATGTCATATTCATCGCTAAATGTATCCATCGCTTCATACAGCCTAGTTTTATTTACCCTTAAAACATGGGTCTTACCAAATACTTCGTTCTCCAGAACACCTACCTTCTCTAAGATTTTTACGTGTTTAGCCGCGACAGGAACCGAAATGCCTAAAGCTCTTGCTAAGCCCGATACATGATACTCCCTGTGCAGCAAACACTTTATCATCGCCACCCGCGTTTTACTGCCCAATGCCTTGAATATCTCACCTTGCACTTCTGTTACCTCCTTACCATTCGGCCTTTGTTACCTATTTAGATTGCAGCTATTAGTAACTAATATACACGTGTACGGGACAAAAGGAATATACCAAAACTCAAGGGTGCATCTTGATACGGTACAACTCATTGCCCAACTTCTTTATATAATTTCTGCCTTTTTTTCCTTCTTCCAACTTCTCGACCCACCTGCCCGGAATTGCTCCTTCACCATAAAAAGCGCCACATATCGCCCCGGTCATTGCCCCTATTGTATCGGTATCGCCACCCAAACTTATCGCATAGATAACCGCATCTTCAAACGTGTCAAATCGGCAAAAAGAGTAAATCGCGGTAGGCACGGAATCAAAAGCCGCTACACCGGTACCTAATCCTGTGATTATCTCCTTCTCGTCCGTATCGTCACCCAAAAGCCGCTCTACCGTATTTAGCTTATCGTTATATATCTCTTTAGCAAACGCTTTTAGACGGGGCAGCATATCCTCTTTATGGCCCTGCACGGCAAGAGCGATGGAATATGCTTGTAAAGCCGCTCCTTCTTTACCGAGCACATGAGCATGTGTGATGTGGCTTGATTTATAGGCTATTTCTCGTAGCACTTCGGCGTTATCAAAATACAAAATACCCACAGGGGCAATTCGCATCGCAGCACCGTTGCCATACGAACCTTCACCCAAAAACAACTGTTCCGAGGCCACTTTCCAACTCTCACCCGCGCGTATCCTTCGTAACACTTCCTTAGATCCCGGGCCATATCCCCTGCTCACATCATAATTCATGATGAACTTATGTGCCATATCAGCGCCATTGAAGCCCCGGTTCTCGATTAAAGATTCGGCAACGCCTATCATCATCTCCGTATCGTCCGTGTAGCGACCCGATTTCATATCCCAGTCCCCCCTCGCGCCGTAAACCGAGTTTACCTTCTCCCTGCTATATCCCTCCACGGGGGCACCTAAAGCATCACCAACCGCGCTACCTATTAATACACCAGTAAATTTGGATTTTAGGTCTATGTCCATTATATATCTATTTAGTAGATGTAATGAAAAACCCTCTTTTTTCTTTTGTATAGCGTTAAAAGTATTTTAGATAGTGTTGAAGGCATCTTACACTTAGATGACCATTACCGATAGTTATATATACTAAATAAGATGTATACAGTTTCAGGTGATCATGATGAAGGGCATCCTTACGAAATCGCTGAAAGGAGGGAAAGCAAAGGGCGGGCTACGTTAGTTGGTAGATAAGCGTTTACGCATATAAATGCCGCTCAAATTGCTCTTTCCCCTTTGACCTTGCGGATCGGGGATGTGTACTTTGTTGAGGAGACAATAAAAATGACAACAGGAATGAAGGATTGCCCCGAATGTGGGTCAAAAAAGGTAGTATCAGATTCTAAACATGCGGAACTTTACTGTGCCGATTGTGGAATTGTAATAGCAGAGAATATTGTAGATGTGGGGCCAGAATGGCGTGCTTTTGATGCAGAACAAGCTTCTAAGAGGATAAGAACAGGTCCTGGTATGAGCTATCGGATACATGACAAGGGCTTAAGCACGCCCACACCGTCCTTGCCACCGGGAATAAAGCGAGTGCGATGGGTTAATATGGATAGTAATGAGAAGACCCTTGCATTTGCACTTGTTGAGATAGATCGAATGGCTTGTGCACTAAAACTGCCGGGTAATATCAGAGAGGCAACTTCTGTGTTATATCGTAGGGCAGCAAAGGAGAAACTGATAAAAGGGCGGAGTATAGAAGAATTAGTTTCAGCCATGTTATACATTGTTTGCAGACAATATGGTGTTCCAAGGACGCTGAAAGAGATTGCAAAGGTCTCAAGAAGCCCATTAAAGAAAATACGGCGAGCGTATATATTCCTTTTACGGAAATTAGGGATAAAGCTCGCGCCGGCGGACCCTTCCCTATTCATACCTCGGTTCTGCTCCGAGCTCGGATTGAGTCCTGCGACACGGGAACGAGCAATTGAGATACTGAATGATGATAAGGGTGTAGAAGCAACTCGGGGCTGGGGGCCGATAGGAACTGCGGCTGCGGCAATATACATCGCGGCAATTGTAGGCGGTGAATACCGCACGGAGCGGGAGATAGCCAAGACTATGGGCACGACGGAAATTACTATCCGGAACCGGTATAAAGACCTGGAGAAGAGGTTAGATATAAAAGTAGATGTCGTTCCCGCATATCCTCGTCCTGATAAGGGCGAAGTTTTTGTGATGGACACCTTTTGAATTGGGATAAAACCTTGATTTTTTCTGGGCTTCACCCTTTTTTTTATATGTTTTATTTAATCAAGGTATATGTAGTATTGTGCGGGCTAGCCTGGAGGGCCCGGCGTCCTTTGTCACTTGAAATCGCCGATATGCGAGAGGCGAAGCTTGAGTAAGGCGCCGTAGCCGTTAGTTCAGCTCGAGGTCCTACGAAGAAATGTCGTCCTACGGGGTTGACGGTGGTATGGTGGCAAGCTGGAGGGTTTGTTGCCTTACCTTTGCTATGGGTACCGGTTTAGGCCCGGAAGGGAGCGGACTCACCGTGGACGGTTGGCGCTCGTAGGGTAGCGATGTGGAGGAAGACTTTGAGGGTCTGACTGGCGGTGAAAGTGTCGAACGAGAGCGTGCCCGCACAAACATTTCCTTACAGAGAGATGCTTTACCAAGATAGCTTCTAAGTATCCTAAATCGGATGAAAACCCTTGACAAGGGCTCTGAGCAGCATCAGAACGGGGATTATCTCCAGACGACCTATCCACATGTTCAATATTAGCATTATCTTCCCTATGTATGACAGCCCCGCATTCGTTATCCCGATAGACAGCCCCACATTCCCTTGTGCCGATGCTACCTCAAACATGACAGCTTCCAACGGAAATTGTGGCCCCACCGTCGCTGATAAAACGCATATCCCGACAAGCAAGAATATAAACCATAGACTGATAATCAAACTGGATTCCGAGACTATCTTTACTATTTCCTCTTTCTCTAATATTCTATCGCCAAGTTTGACAGAAATTAATGCTCTTGGTGGCAAAAAATTCCGCCGTAATGACCATGTTATCCATTTGAATGTTATCACCGCTCTTATCAATTTCACTCCCCCTGCCGTAGACCCCATCCCACCTCCAATTATCATACTTACGCACATGATAATCAGTCCGTCCGTAGACCAGTCGCGCACACTCGTCGTCTGGAACCCCGTGCATGTTAGTCCTGATATAAGTTGAAAAGAAGAATAACGGAGACAGTTTGTAGCATCTCCATATATTGAGTAATTAGCTGCGAATAGGAGAACGAGCAAAAATGTCAGAACAACTACAAAAGCTTTGCACTGCGTATCTTTAAGATACGAGTTCAGTTTCCCTTTTAGCACTCTATAATGCACTAAAAACGGTATTGCTCCTAAAACCATCATTGGAATAACCGCCAATTCGATTAAAAAATTGTTGTAGGTAGCCATACTTCTGTCGGTTACGGTGAACCCGCCTGTTCCGATAGCGGTCATTGCATGATTTATCGCTTCCCACGGGCTCATTCCAGCATAAAAGAATAAAAGTATGCCAATAGAAGTTAAAAGGAGGTAGATCCACCACGTCATTCTCACTGTGGATATAACACTCGGTTTTATTCTCTCCTCCCGCGCTTCTGCTTTATACAATGCGTATGCCCCCGTACCGGGACGCGCAAGGATGGAAAGCATCAGGACGATCACACCAACACCGCCCACCCACTGCATCAGGCTTCGCCAGAACTGCATTGTGTATGTAAGCGAAGAAGGATGCGCAATCATCGTTAGTCCCGTTCCTGTCCAACCTGACATCGCTTCAAAGAAAGAATCAAGGGGACTCATATCTTCTATCAAAATGAGGAGGAGTGAGCTGAAAGCAGGGACGATCAGCCACACTAATGCCGCACATACCATCGCATGCTTATATTCTGATTCTTTTGCATCCCTGAAGTAGTGCATGAGCGATAATCCAAGGGCTAATACGGCAATACCGGTGAATACCACAAATTTTACCACGTAAAGCTCATTAAAGACAAAAGCAACACCGATTAATGTGTACATGAGCACGCCAAGGATAACTAAAATGCTTCCTATGTCTTTTAATATCGTACGTATGTTTGCGAACACTCTAGCATCTCCTCCTGTTCACCATGGCAAAATTTAAATCTTCACTGTTTATTTTATCCGTGTTTTATATCAAAAAACATCCATAGAAAGAACTTAGTGTTTTTTCTTTTTGTGCTGATTTTCTTTTTTGTAAAAGGTAAAGAGTATGGACAAAGAGGTAGTTTTCGGTAGTATTGGAACATTACTGAAGTATTTAGGTATTTTAATGGTAGTTCCCCTTTGCGTGGGGGTTTGGTACGGCGAGGGTATCTTATCGCCATTTATTATTATGACCTGGATTGTCCCGCTTGCAATTACTACTACTTCCGGGATGATTTTAGAGTGGATAGGGACGCAAGGAGAGATAAAAAGGCGAGAGGGTTTTGCCATTGTCGCTTTAGGCTGGCTATTTGTAGCAATCTTCGGTGCACTCCCTTTCGTATTCTCATCCACACTTGGTCCTATTGATGCTTTCTTTGAGTCAATGTCCGGCTTCAGCACAACAGGTGCCACAGTGATGCTAAATTTAGAGCAGGTTGACAGGAGCTTACTACTATGGCGAAGTTTCACGCAATGGATTGGTGGTATGGGTGTTATTTTGCTCTTCATTGCTATATTCCCGGCTTTCGGCATTTCCGGCAGCCAGTTATTTGACCGAGAGTTCCCGGGACCAATGTCCGAGCGTATAAGGCCAAGGGTTCAAAAGACGGCAAGAATGCTCTGGTCTATTTACCTGCTACTGACATGTGCGGAAATTATTGCGCTTTTTTATGTAGCGAAATTGCCCCTGTATGATTCCCTGTGTACGACATTCGCCACGATGCCAACAGGCGGCTTCTCGCCACTCACAGAAAATATCGGTGGATATACGAACCCCTTAGCAGAGTTAATCATTGCGGTGTTCATGTTTCTCGCGGGTATGAACTTCATCCTGCACTATTCTTTGATACGAAATCCCCGGCGAGTAATAGCAAATAAAGAGTTTCAGGTCTATTGCGTGTTTATCCTGATAGCGATTATCTTGATAACCGGCGATTTATACGTCCATCATTTCGATTCTTTACAGGAAGCATTCAGATACGGCGGATTCCAGGTGATTTCTATCATGACCACTACGGGATTCACCACCGCTAATTATGATGCTTGGGGTGATTTATCCAAGATGGTCATATTTACACTGATGTTCATTGGTGGCTGCGGTGGTTCAACCGGCGGTAGCATAAAAGTCGTCAGGATCTACGTACTGCTGAAATACAGTATGCAGAGGATTCGTCATATTCTCTATCCACATGCTATATTTGTGCTGAAGACCGGAAAGAAGCCCATCTCTGAGGATATTCTGCAAGGGATTATCGCATTCTTTATCGCCTATGTCTTGATATTTGTAGTGTGCTCGATACTCATGGCTGCAATGGGTTTGGATATAGTCAGTGCAGCCTCCTCCGTGGCGGCAACTCTTGGCAACGTTGGACCTGGCTTCGGATTCGTTTTCCTTAATTACGCCGAAGTACCTGTGATGGGGAAGCTCATCCTGTCGTTTTGCATGTGGGCAGGACGGTTAGAGTTATTTACCGTATTGGTTCTGCTAACGCCTGCATTCTGGCGGGTTTGAGGTTCCTATTTTTGTGGTGGTCCTCTTGACTTAAATCGGTGCGAATTCAAAAACCGCAAAAAGAGCAAATGCGCCTAATGCTAATAGCAACGCATGCTTCAACCCCGCTATAACCTTACCAGTCCCTAACTTGCCAGCCATAAAACCAGAGCAAAATTCCTGGATCATTCCGCAATGGAATAAAATCATCTTCATCTCCACAGAATCCACCTTTACCATTACCGCTCCGCCCGCCCCCGCCACTTTTTCCGAAGCTTCTGACATCCTTGGTATAAACGTATTGTAGAGTACCAGTAAGATGAGCAAGAATACACCGAAGGTAATGTAGCAGATGGCGATGTAAGGTATCATATCAGCAGCTCTTTTCTTCTCCAGCGCTCTCACCTCGTTCACGTCGTCCGCGGTAATTTTTAATATACTGCCAACATCGCCTCCTACTCGGTAGCCCTCAATAATCAATTCTATGGACCGTTTAATCATTTTTGTGGGATGCCGCTCGGCAAATAATCTCAAAGCCTCTTCGAACGGGACACCCCAGGTGAGTTGATACGCAACAGTCCTCAGACTTTCCGTAAGTATCCCATATTCACCTTCCGAAATAAGTCTAAAGGAATCTACTAATGTTAGACCGGCCCGCTTTGCCTGTGCGAGCTCACGAAGCAAGAGGGGAAACTCACTATCCGCTTTCTTTATCCTCGTGTCTTCCTTGTACATATAATATGCCGGGGGGACGAGCGCGGCGATACCGGCCAAAATGTACGCATCGTAAGGTGCTACAATCCCCGTCCAGTCGGTGTGAGACTTGCCGTAAAAATAAATTTCAGCACACCTGCACTGCTAACAGTCGAAGAGCCTACGAATCAGAGCGATAACGAAAGTGTAAATGTGACGTTGGCAGAAGCGCTGAAACGACCAGTATTCAAGGTAGCTTTTATTGTTGCCGGTCTGCTCGTAGCGGTTGGCGCAACATGGGTTATATTGAGCAGAAAGGAAGAGCCATCAGGGCTAGTACGACCACGCAAGAAAGGGCTAGCGAATACAAGGCGGAAAAAGCAGCAGTGGCCGCCACAGCAGCGTAAAAAACGGGTTTTAATATCGTATGTCTGCTTTATTGGCACATAACAAAAGCCAAGGTAATTAGCGAGACAAACAAAAGTTTAGTGGAAAACAATGTCAGAATAAATGCTAATGTCAACAAAAAAATAGCTTCTCTTATATATTTTATTCATATATCGCATAAATAATGCTGTAGCAGACGACAAAACTTTTATGTAACTATTTTTGAATGTTGCTTTATAGGAGTGATTAAAATGATACAAGATGTTCAGCCTGGGAACGTGATACCGATACGAGTATTGCGTGTAGATGACGAACTGGAGCATTTAGAGATAGCGCGGATATTCATGGAGTGGGAAGCAAAAGACGATTTTGAAATAGTCAATGTGCTTTCCGTGGCGAATGCATTGGAGAAATTAGAAAACGAGTATTTTGATGTTGTTGTATCCGATTATAATATGCCCGGGATGAACGGACTGACGTTTTTAGAAGTGGTACGGCAGAATAGCAAGTATTCTGATATTCCCTTTATCTTTTTCTCTGGTACGATGGCTCCAGAACTTGTAGAGGCAGCGTTGAAGACTGGCGCGGAGAAACACATCACGAAGGAGGGAGACCCGTCAACGCAGTGCAATCTATTGGCTCATGCAATATACGAATTGGCGCGGGATAAGTATGCTACGCGGCAGGGTTCTACAATAACGGCACTAGAACATCATGCAGTATTGCACTCTGTATAGTATCGTTTGCGTATATAGAATCGACAGAGACAAAATACCTGTTCTGTTTTTATTATTGAGAGCCAGCAGATTTTATGCGATTTTTGTGCACAAACATTATTTATAGGTGTAGTTATTTATTATTGTTACGTGGTACAAACCAGAAAACAATGAAAAAGGGAGAAAAGCCGTTAACCATCCTCCTCTGTGATGACGACACGACATTCCGTACGCTTGTTCGATCTTATTTGGAGTCGGAGACGGAATGCACATTGATAGAGGCGAGGCGAGAAGAAAAGATTCAAGCTGCTTTGGATAGGGGCGGAATTGATCTGATTCTAATGGACGTTCTAATGCCTGACAAATCTGGGACGGAATGGCTTATGGAGATAGTCGCAATGCGGTTAGCGCCTGTGGTCATGCTTACCGGATATGGTAACGAAGAGCTTGCTGTTCAGTCACTACACGCAGGTGCTATTGACTACATTCCTAAGGAACACTTCACAAAGGATAGATTACTTGGAACCATAACAGCAGCACTTGAAACGTGGAAACGTATGGAGGCAGATTGGGCACGTGACCGGATGTATGAAGAACTCGAAGCGAAGAATAAAGAGCTGGAGCGGTTTACCTATACTATCTCCCACGACCTCAATTCACCGTTACTTACTCTTCAGGGCTTTGTTAGCATACTCCGAAGCGATATAGAACAGAATGAACGAGATAATGTGGAAAGAGACTTGACGTATATAGAACAAGCGGTCACTAAGCTGGAAAAACTACTGAAGGACATATTGCAACTTTCTCGTATCGGTCGTATGGTGAATCCCCCGGAAGATGTAGCGTTAGGTGAAATTGCAGAGGAAGCGCAGGCGCAAACGGCCGAGCAACTAAAAACGAGCGGAGTTGAACTCGCCGTGGCTGAGGACTGCCCTACTGTTCATGTGGACCGCATGCGAATAGTCGAGATGCTTGTGGCTCTCATAACAAACAGTATGAAGTTCATTGGTGAACAACCATATCCGAAGATAGAGATAGGTTATCGCGTGGATGGTGAAGAGACCGTGTTCTTCGTGCGTGACAACGGTATGGGGATAGATATTAATCAGCACGAGCGTGTTTTTGATCTTTTCTCTAAGTTGGATAGCAATAGTGAGGGCACGGGTGCCGGACTCGCGATAGTAAAACGGATAGTAGAAGTGCACAGAGGTCGCATCTGGATAGAATCAGGACTGGGTAAAGGCTGTACGGTTTGTTTTACGCTGCCTCTTTCCGAGTAAAGTCAGACGAGAGTTTTCGTTTCGTGGTAGTAGTTATCCTGAGCGCGGATTTTGGGCTGCCGATAGAGCGCTATGATCTTTTTATAATTCTATCTCCTCTTTTGTATATATGGTGA
>Ga0255453_1094_pt1 | contig 10922 bp, 12 predicted proteins | sample ANMaggQLBNCT01G4_FD_182628 | JGI IMG/M metagenome (GOLD analysis project Ga0255453, IMG submission 182628) | Sediment cell enrichment communities from methane seep in Santa Monica Basin, California, United Staets - ANME aggregate JGI... | ecosystem: Environmental > Aquatic > Marine > Cold seeps >...
GTGGGACAAAATTCTTGTTTTCTGATTTTAACAGTTGTCATGATTTTTCGATTGTGATTTCTTTTGTACGGTCTCAAATTCTCAACTCAAGGCAGGATCTCCGTCATGACAGGCATACGGTCTCTCTGCTAACAGATCATTTAGTTTTTTCGCTGAAGTATCGCGGGAAGGTATTAGAGGGGGAAGTGGCGGAAGCGGCAGAGAAAATCATTCGGGAAACCTGTAAAGAGCTCGATATTGAGATTATAGACATGGCGATGAATGTAGACCCTGTACACCTTTTTATAAAAAACCCTTTTAGAAAAAGCGTTTACGGGAAAAAGCTTTGGGCAAGGTTGGGATGTGGTGGAGAAGTCTATAGAGGCTAAAGGGGCATTGTTATAAAATGGATACAATATCGGTGGTTTTTTTAGATGGTGATAAGGGAAAAGAACTCAAAAACGGTTATATGACGCTTTTCGATAAGCTTTTTATGAGCTTCTTAAAAATGGAATACTGGAAAAAATCGAAAATAAGTTTATGTCCTGTAACGTATGCTAACAGTTAAGTCGTGGAGTTCTGTACTTGAAGGGGGAAGGTTTAAGTGCAGGCCTTGTACTTAAGTACGGGGTATAGGGGCTTCAAGCAGTTAAAAAATAAGAAGCAAGAAACAAGAGGAAATGTAGGTTAGGAGGAAACAATGGAAGATCTATTTCGTTTTTTGATGATCAGGCCGCCAGAGGCGGTCGAGAAAGAAGTGGCAATTCCGCTGGAGCAGCCGACAGAGTTTCAAGCTGCCTTGAGGGACGCCTCAGCGTCCGACTCGCCACGCAAAGCTGTCAAGGAAGCCGCAAACAAGTTCATTCAAGCTGGCGACAACTACATAGACTCTCACAAGAGTCTAAATCTTGGTCGCCAAATGCTCGATCTGCGAGAACAGATTGAGACCCAAGATGTAAACAATCTGGATATGCTGCAAGACGCAATCAAAATGGTTTTTTAAAAACCAGCCGGGACCATTGTTAAATCGTCAGAGTTTATGGAGGACAACCGCAAGCTTGCAGATAGCATCATTGCTATCAAGCTGACGCCCAGCGAGCATCACAAACCACTCGCAAAGCTCGTAAAAGTCCTTCAAACCATGGCTCTCATCGGACGAGTTGCCGCCGTCGATACCTCTCTTGATGATGCAGGGGGAGTGTCTCGTGCCTTAAGCACTACGCTACTTCTGCCGGAGATGCTATGGCCAGATCGACTTGGTCGACCGGCGCCGGTAAAGCGCCCCCCAAGTCCAGAGAAACCCGAGAAGCTTGTTCGATTGGAAGAGGCGCAAAACAGGGCAAAGACCATTAGCAATGCAATTGATGAATTGATGTGCATCAGACCAAAAAATCTTAGGATACTCAGTCACGTATCAGACGTCGGCTTGGATGACAGTCCTCGCCAGACCGAAAGCAATACCCCTCCTACTCGAGATAATGTCGTGTTCAACTTGGTGCTCACTCCAGACGCAGCGGCTCGACTCAGCGAAGAGACAAGAGCCATTCTAAGAACCGAGGACCTTGTAGCCACAGAACAGCCCTTGGAGGATGTTGTAGCCAGACTGGAGACGTCTTTGACTGCAGCGACACGCACCATCAGCGACCTCGAGCCTAAGCGCTCGACCCGAATCATCGCATTTGTAGGGAACACGCCAATCACTACCACGGTTAGTGGAGCTATGGTTGCTGAAGTTAGACCACCCTGGGACGTCTGGGAAGTCTATGAGCCAGGAATCCCCTATACGTGTGGCAACGTTCAGCCCGTTGGCGTTGGGGAGTTGTTGATCGTCAAGCAGCAACTTGTCCGCTATCAAGGCGGTGATCTGGCTCACATCGAAAACGTGTTGGAGGGCGAAACGAAAACCCGCGAGCACCGGCGCGCAAGAAAGACCGAAGAATTCTTCGAATTCGGGATAGAGACGGCGACCGAGGAAGAGCGTGACCTGCAATCCACCGAACGGTTCGAAATACAGAAGGAAGCCGAGGAAACTATCAAGCGAGAAACAAAATTTGAGGCAGGGCTTACCATCTCAGCCAGCTATGGATCCATCCTTGAAGTCGAAGCCAACACCAACTATGCCTTAGAAAAATCGAAGGAGCGCTCGACAAAGTTGGCGTCTGAATTATCCAAAGAAATCGTCAGCAAATCTGTTAGCAAGTTTTCCGAGAAAGTTCGCGAAAAACGCACTATGCGCATTACTGCTGAAGTTGAAGAAAAGAACCTGCATGAACTTATAAATCCTGCAGGCAACGAGCATGTCGTAGGCGTCTATCAGTGGATTGACAAGGTATATGAAGCGCAGGTTTTCAATTACGGCTTACGCACCATGTACGATTTCATGGTACCCGAACCAGGGGCATTTCTCAATGAAGCGTTAACGCAGAATCTGGATGAAGACGCTGGGCTAAAAATGCCCGAACCTATCAAGAAGGTACCTAGTGATCTAAATATCAGCGATTATCAAAAATACGCTCTAGCTTACGAGGCAACGGGTGTACTACCACCTCCACTATACGTTTTCGAGGAATCGGTGGCTTTCAACGCAGGAGCGGATACCGGTGAGTCTTCGACTCCTGATTCGTACTCAGAGGTCGCAGTGATAGAGATTGAACCAGGGTATGAAGCTCTGGGCTACGATCGTTGCGACCTGTGTGGATAAGGTAGATCCCTCTGATGAGAGTTTTGAGGCCCAGGCCACCATGCAGGTTTCCCTCGGATCAAACGTTACAGTGTTTTCTTTTCCCCATCACCACGAGTGGACTAGGCGCAGGCAGGAGGCAGTACTGTTCGAGGTGCCGGTAGTTGAGAAAATCGCGGCTACAATAATTACCTCGAAAGTGTCTAAGTACACAATTAATATACGAATCAGATGTAGACGTTTATCCCGCACATATGCTGAGTGGCAACAAACGACTCATGACACCATCATGCTTGCATATTTGAAGCAGAAAATCGACTATGAAGAGAAGCTCGCCGCACTGGCAATGCAAGAAGGTGTAGAGATTACTGGTCGTAATCCTGCTGCTAACCGCAAGCTCGAGAAGAACGAGTTGAAGAAGGCATGTATATCTCTCTTGACCCGGCAGCATTTTAAGCTGTTTGGTTCCATTGAGGAAGGGTCCCTCGGCCTGCCGCAAATGGATCTCGCGGAAGCCGAGATCGAAGGGCCTTACATCCGCTTCTTTGAACAGGCTTTCGAGTGGGAGAACATGACCTATGTCTTCTACCCCTATTTCTGGGGACGGAAAGAGAAATGGGTGGAGCGGCTTAAGTATCAGGATGTGGATCCCCAGTTTGTTGATTTTATCACCGCAGGGGCTACACGTGTAATTGTTCCGGCGCGTCTCGGGTTCGAAGCTGCAATAGAGCATTTCATGAAAACTGGCGACGTTTGGCAAGGTGGGGAACTGCCGGAGATTGATAATGACCTCTACCTACCGATCATCGAAGAGATGAAAGAACATCTTGGTGCTCCGGGTGACGAAGAGCCCCGAGGTAAACCGTGGAACGTGACTGTACCGACAACACTGGTACGTCTCCGTCCTGACGGTACTTTACCCCAGTGGGTGAAGGATGAGAAGGGCAATTGGATCCCGGAAGAAATAGCAGGTGATGACAGCTAGATAGGGCTGGGAGTTTCGGTTTCATAGGGGCTGAGGCTCTGTCAACGCCAATCAACCACACAGAGGTATATAATGTCGTTAGAACATCCGCCCAACAGACATGCACGGTATAGACAGTATAATCCGGAAAATAGCCGGGGGTATGACTTACAGCCGATGCAATTTGATCGTCTGGAACCGGTAACGGATGAAAACGAGTCCCAATTTTTTATCCACAACAATATGTTTCCGCATATCAACCCAGGCCAAGTAGAAGATGATGCGGTGAAGATAAAGTATTTTGGATGTAACGGCATCTATATAACAGACGGCGAAACCAATCTGCTAATATATCCCTTCTTTACAAGGCCTAGAGCGAATAATAATCGTCCGGCGAACCGCGAACGACTAATACGGGCGCACCCAGAGATAATCGAAGCAACGTTGGACTATGCAGGAATACAGGAAAATGGAGACGTGCATGCAATCCTCATGACACATGCCCATTGGGACCATGCCTTGGACATCGCAGAAGTTTGGCATGCGTTGCACCCACACAATAGCGAATATCCCAAAATATATGGTTGTCCTTCAATTTATCAAGTAGCGGACGGTGGAGGGGTGCCAGAATCACATATCGTATATCCTGTGTGCGGCCAAATTTTCAGGATAGGATCCTTTAAAGTCTGTTTCCTTCCGGGCGCACATTGTCCAATGCCAACTGGAGCGGCCCGGAGGGCAAGTATCGGGCATATACGCTATGAGGTACCCAGAAGTGTGTTCGGAAGAGCAAGGGTCGATATGTACAGGCAAGGGGTTATATCAGACATACTAATCGAGCATCCGCACGGAGTAATATTGAACAAGGGCAGTGCGAATTTTGTCCCTGGGCTCCTGCGCCAACTTCTGCAACGATATCACGTGCATGCCGACCGATCTCGTTCACGAATTCCTTTCATAGATGTCCTGATTCTTTCATGTTCTGGATTCAATACGTTGGGATGGGGAAGTCGTAGATTCCTAGAAGCGATAACGGGGGCTGATCCCTATGATTCCCATCGCGTTTACAATCACTTTTGGGACAATGTTGTTAGACCGACACAACCATACCTGTTTTTACTCTCCCACTGGGAGCGTTTCACAGAAGGAAGAGAAGACTGGCTGGATAGGCCTCCGTCATGGATGTACCGTGCCTATCAGTGCAAAGACATATTCGAAGAGGAATTGCGAGAAAGGCGTAGAGCCCCTGACGTAGGGTGGCCGACTGGTGTTCCTCCAAGAAGAAGACAAAGAATAGAGAATTTTGGACGTTACATAACCCGATTCATCCCGTATTTTGAGGAAATAACAATCCTACCAATCCACGAGAAGGATCCCAGAACGGGAAGAGTAGCAAGAAGACCCTCAGCGTTCCAACTGCCCGAGCCTGATGATCCTTCCTTCCGATCTTTTATAGAAGAGATTTCTTCCGTACGACACCTTTTGCGATGAAGGGTTCACCCATTAAAAACCCCCCCGTCAAGGGAAAAACACCTCTCCCGTCGAATCCTCTTTTCGTTGGTGGGTGTACGGAGGGGGCACGGATGCCCCGGAATTATATTTGGGAGTGGAGAAGTTGGAGCTCGGAACAGCAATATGGTAAGACAAAAGGGAATGTTGCCTTCTGGAGAGTTTGTTGTTCTAAGCCGTATGAGTGGGTGCAAATGGCAATTCTCCCTGATTGGAGACAGCTTATGATAGTTCCGACTTCCTCAAGAGGTGAAAGACGGGAGCTGCGCTCTGCTGCTATAACGCACCTAGAGCGAGCAGACGATCTAAAACGCGCGGTCATTGAGCTGCTTTTACAGATGGAGGAGACACTAGGATCGCAAGCACCATTTGAAAAAGTGTCCGACTAGTGCAATTCTATTCAGCAAGCTTTGCAATGGAATCATGCATGCCTTCCACTTCGCAGTCTGGTATTGCGTGGGAAATGAAAATGGTTTGCCTTGATGTGAGTCCAGACCAACCGTCATGGATGCTTCGAAATTTATTCCGAGTGTGGCGAGGATGGAGCTAATACCGCCTCTTCAAACCTCTGCCACTTCCCGTACCTGCACTGCCACGCCTTTTCGTGACTGTACCAGCTCCCACCCGCTCATCTTTGCTCTACCCACGCCAAACGCTTTATCGCCACAAAAAACAACTTCATCATTAACCCGTATTTGCGGATCGGCATTCACCACACCCGGCGCCAGTATCGAACCCCGAGGCACAAAATCGCCTATTTCTACTTTATACGAGGACCGCAGATTCGTAATTCTACGTGCACCATTCAACGTAAAAGTTAAAAGCCCGTACTGCGGTACGATTCTCGCAAGTACCTCTTTATCGGCACTAAGTTGGTGAAACGGGAACTTCCCGGTTATTTTTAGCCTTTCGCCTTCTTTACTCGTCATAAGCTCGCTACCAGCACCAATACCAACCTGAAAATCAGCCATTGCTTTTACTATGCCGGATTTCTGTTCATATCCGTAAAGTCGCTTTCTCTCTGCACATAACTCCGCTATTCTGGCGTTCAGCCTATTCAACGCTTCGTTTGAAGTCGCTTTCTCGTTTTTCTCGCACGTGAACATTATTTCTATGTCCAACTCCTCGGCAACTCCAGTACATATCTCTTTGTATGCACCACCGAGATGTGCAACCACCACCTCGTAACTCTTCCGGTTCTTATTCAGGTATGCACGCAAGCATGAAGACACCCAGTCACGCTCCTCAGAATCCCAGTATCCAGTTACCGGTATGTCATAGAACGCAGCAGGGTAAACTACTTCAAGCTCTCTCGGTACGACACCCAGCGGCGACGTTAAAATAATTTCATGGATGCCACCTCTATATGCCCCAATCGCTTCGATGAACTTCGTATGTGAATTCGAGCGTGAATACGGTTTCCGTGCGGAACACGGCAGTATCAGCAATATTTGCCGTGCCGGGGGTTCGTACCGGTCCAGAACTCGACTCGCAAACCGTTTCACCTCTATTCGCTTTAACGATTCCATCGTATTCACATTCATAATCTGTTTTCGTGCGACCGGCGTTCGTTTCTCGAAATACTGCTCTTCGTTAAAGTCCAGGAGTCTTAACACTGCGGTTAGAAACGTAGAAGCTCGTACCTTCATCTCCACGTACTCGCGTAAATTACCCGCTCGTATGCACGCTCTTGTCTTCTTCACTTCTTTATCCAGTAGCAGCGTGTTATGCCGTGCGAGCAGCAACGCCCGTTCTTTCCTATCCCGTTCTCGTAACTCGTCTATACTTAGATCGGTGCAAACAGTACAATTGCAGGGTAAGTCCTCTAAATCACTTATTCTTGCTTCGCCGTCTTCCATCTGATAAATGTCCTGGTAGCCTTTTAGTACAGCATTCGTGTCGTCTAATATGTCCACGCCCATGTAAAACAGAATAGCCGCATTTTCCGGTGTCGCTATCGCAGGAACCCATAACGCGACATCTGGCGGGAGCGCGTTTAGTGTATCAATAACGCGCCGTACAAAATCTCGCGGGCTACGGAGCAAACTGGAAGCAAAAGCGAGCACGAAGAAATCGGTAAATAATGAGGTCACATTCGTAAATGAAGGATGTATTTCCGGTAACAGCACAGTTCCTCGGAGTGCGGTCCACGTTTCTTCGGACGCTAAATCATCAAAGTTTGAATCGCCAGCACGAACTACCGCAAGTCCATCCCCGCTTTCTAGCCGGAGCATCAGTGGCGTTTGCATACTCTCGCTTAGCGCTAATTTACCTAATCTCGCTGCACCGTCACGAGTTCGTACTTCGTAAAATTTGCTCATCTATATTAGAATGTGCAACGGATGCAAAAAGGAACTGGTATTTAGTTGAAACCACAAGATCTTACAACACTTATTCTTTTTCGCTTAGTTATTCCTCTACCTCTTCTACCATCTCTATTACTGCGCGTGGGCATTCATGCGCACAGATTCCACAACCTTTACAATAAAACAAATCCGCGTCAAAGAACCCCTCTTCTGTCTCGTTAATGCACGCTTCGGGACAGTAGATATAGCATACCCCACACTTTATGCACCGCTCGTTATCACGAACCGGTCTGTCCGATCGCCAATCACCGGTCTTATACGCCGATGCGCTTCCTGGTTCCGTAGCCACAAAACCAATCTCCATATCTTTCCAACCTAATTTTCCGACACTCATTTTTAGTTACCTCTATGTTTACCGTATATTCAGCTCACCACAGTCTCGTCATACGCTTTTCGCATCGTTCTTATGTTCTTCGCGGCGACTTTGCCAAAACGTTCTTCCATCGGTTCTGTCAAGGACTCCAGCGTGACCAACCCGGTTGCCTTTACCAGCGCGCCGATCATTGTCGTATTGACAATAGGCAAGCCTAAAACTTCCCGTGCAATGCCCATGGCATCCACTGTTGCTAAGTTATTCACTGCCATTTCTGATTTCATCACTTCATGCGGTTTCTTCGTATTGACCACTGCTATGCCGTCCTTTTTAAGCCCGGAAACAACTTCGCCTACCTTTAGCAAGCCCGGATCGAGCACGACCAGCACGTCCGGCTCTGTAACTTCTGCCCTTATCTTTATACGCTCGGTTTCATTCACACGCAGAAACGCAAGAACTGGTGCGCCGCGTCGCTCGGGACCAAAAGAAGGCATTGATTGCGCATGTTTGCCTTCCGCAATGGCGGCATGTGCGACTAACTCTGCCAGCGTAACTCCCCCTTGCCCCCCTCTTCCATATATACATATTTCTATCATTTCTACCTCTCTTTTCTACTTCTTTTGAGAAGAAAACGTGACTAAAGGGAAATAATAAAAATGTACTTATAAAGTTTTCTATTTGTGTTGAGTTCTGCGTAAATGGTCTTCCGGCAACTGCGATGACGAATGGATAACGAAGCACTTTTATAATCAGAATTGCATTTTAGTTGTTGGAGGTAAAAAATAAATGAGAGAATATACGAAATGTGGAATAGTGACAGTGATATTAGCATTATCGGTGTTTACGGCTTTAGCAGTACCAGCTACTGCGAATTCTGACATGTCAGGAATTAATGCCTATGCGAAGGGCTATGAACAGCAAAACTATGAGCATCCAAATAGCTTAGAGGATCTGGCTGAATTGATAAAAAAGCGAGTGGAAGAAGAAAGGACGAGCGGGATGAAGAGCAGTGGATACCGTTATTCGCTGATACAAGAAATGGGCGTGCAGGGCCACCTTAATATCTCAGGCAACTACTCAACTATCTGGACTGAATCTCTTGTGGCTGATTTTACATACACTTTTATAGTCTCGGACTTAGACGGTGATGGCAATCCTGAGGTTCTGGTTCATATTCGGCGATACGACCAGGCGACAGATATAGATACGAGAAGTATAATAGCAAAGAGGGGTATAGATGGCATGCAGCTATGGGTAGAGACAGTAACTGCAACAGGCGAGAATAACTGCACTATCTTACCATTACCCTCGGGCGACTTAGACGGCGATGGTTTGAATGATGTTATTATCTCTGAAAATAATTATGAGCCGGTGCGGAAACGGCAAAAGTAATAGTAAAGAAGGGTATAGACGGCACGCAGCTATGGGAAGAGACGGTAACTGCAAGTGGCAAGGATAGCTGCGATATTTTTGCATTCTCCGTGGGCGACTTAGACGGCGATGGCTTGAATGATGTTATTGTCAGCGAAACTAAACATAACCAATCAACAGATACGACAACAGCGAGAGTAATAGCAAAGAGGGGTAAAAATGGCAAACCGCTTTTAGAAGTACAATCAAACGAGTCAATCTGGGTGGCTATGGGGGCGTATGGATACGACTTAAACGGTGACGGCAAGAACGATTTAGTGCTTGGAATACCTACCGAGATATACGCACTAACATGTATTCATGGCGCAGTAAACAAGACACCCGTAGCAGCATTTACGTATTCACCCGCGAATCCGGTTGTTAATCAAACGCTAACATTCAATGCTTCGGCATCTCACGACCCAGACGGATTTATAACAGAATACGAATGGCAATTCGACAATGGTACAAACGCAACAGGTGAAGAAGTAACGCATACATATACGAGTGCAGGTAATTACACGGTAACTCTAACGGTGACAGATAACGCAACAGCCACGAATACCACTTCTAAAGTGATAAGAGTTCAGTCATCCTCTGGTATTACCTTTGATACTGGCGAACCCGCAAATCCATATCCGAGCATCTCCGGAACTCACAAAGGAACAATTACACCCGTGGCGGACCTCGTTCTGTCTCGGATGTACACATATCACTGCCCTGGTACCGGTGGGCACAGCGAATACGTAAAGATAGAGGGGCATGGACTCGAAGTAAACGCAACCTGGAGCGGTTACGACAGTGACGACTGGCATAATATCACTTTCGACACGCCGTTTGTTACGTTGAAAGACAATAAAACCTACAACTTTACTATCAGAACAGGTTCGTATCCGCAGATTATACCTGAGTCCAGTAAAGAAGCAACTGGCGGAACAATAAACTGCACAGAATTCGTGGATGTAAACGGTAAAAAATATTACGATTGGATCCCTGCAATCCGGATTGATTAAGCAGGGATTATTTATTTTTTTTAGTATAATATAGTATAGCTTCTAAGTATTTAGGACGCAGATTCACACGGATTCACACGGATTTAATTCCTTCTGCGTTAATCTGCGTTAATCAGTGTCCTAACATCAAATTTTATGTTTTCTTGTTGCATATAAAATGTTAAGTCCTGCTATTATTTCGCGTACTATTCATAAGAGAGTTCTTATTTAGAAACTTACCTCCCTTTCACACCACTCGAAGAACATTCCAAGCGTGTTCTCATATCTCATTTTCCGGATAAATGCCTCAGTGGGAGTTTCACAGTATTCCAGGTCATGTGCCCCATGGATACGGTTATTGTACCACTCTGCAAACGCATACGCAGAATCAAACCTCCACCTATGTCTTCTGTACGTTTAAACACACCTATGGCGTTGTCTGTGGTTGCATTAGTAAATTCACCAATAGTGCGGATCTTCCTCGATGTGTCGTCCTCGTACGCTATCACCGGGGTCACATCGTAGTCAAGCCACTCAGCATGCACCAGTGAAAGACTGTGCTTTCACCTTTGTTTATTACCTGCTCAACTGCCCATTTGATCTTTTTATCTGTTAGCTTCACCATAAGTTGAGGTGAAACTTATTAACGAAATAACTTCGGGACTCTACAGTTTGAGTTAGAAGTGAAGAGATAAGATGAATCTGCGGA
>Ga0255453_1095_pt1 | contig 10878 bp, 18 predicted proteins | sample ANMaggQLBNCT01G4_FD_182628 | JGI IMG/M metagenome (GOLD analysis project Ga0255453, IMG submission 182628) | Sediment cell enrichment communities from methane seep in Santa Monica Basin, California, United Staets - ANME aggregate JGI... | ecosystem: Environmental > Aquatic > Marine > Cold seeps >...
CGGCTCTTTTAAATTCCCGGTTATGATCAAGTGATCTGGATCTATGATCTCGCCTATATGAGCAAGATAGTCCATTATATTTAATACTTCCTCTAAAAACTCTTTTTTTGGTTTTTTGTAGCCTATAATCTCATTACATATAATTCCTTTTCCCCATTCTTCTTCAATTTTCTTTCTCTCTTCTATGTTACTTTCGTTTATTACGTAAGCACCGATTTTTATATTTCCCTTTTTAATCGAGTCCTTTACAAAATCTTTTGAAATAATATCTGATACCTCCCCGAGCAATTTCACTATATTCTCTCCATCGTCAATTGCATCATCAAACAATATTATCCTCCAATCTTTCAATTCTGGTTTTGTCTTATCACTTTTTACTTTTATCCGTATTTCGTTCTTGAACTCTTCATCCGACCAGGTTGTTAATCCATATTCCTTTAGTCTTTCAGAAATCTCTTGATTATGTGCCACAAAACCATAACCCTTCCTGAGTAGTAATACCAATATTTTGTACTCATGTTCTTTGGCATATTCCCCCAATTTTATCATAACCCTTTCTAATTTCTTTTCAAATTCCAATATTTTCCCCTGAAGTACACTTGGCCTTTTTAGTTGATCCATTAATATTACCTCGCTAATGTGATATCGCCTATATTATTTTCGTTATCGGTAACCGATCCATTATTCCCATTTATGTTTATTATAAAGTGGTTACCACAACTCTCTGAATTAGTGATTATATGTACCTCTAATCCCATGCCTTTTCTAAAACTTCTTTGAAAAATCTTCAGTTTAGTAGCCTGTTCAAATTTTTTTCTGTTCTCTTCCCATATCTCCATTGGTTTAAATCTGCTAAATATCTCTTGGGTGGTTATATCTTTTGACCTCTCATAAGGAATAACTGCACAAATAACCCTTTCATCCTCTTCTTTTCCAATTTTTATATGAATTTTCTTACAAGGAAATATCAATACTTTCTGGTCACCTATCTTCGTTACACGATTCCATTCTTGTAATCCATCACAGAATATCAAGAGTTGCGTTATTGCCGAGCAAAAAAAGAATTTACAGTTATCGTGAAGTGCAATTGCCACAAGACTTTCCAACGCCATGGGTAACATTCTGCGGCGGCGGTAAGATGGTGCCCTTACAGCTCCAATATCTCTATTAAAACATAATATAGCACCTATCGAACCATGATCCAAATTTTTCACCTTTCTTTCTATAGATTTGGTTGTAGAATCATCTTTTGCTTGTCGGATGAAATTAACAAATTGATTAACCCGTGAGTTGTCAATAATTAAAAAGGGTATCTCGTTAGATCTGTGTGTTTCCCCATCACTAACATTACATGTCTGATAAAAAAATATATCTCTAAATGTTATGTTTTTTTCAAAGTTATAGGTATCTCTATAAGAATCAAGTGCATCTTTTGCGTCTTCAATAGGTCGTCCAATGTCATGAAATAAAGATGCGATAGTCCACGTTTCTAATATATCATTAAAAGTATAACTTATCTTTTTGGACTTTATAAGATGAAGGATTTTGTTAAAATCTTCTTGAATTCGTTTCACCCAAAATTCCTTGTCCCCATATAATATGTAACAACCCAAAAGGAACACCCTGATTTGATGAATTATGTTATCACGCTTAAATTTTTTTGTTATGAATGCGTAATCTTGAGCATTTTTTAAGAATTTTAAGATTTCTATGTAATTATTATATAGCTTAGTACCTTTCAGCATTCTTTTAGCGATTACTTCAATTAGAGGTTTATATATTTTTCTGCTATTTCCATTTGCCTGTCAAATTCGTTCTCATTATCACTAACTTTTCTAAAATCCTCTAAAAGTTCTATTAGTTTGATTTGTTCATTTTGCATTTCGTCTTGTTTATCAATCCATTCCTGAATTCTCCTAACTTGTTCATCTCCTATGTCTCCCCTCTCTATATCTGATGAAATGCCTATTTCTTCAAAAATAGCCTTAAATCCACTCTCACCATACTCATTGTAGAGTATCTTATACAAATTATTTATCAAGAATCCGTCTGAGATTTCAACACTTTCTGCCATGCTTCCCGAAATACTCCTCGAAATCTTTTTTCACCTTTTCATCCACATAAACCCCGCCCTCTATTTCCTTGTTCAAAAGGAAATCGAATATCTCCCTTATCTTAAGTATTGAATACATTCTTAAGTTTGTCGCTTCAAGCAATTCTTTATCAGCATCGCTCAATTCTTCCCTATCAACCGCCACGAGGATACCTTTCAGCTTCACTTTCCGCACAACTGTCAATTTCGACCACGCCTCCGCTTTTGTAGCACCAGTTGTGATGACATCATCTACAATTAATACAGTATCTCCGTCTCTCAAATCACCGATAATGAGTTCCTCTGCAGGAACTCCATGTGCCTTCTTCTCCTTCCTGTCGTAACCCCACCTTTTATCTATTTGATGCACTTCGCTCAGTCTTACTGCCGCGAGAGCTGATAGCGGGATACCTTTATAGGCTGCACCATGGATATAATCAAAATCTGTGCCAAGTTCTACGATTTTTGCAACATAAGCATCCGCTATTTTCAGTGCATCTACACCCGTATTCATTGCAGCCGCTATGTTTATGAAATAGGGCGAGATGCGTCCACTCTTAAGCCTGAACTTGCCAAACTTTATCGCACCCGTCTTTACCAGATGTATAAGAAAATCTTTTTCATATCCCTTCAACGGCATCTTTCCATTACCTCTTTGTACATTTCCTCCGCCGCCCTCTTCGGATTCTCCGCTTCATAAATCGCCCTTCCAACAACCTCATAATCCGCTCCGTTAATAATTGCGTCACCGGGACTTGCTCCTTGTGCTTTTATTCCCGGTGAGATTACGTATGCGCTTTTCACTATTTTCACAAGTTTCTTCACTCTATCTGGCTTAGTTGCGGGTAAAACTACTCCATCTACTCCTATGTCCACCACCATATCCGCTATTTTCTCCGCGACTGGCTGAATGAACTCATCACTCCCCTTATGTGTCATCTCAACCACGGCAATCACATCCCCTTTGCCCAGCCCCTTTATCCCTTCCAGCACATCAGAACCGAGTACCCCCTGTACTATAACAGCATCAGCACCCGCGTCATAAGCGTTTTCTGCAATTTTTCGGCTTATGTAGGGAATATCAGCAATTTTACCGTCATATATCACCGGCAAGTCTGAAAATTCTTTTATTTTTGCGATTATCCCTTTGCCCACTTGCATCTCTAGCGGCCTCCCAATCTTAATTGCAAAATTGCCTTTCGCACCTCTTAAATCATGAGCCAAATTCACCGCAAATTCAACATCTTCCATGTCAAATGCAACAATTAACCCTTTTTCCTTTCTCAATCGCATATATATCCACCACTTCCAATTGATTTTGTTCTATTCTTCAGTTTCATATCACGTCCCTTAAACTTCTGACAACTTCAGCGGAGTCGAATTTCACACCTCGCGTCTTTCTCCTTGACTCATCCATCATTTTCATCGCATTCTTCCTCTTTTCTTCTCTCACCTTCCCATCCATCGCTCTTCTTACAAAGCACGCCCAATATACTGTCACTTAACGCATCATCTCCTTCTGCCCCGGTGGTATACGAATTGAGAGTACTTCAGACATGTTATAAACTATGTAATCTAAATATATACTTTTCTTATTGAGATAGATTTTGTTGCTGTGGAAATAGCGGAGGCTGATGCCTAAATAGTTGTTGATGATGACATTGTTGCCTGTAACGGTGTTATTGTTGCTGTAAAAGTAGATGTAAATGCCGTATACGTTGTTGCGCGCATTGTTACCTGTAATATTATTGTTACATGAATAGATTCGCCTAGATTAACATACTGCGTTGTTGCGGAAGCGCAGCGGACACATACGCTTTTACCGATGTAAAAGGAACTATATATAAAAAATCAGATACTTAAACAAATGCACGACATAATCGGCTTCTTAACGCGGATACCCATACGGAAACAGACAAGAATAGAAGCAGTAGCAGCCAGAACTTACCTATTCCCACTCGCGGCTTTATTTATTGGCTTACTCGTCACCGTAGCCGCATTCTTTTCTTTCAGAATCTTAGCATCAGCACCACAAATAGCTGCGTTACTCACGTTACTCGCGATTTATCTAGTCACCGGCTTGATACACCTGGATGGCTTAGCGGACTTTTTCGACGGACTCATGGCAAGTGGCGACAGCAGGAAAAAGCACAATGCGATGAAGGACGTCAAAATAGGTATTTCAGGACTATTCGCAGCAGTATTTGTACTCCTTTTTAGTTTTTTTGCTATTGATATCGTATGTACCGCTCAAGGCCCCGCTAACTTTGATTTAGCCACTTTTTACCACTTCGCGGCTGTATTCGTAATCGCAGAGGTGACCGCAAAATTGAGCATGAACACCTGCTTGTTACTTGGCAGAGGATCCGGTATTGGATCCGGCATGGGTGCTTTGTTTATACGGTCTACTACACTGCAAAAATACGTGTTTGCGCTTAGTTCTGCCGTGCTCATCTCTTTAATCTTTAGCACATTCTCGGTTCGGTGCTGCGTTGTGTTTAGTGGTATCGTAGTCGCATTTATTGTCTCGTACGTGGCGAAACACAATTTTGGTGCAGTGACGGGGGATGTAATCGGTGCTTCTAACGAACTCGCAAGATGTGTAGCGCTGCTTATATTGGCGATTTTGAGTGTTTAAGAAAGTTAATTCAAAACCCTTTCTTTAAAACGGATGCGGTGCCAAGGAACGTTTATACTTTATTCTACAAATACTTTTATTAACCTGCAACGAAAAACGAGTACAATGAACATAAATGAAGCAACCCGAATATTAGTTTTAGACCCCATACATGGCGCAGAAGTAATCGCAGACGAGTTGAAAGCACTTGGTAAGGCTGTGCAAGTATTCAATCCGTACAGTAACTCGTCTTTGGATCAATCGGAGAGTCATAATTACGATTTGGTTATCTCGCCTGTGCATCTGAACCCAAATTTTGAGATAGTAAAGCAAGCTTTAGAGGATAACATACCTTTTATGAGCCATCACAAAGCCGTGAAAGAGCTTGCAGCGATAAATAACCTTTTCGCTGGTATAAAAGTGCTGGAAGTAACTGGTACGGTTGGAAAAACATCAGTCTGCGAGTTGATGTGCCAGTTGGTAAAGAACAACAAGGTGCTTTCGCATACCAGTTCCATCACAAGGTTTAAATCCCCCGAAAAAGAGATACAGTTTCCCAGGTTGGGTAGTACGCCTGCGAACGTGTTGAAAGTAATGGAAATAGCACGCGAGAAGAATTTGAAGCCCGATATAGCGGTGTTTGAGATCTCGCTAGGGTTAACGGGAATAGGGGATGTGGCAGTGATAACGAGCCTGGAAGAGGATTACAAGGTTGCGGGTGGCACAAAGGATGCGGTTGAGGTAAAAAAAGCATCGTTAAGAAACTACGCTGGCAAAGATCGGAGTGTCGTGGTCCATCCGGGTTTATTATTATCTAATCTAAACGTTGACGGGAATACTTATGGTGCTAAAGACAAAACTCTGTGGATAGAAGACAGCAAAGTCATTTTTGACGGTGTGAGAACCATAAACGGTACGTCTATAAGTGGTGAAATAGCCTTTGCACCTCTTGAGTCTTATATTGCTACGGATTATTACAGGAACTGCTTAGAAACGGCTTTTTGTGCTGTTTTGAGTCTTGGCATCCCCCCAGAGGAGCTCAATATTGCGGATCTCGCACCAGTACAAGGGCGGCTGAAGCTGGAGAAGATTAAAGGTCGGGTTTTGATTGACAATTCCAATTCAGGTACGAAATTGAAGTTCCTCACAGAGATAACAGAGTTGGCAAGACGAATATCAGAGAAGATGGTTTTAATCGTGGGCGTTGAATCGCAATATGTGTGTGAGGGCATGGACCTGGATGAACTGAAAGAAGTGGTTAAGAATGGGGTATCTGATTTCGTTGAGATATTAATTGTGGGTGAGGAGTTCAAGGGTAAAATAGCAGGCAAGAACGTGTTTTTTACTGATAGTTTGGATATGGCGTTGGAAAAAGCGATTGCCGATTCGGACGAAGGTTCGGTGATTATATCTAATGTGAAGACCTGGCGGTGATTGCGTGAGTCCCGCGTGAAGCAGTGTTGTAATATTAACCAAAGTTTAAACACCACCAACATATTTATAAAGTAAGCGATAAGAAGAGTATAATCTAGAGGTTGCTATGAGGAGTATAAAAGAATCTTTTGGTAACGCGATAATGGCTAAACGGACCGGGATTGCGATTCTACTAATCGCGATTTTGTGGCGGGCAGGCATAAGCTTGAATGGTGAAATAAGTCTCAGTGAAAGTATGTGTTCGGGCATAGCTCTTTTTATACTGGGCTGGTCGCTCTTTGCGTACATATTTTTCATGTCCACAGAATTGAAGGGCTGGTTGGTATTGAACAAGATTTACCAGTGGATTGCCGTCAGTCTGGCGGCGATAAACACTTATGTTATTGTTTACTACGCGATGAGATGGTATAGGTTAGTTGGCATAAAAGGTGTAGTAGAAGCAACGGTGCCGCTGGATTTCCTTTTTAGGGATATAAGATACATTGTACTGGTGGTATTCTATTGCGTAGTAATATGGTTAGCGAAATATCTGGAGGAGTTGCATAGGGATTATCTGTTGGTAGCCAAGGGAGAGCCGAAGGCGTAGCTAATATGCCTTTTGCCAAAAGAAACATTGAACGGGGGGAGGGTAATCGCTTTTGCGTACCCCGTATTGATATTTTTTACGAGCAGAGGAAAATCAGACAATGCGGATAGGGATTATCACATGCGAGATTTTAAGGAGAGAGATAAAAGATGTGATTGAGACAACTGGATATAATAAACTGTTTTTCCCCCCTTCTCGAGACGAGAGACTTTATGATGAGCATATTGCACAGGAAGACGAATAGCAGGTTTATTGAAGAGTTGAAGAATAGTAAAAGCGAACTTGGAGCGAGAATAGAAATAAAAGAGAAATCGTTTGAAAGGACAGAAAAGGAAATACGTGAAACGAATATCGCTGATTGAGTAATTATCAAGGTGAATGCACAGGGAATGCATTTTAGACCCGCTAAACTACTTGCTGAAATCGAGAGGGATATTAAAAAATGAGTCAGGTGGTGGATTCGTCTTGCTTGGATACGGGTTGTGCGGTAACACCGTTGAGAATGTGGAAAGATTGATTGCCGATGCTGACATTCCGGTAGTAATATCAAGGGAAGAAGGGGTAATATTGAACAATAGTATAGAGTTGCGCTTGGTAGAGAAAGAGTTCAATCGTCACTCCATGCTGAAGGAGGAACTTATTTCCTGACACCAGCGGGAACATCAGCGATAAAAGATATACAGCGAATCTCCGAAAGCGATGGTATCTTGGGAGTGGGCAAGGGCATTGACGTATCAAAAATAGACTTGTTGCGAATTAAAGGTAATCCCTACGCAAAGGCTTTTAATTAGATTGGACAAGTATAATAAAACATGATCTCTCTTAAGAGGGCCTTAAATAACGATAGGGTAATGAGAGCCATATCAGGGTTATCCCCCTCAGAATTCAATCATCTGGCAAAGAGTTTCGGTCAAGAAATAGAAATTGAGGGGCTGATTAGATACGAGAGAGAAGTTGAAGAGGGCAATAGAGAACGGAAACCCGGGGGCGGAAGAAGGTAAAAGGCACGATTATAGTATATTTAAAGACATATTCCCGCCCGGGCTATTCCCGAAAAGCATACTGTTATGGTTAGATTTGGCCTTCATAGGCATTGATAAGGATTACCCAGAAGCGAGTGTTATGATGCCAAGGAAGAAGCCGAGAGGTAAAGAATTGACGGATGAGGATACGGTGCGGAATAAAGCTATCAGTGGCGTCAGGGTCCGGGTAGAGCATGCAATCGCCGAAATTAAACGCCTGCGGATAACTACAGATAAGTTTCGCAACAAAACAGATTCTTTTAATGATAAAGCCATGTTGATTTCATGTGGGTTGTGGAATTATCATTTGAAGTGCCGCTGAATCTGAGGGGTGGGTAGTAGGTGATAGTTGTTTCTTCCCCTTAATGGTTATTTTGCAACAAGTCTATGTTATATAGAACTGAGGGTCAGCATATTTTTCCAGAGTCAGAAGAAGATGAAAAGGAATAATAGTAGATAAAGCGAATAATTATATCGGCATATTTCAATATTAGTTACATATTAGTAAATAGGAGGAAAGGGAGAGGGGGAAAGATGAAAGTCCGAGATATAATGAGCACGCCGATTATCACCGAAGATGAAGACACGCCGATTATTAATATAGCAAAGGATATGGATGGGTTGGGGATAGGGAGTGTTGTAATAACAAAGGACGGCAAACCTGCTGGAATTATTACTGAGAGGGATATAGCATTAAAGGTCTTATTGAAGGACCGAAGAGCAAGTGAGGTAAAAGCGAAGGATATAATGTCTTCCCCGCTGGTTACTATTGAACCGGAAATAGTAGTAGAAGAAGTATGTGACCTAATAGTAGAGGCAGGCATAAAGCGGCTGCCCGTGGTTGAGGGCGGTATGCTTATAGGTATTGTAAGCGTTAGAAATATATTGACGCTAAGGCCTGAGTGTGTAAGCCGCTTCTATCCAGAGGTGCATGTTTTAGCAAGTGGATGGACGCTTGACCGACTTGAAAGGTCTTTAAGCGATTGCGAGGTATTCTTAGCAAGTAAAAACTGGGTGGAATACAGGAAACGACTAAAAGAAGTATGTGAAGAACTGCAAGAACTTGTGGTGCATTACACAGATGATAAAGAGCTAAGAGACATATTTGACAGTTTTGAACTGCTTTATCCAGATATTGAGGCGCTGGAAGAGACCGAAGATGCACAGGTGGAGCATAGAAGGAAGTTAGATAGACTCTTGAAGAAATTCAGGCATACTACTTACTGGAGAAAGTTACAATCAACGTCCAGTTTCGCATCTGGGACGTTCCGGTTCCGAGATTATCGGCATGGCACTGGTGGTAGGGAACTTCGCTTACCTTTTAAAAGAACTCGCCCATAGTGATCGGACATCTTCAGAGGCAGTCCCGCAATTGTTTTTCTCACCAAAAACATTGCTTATTTTTGATTTGAAGTACAATTCGCCTTTATTTACTCCCGTTCTTGAATGGGGGAGACGTCTTGTCAGGGTATAATAATTTTAGTATTGCCCCAATATCAACATTTCCCTTTCTTCCACAAAACGAGGGTTTTTCCATTGTGAGTCTCGCTGCCCGTCCTCCATTTTTTCCCACTCTTTGGATTCGATACCTTTAAATGCTTTCATCCCCTATTATAAATGTATTGAATTTTAGGAGGTGAGAAGATGGTAAAGGTATTCACTCTGGTAAACGCAGAGATGGGCAAAGCAAGAGATGTACTGAGCGAGCTTAAAAAGACCGACTTGGAAGTGTATCCCTTGTTTGGCGAGTACGATTATATGGTAATAGCTGAAACAGGGGATCTAAAAACCGCCACAGCAGCTATACTTGATAAGATTCAGGCTATCAAGGGAGTTACCAGAACGAGAACATTGGTTGGCGCGGAGATGTAACGTAAAACATGAAACTTTGAGCAGGGGGCTTTTATACCCCTGCGAATCTTTTTTAGGGTTCTACCAGTAGAGAAAACCGAGATAATGCAGAGAGGATTTACCACTATGCGAATAGTTTATATTGGATTACTTCCTAAATATATATTACATTTTATAGAACGGAGAAGAAAAATGGAAGGGGTGGGAAAGGCGAGATGAATGTTAAGGAGCTAATGAGCTTTCCAGCAATCACCGAAGATGAAGATGCTTCAGTCGGTGTAATACTGAAACACATGCAATTGTCGCGAATAGGTGGTGTAGTAATAACAAAAGAAGGTAAACCCGTGGGTATAGCGGTTGACTATGACATAGCAGAAAAGGTGATGATGAAGGATAGAAATCCTGACGAGATAAAAGTGAAGGAGATAATGTCATCGCCGTTGATCACGATAGATGCGGACGCATCAGTGGATGAAGCATGTGGGTTGCTGGCAAGAGAGGACATAAGAAGAGTGCCTGTGATTGAGAACGGTAAACTCGTGGGTATTGTGAGTATTAGAAATGTATTGACCGGAGAGCCAGTACAAGTAAGAAAATATGTGTTATGAATGCTTATATAAAGGTGTGCATGTAGCAAAAAGGGAGGAGAAAGAAGAAGATGGCTGGTTTATTAGAAGTTAAGGATGTAATGACCTATCCCGCGATTACGGAAGATGAAGACGTTTCGATCGCGGCGATTTCGAAGTGCATGAAAATGTCGGGATTAGGCTGTGTGGTCATAACAAAAGAAGATAACCCTGTAGGGGTGGTTACCGATCGCGATATAGTGATAAAAGTGATAATGACGAATAGAAACCCAGATACTGTAAAAGCGAAAGAGATAATGGCTTCCCCTCTGGTGACAATCGAGGTGGACGCATCAATTATGGGTGCCTGCAAGGTCCTGATAGAAAAGGGCATAAGAAGACTGCTTGTGATTGACGATGGAGAACTCGTAGGCATCGTAAGTCTTAGGAATATACTGATCGGAGAGCCATTGCACGTACGGAGATATTTATTTTAGCGGAATAAAGCATAATAGCTCATCTCAATAACTGAGTGAGTAATAAAAAGGAGAAAAGGGACATGACGATGGAAATGTTAGAGGTTGGGGATATAATGACCCCAAAAGTTATCACGGCTGATGTAGATGCACCGATTACTAAAATATCGAAGGATATGGAATTGATGGGAATAGGAAGTGTGGTGATAACAAAAGGCGATAAACCTGTGGGGA
>Ga0255453_1096_pt1 | contig 10826 bp, 11 predicted proteins | sample ANMaggQLBNCT01G4_FD_182628 | JGI IMG/M metagenome (GOLD analysis project Ga0255453, IMG submission 182628) | Sediment cell enrichment communities from methane seep in Santa Monica Basin, California, United Staets - ANME aggregate JGI... | ecosystem: Environmental > Aquatic > Marine > Cold seeps >...
CTGTTATGTACTCATATCGGTTTGGTCCCGTTTCATGAAATCTTTCACTCTGTGCTATTTGTAAACCTTGCTGTAGCCGGCATATTCTTCTGAAATTCTTCAATTCCCAATGTTCCGGTATCGCTCCCAGCCACTCAATGCCCGAATCTTTTTGTTTCACATCAGGGTTCAGACCTTTGGTCACTGCCTGGTTAATGATTGCCGCGCGTTGTTCTTTGAGAATGTCTATCAGTTTCTGTTTCTTCTCAATGAGGGTGTCTATCAGATGGGTCTTGCGGTCGATGTAGGTTGCGATGGATTGTTGTTCGATGGGGGGAATAATGGGAATAATTACATTTGCAATATCGTCAATAGAAACTGCTGTGTAAGTGGAACCAGTTCCAATACTATTTAATTCATCATTTAGAGATAGTGCGAGGTAAAACAACAATTTCGCTAATGATTTATTTGATCGAATTGCACATAAACCACGACCTATTCCATAACTTTGGTCAGCTATGTTAGCGGCACCTATTGGTGCTCTTACCGAGAGAAGCACATCCTCTTTCTCAGCAATCTTATTTGCTGTTTCACACCAGACTTTTGGTTTGGGAAAAAGTGTTTTGAAATCTGCATTTCCTTGTAGAAAAGGCAATCCCTCATTGGTATCGTTGTAATCATCTGAATTTGGTGACTGACCCATGATGACTTTGTCTGAATATTTGAGTTTTGTCACTTCCCAATGCTCAGGAATCTCACCAATCCACTCAATACCACTATCCTTATACTTCAAATATGGTTTCATAGTCCATCAATCCAATTCTTCCAGAATCTTTTTAACTTCTTTTTTAAGCTGCAGCAGATGGGTAGTTGCGATCTGCCAGACCTCTTCCGCGTCAATCCCGAAATAATCATGAGCCACCAGATTCCTGAATCCTTTACTTTTTATCCAGTCTAAATGGCTATATTTTTCCTTAAACTGATCCGTCAGTCTTTCCACCATTTCGCCAATAATGATAAAATTCATCATAGCCGCATCAAAGCTAATTGTATCTTCAAAAAACTCATCAGCATCAGCAAAAGGAGAAATATACTTCTCTATCTTTTCAATAGCTTCCAGAATTCCCATGAGATTTTGTTTGTCTTTACTCCACATGCACCGCCTCTTTATTGATTTGAGCCTTCAAATAAGATTTAAGATATTTTTCCCTCGCTATATCCACCTCGCGCTGAAACTGTCTGCCAAAAAACGCCCTCAATTCCTCTTTCAACTCATAAATACTGGGCGTATTACCTTCTAATTCAATAATTATATCAATATCGCTATCATCTGTCTGCGCATTATGCACAAACGATCCGAAGAGCCCTATCCGTTTAATATAAAAATGCTCCTTTAAATAGTGCCTGTTTTGCCGAATAAATGCCAAAATATCTTCCTTCTTTATCATCTTCACGCATCACCCATAATCTCCTTCAGCGACCCTTCAGTTTCCCCTTCCAGTGCCAAAATATCCGCCTTGATCTCTTCTAAAGCCCGCAGCGGCTTATACTCATAAAAATACTTCGTGAAGCTAATTTCATATCCCACCTTATCCTTGCTCCTATCCATCCACGCATCAGCGACATGGGGTTTCACTTCCCTGTCAAAATATTCATCAACATCCATGTTCAGCGGTACTTTCTCATAATCGCGTAATGAAGTATCAGGTTTGGGCTTGCCTCTTTTATCACGCACCATTTCGCCGTGCTCCATCAGTGGACGTTCAACCGTAATCTTATTATACCCAAAATAGTCGTTATCAAATATCTTGCAGTTCTCGCCTTCTTCAAACCGGGTGTATATCCCGGTGAGTTCTTGAATCTGCTCATCAGAAACGTAATTCCGCTTGTTACCCAGACTCTTTCGCATCTTATTGTAATAGCCCACCGCATTAATGAGCTGTACTTTACCGATTCGTCTTTTGGGTTTGCAGTTGCTAACGATCCAAATATAGGTAGCAATCCCGGTGTTGTAGAACAATTCAGTAGGAAGCGCAATAATAGCCTCCAACCAGTCGTTTTCTATTAGCCATTTACGGATGTTGCTCTCGCCCGAGCCCGCATCGCTGGTAAATAGTGGCGACCCGTTAAATATGATCGCAATGCGACTACCGCGAGGTTCCATCTTCGAGATCATATGCTGCAGGAATATGAGTGCGCCATCACTAACACGAGGAAGTCCTGCATGGAACCGACCGTAAGGGTCGTTTGCCTCATCTTTGATGTACTCCTGCTCCTTCTTCCAGCTCACGCCAAACGGGGGATTACTCAGCATATAGTTGAATTTATTAGCCTTGAACTTATCCTAACTGAAGCTTGTACCCTGCCGGATGTTATCTGCCTCTTCGCCCATAATCAGGACATCTGATTTCGCTATCGCATACGTCTGCTCGTTCAGTTCCTGCCCGTACATCACAATCTCCACGTCATGATTAATATTCTGTTGGATATGCTCCTTCGCTATTGTCAGCATACCGCCGGTACCACATGCGGGGTCAAAGACCGTTCGGATAATACCTTTGCCTTGGAGTTCCGCTTGATGTTCCGCAAAGAGTAGATTCATCATCAATCGTATCACTTCTCTGGGTGTGTAGTGCTGACCCGCAGTCTCATTTGGACATTTCCGAGAACCTGCGCAGGAGCTCCTCGAAGATATAGCCCATCTCATGGTTCGTGACCACATCAGGATGCAGGTCGATTTCAGTGAATTTCGCTACCAGCATGAACATCAGGTCGTTCTTGACCAGTTTGGCAACAATCTTATCTATCTGGAAATTCTCTATCATCTCTCGGACATTAGCACTGAATCCGTTGATGTAGTTATTAAAGTTCAGCTATACGTTTCCTGCGTCCTGAGCCAACCGGCGGAGGTCGTAAAAGGACGTGTTGTAGAAGTTCAGGCCGTTGGTTGCATGTAGTAATACCTGTGCGGGGTCAGGCAGAATGTCCTTGAATTTATTGCTCGTTGCAATGACCGCGTCTTTGTGCTCTTCCAGTACGCAGTCCAGTCGTCTCAAGACCACGAACGGAAGTATGACATCGCCGTATTCATGTTGTTTGAACGTGCCTCGTAATATGTCGTCTGCAACCTGCCATATGAAGTTCGCCTTGTCCTGGAAGTTGTTCATAAAGCCTCTTTCCTCTTTCGGAATAAAACCCTTTAGATGTTTACACGGCCACTAATTTTGAGATGTGTGGCATAGATAAAAAGTTTTTGTTGAATTGGATAAAATTAACGAATATTTACAAAAAAGCATTTAAGAAACGGATACACATAACACTTTTCTTTTCGCAAAAAACCTTTACGAAAAAAAATGCTTCGCAGGAAATCCGTGGTTATAAAACAATCGGATGAGAAGAGGTCGGGTTTGCAATATACGGAAAGACTGAGAGGAAAAGGGCTATTTTGAAGTAATCGGAAAAGAAACATTCATGACCCCCTAGAAGGACATCAATAAGCATGAAACTGTACTTCCATACCAGAAACAGACGTTACCTATTTTGTTCTGGTCGTGCTGCTACAATCAAACCACATACCATCTCATAGGTGTTCGGTTAAGTACGATTTAACATAAATAAAGACATATAACAACACATTTCCGACACAGATTCACACAGATTGCACTGATTTATTTCTGTATATAAAGTATAACTGCTACCTATTTAGGACGCAGATCACACGGATTTACGCAGATTTACGCAGAGAATCAACTGCCTTACGTTTAACTTCCGGTTTGGTGCCAAAATTAACTAAAAGTCCAACTTCAATACCTGTTGCTTTGAGATACCAAAAAACCAGAACCAAATGAGTTATGTACTTTGTAGGCAGCACCAATTATCTTTTCGGTTATATCACGCTGTTTATATTCTTTCATCTGTGTTAATTAGTGTTAATCTGTGTCTAATAAATATACTTTTTATATGTCTTTACTTTTGGTGGGCTATGCTTAACCGAACACACATGCATACCATCTCGAGGACCATACCAGTACCCGTATCTTATCAATATTCTGCTTCTCTATCTTTGCTTTTGGATCTATGCTACGGCTAATCACCGGAATTGAACACCCTTGTGTAATCTCCTTAATCAAACTATGTTCACCGCTTGCAACCACCAACTTGAGTTCGTTTTTATATTCTGCCACCAGTGCTTCAAACCCTGCTCTTGCCTTCTCACCGTGATGTCTAATATCTTCATCACGAAGCCGTTCGAATCTACGCTGGCTCATCCCTCCTTTTGTATGCTTCTCTTTTACGCTACTACGAATTATCCTGTGATCAATAACCGCTTCCTGATCTGATACAACGATAATAGTCTCACCTGCGTGTGCCAATACAATGCAAATATCACGATAATACGCCAGCACCTCTTGCATCTGCCCGGTATCAAAGGCACAATCGAGTTGCCAGGTGGTATCCCGTATCGGAAACGGCAGTGCCACAATTAACGACCCCAAGCCCAGCCTTTTCATATCACAAAAAAGTGCTATACCAGTCGGCGATTCGATCCGTGCCAACACGTATTTGACTGATTCGTCCAGTTCCACCGTCCGTTCAAACTCCGTCAGGTCGCTGATTGTCTCTCCAGGACGTAAATATACTGACAGGAGGTCATCGTTCCTCGACCGGATGGAACCCATTTGAAACATCAGGTCATAAGTTCGTGCGTGCGTTAACGTGATAGCGTTTTTGTAGCCCGGTTCGACATCGTTTTGCTCATCCGGTCCCTGCTGTTTAAGCTCTCGTTCGAGAGTTTCTATCTTCTTCTCCGCATTCTTCAGCGCCAGGTCAGCCGCCTGTTTCTCTGATACCGCCTTCTTCGCTCGTGCCGTCTGTTTCGAGTGCCGTTCTGCAAGCGATTTAGTCTCATATTCCAGCTCGGTTATGCGTGCCTGCATCCGTTCAATCTTAATCTCCTGCTCTTTCCGATTAAACAACCCGCCCAACATATTTCACCTGTTTCGTGTACTAATCAGTTCTAAAATAGTGTTGATCAACAAATTGTTTTCCGCTTCACTACGTACCGAGAACCTTACATGAGTTGGCAGCCCAAAGGAAGTGCAGTCTCTTACCACAAGTCCGTGCTCCAAAAGCGCAGCCTTCATCTTGCTCGCATCACAAACATCAAGAATATAGAAGTTCGCATCGGACTGCACAGCAAACTCAGCCTCTATCTGTTGTTTACCCGCTTCTATCTTCGCTGTCGTCTCCTTCAGAAAAGCATCACCTGCCACGCTAATTACCGCTGTACCTATCTTCTCAGCAAACACGCTCACGCTCCAGGGTGTTTTTATCTTCTGCATCGCTTGTATAATAGCCTCCGAACCGATGGCATAGCCTATTCGCACGCCCGGTATCGCAAAAGCTTTCGTTATTGACCGTAAGATGAGCAAATTACGGATGCTGGATACACAACTGTGTAAAGGATAAGCATCCGGTACGAATTCAACATACGCTTCGTCAATCACCAATAATGCATCTAATCGTTCCGCGGCTTCTATCAACTGTGCCTGTTCTTCTTTACCGAGATATTGCCCTGTCGGATTATTCGGATTGCAAACAAATACCACGTCTTCGGGCTGCATCTCTGCTACTATCAGCTCTGGCTGGATTCGCAGTCCCGGCATTTCTATTTGCTTGACCCTCGCACCGATCACTCGCGCTGCTAGTTCGTATTCGCCATAAGTATGTTTCAGCATCAGTACACGCTTATTCGCAAACGCATGCGCTACAAGCGGTATGAGTTCGGATACGCCCGCTCCTACCTGTACCTCTTCTTCCCGGCATCCGAATTTATTCGATATTTTCGTTTTTAACTCGCGGCATTCGTTATCCGGATACCTGTTCAGACCGTGAATCGCCTCATCTATCGCTTCGGACAGAAAACCAGGTGGCCCATACGGGTTTAAATTCGTACTGAAGTCTATTACTGCGCTAGTCTTAGCTGTTCCCGGCTTCCCGCCATGCTCACAAACGCTTAGATTGTGTAGCTGAGCTCTTGGTTTTACCATCTTTACCCTACTAATATTTACTATATGTTGCCGCGGGTAAAAGCGCAGTACAAAAATCCGTGTACTCTTGTGGCCACAAAAAACGTAAACTACGAAGTTCAGATATACCCTGATACATCTTCTATTATCCTTTCACAATAAAAGCACCGGAACCTGGGTGGGTCCTCGCTCACAGTCACGAATTTAGATATAACCGGCTCTCTTTTCGCATTCGATATGCAATTGGGGTTCGCACATCTTATAATGCCCTCTATTGAATTGGGAAGGTAAACCCTATGCTTTGCTATCACTTCGGAGTCACGTATTATGTTTATCGTGGCGTTTGGTGCGATCAATGCGATTTTATCTACCTCTTTCGGCTTTAGCTCCAGCTCTTCCACTTTTACTATGTCCTTCCGGCCCATAACCTTGCTTGGGACATTTATCACCACGCTTAAAACCGCGTCTGTCTTCGTGGTTATCCCCAATATCCGCAGCACGTTCAGAGCCTGACCCGCTGTAATATGGTCTATGACTGACCCATTTGTGATTGGTACTACTTTTAATTCTTTTTTCATTTAATTTTATGGGGCCGCCGAGATTTGAACTCGGGACAACTCGGTCTTCAGCCGAGCGCTCTCCCAGTCTGAGCTACGGCCCCTCCTTATTAATAATATCACTACAGTTATTATATTTCTTTATTGTAAAATGGAAGACGAGATAAAAAAGGCGATAGATTTTGTGGTATCGAGAAATGCGCGATATGCCGATCTCCGCATGGAACAGGGTTACGCAACGGTAATCGAGCTAAGAGACGACATCTTCCGCGAGATGAGCTATGGCATAGCACAGGGACTGGGCGCGAGAGTGCTGTATAACAATTCCTGGGGCTTCTCGTCCACAAATGATCTATCAAACCTGAAATACACGTTTGAAGATGCTTTGAAGATCGGACGAGCAATTTCGCTATCAGACACGAAGACCGAGCCCATAAAACTCGCAGATGCGACTGCAAGAACCGAGCTTTTCAAGTTGAAACCGAAGATAAACCCCGCTGACATCAGCATAGACGAGAAGAAGAGCATGGTTAAAGCTGCGTATAAAGCAGCAAAGGAACATTCGCCACTCATAAAAAGCGTTTCTATTTTGTATTTAGATGGCTATGAAGAGCAAATTTTTGCTAATTCCGAAGGCTGTTATATCGTGATGAAAACGCCCGCGGTCTTTATGCGTGTGCATGCGGTTGCAAAGAAAGGAGACGTTCTGCAAGAGGGTAGAGAAACAATAGGTGCAGTAGCTGGTTTTGAGGTCATAGAAGAGGAGAATCCGGAAGTTATGGGTGTGAAAGCAGCGGATAAGGCGATTAGATTGCTGGATGCCGGACTACCACCTGCTGGTGAGTTACCTGTGATAATGGACCCGAAACTTACAGGCGTGTTCATGCACGAAGCGCTGGGTCATGCCGCAGAAGCCGACCATGTCCTTTACGGCGAGTCAATATTGCAGGGTAAGTTGGACGAGGAGCTAGCTTATGACGGTTTGACGGTTGCTGACGATCCAACCATTGAGAACTCACATGGATATTACAAATATGATGATGAAGGCATGCCATCTTCGAGGACAGAGCTGATAAAAAACGGTGTTTTGGTCTCTTATTTACATACACGGGAGACGGCGGGTAGATTAGATACAATGCCGACCTCGAATGCACGTGCGGCTGATTTTTCGGAGATGCCGATAGTCCGTATGAGCAATACGGTAATTGAGGAAGGCGACAGTAATTTTGATGATATGCGTAAGGACATTTCGTATGGTATATATGCAAAAGGTATGCGAGGCGGCCAGGTAGATACGATACGAGGCGAATTTCAGTTCAGTGCCGAGGAGGCGTTCATGATAGAAAAAGGCACGCTTACTAAGCGGCTGAAAAACGTTTCACTATCTGGTAGAACCTTAGATGTATTGAAGAACATAGATGCCGTAGGAAATGATAAAGCGCGAGGGTCAATAGGATTCTGTGGTAAAGATGGCCAGGAGGCGCCGGTATCGGAATATGCACCGCATGTACGCGTGAAGCAGATACTGGTGGGTGGGGCTTCTTATTAGAATAGAGCGGAAAATCGTCTAAGAATAGAATGATGAGCGGTGCTGGCAGCATGGGTTTTATCTTCCCATTCAAACTCTTTTGCCCTTGCTCTTTTTTGAAAACTTTACTGGGACAAAATTCTTTTTTTTCACTTTAAAGGGTGTAGCGAATTTTCGATAAAAAATTCGCCAATTTTCTTCTATATGAGCATATTTTCTCAACTTCACAGGACTTTTTTCTTTGAATTTATGAATAAGGCCATCATATCGAATATTTTCGAGAAGAAAAGCTTTTATACTCTTTTGACGTATTTAATAGTAACTTTAATGGGAGATGGGCGAAGTGGAAGCGAGTAGGGATAAGGTAACAAGGCAGGATCTCCGTCATGACAGGCATACTGTCTCTCTACTAACAGATTATTTAGTTTTTTCGCCGAAGTATCGCGGGAAGGTATTAGAGGGGGAAGTAGCGGGAGCGGCAGAGGAAATCATTCGGGAAACCTGTAAAGAGCTCGATATTGAGATTATAGACCTGGCGATGAATGTAGACCATGTACACCTTTTTATAAAAAACCCTTTTAGAAAAAGCGTTTACGGGGGAAAAAAAAGCTTTGGGCAATGTTGGGATGTGATGGAGAAGTCTATAGGGGCTGAAGGGGCATTGTTATAAAATGGATACAATATCGGTGGTTTTTTTAGATGGTGATAAGGGAAAAGAACTCAAAAACGGTTATATGACGCTTTTCGATAAGCTTTTATGTACCTCTCAAAAATGGAATACCGAAAAAAATCGAAAATAAGTTTATGTCCTGTAACGTATATATATTATGTTTAAGCCGTGGAGTGCTGTACTTGAAGTGGCGTCAAAATCAATTGAGAGACAGCCTCTCAAAGGAGGAAAAGAAAAAATGGCAGTAAGTTTGGAAATTAGAGACGGTGATCCCTGGTGGCTAAGTCCTGATCTTTGGACGGTACCTGGGGATAATCCTGAAGGGTCTGAAGGCATGCCTATAGCGGGTGAACCCTGCTATGTTTGGGCTAGCGTCACCAATAACGGGACTACTAGGGTAAATAATGCAACACTGCGTTTCTATTGGGCAAATCCCTCAGTCGGATTTGACCGCACCACTGCTAACGACATCGGCATTTCATATGTAACACTTGACACAGGCGAAACCAAAGACGTACTTTGCCTAACACCATGGGTGCCAGTGTTCGTAAACGAGGGGCATGAATGCATTCTGGCAGAGGCTTTCCATCCGGATTTAGATCCGCTGCCAGCAACGACTGATTTTAACGTCTCCACGGATCGACACGTCGCGCAGCGGAACATTTCTGTTGCACTTGCAATTAAAGGTATGTTCAAACTCGCGTTCGAAGTTCACAACACTGAAAGGGAGGCCAGAAAGTTTCAGTTAAAAGCACACCAGGACAAGCTGGGGCAGATTGAACCTCTGACTCGACACTTCGGACGACTTTTTTAAATTCCAGACGAGGAGGGAAAGGTCGGGAAGTTTGGCTTTGTCCATGCACCCTGTCCTGACGAGGATACACTCAAGGATGCGGTGCCTGTAGTCGATGTTGAGGTGGGACCAAGCCGACGGGTTGGCATGAGCCTGATCGGTATGGTCGAAGGTGGTGCGTCGCTGATACATGTCGAGCAGTTGGTAGACAATCGCATCGTAGGAGGGATTAGCGTGATAGTGCTTCAGAAAAGCAACATAGATGAGTACAAGGGAGGGAAGAAATTATGATCACAGTACCGAACCGTCCGTTTTCGACGGATATCATCACGGGGCTGATGCTACCCGATGGCATATTTGTGGCCACGCTTGGCAAACAGTTGATCAATGCGCACTTTACCAACTCGGGCGCCTCAACAGTAGCAGACAGTAGCATCTATCTCGAGAGTGTCTCCCATCCTGGCATCGTTGTAACGCCAAATACGCGCCCCGTTAGTAACTTAGCAAGTGGTGCGTCCCGCGTATTGTCCTGGGAGGCTGACTTATCCGGGGCATCGGCGGGTGTTCATTACATCAGCTTCATTGTGGAAACTGCTTCAAGCATTAACCGGATCATTAAGAAGATCTTTGTGACGCGTATACATTTTGATGCCGCAACCACCACGTTCAGGGCCGAGACCCCTGAAGGCGTCATGGAAGTACGATTCCAGGATATGGTGGTTCCAACAAACCGGATATGCTGCAGAGGTCGGCACCGACAGAAACCGGATAAAAGAGAGGTGGCGCAGTTCTTGAACCAGTTCGGTATGCTATTCGAGGGGCACGATCCGGAATTCGAGTTATGCCTACCCTTTTATCTGCCCCTCAACCTGGAAGCAACAGTTATTCCAACACCGCCTTTCTCTGGTCAATATGGCGACCTGCCGTTCCAGGACCCTTGGTGGAAGTGGCTTCTGGCGGCTATCGCCTTATTTTTATTTCTTGGGGCCATGTATGCAGAAGATGAGTATGGAACTGGCAGTATTGAAGTAACGACTGACTGTGGCATAACAGACGGTGAAAGTCCAGACGAAGTCTGTACTGTGTGGGCCGAAGGTGGTGGCGATAGCGCCTTGGCTGGTGTACTCACTGGATTCGGCGCAGTTACCTCTATATGCGCAGGCTTATTTGACGTTCGGGATCCATTCCGTCGCGGTCAGGACAAAACTGTCCCATCTGTTGGCGAGGTAACCCTGTCGGAGAACATGAAGATGTCTTTCATATATCCTGA
>Ga0255453_1097_pt1 | contig 10642 bp, 14 predicted proteins | sample ANMaggQLBNCT01G4_FD_182628 | JGI IMG/M metagenome (GOLD analysis project Ga0255453, IMG submission 182628) | Sediment cell enrichment communities from methane seep in Santa Monica Basin, California, United Staets - ANME aggregate JGI... | ecosystem: Environmental > Aquatic > Marine > Cold seeps >...
GTTGGTGACTGGGTGGCGATCAAGAAAGTAATCAAAGATGACAAAGGGGTCATCCAGGCAGTTCTTCCAAGAAAGAGCAAATTCTCCCGGAAAGTTGCCGGCAAAGTTACTCGAGAACAGATCATAGTCGCAAATGTGGATATTGTCTGGATCGTATCAGGCCTTGATAACGATTTCAATATCCAGCGGATTGAAAGATACCTTACATTAGCATCAGAGAGTGGATCAAAATCAGTGGTAATTTTAAACAAATCCGACCTTTGCGATGATCCTGATGGGAAAATGGAGCAAGTGAAGAGGATCGATCCAACTACCCCCGTACATTCGTTGAGTGCGCAACTCAACCTGGGCTTTGACGTGCTTGATCGATACTTTGAGAAGGGAAAAACGATAGCTCTCCTCGGGTCCTCGGGTGTGGGTAAGTCGACCATTATCAACAGACTTCTCGGTATGGACCGTCAGAAAGTGGGGCCAGTTAGGGAATCAGACAGCCATGGAAGGCACATTACGACCTATCGTGAGACGATTTTGCTTTCAAATGGCGCAATGATCATAGACAATCCTGGGATGAGGGAAATCCAGTTATGGTCCACAGGCGACGGTCTTGATGGTGTTTTTAATGATATCGAGGAGATCGCCCGACATTGCAGGTTCAAAGATTGCATCCATGATAGTGAGCCTGGCTGTGCAATCAAGGATGCACTTGATAAAGGAGAGCTTGATCCGCGCCGATATACACATTATTTGAAATTGAGAAAGGAACTCGAATTCCTTTCAATTAAACAGAATGAGATGGTCAGAAGCACAGAGAAGGCAAAATGGAAGAATATAGCTAAGTACGGAAGAGAAATGCGAAAACTCAAAACGGGAAAGTATTAGAACGGAACAGATAACGTATCGCATAGTCGCAATGAATAATGTAGACGATATCGTAAGCAGAGATTTCGAATATATTATGAAAATTATCAAGACCAGGATATTCAATTCTATTAATCTGAAGACGGAATATTCCATTATTACTATTGGATAGCGATTCGAAGCTCAGGCATTCTTATATCACATTGGATAATGCTTGGAATCTAAGTTCCACAATACATGGGGACACTCTTGTAATAAGGGGTACTCGGCTTGGGCACTCTTCGGATTTGCATTCGCAAATCATTGCCTCATTGCACTCTCACTTCGTTCGGGTCACTTAACAGGCGGATAAACGACTCACTAGCTGCATTAGTTCATCCAAATCGTTCGCTACGCTCACGACTTCGTTTATCCACCGACCGTTATGCGTAATGCTCGGCTTGGACTTGGTTTATGCTCGCCGTCCGCGGCTCGACCATTATCTAGGTATAAGGAAAATTGCTTAAGTAACTTGATTTTGTTTGATTAACATTAATTTAATAAAAGTGTTACTAAAGGCAAATAGGTAATATAAGATGATAGATTTGATCACTTTAGATATAGACAGAAGTGTGGAAGAGCTAATGACTTTTCATACGTCATTTCACAGTTTTTTCAGGGTTAAGACACGTGACGTGATAAAACAGTCATTGCAGTATCAACAAGGACTTTTGCTTGGGGCTAATAGAAAAAATATGACGAACATGGAGAAGACCGTGCCCTATTGTGACCACCAATCGTTGCAGAATTTCATCACCGACTCGAAATGGGACGAGGAGGGTGTTATCCGCAAAATTCAAAGGAGAGTCTGTGAGTCGATAGGAAACCCTGTCCATGGTTCTATTCACCTTGACGAATCAGGGTTCCTTAAGGACTGTAAGAGTTTTGTGGGCGTGAAACGCCAATACTGTGGTCGGTTTGGAAAGGTGGATAACTGTCAGGTGGGCGTATTCCTGGGATATGCTTTTATGAGCTATCGGACGCTGATAGACAAGCGAATCTATCTTCCAGAGGAATGGGCAAATGATCCGGATCGAAGAGCGCTATGCAGTGTTCCTGAAGAGATTACATTCAAAACTTGACAAGCTTGACGGCGAAAATTTCCTCTACATCGCAGACATTCCAATCGACACAAGAGTATGGCTGGAACGCCCAAAGGTTGAAGTTCCAAAGAGGAAAGGGGACCGAGGTCGTCATCCTACACGGAAACAACTCGTTGAGGGGGAGCCTAAGCCAACCAAAGTGCGAAAGATCGCGGAAGAACTTCCAGATGATGCATGGAATCATATCTTCTTAAGAGATACCGAAAGAAAAGATATATGGTGCGATATGGCATGTTTACGTGTATATCAGGTTAGAGATGGGCTTCCGGATCACGAATCGTGGCTCATTATCAGAAAAGACGATAACGAAGAGATGAAGTATCAATTGTCAAACGCTTCTCCCATTGCAACGAAAAACAGACTCGCAGAGATGTCATGCAGCCGCTACTGGATAGAAAGAGCATTTGAAGACGGAAAAGGGGAGGTGGGGATGGCAGATTACGAAGTGAGGGGCTGGACTGGTTGGCATCACCACATGACAATGGTTCTACTTGCGATGCTCTTCCTCTTGATATTGCAACTGAAGTGGAAGGATAAAGCGCCTATGCTGACGATACAGGATGTTAGAGAGATTCTTGAGGTGATATTGCCAAAAAGAAGTATAACAAATCGGGATATCCTGAATATCATTAAGGAGAAGCACAAAACGAGGAAATCCGCAAGGAGATCGCATCACAAAAAGAATAGCAAGGCATAACTGTTGTTTTCGTATGATTTTGCACCTTTTGCAGGCAATTAGTGTATGATATCGCCAAATTCTGGCTTTTTTACCTTTTCAGCTATTTCATTTAATACTGAGGAGGTATTAGGGATACCAATACCAGAGGAACGCATGTTTTTTGTTATTATGTGGCGTAACACCATGCGAAATCATTGAAGGCTTTATAAGGTCGCAATTCTAATGTAACAAAGTCAAGGTAATATGTTAGGCTATAAAAAAAGGGGGAACTTATGAACACCTACAATCCAATTGACCTTCTCTTCAGTGGTATGGAAAAGCTTGGCCCAGGGGGCAATTTTCATACCATGCATCTCCTGCGTCTTCTCCCGAAACAGCAGTTTCGCGTCATCGTTGACGCAGGTTGCGGTGTAGGGCGTCAGACAATGGTGCTGGCCAAGGAACTCGGTACACTGGTTCACGCAGTTGATTCGCATGAACCATTCTTGAATGACCTGACGCAGCGCGCCAAGGAATCAAGAATTGAGCATCTTGTACAGACACATTGCATGGACATGAAGGACATTCCGGACGTTTTTCAACACATTGATCTACTCTGGTCGGAAGGTGCAGCGTACAACATCGGCTTTTCCAACGCACTGACCATATGGGCATCTGCGATAAAACAAGACGGCTTCGCTGTAGTAAGTGAATTGTCGTGGTTACGCGAGCAAGTTCCCAATGCGGTGAGGGAGTTCTTCCAATCCGGTTATCTGGACATGCAATATATTCAACAAAACCTCGCGGTTGCGGAAAACGCAGGGTATAGAGTGCTAACCACTTACACGCTTCCCAAGGAGGCATGGGTGGAAGGCTACTACGACGTTCTTGAGCCACGCGCGAAAGCTCTTATCGATCATCCAGACTCATCCGTCAGGGATTTTGCGGTCGAGACCGTCAAGGAGATCGAAATCTTTAGATGTTCCGAAGATAGCTACGGCTACGTCTTCTATGTACTCCAACGTACCTAACAACCGGTTACAGTGGACGATGCTGAACCGGAGCGTTATGGTAAAGCGGATTGAATGGTTAATAATACTATTCCAAAAGTACATCCATGTACTTTTGGAAACTGGATTGACAAACGCCGAGCACTACACCTAACAGCGGCTACACGACTCCGCTTCGCTTCGTCCAAATTGGCACCCTTTGGTCGCCAACTCGTGTAGCCGCGAAACGTTAAGTGAACTGTACGACATACCTTGAAAAGAAGAACACAACGGTTAGCGAAACGGATTCTCTCCTGTTTGGACTGTGACTTCGGCGTGCTTGGTGTGGCGGACTTTAAAAGGAATAGAATTCCTGCAACAAAAATCAGCCGGTACAATTTGCCTATCCAAAAAATAAGCAAAGGCAATCCGTTGATTCCCTCATAAATCATCCAATCCACACCTTTCGACCTCTTTCACCTTATCAAAATCACCATCTTCCGAGATTATCGTAAATATTCATCAAATGTCAAAACAGAAGTAAATGCTGCCTCTTCTCCTTTCCTAACTTTTTTTATCAGTTTTCTGGCCTTATCACCTTTTTCATCTTCATATAGAGCTGCATAAATGAATACGTTTGCATCACGGTATCTCATCTTTCCATCTGGTATTCACGTTAGGTTATAATATAATGGCCTAAATGAGCCTATTCATTTGAGGCTTTACTATCTTCAAATATAACCACCCTCTTGCTTTGATCAAATACTATCCTAAACCGGTCAAACAGATCGGATCTTCCAAGCAAAGGGGGTACATCTTCCTCAACGCCCATGCAACACAAATCGAAAATTCTAGCTCATAGAATTAATGTATCTCCAGTTGGTATCTTGGCCAATGAAGGCTTTTTAGCCGGGTATTTTCTCTTTGCCTCTTTATAAACCACCTCAGCATCGTCACCATCTGCTATGACCTTTTTATCTATCGTAGCAATCCATTTTCCTGCATATTTACTAAAATCCGTCTTTATGAACCACTCATAATCTTTTAGCATAGCGATCACCTCTCACATAATTATACATTTCTAGCGGATATATTTATTTGTTTCTCCATCCATTTATAGTATAGAAGATGACAAAACAAAATGTTAGCGAAACGAATAATCCCCTGTTTGGACTGTGACTTCGGCGTGCCTGGTGGTAGAGTAGTAAAAGGCATAGAATTCAAACAGATAAAATCCGCGGGTATCCCCTGGGAACTTGCGGAAGAATACGATGAACAAGGCGCAGACGAGCTCGTCTTTTTGGACATCACGGCATCGCACGAAAGAAGGGACACGATGGCGCATGTAATAGAGAAAACTGCAAGTAACGTGTTCATGCCTCTTACAGTAGGTGGCGGTATTCACCGCATAGAGGATGCGAGACGAGCATTCAACGCGGGCGCAGATAAGGTCTCTGTGAACACCGCAGCACTGAAGAACCCTCAATTGGTGAACGATATTGCGAGACGATTTGGTAGTCAGGCCTGTGTAGTCGCGATAGATGCGAAGAGACGGTATGCGCGAAGTGAAGATGCGGCACGAGAGCTAATAGAAACGAAAGAAGGCAAATGCTGGTTTGAATGCTCCTTCTACGGCGGTCGGAAGTTCACGGGCGTGGACGCAATAAAATGGGCAATGGATGTAGAGGAACGAGGAGCAGGTGAAATATTGCTCACGAGTATGGACAGAGATGGAACAAAAGACGGATTCGACCTGGAGTTAACTGCGGCGATTTGTGACCGGGTAAATATACCAGTGATAGCATCTGGTGGTTGCGGGCTGCCCGAGCATATAACGGACGTTTTCAAGTTCACGGACGCTTCAGCAGCACTTGCCGCTTCCATATTCCACTATAAGGAATACACAATTCGTGAGGTGAAACAGTATCTGAAGGATAATGGTATTCACGTGAGGTTGTAAGAGCCTTGTATTTGTATGGAACCACGAGATTACACAAGATTAACACAGAAGATCTAAAAATGATATCTTTCCACCCTTTGATGCGAGTTCCATAAGGATTTGATAATGCTCTTCCAGCCCCTTTTTTAAATTTGCTACCGCTTCTTCCTCTGTTAGTCCTTGATCCGCCACATTTGTTATCAAATCTACAGCCACAAAATATTTGTCCTCTTTATGGATTTGGATTATGGTTTTCATTTCTGTATCTTTATATTTTATATGAGTTGCCAGATATAAAACATGTTTCTTTGGTCAAGCTTTCTTTTCCAAAGAAAGGTTGTGCGTGATCTTGTGGTTGCCCTAATTCATTCCGGCACCCTAACTTAGATACTCAACTTAACAATTCCTTCATACACTTCTTCCGCAGGACCCATAAGATAAGCACCTTCCTCCTTTAGCTCCACCACTAAATCGCCACCTTTCGTATGCACTATAACAGGTTCATTTAGATTCACATACCCCAGCTTATTTAATGTAAGCACAGATGCTGTTGACCCGGTGCCACACGATAACGTCTCCCCTACTCCTCGCTCATACGTCCTCACGCTTATCTCTCTTTTAGCGTTACGCAGCACAAAATCAACATTAGTCTTGTTAGGAAACGCTTTGTGAGATTCTATAGCTTTTCCCACCACATCAACCGCCAGCCCATCAAAGGAGTCGACAATGACAACTGCGTGTGGATTGCCAAGACTCAACGCGGTCAGTTTGATCTCACCAATTTCATCATTCACGAAAAGCATTTGCTCTATTGTATTAAACTCCGGCACGCCCATAAAAACCCGGATAGAAGTTACTGCGCCCTTTTCATCAACTTCCACTTCCGGAACAATCAACCCTGCTAACGTCTCTACTTTCATTCTACTACTTCGTACTAACCCTCTTTCGTACACATATTTGGCAAAGCATCGCATTCCGTTTCCGCACATCTCTGCCTCGGAACCATCGGCATTAAAAACCTGCATCCGTAGATCATACGAACTTGTAGTAGGTATACAAAGGATTAATACGCCATCTGCACCTACTGAGAATCCGCGTTGACATAGTAATCCGGCGAGTTCGCCCTTCTTCTGCTCTGGTATTCCTGATTCTCGATCGTCTATCAGTATGAAATCATTACCACAGCCTTGCATCTTCGTGAATTTAAGTTCCGTCATTGCTCGCTATTTTGCCTCACACTATATGTTCAGCCCTTTTATCCGTTCACACGCTTCCAATATCCTTTCTTCACTTACACAGAGAGAAAACCGAACGAACCCCTCTCCCGTCTCACCGAATCCTATCCCAGGTGTTACAACTACGCCCGTACGCTCCAGCAAGAACATGGAGAACTGAATAGACGAGAATCCCGAAGGCACCTTTGCCCAGAAATAGAATGTGGCTTTTGGCTTTTCCAACTCTATCCCGCTGGATCTCAATCCATCAGCTAATAGGTCCCGCCTTCTTTTATATATCACTACGTTCTGCTTTACACAGTCTTGTGGCCCTGTTAGCGCCGCTATACCTGCCATCTGGACAGCTTGAAAAGCACCGGAATCAACATTAGTCTTCACAAGCTTCAGACCTTTTAATATTTCCGAATTTCCCACTACGAAACCGATTCGCCACCCCGTCATGTTATATGTCTTAGATAGCGAACCAAACTCGACACAAACATCCTTTGCACCTTTGACGGCCAAAAAACTAGGCGCTTCATAGCCATCGAACGTAAGCTCAGAGTAGGGGTTATCATGCAGGATGACAATCTCGTTTTCACGAGCGAAATCCACCACCTCTTTAAAGAATGATTTTTCGGCAGTTGCGGCAGTGGGATTATTCGGGTAATTCAAGAACATGATCTTTGCTCTTCTCGCTATTCCTGTATCTATACGTTCTAAATCTGGCTTAAATCCATGCTCTTCTGTTAACGGTACAGAATAAGGTGTAGAATCCGCCATTATCGTTGCATTATTGTATACAGGGTATGCAGGATCCGGCACGAGAGCAATATCGCCGGGATTTAAAAATGCGAATGCCGAATGCGCTATCCCTTCCTTTGACCCTATCAACGTTAGAACTTCATCCTCGGCATCCAACTTAATGTGCTTTCTGTGCTTATACCATGTCGCTACGGCTTCACGGAACGACAGCATTCCTTCGTAAGACGGGTACCGGTGATTTGAAGGGTCTTTTGCGGCGTGGCACAGTGCTTCCACTATGTGCGGTGGTGTCGGCAAGTCAGGATCGCCGATACCTAAGTCTATTATATCTACACCCTTCTTTCTCGCTTCCTCCTTCCTCTTATCAATTTCCGCAAATAGATAAGGGGGCAGCGAACTTATTCCCTTTGCATACATTTTTTAAATCCTATTTTTCTTTTAGCACAAACCTTTTCTTAGAAAGAAAAGCTTTACCAAATGAACTTATCTGTTTTTCTTTTAGCACAGGCTAAATTTTCTTTTTCTGAAAAAGAAAAAGTGTTAACATGGCTCTATCGTTGCCGGCGGCTTAGAAGAAATCGCATAGGTTACCCAAGTCACGCCTTTAACTTCGTTTGTTATTCGTTTACTCATGCTCTCCAGCACATCATAGGGCAGTTTCACGAAATCCGCCGTCATCGCCTCCTTAGACTCAACCACCCTTATCGTAACGATTCTGCCCAAACTTCTCGCATCGCCGAGTACGCCCGTAGCGACATCATCGCCCACCAGTGCAAATGCCTGCCACACTTTGTCATACCACCCGCTATTCTTCAATTCTGCCTCTACAATGTCAGATGCCTCACGACATATCCGCAGTTTCTCTTCTGTAACCTCACCTATTACACGAGCTGCGAGACCTGGGCCAGGAAAAGGATGCTGGTTCAGTATCTGCTGAGGCATACCGAGTTCCTTCGCCACTTCTCGCACTTCATCCTTATACAAATCCTTGATTGGCTCTACTAGCTTCAGTTCCAGCTTCTCTGGAAGCCCACCCACATTATGATGCGATTTTATTCTTGACGCATTCCTTGAACCCGCCCCAGCACTCTCTATTCTATCCGGATATATAGTGCCCTGAGCGAGGAAATCAACGTTACCCAGCTTATTCGCCTCTTCTTCAAAGATATTTATGAATAGTTCGCCTATTACTTTCCTCTTCACTTCTGCGTCCTTAACGCCCCACAACCCCTTCAGGAAACGCTCTTCAGCATCTACAAACACCAGCTTCATATTGAAGTTATTCTCGAACGTGCTTATAACCGCTTCTTTTTCGCCTTCTCGCAGTAGTCCATTGTCAACGAAGATGCACGTGAGTCTATCACCTATGGCTTTATTGACGAGCACCGCAGTAGTAGAAGAGTCTATTCCGCCACTGAGTCCACATATCACTCGCCCCTCCGCTCCTACCTCTCGCTTTATAGCTTCTATCTTATCGGTAATAAAGGATTCAATCGCCCAATTGCACTCGCAGCCGCAGATTTTATATAAAAAATTCCACAGTATTTTATCGCCCTTATCCGTATGGTGAACCTCAGGATGGAATTGAACGCCATAATTATTGGCGATGCGAAATGCTGCAACGGGCGTATTCATCGTATGGCCTATTATATCCGCACCATCAAATTGCTCTATCACGTCGCCATGAGACATCCACACGTTCATCTTTCCACTCTTGCTTCCACGCCCGGTCAACCCCTCAAACAGCACATAATCTTTAAAGAGCAGTTCCGCCCTTCCAAATTCGCTTTTCATGCCTTTGCCTACCACGCCACCTTTTGTATATGCAATCAACTGTGCACCATAACAAATCCCGAGAATGGGTATCTCCAAATCATTAATCTCGGAACTGCATCTTGGACTGCCTGGTTCGTGGATACTAAACGGGCTACCGGAAAGGATAATACCTTTAATCTTACCTTTTTCTTTCGCTATTCCGTTCTTAAGCGCCTCTACGGGTGTATCATACGGGACAAGTTCTGCATAAACGCCTAATTCTCTACACCTTCTCACGATGAGATGGCTATACTGCCCCCCAAAGTCGAGCACTACTACTCGGTCTTTTGCTTTACTATTTCCTATTATGCTATTTCTGTCTGGCATCGTATGGTCTTTCTTGTTGTCCATAAACGTATGTATAAAATAAAAAACATTTCTTTAAAATGGTTTTAAAAGCTTTACCAAAGAAATAATTATATGTTGAGTCTTGATATTATTTTGCTTACTATTCATAAGACCGTTCTTATCCATAAACTTACCTCCTTTTCATTCCACACAAGGAACATTCCAAGCGTGTTCGCACATCTCATTTTCCCGATAAAGGCATCATTCGGAGTTTCAAAGTAGTCTAGGTCAAGTGCCCTATCAAGCATAGGCCCCGGTTCCCCTATATTACTTCACCAATTGCTATATTCTTCTCCTTGAGACGCTATATATCGCTGCAACCAGCTCTGTGTTTTCACATTTGTTGATTACCGGTTTGACTGCCCATTTAATCTTTTTGTCTGTTAGCTTCACCATAAGTTGAGGTGCAATTTCTTGACGAAATAATTTTGGAACTCTACAAGAAAAAAGTAAGACCCTACTTTACATAACTGTGCTCATAGCATCGAAGAGGCTACTATCTCCTTTACGTGGGTTTTAAGTGAGGCTTGGGGACAGAAAACCCACTTCAATGGCGCATATGGAATGGAGTGAAGAGGGGCAAGCGTGGGGGCGCGGCAGTATATGACACGGTGGCTATCTTTGCATAATCTTTTGAGCCGTGCCATATACTGCCCTTATATAATCAAGAGAGAACAAGCCCCCAAAGCGTTATAATCTTTATTATACGTCAGCCAGCTATCTGGTTATACGCTTTAGAGGCTGCGCGTATAATACGGGATTATATGCACTTCGTAACGCTTACCTTACCTTTTGAGTGGGATCACGATTTAAGCAGATGGAGCGAAGCGGAAAGAATCGCTATTGCTCTTTGGCGGCTTGATCTTGTTATTTTATACTGACATTATACCAAATAATTCCACGATTCCCACAGA
>Ga0255453_1098_pt1 | contig 10585 bp, 9 predicted proteins | sample ANMaggQLBNCT01G4_FD_182628 | JGI IMG/M metagenome (GOLD analysis project Ga0255453, IMG submission 182628) | Sediment cell enrichment communities from methane seep in Santa Monica Basin, California, United Staets - ANME aggregate JGI... | ecosystem: Environmental > Aquatic > Marine > Cold seeps >...
GTTTAGGTCTATTTATAATTAACTGATAGCAATATTGTCAAAAATAAGCAATGTTTCTATCATTACATCCGGCAATTCCAACTATCTTTGTTCGTCCTCTCGCACGTCTCCTACTTAGTTTTATCCCCTGCGGCAGAAGGCTCTTCTCCCTCCTTCTTTTTTGCATCTTTCATCTCATAACCTCTGTAATATTCACCTTGAATAGTTTCTACATAATAAAATTTGGTGATAAAATATCTGTGAACAAGCGCGATACAACAATGAGCAAAGCCTTCTTCATAGAAAAAATAGACGGTATTTTAGGATAGGCAGCAGCAATCTCAATCACTAATATTTGGATAACAGATTTTTTTACAATAATTTTAGACGTCCTACGCTCAATCCTTTCTCCTTCTCCACGACTTCACCCACGATTCCACCGCCGGTAATCCGAGTTGCTGCATCTTCTTCGCCCGCTGGGATAACCGCGGCGAAGCCCATACCCATGTTGAATGTCTTATACATCTCTATATCGGATATGTTCCCCGTCTCTTGAAGGAACTTAAATACCGGGTTTGGCTCCAGCGGCTTATAAATATCAAAGCCGAGGTCCGTGATTCTTAGCAGTTTTAAGTACCCACTGCCTGTGATATGCGCCAGACCGTGTACTTCGCAGTTAGCCAATAGTTCTAAAACTTCAGTATATATCCGCGTTGGCGTGAGTAACTCTTCTCCTATGCTTCGCTCTGAACTGAAAGGCGCGTTATAATCCAACCCCGCATCTTCTATCACCTTTCGCGCGAGTGTTAACCCGTTGCTGTGTATTCCCGCACTCTTTAGCCCCAGAACCAGGTCGCCTACTTCTATGTGCTCGCCAGTCATCAACCGGTCTTTTCGCACGTATCCCACACAAGTACCAGAAAGGTCTAAATCGTTTACCACTTCGGGTAATATCGCGGTTTCGCCACCGACAATAGAAATATCAGAGATTCTCGCGCCTTCTTCCAAGCCTTTTCCTACTTTCGCGGCAATCCATTCATCCGGGTTCTCCATCGCGATATAGTCAACAAAAGAAAGAGGCGTTGCACCGACACAGTAAACATCGTTTACGTTCATTGCAATGCAGTCTATACCAATGGTATCCCATTTGTTCAACCGTGCGGCGATCAGCACTTTTGAACCGACACCATCCGTGGAGATAGCGAGTAGATGCTGTGTATCAAACGGCAGTTCTATGAGCCCCGAGAAGCTTTTTCGTATTTTGCCCCTAGTTAGCTCCGCGGATAACGCTTTTACAACGTTTTTTTCTTTCGTTATGTCCACTCCTGCCTTAGCGTATGTCCATTGCATGGTAGAAAAGAGTGGTTAGGGTGTGTTAAACCTTGTTGAATCTTGGTCGAGAGAAGCCGGAAAGGTAGCAGAATATGTACGCCGTATAATACCGAGTTACTAAGGCACTTCGCAAGATTGCACACCCGCCTTTATACGCGCGATAAGTTCCATCGCCTCACCAACCGCACCGTCTCTGCCACTTCCAACACCAATAGCCGTAGCTATCGGCTCGCCCTCTTTTATCGCGCTACCCGTCTCAGGAATATCCACAATCCCCACCCCACCAAAATTAGCCTTCACCATCCCGTCTTGGTTCGCAAATGCAATAACCTTCGCCGCATACCGTTTCGCCACTACTTTCTCTGGTAGCACCCCACCTCTAACAGCATTCACACTCACAGCTACAATATTCAACCCCGTGGAACGCTCCACCGAATCCAGACTACCCTGAATACGCGGGTTCACTTCTATCACAATCGGCCCATCATCCGTAATAACAAAATCCACGCCATTACTACCTATCAAGCCAAATTCAACCGCTAACAACTCCGCTATTTTACATGCACGTGCGGAATATATTGTTCTGAACGGCGTGATGTTACCGCAATACACAAACGGGCCAGGGGCGTAAAGCGATTTCCAGCCTATCATCTGTTCGTTTACCGCAACCGCAATCGTAGCTTTTCTTGTTGATACCGTAGATACCGAAGCATGCGCGCCCTTTATGTATTCCTGAAACAAGAACTCCGGTAGTTGTTGCGCGTACCGTACCAATTCCGTTTCGTTGCTACACAAGAAGTTAGCAATTCCTCCACCGCCGTGTGCGGGTTTCGCTACAACAGGATAGTGTGACGAGTTCGCTAAATCGAATTCTAATACTTCACGCCCGGTATGTGTAACAGGATGAGGGATACCGAGTTCATCTAATCGTGCAGCCAGCCACGCTTTATTCGATACTTCCTTCGTCTTCGCCGGTTGATTACCCAAAATCTTGCACTTCGTTTCGTTATTTAAGAATCCGAAATCCGCATTCTCTAAGCCCGAACCGATAAAGATACCGTCCATAGTAGTCATCAGAGCTTCGAAACGTCTGACATCAGCGTGAAGCTGAAGCGGATCTAACGGGAAATAGCGGCATGCGCATCGCCGCGTGTCCAGATCGCCAAAAGCGTCAGCAGCATACATTTCATAACCCGCGCGGCAGCCCGAACAAACGATATGCCGGACGGAATAGCCTATTGCCAATATTTTTTTTACCGTATCTGTGTGTGTCATCCGGGTCAATTACCTCTTTTTACATATACACAGCTATCTTAAGCGCGTGAAAAAGAAAAAGATTTAAACTCGCAAACTCAACTTAAAGTTGCCATGTTCGTTGACACGTATCCGTTGCTAACTAATCTTACGGTACTGATAGTAGCACTCTTACTCGTGTTTATTGCGTACGTAAGGCGGAAAATAAACACTGCGGCATTCTTCGGAACGCTGATGCTCGGTGCAGGCATTGTGTTAACACTCGGCCGAGAATATAGTTATGCAGGATTATTTGCACTAATAACCTTCTTCGTCTTTGGGAACTTAGTCACGAAATATAAATACGAAACGAAAGCGCGGCTCGGCGTTGCCGAAGGTAACAAAGGCAAACGCGACTTAAAAAACGTGTTTGGGAACGGCTTGTCGCCTTTGATATTCGCGATCTTATATGCTGACTATCACAATACGATCTTCTTGCTCGGGTTCTCCGGTGCTGTTGCAACCGCCTGTGCAGATACATTCTCTACCGAGATCGGTCAGGCGCGAGGGAAACCGCGGTTAATCACCACCCTGAAAAAGGTTCCGGTGGGCACAAACGGTGGCGTTAGTTTTAATGGTCTTGTAGCCGCAATGCTTGGTTCCGGTTTAGTCTCCATTGCTTGTCTCACGTTCAGGTTAGCCATAGAACCGCAGCTATTCCTTTTGATATGCACCTTAGCAGGGTTCATGGGTTGTACCGCCGACAGTATCTTCGGCGCAACGGTTGAAGACCGGAAGCCACTGAACTTGAATAAACACCATGTGAATATCTTAGCCACGCTATTCGGCGGTATTTTTGCGATTGCTCTTGGTTATGTGCTTCTTAGTTACCTGCAGATTACACATATTGACCAGATTACCCAGATTTTAGCAAAATACGCACTTGACGTCTTTAATCGCTGATGTTTTGGTTGGTGAGACTGCCTCTTCCGGTACAAGAATAAACTCTCGGATTGTCCCCGTAATAATAGTGTATTTTATACGAAAATCCGTGAGTATTCGACTAAACGTATTTTACCTCGTACAAGCAGTCTGAGATCCTACAAACACGATACTCATAGGAGGTATGTGTTAAACTATACCGATAGTCGCTCTGGGTGTGTTAACACTTTATTTTTTATGCCCTTATGCAAATAAGATAACCATGTCAATCCTGATAAAGAACGTGCTGCTGGAAGGCAAAGAGCATAATATCTACATTACGGGCAATAAGATAGAATCAATTAGCGATACCGGTAGTATAGAAAAACCTGAAACAGAATTTGTGATAGAAGGCAAAGGTATGGCTGCAATTCCTGGGCTATTCAATGCACACACACACGCGGCAATGACTCTATTACGTGGCTATGCCGATGACATGCCGCTTCAGGAATGGCTGGAGACGAAGATATGGCCGGTAGAGGCGAAATTGACGGAGAGGGACGTTTACTGGGGTACGAAACTTGCATGTCTTGAGATGATAAAATCCGGCACTACATTCTTTAATGACATGTACTGGCACTGGGGCGGCAGTGTGAATGCCGTTGCCGAAACAGGGATAAGAGCGATGTTATCCGCGGTATTTATTGATGGATTCGACACGGCAAAGTCAAAGGAGCAGATAAAACGGAATAAAGCCCTGTACGAAGCAAGTAAAAAAGTATCGCAAAGGATTATTTTTGCGCTTGGGCCGCATGCACTCTACACGGTTTCGGAAGAAAGCCTCTGCTGGACACGCGATTTCGCGGACAAGCACGACCTGCTGGTTCATATTCACTTATCCGAGACCACGGAAGAAGTGGAGGGCTGCATAAACCGGTATGGTATGCGACCTGTGGAATTCCTCGATAGTATTGATTTCTTGAATTCGAGGACGATTGCATGTCATTGTGTGCACATGAACAGAAAAGAGCTGGCGTTGTTGAAGAAGCACGATGTGAAGATAGTGCATAATCCTGTGTCGAATATGAAATTAGCCGCGGGCAGGCTGCCATACGATGAGCTGAAAGAGCTGGGCTTGTACTCTAATATCGCACTGGGAACCGATGGCTGCGCTTCTAACAACAACCTCGATATGTTTGAAGAGATAAAGATGGCATCATTACTGCATAAAGCGTTTTCCGGCGACCCGACAGGCATGCCGGCAAAAGAAGCTTTTGAACTTGCAACAGTAAACGCGGCAAAGATGTTTCGGTTGAATTCGGGCGTAATCGCGGAAGGAAAACTTGCAGACGTTGTATTACTGGACTTGAAGAAGGCGGAACTTGTGCCGAATCATAATTTGATCTCGAATATTGTTTATTCTGCGAATGGTAGTTGTGTTGATACCGTGATATGTGATGGCAAAATTTTAATGGCTGGTCGGAAGGTAGAGGGCGAAGAGGAGATAAAGGAGAAGGCGCAAGAGGTTGCTTGTGGGATTGTGAAGTAACAGAAATAACCGTGACTAAAGCATCGGAACACCTGCTAAGGCGTTATTCAAAAAGTTTTCACATGCTGCTCACTGCCAATGTGCTTTTGGAAACAAAAACTACCGGCTTCAAATATTAGTAGCATACCCATAGGGCTCTGATTTTATAGTAACATCTGCATTTCCAAATTTGTGACATCTTGTACATATCGCCTGGGCATCACTGGGATGCACCGCGGCCTCATGACAACCCATACATATATCGCCCTGAAAAGTTCTTGCGTAATCTGAAGTGACATCATCCACAAAATTCGTTCCACTATGCCCAGTATTAAGTTGCTCAGGATTATCAATCACCACCTTTGTTTTTCCATTACCATGACATGTTTGACACCACAACGCTTCCGCACAGTGAACCTGTGTGGAATAGGTATCCGATGTTACATCACCTAAATCGTAAGTAGTTTTATCAGCAAGATTTTCATTTGCATATTTATTTACATTGTGGCATTCATAGCAGTAGCTGCTGTTCACTCCCGTAGCTCTGTCTGCTTCTGGTATATAGTGGTACCGATCGTGATAATTAGGCCCACCAAAAGGCCATGGATTATTCGTGTTCCAATCGGTACCTCCCGTACCACTGGTGTGAATTTCTATTGGCGAATGTGTCAAGTAATCCCCATTTACCTTAGGAGTACCAATTACAAGCGCGTCATAGATGTTTTCATGGCATTTCGTGCAGTCTATTTTATCCAAACTGAGAAATACATGCTTGGCTCCCGATTTGTTCCAATTGGCTGTATAATCTCTCGTTCCACTGCAACCGAAACTTGTGAAACTCCAATTCGATAAGCTGTAACTTATATCCTTGAAATACGTGTAATCGAGTTCGCAGGAGTAGTTCGTGTGGCATACCAGACATGCTTCGTTCTCACCCACACTCATGCTGGATTCGTTTGCCTTCGCAACAAGCGCCTTGTGCGCGGAATACTCACAGCCGTAGTTTGCATCACAGAATGCACGCGCGGGTGTCGCATACTCACCAGCAACAGTAGCACCATCACTGTCGTGACAGTCTAAACAACGAGGTGTGTATGCCGCATGAGCCTCTTCGCCCGCCGTTGCAAGACTCCCACCTTCTGCGAAACTGATGCCCGTGCCCTCAAAGCGATGGCAGTCCTCACAACTCAAGTTACCATGCAAATCGGAATTGTCCAACTCAGCCCGAATACGGCTATGGCATGCCACGCAGTCAATATCATTTGAAGGATTATCAATGTTTATGAACTTGTGCTGGTCCGGTAAAAGCGAGAACACATTCGTGCTTGTCAATAGAAGAACAACAGATACAAGTCCTACCAGAATTATAGCAAACGTTATTGGTCTCATTCTTTCACTTCCGTATAAGGAATGTAATTAGTGGGCGTGATTTCTGTTACTGCCCAATACGAATACGAGTCATTATAAGCGTTATTCACAGTAATCTTCGCCTCTGTTGAGACATTGAACTCTATATTAGCCTTTATTGTTGTATGGCATGCGATACAAGCTTCGTTCGCGCCTGCCATAAGTGAGTCGTCTGCAATCATCGCTTCGAGTACGAAACTACGGTGAGCAGCTTGTGTGCCGGTATCACATAAATCAGGTGTGAGCCCGAATCCGCCAGCCGCAGCCGCTAAAACAACATACGCAGAGTCATGGCATTGGAGGCAAGAAGATTCATTTAGATAATAATGTGTGAAGTTTGTGTCGGGAATCCCGCTTCCATCATGACAGAGCATACACTCCTCGGTGGATGCGCTATGGGCCTCCTGACCGGGTTCTACCAGACTAGCGTTAACCGCTGCATAGCCTACCATTTTACTCGTGCGGTGGCAGCATTCACAGTCTATACTCGTATGCACACCACCGGAATATAGCTCAAGCCCAATATCCTCGTGACACTTAAGACAGGGCACATTACTGCCGCTACCCGAAAGGTTGTACCAGCTATGCTGCCCGCTGAATAACGTTACTGTATGAGTCATAGCTACTGCAATTGCAGACAGTACGGCAATTATCAAAAACATCTGTTTTAGATTTATCATCCCGTTTGTCTTTTCGCCCCCTTGACAGTCACAAATATTACCGCTTCTAAATACGAGTACATAATCGTAGCCTGTTCCTATACGAACAAAATGGTGTTTATCTCCTATAAACCTTTCTATTGCTGCAAAAAAATAGTATATCTCTAAGAGTACATCCATCATGTACGAGAAGTCCAGGTACAATTAACCGGTATTCTTAAATCTTTGCCACTATTACGGTTTTCTCGTGTAAATCCGTGTGATCTTGTGACCTGCTAAACAAATAATAATCAGCCCGACCACAACCTGATCGCAGGTATCCAGTCATGATAAACGTTACCATTAACACCTCTGAACTCTGTGCAATTGATGACCGAACCGTCCAAAGTCGTATGCTTTTGGTTATGAATAATCTGTGGATACGAGCCTGTGCGTATAGTGTAAAAATAGTGATTGTGCATTTTTTCCCCTCTTGGCTGCCACATTCTTGCATTTACCATATTGTGTAGGAGATGGCAGGGGTCAAAGAAGAAGCGCAAAAAATGAGCCAAGAGGGATAATAAATGTGATTGACGCAATAGCACTTAAAGCTTCTTTGGTAAGATTTTTTTTGAATGTACGTTCTTTTTAAAAAGAAAAAGCTTTGAAAGAATACACCACATTGCGGATACGCATATAGGATAGCATTTGAATGCTACGAGGTAACCCAAAATGATACCGATCTCGAAACCGGAAATAGGCAAAGAGGAGATAGCAGCAGTAACAGGGGTATTAGAATCAGGGATGCTTGCGCAGGGCGAAGTAGTGGAAGAGTTCGAGGACAAGTTTGCCGCGTATATAGGCACGGACTACGCAATAGCCACGAATTCGGGCACCTCGGCACTTCATACCGCTCTCGCAGCACAGGGCATAAAAGAAGGAGATGAAGTGATTACAACTGCGTTCTCGTTCTTCGCAACCGCATCCTGCGTACTCATGCAGAACGCAACGCCGGTGTTCGTGGATATTGACCCGAAGACATACAACATTGACCCGGCCCTGATAGAAGCTAAAATATCAGACCGAACAAAGGCGATTATTCCTGTTCACCTGTACGGTCAGCCTTGCGAGATGCGCGAGATTATGGATATAGCGAAGGCCAATAACCTGGCGGTGATTGAGGATGCGGCACAGGCACATGGGGCGGAATATAAAGCGAAAAAAGTAGGTGCCATCGGCGACATAGGCGTTTTTAGTTTCTATTCCACGAAGAATATCATTACAGGCGAAGGCGGTATGATCACGACAAATAACGAGGAAATAGCCGAGCGTGCAAGGTTGATAAGGAATCATGGCCAGAGTAGAAGGTATTTCCATGACTGTCTGGGTTATAACTACAGGATGACGAACATAGCGGCTGCTATTGGGTTAGTTCAGTTAAAGAAGATAGATACGCTGAGTCTAAGAAGGATGAGCAATGCAAGATACTATGGTGAGCAATTAAATGTGAAGAAGCCGTTCGTTTCGCCTAATGTCAAACATGTCTTCCATCAGTACACAATACGAGTAAAGGACCGCGATAAGTTCCAGGCGCATCTGGAACGGAATGGTGTGGGTTATGGCATCTATTATCCCGTTCCTCTGTCGAGCCAGCCGTTGTTCGATTCAAACGAGTTATTTGAAGTTGCGGAGCTTGCGAGTAAAGAGGTTATATCAATTCCGGTCAATCCGTCATTAAAAAGAGTGGACGTTGAGAAGGTAGTGAAGGTGGTAAATGGGTATGAAGGGTAAAGTTAAGATAGGAATAGGCAGTAATATCCATGATAGCGTGCTATTGGGCGCGGGAGAAGGTGACGAGGTGGAGATAGGCGATTATGCACTGATACGGAGTGGAACTGTGATATATTCAGGTGTGGAGATAGGCAAGAACTTCAGAACCGGGCATAACGTGCTGGTGCGAGAGAATACGGTAATCGGCGATGACGTGCTGGTCGGGACAAATTCTGTTGTTGATGGCGACTGCCGGATTGGAAACGCTGTGAGCATCCAAACAAATGTGTATGTGACCAAAGGCACAATAGTCGAGTCAGGTGCATTTTTTGGGCCTTGTTCTGCCACGCTAAACGACAAGTACATGCGATATGGTGCGGAATTGGTGGCACCGGTAATAAAGAAAGGTGCGAGAATAGGCGCAAATTCTACTATTCTACCGGGTGTTGTGATTGGTGAGAATGCAGTTGTCGGTGCCGGCGCGGTCGTGACAAAGGACGTGAAGCAGGGCGATGTAGTTGTGGGAAATCCGGCAAGGATGCTAAAAGTGGATTGATTCTTTTCGGTAAATCGTGATGGATTTTCCCAGCAGCCAGAGGAAAACGGTTCACATCGGCGGTAAAATCGGCCCGAAGCATTCGTTTAGGCTCAACAGCAGTTAGAGTCTCATTTCTTAAGTTCCAGGCATTGAATTTGTTCACCGTCATTTTATTCCACTTGATGATCCGTTTGATGGTGGATATTGACGGAATATCCACGGGTTTGTAGCCTAGCCCTTCCATGTGAAATTGAATAGCTTCTGCACCGACACAGGAGTATTTGGTTGCGTCCTCCGTGCCATCCGTCAGTGCTTTTCTGAGGTTTACAACAACCTGCTCGATCTGCTCACTGGTTTTATGTGGTATAACAGTGGCACTTTTTGGCAGGTCCTTATACCAGTCCTTGCGTCCCGTTTTGTACCTACCCATCCATTTGTTGAACCAAAACTTAGATCTCTCCAGACTTCTGTATATATCAACTTGCCGCTCCCCTTCAAGATACCGCAGAACTGCGTTAATTCGTTCTTCCTCTTCTGGTGTATGTTCCATGATACTTCACCAAAGAACTATCATAGAAGCAGCCAAGTATCCGTATCGCAAAAATCACGTTTTCAAAACTCGCATGCTCTATTTAAATCGCTATATCCTAAAGGTGACATAAAAACGCGCTTAATGCTGTGATGTGTTTTATAGCCACTTCATAGCAGATAAGGTACTCGATGGTGTGAACCTTCCATATTTAAAATGAAAAGATAATCGATGGTGTGAACCTTTCCATCTACTCTATAGGATCACCAAAGAATCCTGATTCCTGATTTTGTTGCCAAATATCCCTAGTAACGGGCCGATAATAGTTCTTCCGCGCTAAATCAGTTACTTTCTCTATTATCCGAACTACAGGTCTTTTTGCCTTGTCATCAACATCAAATTCATTCTCGGGATGCGATAGGATAAATCCAAATAATATTTTCAATAGTTCGACTTTTAATAAGTCGTAATTGACTTTCTTTTTGAAAAACTCCTCTAAATGATTACCCTTCTTAGCATTGAAGTATTTTTCACAATCCGCTATATCTTCAGCTTTAAATATATATCTATCTTCACTGAGTTCTGTCATTGCCAGAGCAATTTCATCGGGACTAAAGTTATCAAACTCAATATTTTTATCCCAAACATGAATATATTCATTTTTGGTAACTTTACGTTTTGGATAACACTTGGAGCGTGCTCCAATTAAA
>Ga0255453_1099_pt1 | contig 10462 bp, 4 predicted proteins | sample ANMaggQLBNCT01G4_FD_182628 | JGI IMG/M metagenome (GOLD analysis project Ga0255453, IMG submission 182628) | Sediment cell enrichment communities from methane seep in Santa Monica Basin, California, United Staets - ANME aggregate JGI... | ecosystem: Environmental > Aquatic > Marine > Cold seeps >...
AGCACCTCGCAAATGTAATGGATATCGTTCATATCGTGTTTATACCAGCGTGTTCTGACCGTGGATATAAAATATGCAACGCCACCGATCAGCAAACCTATGACTGTTGTACCGAATGCTATTATTAGATTGCCTGCGAGCGTGTTTATGTCTCCTTTCGTGAGTGCAAGTAGTGCGGGACCCATCGGTATCAACGTACCCATAAGCCCGAACATCGGCCCTAGCCGGACCATCACGTTCGTTAGCTCCAGCCGTTTTGAAATCATCCGTCCCACTTTCTGCAGCAGCTTTTCGAGATTTAACGAAAAAAGGTCTAAATGTGCAAAAGCAGGTTTCGGATTGTTTAGTTTGACATCCTTAACCTTAACCGCTAAAAGACCGTCTAAAAAAATATAGACGAACCGTTTTGTGGTGCAATCCTCGAGCAGGGTCACTCCCTCTTCAAATTCACCGTTCGCCATCAGCACCTTTGCATCAAGCGCGCCTTTTTCCATATCTTTAGGCTCGTGTCGTGAAAAGAATGCTAAAAAACGTTTGGCTTTTGATTCTTCCTCTTTAACCGTGGTTTCTTGCTTTAGACGACCTGCTCGCTTAAACGCTTCAAACGAGAACATGCCGAGTTCTACCACAAGTACTGCGGTCAACCCAAGTAATATGATAATTACCGGATAGAGCATGGCAGTAGATACGATATATACAGCGGATTGCAAAATCTGCGGTATGCTTTCTATAACCATTTTGTGGCTTCACCCCTGAGGCACATTCAACCTGTTCGTTTCTGTTTCCATATCATAAATAGTATAGTTGTTAGGTCTGCAAAAACCCAACCCTAACAAGATTCGAGTTTGTTTGCAAAACCTAAAAATGTTAGGGCATAACAAGCAAAAACTGCTTCTTTTGCTTCGACAATCGCAACCTTTGTTACGGATTTGTCGTATCCTTTTACCGCCTCCGCCGGTGCATCTTCTTCTCCTTGTGGTAGCCCAGGTAAAACAGCACAATCACTATCGTTATCAGCGCCACGACTAAAAACACCGGTGCCACCACCTTTACCGTTTCGGTCATCTCTCCTTCGCCAAATGGATGGCCCGTACCCATCTTCTTCTCTTCTTTTACCTGCTTAGTCTCATTTACTGGCACTTCTTTGGTTGCTTCGCTACTTGTTGTTGCTGCTGTTTCGGTTCCAGCCCCGGTACTTGATTCATAGCTAAAAATATCTTCGCCCTCTGTAATACGTCTACTTCCACTACCTCCTCCTCCACCAGATCTAACTGCAGGTTGCTCTTCTTCAGGTGTTGGTGTTGGAACGGTCTCCACCTCTACCTGAATCTCTACGTTAGCGATATTATTCGCTTCATTTGTTTCTTTTATCACACCTCCCTCTTTAGGTGGAAAATCTACATACACCATTAGTGTGTAATTTCCCACCGCAGGAGGCGTCCATGCAAGGTTCACCTTCGTAGTTTTGTCTCCGCCAAGAGCAGGTACATTTACGGAAGCTATTGTGGTATAGTCTTCGTTCAACAAAGTGACATTGAATGGTCCCGCCACGTCATCGGAGCCGCTGTTTTCAATCGTGACTTCGATGTCATACGGCTGGTCTATAGCGGATGCAGACATGGTGATTTTTTTATCGAGAATGATTGGAATGAGGTCAATGTCAGGCGTCGAAACTGCTGAACAATTATACCTACAATTAGTCATTCCAGTTACAGTATCCCTATAATTAGCTGTAGTATCGCATGTATTATCAGCTCCGCTAGTAGCATCACCATCGTATATATCCACATCTCCATTTTCACAGACGCTGTTCCCTGATAAGCTGTTCCCGGAAACACCGCTCACTATATGTATGCCGTTACCTTCATTCCCTGAGATGGTATTGTTAGATACTTCATTGTCAGATGATCCATCGTTCCTTCCCATGTCAATCCCATCGCCGTCCTCGACACACATATCACCTACCATATGACCCGCTCGGTTATTCTTTACCGTATTATATCTAACGGTATTCTAATACCCGCCTATGTAGATTCCGTCGCCGTAGTTATTGGATACGTCGTTGTCTTCGATAGTATGGTTGTTTGACGCCATGCACCGCAGTATGATTCCTCCCTGACCATTGCCCCATATCTTATTCTCAGTAACATGGACTTGGTCAGGCTCCATCTTGGTGAAGAAACCACCTTTTCTGTTGTTATAAATCCCATTGCTGGTGAAGTGATTGTGGTCACCACCAAAACCACTCGTACCGCCGTAGGAGAATATTCCATTCCCGCCACTCCCACAACTATCCCCTATTCCTGTATTGTCATGAATCTCGCAATTCGTTACTATACTGTAAGATACCGCAACTAGCTTAATTCCATGTGTTGCACTTCCTTCAACAGCATCACCATTGTAATACACCTCGCAGTTCTTTATGGTAATGTTACTCTCCTCCAACGGGTTGCCCTTGACACCAATCCCGTTACAGAAGTTCTTTATCCTCTGGTTCCTTAAAGCCACATCCTTATATCCGTCACAGTGAATCCCGTTCCTCGGACCGAGGGTCACCTCACCTTTGAAGCTGCAGTTGATGGGCTTAATACCATTTATCGTGAACATTAAATCTTCTGTACCATCAATGGTAATCTCGTCCGCTCCTACGATTAAACCGTGCCCTAACGGGCAGTTCATACTGCCATTGAACGTGCAACTCTCCGTTACCGTGGCTCCACATCCGAATATTTTGGTAGCACCAACACAAACGCCACTCACAAGCTCATCTCCGTTATCGCCACTGCCGTTGCCATCAGCTTCTTCGTACTTAAATTCGTTTCCCATGCAGTTGTTATCTTCATTGCTCTCTGCAATGGCATTATCTCTATCTGCACAAACCATTATCCTAGCACTTCCCCCTGATAGCAGGAACGGACCCACGTTATTCGCATAGCTCTCATTCGATGCCAGAGCAGGAACTGAATCCGTTGCAATTTCTTCACCATCTATTCTAATGGAAGTAGTGCTCACATTAGCTCCCCATCTTCCGATGTTCTTCACTGTGTAATTAATAACATAAATCCGCAACTCGAAATCCACCCATTCTTCCATCTTATCGGTAATTATAAGGTCAATGTCATACCTATACGTACATCCACCGGCCCCTTCATCATCGTAGTCATAAGTGGTTTCACACCTGTTCTCAAAGCCGATATTTGATGGCCCATCATCGTTATATATGTCAACGCCCTCGTTATCGCCAAAGGAATTTGAGTACATGGTATTGTTATTCGCAGAAGAATAGAGGAAGATTCCATGACCTTTGATTGAATTCAACGTGCCATTTTTGCTCCATCTCACAATATTATATTTGAAAGTATTGTTATCCCCAGCTACAAAAATCCCGGGTCCCGTATTATTTGATATGACATTGTGTTCAACCGTCCAGTAGTCTGTTTCGCGTGACAATCTGATGCCACCGCCGAAGTCGCTTGCTGAAAAACCGTTATCTCTCACGGTATTATTGACAAACTCGTTACATATACACTGAGTAGAGAAAATACCAGAAACATAGTTATTGCAAACGACGTTGTTGGTTAGATTATTATAATCACTGTGCTTACAGAGTTTTAATCCATGACCGCCCGTATCCATGTCGTCCGTATATTTACCAACATTATCGTAAATCCTGCTATTACCAACGATGCTGTTGTCTGTATTCCACAAGAGTATTCCGTGCGTTAAACCGGTTTCATCACCGTTGTCACGCACGTTGCAGTTATCTATCGTATTGTTCTCAACGTTTTTGGTCATAATTCCGGTGCAAAAGCCCTTAACCTGTAAATTCTTTATCGCCACGTTGTTGTGCCCTGCGTTGAGAATTCCGCAATCACCATTCTCCGGCTCTTCCACAGTGTAATCAGTACAAACAGTAGAATTACCTGATATTGTATGACCTGCACCATCAATCGTAATATTGCTCGCTCCTATGATCAAGCCATGTCCTGCGGGACAGCTTATGCTTCTGTTAAACGTGCAGCTCTCTGTAACTGTATCTCCACACGTGAAATTTTTAGTCGTGCCGACACAAACGCCATTTGCAACGCTACAATAATAAATACACCCGACAGTTCCTTCATCGTTGTAATTACTCGCCAAAGCACAGGTGTTTTCATCGCCAGTAGCTCCTCCGACGATAGTTTCATCTATAGCTATATCCCGATATTCATTTCCACAGACCATATTGTTAATCAGGACGTTGCCTTCTGCTGCCGGATTTTCAATCTTAATTCCAACACCGGTCTTGCCAACTAAGCTCGTTTCGGCAGTGCTGTTCCTGTTATTTATTACGCTATTGTATCTGATGACATTATTTGGACCACCGATATAAACTCCTGCTCCTCTATTATATGATACGTTGTTGTGCTCGATAATATAATACCTCGGGTTCCTCGTTCCCAGTACAATCCCTCCCTCACCGTTTCCTGTTACGTTATTGTGAGTGACTGAGGTATATGCGGTTGGATGAAAAGTGAGGAAACCACTTCTTGAGTTGTTGTATAGCTCGTTCCCGGTTATGAGGTTGTAGTATCCCTGTTTGAGAAAGATTCCATCCCCTCCATCTGGCCATGCTCCACCCTTTCCAATATTATTATGCACCATATTATTGCTTATCGTGCTATTGCATACATTTCCCAGCTTGATTCCATGTGTTGTTTTATCACCACCGATGTTATTACCGTTATGGTGTACCTCGCAATGGTCTATGGTAATGTTGTGAACCGGCTTTTCGTCCTGCCAAATATGAATCCCATTACAGAAGTTCGTTATCTCTATATTCTTTATCACCGCGTCATTGTGTCCGAAATTGTAAATTCCGGAATGTTCTATTCCATCAGTACATGCACCCGGTGTATCGCCGTTTAATGTAAAATTGTTGCCGTCAATCGTAATATTATCTGCTGCTATAGTCAACCCGTGTGCTAATTCGCAAGTCATATTTCCATCAAATGCGCAGCTCTTCGTTACATTATCTCCGCACGTAAAAACAGTGCCATCCTCTGCTACACATCCACCAGGATACACGAACACATTCTCCATGCAGTTGTTATCTTCATTGCTCTCGCTAACCCTGTTCTCTTTATCTGCACAGACATTTATCAGATCGTTTCTTTTTGACATCGTGAACGGTCCTATTGTGATTGTATAACTCTCAGATGCGTTCAATGCCGGAAGAGAATCGTTTACTATGTTAACATCGTCAATATAGATACTTATCGTGCTCGCGTTAGCTTTAGCAGTGCCAATGTTCTTTAGTGTGTAGGTGATGTTGTAGGTCTTGTTCACGAAATCGAGCCATTCTTCTGACTTTTTTATGATTGCAAGGTCTGGGCCAATCCGAAACACGTTTTCCAAACAGTTGTAAGTCTCATTATTCTCCAAAATGCAGACCTTTATCGTATCACTTTCATCTAACATCGTAAAAGGACCTGTCGTGCTGGTGTAGCACTCACCAGGTCCGATAGTGCCCACCTCAGGCACTGGCTCGGTTTTATTAAGAACATTATCTATATACACGCCTACTGAACCGTAAGAGGGTAACGGTCCTGAGTTGCTCGCCGTATAAGTTATACAGTAGGCCCTATTCACGGAGTCAACCCATTCTTCTGACTTTTTGGTAATGGTAAGATGCTGCGCACTCACGCTTCCCATCAATAGTATCAGAATCATTGCTACCGGTATCACCACTCCAACTCGACTTTTCGTCATTCTTTACCGTTATACCACAACCTTATCGCAGGAATCCAGTTGACATATTTTTCCCCGTTCGCATCAGTAAATTCTGAGCAGGTGATATTCCCTCCTGTTACGTGCTTGCTTCTAGCATGAATTATCTGAGGATAAGAGCCTGTTATTATCGTGTAGTTGTATTCATGACCCTGCAACAGCGTTATCGTAGGTGAGATAGTTGTGTTGCGATAGCCGCTCTGGTAACCACTCCAATGCCCTACCCCGTCCGTTCCTTCACTTTCGTTCCATATCCTTACATATACGGTATGCCCGCCGGTTCCTTTGCATGAATATGTGTACATTCGATTCACGATAATATCCTGGTCAGGTGCTATTGTGCCATTATGTGTGCCGAAGATGCTTGGATATGGATTAGCCGGCTTTCCCGTGTCAAATGCTCCTTCTGTAACTCTGATGTAACCCGTCTTGGTCTCAACAGCTTTCGCACCTTCTGTATTAGTTACTTCAAGGCTCACATCGTAGATACCGCTTTCGTTATAGGTATGAAGAGGATTCCGCTCGTTACTTGTGTTCCCATCACCAAAGTCCCACCTCCACAATAGCAGCTCGTCTTCCGACTTCGAACAGTCAGTGAATTTTACGGTGAGAGGCGCGGCACCATTTCTTTCCGAGACAAAGAAATGAGTGTCAACCAGAGGTCGCTTTTCTCCACTCTCTGAACCCACTCTCACACATTCGATTTTGGTTTCTCTGGAAGAGCCACCGGGTCCAGTTACGGCAAGGCTTACATTGTAGATGCCTTCTTCGCTGTATTGATGAGACGGATTTTGCGTGGTATTATCCACTACACCGTCATTATCAAAGTCCCAGGCCCATGATGTTACCTCTCCTATTGACCTATCAGTAAATGTAACGGGTTGGGATAGTTCACCCACACCCTTTTCACAGTAGAAGTCAGCATTAGGCGCGGATTTTGGTCTCCAAACTACGATATAATCTGGTTTTGTCTCAGTATCAGATTCTCCTTCTGTCCTGTTCACGGTCAGGCTTACGTTATAGTAACTGTAAGGTTCCGTAGCATTGTAAGTATGTGAGGGGTTTTGCTCGTCACTTGTTGCAGCACCGCCAAAATCCCAAGACCATGAGGTTACATTGCCTTCTGGCTTAGATTTATCGGTAAAATTAACAGTCAAAGGTGCGGCACCCTTTGTTGGTTCCGCATAGAAATCAGCAATGACTTCACTGCCACAAGAATAAGTGCAGCCGGAAACACATACATCATCGTAATTGTATGTCGTATCGCAGGTATTATTATTGCCAATAGAGGCACCACCATCATGAATATCTACGTCTCCATTTTCACATACGCAGTTGTAATCGATGCTATTTCCTGAAACTCCGCTGCATATCTCTATACCGTTATCTTCGTTTTCGGAGATGATATTGGTAGTTAACACATTGTTGCGTGAACCATCACTTCTTCCCACATCTATTCCATCTCCGTCACCGACAACGCCAGAGTATAAAGGTCCATCCTTGTTATTTTGAACGACATTATTCCTGATGACATTCTTGTAACCTCCTATAAAAATTCCATCTCCGTAGTTGTAAGAAGCATTATTGTGGTGAATATCAAAGGTATCTGACTTCTTGCAACGCAGTATAATCCCTCCCTGACCGTTTCCCCATACCTCGTTGTAACTAACCTCGTTATCCCTACACATCATTTTGGTGAAGAAACCACCTTTTGAGTTATTATACAGCTTATTCCTGGTTATGAAATTATTATTCCCGCCATACCCCGAAATGCCCCTCACATATATCCCATTACCACCACCTTCGCAACTCGTACCACTGCCTCTGTTATTGTAAACTTCATTATTACTTATCGTGCTGTTGAACACGCCATACAACTTTATCCCCTGGACTGTTACCGGTTCGCCAATATCTGGGTCATTTGGGTCTTCCATGTATCCATTATCGTGCACCCGGCAGTTTTCAATCGTGTTATCATAGAGCGGTTTTTCTACGTGGTAATCCAGCAATATTCCATAGCAGAAGTTTTTAAGCTCCAAATTCTTTATCACATTGTGATCATATCCCAAATCAAGAATTCCGCACCTTGGGTTAGCATCCATACAGGTGCCGGGAACAACGCCGTCTATCGCGTACCCTGCGCCGTCAATAGTGATATCATCTACACCTATAATCAAACCATGCCCTGAAGGACAGCTCAAATTTTCGTTAAACGTGCAACTTTCCGTTATCGTATCTCCACATCCAAAAACCGTTCCTGTTCCAACGCCAACACATCCCGCACTCGCATTTCCCACTAAAAATGTCAATAATATTGTTACTGCCATCACCACTGGTCCAATAAGACGCTTTTCCATTTTTTATTCCCTCCTCCTTTTTAACAATAGGTACATTACAAGCACTCCTGCTACAGTAACCATCGCAGTTGCTGTAAATCCCGGAGGCGTTGGAGCAGGTGATGCTGCTATTGATGGCGAAGGTGAGAGCGGAGGAGTTACTGTGGGTGTAGGCTGCGCTGCTCTGTAATCACCCATAAGCTGAGCGAGCTGAGCGAGTTGAGTCAAATTCTGATACCCCGTATAATGCGTGCCATTATGTGAAACCCAGTCAGGAATAGGTCCAATACCAGCATTTATGCACGCGGGATTCGGGTTATCAGGGGGTCCACAATCAACATAGTTTATGAACTCAAAAGCATCGCCGAACTCTGCCTTTTGCTTTTTGCACGCCCCACACCATTCAGCACCGTATACCACCCAGCCCTGTCCTTTCAGTTCTTTGGCTAACCCCTCAGCATTTAGCTCGTCCGGACATCCGTTAGTACATCCAGTAGCTCCGTCATCGTCATGATTCGAGGTCGTATCGCAGGTATTGTCTTTACCGTGATTACCAAAACAATCTGGCTCTACTTCTATATCCGTACCCTCGTTTCCACACACTTCGTTTGATAATAGTTCATTGTTATTTGATTCACGATTCCTGCCCATGTTTATCCCGTCACCATCGCCAACGGTATCTTTTGACTTGACCTTAAAGCCCGCCATATTGTTCTTCACAACATTATTCCTGACTTTGTTATACTCACTGCCTATGAATATCCCGTCACCATAGTTGCCGGATGCGTTATTGCCCTCGACAAGATTGTAGTTTGACGTCCGACAGCGCAGTATAATTCCACCCTGACCGTTGCCGTAGACGTGGTTATCGGCAATCCTGGCATGCTGAAGCCCCTTTTTGGCGAAGAACCCGCCTTTTCTGTTGTTGTAGATTTTGTTTTTGGTGATTGTATTATTCGCGAATGCTTTACCGCCTGCATAAAGAAATATACCATTACCACCGTCACCACAGCCTGCGCCCGTTCCGGTATTGCTGTAAATCCGGTTGTTGCTTATTGTGCACCTGTGTACATAGCAGGCATGTATTCCATGCGTAGAGGTATCGGTAGTACAGGAGTCATTGCCGTTGTCGTGTACTTCACAGTCATCTATCGTGTTGCTCACAACAGGGTTTGCGCCTGATCCTTGAAGCCCGAGTCCTGTACAGAATTTTTCTAGCTCCAGGTTCTTTATCACCACATCGTCATGTCCCAAATTGTAAATCCCACAATATCCTGTTCCGGGATTGGATTCACCGACCCAGTCACAGACACTTGCGGTTTCGCTACCCGTTAACTTGAATCCTGCACCGTCAATGGTAATACCATCTGCTCCGATGGTCAAACCATGCGTCTCCGACTGACAGCGTAAATCACCCGTAAATGTCCAGTCCGCAACGACCGTGTCGCCACATTTGCAATCCGCAATTCCTGTTCCACAATCTTTCGCGTCTACACAACCCATCAAAAGTAGCGCACTTAGTACCAACAGTCCAATATGCCTTTTCCGCAATTTCATTTTACATCTATCGCCTATACAAAGTTAGGAAAATAAAAACACCACCCTAAAAAGTTTCGTTTTTAGCTACAAAACCCTAATAAAGTTAGGTTTTACGATGAAACCCGAGTTTTGGATCTTATTTGGAGAACATACGTCCTTAGCTCGGGAAAAAGTCACCTTTTACATTCTGGCCTTCGTCCACCTCGTCTTCGGAGAACTTCTGCTTGCAGCGGCACTTTTTGCATTTCCCATCGCACCCACAATCGCATACCATGATTTTAGTTTTCGCTCCTACCCTAACCCTCCACAGCTAAAGTCATCAGAGACTTCTTAAACGCACTCAAACCCGAACTGTGCAGGAAATAACAGGACTTGTTCCGCAGTTTGCATGCTTCTTTAACCATCCGACAGGCGTTATGGCTGTTTATGTCCACAGGACAAAATATCACATCATTTCTTTCCACAATGCCTTCTATCTCCCGTTTTCCCCTCTCGCAGTGCCCGCCGTGGTAACAGAAAGGGCAACCAAAGGATTGTGCCAGATCCTTGTAGCTCGACTCAAGTGACTCCACTCCGCCAACATAAGCCACACTCACGTCATTAAGCTGAGTCTCCACTTCTAAGGGATTACAATTACGACCAGAACACGCGAGCTGTGCATCCATCCCGGTATTTGCCCTACCACTCAGCAGGGAATCTGATTCTGATACGTATAGCTTCATCAATTCTGTGTTTTCCTTGTTCAACCTCTTTATTTCTTCTTTAAAGAACTCAATTTCTGTTTTCATAGCGTTAAGATCTTCAAACGTCGTTTCGCC
>Ga0255453_1100_pt1 | contig 10451 bp, 14 predicted proteins | sample ANMaggQLBNCT01G4_FD_182628 | JGI IMG/M metagenome (GOLD analysis project Ga0255453, IMG submission 182628) | Sediment cell enrichment communities from methane seep in Santa Monica Basin, California, United Staets - ANME aggregate JGI... | ecosystem: Environmental > Aquatic > Marine > Cold seeps >...
CTTTATAAGGTTTTCGGTCGTGTTCTGCTGTAATCAGATGTTGCATTTTACGGCTAAGCATTCACGCGCTATTTTTCGAATTTCGAGACCATTACTTCCGTTGCTTTAATCACCGCTTCCACTTCCTCACCTACTTTCAGCTCGAGATCGTCCACCGCATCCTTGGTTATCACCGCGGTTATAACAGCCGGCGTAGAAATGTTGATTCTTACGGACGCTGCAACTTCTCCTTTCTCTATTCCTTCGATCACACCACGAATCCTGTTTCTTGTGCTTAATTTCATATCCAGTGCCTCCCAAAAATCCGCGTCATTGGCTAAACTACCCAAATATCGCTCATACTTTTCATATTCGCGTAAAACACGTGCACCTTCTTCTGTTAATCTCGCGCCACCACCGCCTTTTGCACCGCCGCGATATGTTTTTACTATCGGCGTACCTACCGCCGCCTCTATCCGCTTTAATTGCGCCCAGGCAGTTCTATAAGGGACGTTAAGTTTTTTCGCGGCTTTTGCGATGGAGGATAAGTCACGAATCGCACGCAATAAATTCGCTCTTCCTTCACCCACGATTGCCTTTCCTTGTAGCTCGATCCACGGCTTATACTTCGACTCGTATATCCTTTTGGGTGCCTGCATGGGTACAATATAGACTATAGCATTCTAATGCTTAAATAATACCTCGACAATGAGGTTCACGAGTATCGCAGTGAAGAGCGAATGATAAATGGCTTTCGCGGCAACAAAGTTGTTACAACGAGAGTGACCTGCAAAAAAACAATCGAAATATCCAAATAGGTACGGAATAAAGTACACGAGTTCGATATACTGATAAGAGGGGTTAATACAGGCAGAAATGATTCTGTTGTGAAAGGGTTAAAGAGAGCAAAAAAGAAACGCAAGGCTATAAACTCATGCTTTTTTTTGCTTCAAACTCTTTTTCGTCTCCGCACAAAATATGCGACTACCAGTAGAGAAGCAATAACGATAACACATATGAAGGGATATAAAGGCCTCCAGGGTATCAATCTCGGAGAAGCAGGGATCATACAAATCATGCCAAAAGTTGAAAAATCTACCGCCCCAGAGAAGGCATTTTCATCATCGTCATAGATGTCGTTAGCATCAATGAAATCAAGGCATGGAGAGCTTGGCCACCGATTGTCCTTGGCCATAATGTCGTTACCACACAGGTTCTCCAGGTCCCAATCAATGTTATTAAAGGTATTACCGCCGTGACTCCTGCCACCGCCACCTATGTCCGGGTCTGGGTCTCCTCCTGCAGAAATATATATGCCAGTAGGGTTATCGGCAATTACGTTATCCTGAATCATAGGAGTTGAACTCATTCGTATTATAATGCCATCATCCCCGCTTCCCGTTATCGTGTTATTGATGATAGTAGCGTTAGACCAACCTTTGGTGCTTATATCGGTACCTGTGCAAGAAAACGTATTTCTGTCAATTATTGGATTGGACTGGGCTGTACAATCAACCCCTCCTTTCCCTACAAAGTCATTGGATTCAATCCGAGGATAGCTCTCCCCATAGACCGTAATGCCCCAATTTAGAGAAAACGAAGGGGATATCCATCCCGTGAAGTAGTTATCGCGAATCGTTGGATGTGCAGTGCCTAAAGTGGTAATCCCTGCATGTCCATCCACGCCAGTAAATAAATTGTGCTGGATGATGGGAGATGTAGAATTACACAAGATCGAAGTTCCATCTGCTTGAGCTGTCAGGCCCGGATCGATGGATGAGCCAGGACTACTGATTGCTATGAACTTGAATCCTGAGATAGACGCATCATCAGCTCCGAGAACGGAAACGAAACGTTCCGTGCCAGGAATAGCATAACTTGCACCACCACTGATTGTTGGCTTAATCGTTCCATTAATAATGGGAATCCATATACCCTATATATCCACTCCGCGTTTCATCTCGATGGGAAAGACTTCCCCGTTGGCTGCATCATACGGCTCACCCACCTCGACACGGATAGTGTCCCACGTTGATGCAACACCCAGAGCATGTGTAATGGTCTTAAATGGTTCGGAGGATGTTCCAGTCCCTGTTAAATCATCACCGTCTATAGAGTCAACATACCACGTATCACCCACAGGCTCCCCTTGCACCGAGGACATGGTTACTACTAAAAGTGCTCCAAGAATTAATATAAACTTCATCCCCATTTTTAATGCAGCGATATAATCTTTGCTCATCTTTTCCCTCCTTTCCTTTATTCTTATTTCGTAATTGTTGCGACTAATCGTGATTATACATATGTACCTGCATATAAGCTTTTCGCTTTTTAAGAAAACCGAAAGTTTTTATGCCGCTAGATCAACTATACTGCCAAGGTATATCTCCCCGGAGGGAAGAGACGATGGAAACCCGTAAGTGCCCGTTTGTCATTTTAATACTCGCGGTAGGCGTAACCATAGCCGGTTGTAATGGCGGCCCCAGTTGTAGTGATGCCGGTGAGCCATGTGAAGGGGATTCCGACTGTTGTGCGGGACTTATATGTGGTGGGTTAAGCTGCTGCTATGGCGTGGGTGTCGAGGTCAGTACAGAAAGTGAATGTTGTTCGGGTTAAATAAATGACGGAGTATGCTGTGCTCCCGAGGGTGCTGATTGTGAAGGTAATTGCTGTGGGGGTCTTTTTTGCTCAAGTACAGGGCGATGTGTACGTCCTCAGTGTCCGCCGGGTTGTTATTTGGTGCTAACTTCGGCGACTCATGGTCAGGGGTACGAGTGCGAATGTGAGGGTTCAGATGGTGAAATTACACTGACGCCTCCGGTATAAGCATGTGTGGAGTGCGATCTCAGGAGCGTCTGTCCCGATATGCCCTTAGATCAATATTATGTGATGAGGGTGTCTTGGGGGTCAACTGAGGAAAAGTGCGAGATTGTTGGGTCATTTTGGGTGTCGAGCCCTCGAAGGGCAGACGCTTGTGCAGAATCTCTTGTTTCCGCTTGTAGGTCCCAGCCTTGTAGTGTAGAGGATGTTACCCACGAGCGAAATCCTAGTTGCGAATAGGGGTAATTAATAGCTTGTTCTTTTCCCCCCATTCTTAACGCCTCTGACGCCTTACACATACCCGTTACGGTCTTACATCCCTCATCATCTCTTTCAATTCAAGCTTCAATATCGTCATTTCCGCTTTAAACGCACCCCGTTGCACCCCTTTATCTAATACTGAAGGCATCTGAGGTATTTTCATCTCAAGAGCACCGTTTTGGCAAACGCGGTCACAAACACCGCAGCAGGTGCATTTAGCGTAATCTATGCTTGCCTTTTTCTCGACTATCGCAATCGCATTGTCGGGACACACCTCTGTACAGTCCCCACAGCCTATGCACGATTTCAGGTCAACAACAGGAATCCACATAATATAAAAACATTTAAGAATACCGCGGTATAAATAAGATAAACATAACTGATGTCGGGATAGCCAAGAGGTCTACGGCGGTAGGTTGCTAACCTACTTCCCCTTCGGGGAGCGAGGGTTCGAATCCCTCTCCCGGCGCTATGTCAAATCCAATCTCTTGCATATACGGGAAAATATTGAAGAGGGGCATCATAAGTTCGCCCATCTATGTGAATAATGTCCTCCTTGTTCTGGATGAGACGGACCTTCTTCCTGATGAGCCTGTAACTGACCCTGCAATGACAAATGGGCTGCAACGGCTGAAGCAGTTCATAACGTGGTGTCACGCGCTAAACATAGATATTATCAGCGTTTACATCAGCGTCATCCGTGAAGGGCTGGATAAGAAGCTACTGGAAACGGCATACGCGCACCTAAGTGATAGCATCGCAATGGCGTTGCGCAAAGAAGATGCGTGTATCGCTATATATACTGATGCACCTGAACAAGCACACCCAGAAATTATTAATTATGCTAATAGCAGTAAAGGGCGGCGAATAAACGTTTCTATCGGCTTGGGCGGTAAAAGCGAGTTGACGAAAGCGATAAAAGAGATTGCGAAGCGCGTGATGACCGGGGAGATAGAGCCGGAGGAGATAAATGAGAAAGAGATAGAATCCGAGTTAATCTTTAAATCAGAACCCGACCTCATCATAAGGTCTGGTGCCACTCGTTTAACGGATTTCTTGATTTGGCAATCTGTGTACAGCGAGTTTTATTTCACCGATGTCAACTGGACGAAATTCAGACAAATAGACTTCTTCCGGGCTGTTCGTGATTTCCAGTTACGGGAACGGCGTTTCGGGCAGTAAACCGTCATAGATCTAGGAACGGCATCTTCTTCATCCACATGCTTACCGCACTCCGCGCCTTATCGGGATTCGCGAAATTAGTTTCTAGCTCCTCGTCTTCGGCAATGCCCATGAACGGGTCTATCGTTTTTCTCGCCACATCTGCCACCCATATCATCGCGTCACCGATGTCGTGCGGCTCCCGGAAGAATGAGATAAAAGGTGCGGGTGTCTTCTCTGTTGGAACAACAATTACTCTTGTCGTTTCGGACGCAGCAGGTGGATTCGCCCCCATAAAGTACGGAACGAACTTAATCGAAGAGAAAACGAAGATCTGCAGGGGCTTTTTATTCTCTTTCTCTGCAAAAAGCTCAAAGCTTTCATACTCATTTTCCAGTGCCTTAACAATCAAAGGCGGCTTCTGAGTTAGAATCCGATACCCCGCCTTCTTCAAGAACTGCTCTATCACGCGCTTCAACACATCCGGGGGGGTTCTTATCACAGCCCAGCGTAGAAATGCGGCATCCAACTCATCACTCAGATATCTATGCGTGGGCAGACAATAGAATATCTCGCCCTGATAATTTACCTTCGTGTGCATATCCGGCGAGAACACGGATAGTTTCTCGTCCATTGTTGTTATACTCCTGAAGATCAAATCGTCCGGATTAGCGCCTAAATCAGTCTCCAGCTCTTCTCTTTCGGCTTCGCGCAATCGCGAACTTACACATTCTCTTATCCTCAACGCGAGTTCACTCTCGGACATCACTTTATATTTCGACGTATAACAGGATAACTCGCTAAACACTACCAATAGCGAATCACGTTTCATTTTTACTATGGCTATACAGATACATTTTTACTATATAATTAGGATATTCTTCCCGCTATTGCAACAGAGGAAGGATGATACAGTATTTGGATGCGCCAGCAAATTTTAGTTCTGGTAAGCCATTAGAGCAGATTTATCCCGTTACTCATACTCAGGCGCAATATTTAAATAACGAGTAAAACTATCTATAACAAGGTAAGAAAAATGGATGAAGAGCCAAGCGTAGTTATAAAAGATATGTGGGAAGAATTGCGGAAGATGATTACAGTGGACGTTGCAATCGGCAAGCCCATAGAGATGGAGGATAAGACCCTGATTCCTATATTCGAGATCGGGTTTGGTGCTGGTGGTGGTGGCGGCAGTGGCAAGGAAAAAACGACCGGAGGACAAGGATATGGTGTCGGAGGCGGCGGGGGCATGAGACCTGTAGCACTAATAGCGGTATTCAAGGGCATACCAGGACCTGAAGGGATGAGAGTACTCTCGCTGAAACCGTCTAGCACACTGGATAAAATCGTTGGCGAAGCATTGCCGACTGTGATGAATAAGATCGAAGAGATGCAGAAGGGCAAAAAAGACGAATAATAAACGTGATACTGATAGAACGTCAATATGGGGCGCTTTTCGCGAAGCACTCCTATTCGTTTATTTTTTTGTGGATAATGCAGAATCGCGTGATTTTTTAGATGGATAAAAAAAGAAACGTAAAATACGATGGAGACGCTGCTGCTGATTCTCGCGATTGTTTTTGCGCTTATAATCGTCTTAATTGTAGCAACGCTCCTAATACCCGCTGACATTTCGCTGAGGCTATTCAAGGACGGAGCGTTAGCAGAAGTACAGGTGGCTTTTGGGATCTTAATGGGCTTTGTGTCGGGACGCCTGGACTTCAGTACCGAGAAGCAGGAATTTCGATTACGGGTCTTGGGCGCCACGGTTATCACGAAAGACCTGGTTGGAGAGAAGAAGGAGCCTACCGATTGGAAGAAGCTCGTAGTGAACGCAAATGAACTGTATGATGCAGGTAAGGGTTTGGCTCTGGCGCTCACCAAAAATATAGCCATAAAACGATTTAAGGGCAAGATGAAGGTGGGGCTATCGGACCCTTACGAGACCGGCATGCTGACGGGCTTTTTATACGCGGGCTGCGGTATAGCACATGCTTTTCTGCCGGAAACCGAGATTGAAATTGAACCTTCATTTGTGCAGGAGCAGATGGATGCGGATATAGAACTAGGGCTTAGCCTACCTCTATTTAAGATTGTTATCCCGGTTATCCGTTTTTTCCGTAGGACGAGGAAGACGATTTTTTGACAGGGCAGACCCAAGCAACCAATGACTTTACCGTACTTCAGTGTGGGTATAGGCCGGATTGAGTAATATGTTCCTTTTTAAATTGATATTATAGAACATTAAACCAAGAAAGATGATTGTTCTATCGGGCGGCACGGGCACACCAAAGCTGCTGGTGGGTCTGAAGCAAGTATTCAAGGACGAAGAGCTGAATGTAATAGTTAATACCGCGGAAGACGTATGGGTATCCGGTAATTTAGTGTGTCCAGATGTAGATTCCGTGATTTACGCATTAGCAGGTCAGATAGACAAAGGAAAATGGTGGGGCGTAAAAGAGGAGAGTTTTTTTACACATACTGCGTTGAAGAGGTTGGATCATGATGAGCAGATGATGATTGGTGATAAGGATCGAGCAACGCATATCATCAGATCTGAGCTGTTGCGACAAGGAGACAGTTTAACCCAAGCAACTTCTTCGCTCGCAACAAGATTTGGCGTAACCGCTAATATACTCCCGATGACGGACGCTGTTGCATCAGTAAGCACGAATATACTATCACCCGAAGGTAAACACCATTTCCAGGAGTTTTGGGTTGCAAAAAAAGGGGAGCCCGAAGTATTAGACGTTTGTTTCGAGGGAATAGAGCGCGTGAAACCTTCTGAAGCTGTTATGAATGTGTTGAACTCAGATGCGGAAGAAGTTGTGCTTATAGGACCGAGTAACCCGATAACAAGCATAGGGCCTATTTTGTGTTTGAATGGTGTACGGAAAAGGCTGAAGCATAAGAAAGTGGTAGCGATTTCGCCTATCGTGGGAAACAATCCGATAAGCGGACCGGCAGGTAAATTCATGCGGGCTAAAGGGTTTGAAGTATCGCCTTACGGTGTGTTCAAGTGTTACGAGGAGTTCCTGGATGTGCTTGTTATAGATGAGAGTGATGAAAGCCCGGTAGATAAAGAACTTGAAGTAGTAAAAACCGATATTATAATAAGAAATGATGCGGAAAGTGAAAAAATGGCGGTGTTCATCCAAGAGCTTTTAGGTGCTATGTAAGAGCCGCTAAAAGATAGTAGCAAACTTTAACTATTACTAACTACGAACAACGAGTATGATAGAGAAATTAAAACTAACGAATTTCAGGGGGATAAAATACGGGGAGATCGAATTGGCACCCGTGACAATCCTATTAGGTGCAAACAATTCAAGTAAGTCAACAATTCTGGAAGCGTTGTTCTTGGCTCCAAATCCGTTTCGTAAAGTTCCCTATGTGATTGGTAGTTTTAACTCAGCAGCAGAGGTTGTGCATTCAATACATGAGTCGCTCAGCAGTGAGGGCTATGCATTCTTGCTCTTCAATTACACCGCAAACCAAGCCGAATTATGCTGTAAAACTGATGGAAAAAACTACGAGCTCCTATTCACTAAAAATGACCCAATTATCTTTGCGTTAGCAAAAAAGCAAAAGACAGGAACGACACCAGCGATAAATGAGGATGAAAAGTGGGAAACGCTGGGGTTTGGAAATATGGATCTTTCTAACAATATTATTAAAATAATAGAAGATCCAAAGGAATTACCCATAGATAATACTCTTTTAATCAGCGCGAAATTGGTCCAAAAGGGTTATAACTACTTACAGAGAAACTGGGCATCAATAATAAATTTAGGTATTTGTAAAAAAATTGCTGAGGAAGTCTCAGGGCTTGTGTATGATAATTACAGGGACATAACAATAGAACCTTTTCTTGGTGATAAACTGGCGATTTATGGGTTCTTAGAAGATGGGCGGAGAATAAGACTTGGGGATTTGGGTGAAGGTATCCAGAGTTATATAATTGCACGGATTCTTTACGAATTAGAGAAACCAAAGGTCTTGCTCTGGGATGACATTGAAGCACATTTAAATCCGAGAATGCTACTGAGTATTGCTGAATGGTTTTTTGACATAGTAGAAAACGGTAATCAGGTCATAATCACAACACATAGTTTAGAGGCGGCAAGAACCATAGCACGTTTAAACGAAGAGAAAACGGCGATCTATCTGACTTCATTGGGGGACAACATTCTAAAAGCTAAGAGACTCACGCTAAAGGACGTGGATGAACTCCTCGAAGCAGGAATAGATGTGAGAGTTGCGGAGCCATTATTACTATGAAACTTTATACGTCAGACTCGAGCAATCGGTTAGCAACAAATATAGCCAGAATTTCGAAGAGAATCAAGATGAATGTGCTCACTAAATTCGGACCTCCGGGTTTGGATACTCTTGTGGTCATAGGTGACGGGACTCCCGATGATATTGTATTCAGCATAATTGCTTTTCATTCAGAGGCAGATAAAATTGTGGGTATCGTTAAACCGGAAATCAGAGGGTTCGGTGTTATTGATTTAATTCCAAGGTATCTGGAAGGAAACATCCGCAAAATATTAGTTTTACTGGATCAAGATGACTACATATTGAGTGAATTTTACGAAAAACTTCAAAAGCGCTTGCAAAAGGTTGCAACGAGTGAACTCGAGATAAATGACGAAGATTGTGAAAAAAGACTGAGAGTTTACAACGGTAAATATGGTGGCAAGGAATTTGAGTTGATACTCGTTATAAATGGTCTTGACGAAATCCGGACAGACCAGCATACCATAGAAGACCATTTACTGAAAGCCGCGGAAATCCTTTCAATAGATGTGGGTAATTTTGAAAATTCCAAAAAGGCATGGCAAGCCATCCCAGAGCGACAGTTAAAAATTTTTAAAGAATTGAAGACAAAAGGAAAACTGGTGGGAACTATATTCCAGCAGCAAGTTAAAGGGTGTGAATACCTAAAAGCTAAATCGGTATATTAAATTTCATCTAACGTTAACACCACATGTAATAGAACACGATGACCGAAAACGAAGAAGAGGAAGATTACGAAGACGGAGTGAAGACGAGCATAGCACTGTATGCCGGGATGGGCGGTTTTATCGTGCTTACGCAGATAATTGCAGTGCTACTTGCGACATTATCCGATATAGAGCCTGCGTTTGATAATCCGGAGTCCATGTGGAATCCCATTTATTTCTTCGTTACAATCATGATATTCACCGCGCTCATTCTGCTCGTGTTTAAATTTGGAGGCGACAAGCTCGTGTATTTCGTGATGCTCGCTGCGGTGGCGGTAACGATATATTATGTGATGGTAGCACTTGAGGCACTGATCTATAGTTTCATGGAAGGCGTATCGGTGCAAATATACAGCCTGATGCAACTTGTACAGCCTTATAGCGTGTTACCACTGGTTCTCACCATTGTTCTTACACTCCTACTGTATAAATATCCCGAATGGTATGTACTCGATGTAACCGGCGTGATAATCGCTGGTGGCGCAACTGCGATATTCGGCGTTTCTCTTGGGATCGTACCGGTATTGTTATTGATGATAATGTTGGCGGTATACGATGCAATCGCGGTCTATAAAACGAAGCACATGGTGTCATTAGCGGAATCAATTGTGGATTTACGCGTCCCGATTCTTTTTGTGCTGCCGCGGAAGCGGAAGTTCTCGCTGCTTAAGAATGGCGATATGGGCGAAGCGTTTTACATGGGGCTTGGAGATGCGATTATACCGTCTATACTGGTTGTGTCGGCATTTGTTAACTTTGCAAGTGCAGCACCTGCTTTAAGCACGATAATAGGTATTTTAGTGGGTTATACGGCGCTTACTCGGCTTGCGGGTAGAGGTACGCCACATGCGGGTCTGCCGTTTCTCAATTCAGGTGCGATAATCGGGTTTGTTGTCGGTGTACTACTTTGAAACGTAGGTGGCCTTTCAGCACAAACCGTTCTTAAAAATGAAGCGTTACCTAAGACGCAGGGGTATTCTTTTCCTGCAAAAAGGGAAAAGTGTGGTGTTAAGGGAGCACAAAACTATTATTTTACCCAGCTTTACCGCAAGAGTTCGCTTGAGTTCGCAGAGGAAATTAGGTGTTTGGTATTAGCTAGGTATCCATATTCTAACCGTAACTATAACCATTTTGAGTAATATGTTTTAGAACCGATCTTAAACAGGGCTTAGTCCAAGTATTCATAGCTATGTTGTGCGTATTTTTATTTATATACGTATT
>Ga0255453_1101_pt1 | contig 10248 bp, 8 predicted proteins | sample ANMaggQLBNCT01G4_FD_182628 | JGI IMG/M metagenome (GOLD analysis project Ga0255453, IMG submission 182628) | Sediment cell enrichment communities from methane seep in Santa Monica Basin, California, United Staets - ANME aggregate JGI... | ecosystem: Environmental > Aquatic > Marine > Cold seeps >...
TTATGCCAAAAAGGAGCTGGAGAATCTGCCGCAAGACCTGAAGACTGTATACCTTAAACACCTGGAGAAGATACAGTCTATGCCCCCACGCAAGCACATGAAACATGGCATATCCTTCCACGTAGAAAACGTAACCAAACAGGCAAGAATAATCTATGACCTCAACGGAGACAAAACCTATATACTGCATTGCTTCAAGAACCACAAAGAATACGAGCGCTGGTACAAATCATACAAATAAACATTTTTTAGCATTTATTGAGCGACTATTGCCGGCAAGCGAAACAGCAACACAAAAACTTTTATTCTTGCAGTACACACGTAAAAGGTAATAACCGATGTACAAATTAGTAGGCACAATTTCGGGTGAAGTGGGGCTGCACGAATTTGATTTTGTCGTGACCAGCGATGTAAAAAGGAACGAGTATTTAAAGGTCTGGAACGAATTAGACGGCTGGTTATTGGGGCGGGTAGATTCAATAGTGGATGTGGACGAAAAGACGGCTACCGCGGAGATCATAGGCTATAAAGACGAAAGAGGTTTTTTAATGCAGCCAAAGAGCACACTCGCGCGCGATACGAAAGTGTTCAAAGCGGACCAGGCATTCATAATCGAGATTTTGGGGCTGAAATTAGGCGGCATCTACTTAGGTATGCTAGAAGGCCGCAATATACAGGTATATCTAAAGAAGGAGGAACTTATCCAGAAACACTGCAGCATATTAGCGAAGACGGGCAGTGGGAAGTCATATACCGCCGGCGTGCTGATAGAGGAGCTGCTTGATAAGAACATTCCATTGCTTATAATTGATCCGCACGGCGAATATCTTACGTTGAAATACGAGAACAAGAGCGAAGAAGAACGGAAACAGATGGAAAAATACGGCATCACACCGAAAGGGTATGCCTCAAAAGTGGTTATTTATACGCCGTCTAATTTCTCGATAAATCCCGCGGCTGATAAGTTATTCCGTCTAGACGGCGTAAACCTGAGCGTGAAGGAGTTATATGACATGTTTCCGCTTACGGATGCGCAATTGGGTATTTTATACCAGTGTATAAACGAAATAAAAGCGGGAAAGGAGTTTTATACGGTCGAAGATATAATTAAAGCGGTATCAGAGAGTAAAAGCAGTGCCAAGTGGCGAATTGTGCACTTTCTGGAACGAATCAGGGAGACCGGTATTTTATCTGACAGCCCTACACGTATAGAAGAGCTGGTGCAGGTAAATAAAGCGTCAATATTGGATATGAAAGGTGCGGACCCGAAATTGCAGCAGATGATCGTTTATCGTATCTGCAAAGAGGTATTCGAAGGTCGGAAGATGGGTAAGATACCGCCGTTTATGCTCGTTGTCGAAGAGGCGCACAATTTTTGTCCCGAACGAGGTTTTGAGAAATCCGTCAGCTCTAACATATTGCGAACTATCGCTTCGGAAGGCCGTAAATTCGGGCTCGGGCTGCTGGTCATATCACAGCGACCGGCACGGGTGGATAAGAACGTTATTTCGCAGTGTAATACGCAGATAATACTGCGTGTGACGAATCCGAACGACATCAGAGCGTTGAGCCAGGGTCTGGAGTTCATGAGTAGTGAGATGGAGGAAGAGATCAAAAGGATACCGCAGGGTGTTGCTCTGCTTTCGAGTACGAGCATAGAGATGCCTATACTTGTTGATATTCGTGTGCGCAGGAGTGAACACGGTGGTAGAGGTGCGGTGATGGAAACGGTGGAGAAGAAGAAAGCGCCGAAGAATGAAGTGCAGGACGTAAGCAAAGAGAAGGAAGGTAAAAAGGGTATGCTTGCACGGTTGTTGGGGGAATGAAGGACAAAACATTTATCTTTAAATTGTCAATCTTTTAATGTACCTCTAATAAATGAAGATGAGAAGCATGAAATATGAATAAGAAAGGTGCGCGTAAGGAAAAGAGAGAAAAGCATAAGAAAACGGAAGTGAGTTTGGACGAATTTAAGGAAGTTTTGAAGATATTTAAGTCCTTGCTCAACGACGGGGACATAAAGTTAGAATTTTTCCCATTTTGTTATAGCACGGCTATAGAAGTGGATCGCTTGGATGATGCGCTAGCCTCATCAGAAATTGATAAAGAAACTTTTGAGGCTGGAGGGAAAGAATGTACCCATTATTTAGATGCTACATTAAGAGACAAAGAAAAGAGATTTCTTAAGCGATATACCGAAGATGAAAGAGAAGAAATAGAACAGAAATGCGAGATAATAAAGAAAGAACTAATAACGGAAGAACTGGTTGAAAACTTTCTTTTCCAAACCACATGTAAAAATTATTTATTGGAAGATTTCGATTGGGAAATGATAGAGCATCGAGGAAAGGAGGAAGAAGAATACTTCTCTACGGTAATGATGCAGTTCAAATTAAGAAATCCCTCTAAGGAATTTTCAAGATCAACACTACCAATAGGAGTAGGGCGTGAATCCATTAGTTTCGAATGTAGGAAAGGGAATATAGAAGAATTGATAGAAGAGCTGGAAAAAATCAAAAAGAGGTTTGAAAAATAGGAAGAATGAGGCAAGAAGAGTATCTACGTTTTAAAAAGGATAATACTGTTTCATTGGACAAAAACCTAGAATATGTCATTTATCGCGACTATAAAAAGGTTAGATTTCCTGTTGATGACAAAATAAAAGAAGCATTTTTAAGCGGAGTGAGTTTTGAGGGAATCTGCGAAGAGTGGGATGAAAGTTGCTCACCGTCCTTTACTGTGAATCAAAAAACCACTCCTTTGACCCCTGCAGATATAAAGACCTTGGACATAATTTTGGATTTAGAAGGTTTAATCGAAGACGTAAAAGAAAACTTTGATGACATAAGGGACAGGCAAATATTCTTCTTCGAATTTAAGGAGAAATTGAACGAATTGTGGAAGATAAGCAAGGGCGACATGAAAAAAACCGCGCTCAGATTGGAATACGCCATTAAAAACATAAAATCAGAGAGACTGGAAGAAAAGCAGGTAGCTGCGCTAACAGAGGCAATAGAAGTTTTGGAGAAAATAGGTGGAAAAGGTAAAGAAGAAATCAAAAAAATATTGTTAGATGTAGGGATATTCACAGTTCCAAAAATAGAGGGTTTAGCCGAGTTATATGCTGATGAGTACTGACAAGTTATTTCTGGAGACAACAATACAAATAGAACGGATTTTTGGAAGAAAGAAGGAAGAAATTGTCAAATTTTTGAGCGATAAAGAAGCCCTGTCCTCTAATTATGTGCTAATGGAATTCAAAAGAACTATGTTAAAAGATTGTATAGCCCTATATTCGTTTCTAAAAGAGGAAACGTATTTGGAGGGCACTTTGATGAGACTCTCTGAACTAAGGGTTTATGAACATAGAACTGCCGTAAGAATTAGTAAAATTCTATCTAGGTTGAGCGATAGTAATACCTTAGAATACGAAAAAGTGCTAACTAAATTGGAAGACCTCATAGAAAGCGAATTACTTGAAGAGTTCTTTTACAGAGTGAACCTTATAGATGAAACAAAATGCGGATTGGCAAAGGAGGAAGTGCATAAGAACGAAACTTATTCCTTGAATCTAAGCTGTAAAAGGGAAGAAAAGAAATGCGAAATAGAGGCTTTTGTTCTGAAAAATGAAGAGAGCTTTAGGAAATTGCTAGACGAGTTACAAACGAACGAGGAATTTGAGGGTGTTTGCAACGTTATAAAAGAGATTTTTAAAGATTGCAAAAAAGCGAGAGGGAGAAAGAATTGTTGGAAATTAGGTGACGGTATAATTTCGCTCGAAGCGCCGAAAGGCTATAAGATTTTTACAACAGACCATCATTATAAGCAAATTTGTAATTCTCTTGAGAAGGAGATTTTATTGCTACAAGATTTAAAACATGCCACAACCCATCATTTTTGAGGTAATGAACATGACATCATCAATACAGAACCGAAAATACGCGACTGAAATAACAGCGGCTAATGAAGGAGAACGAGTGAGCATCGCGGGCTGGGTGCACGAGAAGCGGGACCTTGGCGGCGTCTTCTTCCTCATCGTGCGAGACCGGAGCGGCTTTGCTCAGGTTACGCTGCTCCGTAAAAAGACCGAAAAAGAGCTCTTTGAACGTGTGAAACGAGTGCCACGGGAATCCGTGGTAGCGATAGAGGGCGAAGTAAAGCCCGAGCAAAAAGCGCCGAATGGCTATGAAATATTACCCACACGAGTGGAAGTGCTGAGCGAGGCATCGCCGGTTTTGCCGCTGGACACCACGGGCAAAGTCGGTGCAGAGCTGGATACGAAATTGGATGCACGATTCATGGACTTGAGAACCGAGAGGACAAAGCATATATTCGTTATTCGGAGCCGAATCCTAAAAGCGATACGGGATTTCCTGGATGAGCGTGGGTTTATAGAATTAAACACGCCGAAGATCGTGAGTGCCGCGACAGAAGGCGGGACCGCGCTATTCCCAATATCGTATTTTGAGCGAGAAGCGTTCTTAAACCAGAGTCCACAGCTGTACAAACAGATGCTTATGGCGTCCGGGTTTGACCGCGTGTATGAAATCGCACCGATATTCCGCGCGGAGGAGCATGACACCACGAAACACCTGAACGAAGCGACTTCAATAGATGTAGAAGTGGCATTCGAGGACCATGAGTACGTGATGACGCTATTAGAGGAGCTTATTGTGTTTGCATATACAAATGTAGTGGATTATCCGGGTTTAGCAAAGCTGGATTTGAACCTGGAAGTGCCAAAGGTGCCGTTCAGACGTATAACATATGACGAAGCGATAGAACAAATTTCTGGCGCGGGCGAGGAGATAGCGTGGGGCGAAGACATCGGCACTTCTGCGGAGCATACCCTGGGCAAGATAATAGGTGAACTATATTTTATCACGGATTGGCCATGTGCGATAAAGCCGTTTTATGCGCAGCCCGCGGGAGAGGGAAAAGACACCTGCAATGCGTTTGACCTGATGCACCCACGATTAGAACTCTCTTCGGGCTCGCAACGTGTACATTCATACGAATTGTTGAAGCAACAGATAGAATCAAAAGGTTTGAGTGCCGATAGTTTTGAGTTTTATCTTGATTCTTTCCGTTATGGTATGCCGCCACATGCCGGTTGGGGGCTTGGTGCGGAAAGACTGTTGATGTGCATGTTAGAGATAGGAAACATAAGAGAAGTGGTGCTTTTTCCTCGCGATAGAAAAAGGCTGGTGCCATGATGCGTGCGAAAGGAAAAAACCAAAAAATTTATATATAGATTGTAACAGAATATTCAGCAGGGGTGAGAAAGGTATGGCGACTGAAGCTGAAGCTGATGAAGAAAAAGTAAAAGAAGCAGAAGAAGTAGAAGAAGTGAAAGAGGCTGCAGAAGTAAAAGACGCAGGAAAGGCTAAGGATACGAAGAAGCCTGGATCAGAAACGGAAGAAGCGACAAGGCACGTGATGGAATCAATAAGAGACTCGGTTGAAAAATCACTTTTAGGCCAGATAGAAGAGAAAGAGGTGGACGTGGTTCCGGAAGCGTTAGTGATAGGGGGCGGAATAGCGGGGATGTATGCCGCATTGGACATTGCGGATGCGGGATTCAAGGTGCATCTGGTGGAAAGATTACCTTCCATTGGTGGACACATGGCACAGCTCGATAAGACATTCCCAACACTCGATTGTTCCGCATGTATTCTAACGCCAAGACTGGTGGATGTAGGTGCGCACCCAAACATAAACCTGATGAGTTATTCTGAGGTAGTAGGTGTGGAAGGTGCAATCGGAAATTTCAAGGTGAAGGTACTGAAGAAAGCGAAATACGTTGATGAAGCGACATGCACCGGCTGCATGATGTGCGAAGAAGCTTGTAGACTGAAGGGCAGGTTTCCAAACGAGTTTGATGTAGGATTGATGAAGAGAGCGCCAATATATAGGCCATTTCCATTTGCAATTCCCGCTAGTTATACCATAGATGCCGAGACTTGTTTGATGCAAAAGAAGGGCAAATGTGGAAAAGCAACGCTGGAAAGCACGATAGAAGCTGTGAAGAAGATAGAGCGAGGCGAAGAAGTAACCAAGAATGAAGCTCCTCCCTGTGTTCTGGCATGTGGTCCAAATTGTATACATCATGACATGGAAGATGAGCTAGTGGAGCTAAATGTAGGTGGGATAATAGTAGCAACAGGTTATGACATCATTGAGCCGGAATGTATGCCGGAATACAAGTATGGTGTATATCCAAACATAGTTAATGGTCTGGAGTTCGAACGTTACTCATCTGCGAGCGGGCCCACAATGGGTAAGATAAATGTGGCAGGTATGCCAGAGCCGAAGGATGCGGTATTCCTGTCTTGTGTTGGTTCGCGAAACTCGCAGACCGGGTACGAATATTGCTCTCGTGTATGCTGCATGTACTTAGCGAAACAGGCGCATTTACTAGAAGAGAAAGTCCCGGACTGCAACATAACCGTTTTATATCAAGACGTGCGGGCATTTGGAAAAGGGTTCGAGGAATTCTATGACCGGGTGAAGGGCGAAGGGCTCAGCTACCGCCGGGGGCTTGCATCCGAGATATACAAGAAACCAGGCAGTAACAGAGTGGTAGTGCGAGCAGAAGATACAATGCTGGGGGAGCCGATTGAACTTGAAGCAGACCTTGTGATACTTGGTGTGGGTTTGAAACCGAGTGAAGGCACGGACAAGCTATTGGAAATGCTGGGTGTTTCACGGACGTCAGATAATTTTGCAAAAGAAGCACATCCAAAACTCAGACCTGTTGATACAGATGTAGCCGGTGTTTTTGTGACCGGATGCGCTCAGGGACCAAAAGATATTCCGGACAGCGTAGCACAAGCAAAAGGAGCGGCTGGTGCTCTTCTTTCGGTATTAGCCCGCGGTAAAGCAACGATAAGACCCACGGTAGTAGAGATAGAAGAAGAGATGTGCATAGGGACTAAGTCGTTAGTAGAAATGGCGGAGAATATAGGGGCATAATAAAGGAGATAAAAAAATGGCTGAAGAAGAATATGATTACACGAAAATCCCGTCGGTGGGCAGTGTAGAAGGAGTAGCGGCTGGTGCTCCGGAAGATAACCCCCGAATCGGCGTTTATGTGTGCCACTGTGGTATAAACATAAAGATGACGGTAGATGTAGATGAGGTGATGAGGCATGCGGCGTCCTTGCCGAACGTTGTTGTGGCGCGGCATTACATTTTCCTGTGCTCGGACCCGGGTCAGGACCTGATAAGAAAAGATATCGCTGCGGGCACGGTTAACAGAGTAATAGTGGCTTCTTGTTCGCCGAGGATGCACGAGCCCACGTTCAGAAAGACTTGTGCAGATTCGGGATTGAACCCGTTTTACTACGAAATGGCAAACATCCGGGAGCAATGTAGCTGGCCACATGGCGATTTTCAGAAAGAAGCGACTGAGAAGGCGAAGGAATTGGTAAGTAGCGCAGTTGCGAGAAGTACGTTATTGGAGCCGATAGAGGAAGTGGAAGTGGAAGTCACTCCGGAAGTGCTGGTGATAGGCGGCGGCGTAACCGGGATGTACGCGGCACTGGACATTGCAAATGGTGGGTACAAGGTGCACCTGGTGGAGCACACTCCGTCTATTGGAGGACACGTGGCACAATTAGACCGTTTTTTCCCGACTCTCGAGCGTGCGACTTCGCTCCTGACTCCGCGGATGATAGAAGTAGGCGCACATCCGAACATAAATCTAATGGCATATTCTGAAGTTGAAGAGATAAGTGGCTATATCGGTAATTACGACGTAAAGGTAAAGCGGAAGCCGCGATACATAGATTCGGCGAAATGTAAAGATTGCACGCCTTGTATAGAAGCATGCCCGGTGAAGGATATACCGGATGAATTCAATGAGTGCATGAGTACAAGAAGCGCGATCTACATACCGTTCCCGTTTGCGGTTCCGCCGGCGTACACGATAGATACGGAACATTGTTTACTACTAAAAGAGGGCAAGTGTGGCGATGCCACGCTGGAGACCATAAAAGAAGGCAAAGCAGTACCACCCTGTATGGCGGCATGTCCCGGTGCGATAGATTTCGAGCAGAAAGAGGAGATCGAGGAGTTAGCCCTTGGAACGATAATAGTGGCAACCGGATATGACCTTGTGGACCCGCGAGTGACACCGGAATACAAGTATGGCGAGTATCCAAACGTGATTACGAGCTTAGAGTTTGAGCGGTTGACTTCTCCAAGTGGACCCACAGGTGGCAAGCTCGAGCTAAACGGAAAAGTGCCGAAGGATATTGTGTTTATAAGTTGTGTCGGATCAAGGAACAAGCAAGTAGGTAATGAATACTGTTCACGGGTATGCTGTATGTACATAGCGAAACAAGCGGCACAGGCGAAGGAGCAACTGCCGGACACGAACGTAACGGTGACTTTCCAGGACGTGAGAGCGTTTGGAAAAGGTTTCGAGGAGTTTTACGGTGATGTAAAGATGGGCGGTGTTTTATACACGAGAGGGCTGCCCAGTGAGATCTACAAGAAACCGGGCAGTGACCGGGTGGTGATACGAGCCGAAAACACGCTGCTTGGCGATCCGTATGAACGAGAAGCGGACATAGTTGTGCTTGGTATGGGGTTGAAGCCAAACAAAGGTGTGGAGCCTATAATAAACATGCTGAAGCTATCCAAATCCGTGGACGGGTTCTTGATGGAGGCACACCCAAAACTCAGACCTGTGGATACAGCGACCGATGGTATTTTTATCGCGGGATGCTGTGCAAGCCCAAAGGACATAACCGACAGCATTGCACAGGGCAAAGCGACAGCTTCTGGTTCATTGCTATATCTGGTACAGTTGAAGGCGAAGATAGAACCTGCAATATCGCAGATAGATGCGGAGATTTGTATAGGCTGCGGGACTTGTGCCGAGGGCTGCCCGTACGGTGCGCTTGAACTTGACGAGCTAATGCACGTGATGGTGGTAAACGAAGCAGTTTGCAAGGGCTGTGGCGGTTGTAATGCGGTTTGTCCTTCAGGTGCAGCGACCATGAAGCATTACCGCGACAGACAGGTATATGCGCAGATAGATGCGTTGACGGAGATAGGGCTGCATATAGAGATGGTTACTGCAGGCGCAGATACCGAAGTTGCAGCCACGGAGCCGGAAGCAGCGGAAGCGGCGGAAGCCGAACCGGTGGCAGCGGAGGAGTGAGTTTCACTCCATTCTTTTTTTATTTCTGTATATAAAGTATAACCTCTACCTATTTAGGACGCAGATTACACGGATTTACGCAGATTTACGCAGAAAATCAAATGCCTTACGTTTAACTTCCGGTTTAGTGCCAAAATTAACTAAATTGCATTCTAATAAACTTTTCCAGAAAACCAGAACACCGTTTATTATAAACTCGATAGAAGAATCTAATAATCTCACCTGTCAATTTCGTATATTTAAAATCCGGATTATCTGCGTGCATCTGCATCCGCCGATTATCAAATTTTATTCTTTCTTGTTTCGTTTGAATCTGTACGAGGTTGAGCTAAGTTGTTAGTGTATCGCCCGTTCCCGGGCGATGACCACGAATCGCTTTTTTGTATAAGTGCCGCCGTTCCCCCTTCAGGAGGCGAGAGGGGGATAACCCTGTGTGAGTGATTTTCTATTTAGTTTTTGCAATTTCAGGAATTGTAATAGAAAAGCTTATAGGAGTAGCGGATTACGAATTTACAGGCGTTTAGACCGGTTTAATCTGGACCGGAAAGGTACGTGTTAATAACATATGTTTTTATGTACTGTGTACTATGAATGTATTAGCAGGATGTGCTATGAAGGAGGGAAAAGGGAAGAATGAAAAAGAGATATGAAGAAGCAAGGGCGAACATGAACGGTAAAATGTCGAATTGTCTTGTAGTGGCTGTTGTTCTTTTGTCGGTGTCCGCGCTTTCGGGGGCTGTGATATGTGTACAGGGTAACGGTCATCCGTCTGGTCCAGAACCCAACAAAATAGAAGTAATTAGTGTGGACCCGTCAAGCATCCCGGCGGATGGGGATTCAGTAGCTATTATAACAGCTCGTGCAATGAATGATGATGAACCCAGTAATAATCGCACTCTTACATTTCAGATAATATCAGAACCTATAGCGGGTGGTGCGTCTTTGAGTACTACGGATCATATCCCACCCAACGAGGGAAACAAAGTGGGAAACGTGACCAACGCTGATGGCTATGCGTACGCGACACTAAAAGCGGGAACGGTAGCGGGAGATGTGAATATTAAAGTTTATCGTTT
>Ga0255453_1102_pt1 | contig 10122 bp, 12 predicted proteins | sample ANMaggQLBNCT01G4_FD_182628 | JGI IMG/M metagenome (GOLD analysis project Ga0255453, IMG submission 182628) | Sediment cell enrichment communities from methane seep in Santa Monica Basin, California, United Staets - ANME aggregate JGI... | ecosystem: Environmental > Aquatic > Marine > Cold seeps >...
AGATTATTGATACTGTGAATATTGATACGGTTACCGCGGCGGAATGGGGCAAGGACGCAGTAGATAAAGCAGGAGAGATGGTAAAAGACTTTTCCGAGTACCTAAAAGAGCACAATGATGAGATAACTGCGCTTAGGATATTCTATGATCAGCCGTATAAACTCCAAGAGTTGACTTTCAGTATGATAAAAGACGTTCTCGAGAAATTGAAAGCGGATAAACCCGTGCTTGCACCGCTGCATGTATAGCAGGCATACGAGCAACTTGAAGCGGTAAACGGCAAAAGCCCGAAAAATGAGCTTGTTGCTCTTGTTTCTCTTATACGCAGGGTAACTGGTATTGATGCTCAACTGACAGCATATGATAAAACAGTAGGTATTTGTTTAGCTCCTTTTTAGAGCAGACTAAGGAGGGGGCGATTGCTCGCCCCTCCTCGTCTCAGAACGGTACGTGAAAGTTTCCATTCATACCGCTCAAGCGTTTCATAACCCTTTCTGTATCGGGCAGCAGTTAACTGCTTTTGTAATTCTGGTTTGCAACCTGTTAACATGTGCTGAATGTCTGTAAGTCTCTCGCCTTTTATCGGCGTAATTGAACTACTTACATTCACAGGTTTGCCTCCTTGCATACAATGAAACACCAATTTGGTAAGTCAGCCCCCTCACAGGTTAGGGCAAATTTTGAACCCCTATACCTTTCATTACAAGATGTCATTCGCTTTTTTACCGAATCCTCTACCCCATAAGTTGTCGTTTGCCCTCACGGGGTCTCTACCAGGATATTCCGGGAGCTTAGGGGGCTTACCAAGTTCTACATCACAGATAATTATAAACACTTTAGAAGCCATCTGTAAGCCGAGAATCGTTCGTCCATCCACTATAACGTCACTATAGCCATTATAGTCTGATTCCGTACCTTTTGGTCTAAGCGTAGCAGTCCGTTTTCGCTTATTATAAGTGACGACTCTTACAATGGTTCGCTTTACGCTTTTCATGGTGTTTTTTTTTATCCTTGCAGTTGATCTAAACCGGACTTTCAGATTTTTCACGTTGTTCCGCGGGCTTACTACGTGGGCGTTGCCATCCGCGCATTCCGCGGTAGGATTACCCCGAATGGAGGGGGTAGCCGCGAGGGCAATCCGCGATGCAACTTCCATGTCGACAGACCACAAGATTACACAGATTTTCACGTGAAAAAGAATAACAATAGCATAGTTTCAGTATGTCCTTAGCTACTTTAGCCCAAAATAAGTCTAACTTCTTGTGTTAATCTTGTGAAATCTCGTGGGTTTTTATTTAACTATACAAATAAAAAACAACATTCTTAACAAACCCCAAAACGTATCTTATCGCTTCTTTAGGGTTAGAACTGATTGCGCTCTCAACGACATTCTTCTCCTCTCCTTTGTGAAAATGACAGGGGAATGTTTTTATCTGCTCCCACACTTTATGTGGTGCATTATCATGGCGATATATTTTCCCATCAATGTGCCTCCTTTCTCAGTGATAGGAATACTTGCCAGAAATAGAAATCCAAACGTCTAAGAAACTTTCATCAACAATATAAACCCTTAATTTTAAAGGCTCACCAGATGGCAGCTTTATTATTCTCGTGTCCACAACGATCTTGCTAAATTCTTTAGCTATTGATTCAAGTTCCTGATATACTTTCAATATCCCCAATTTCTTTGTCCAACTTCTTAATCTTCTCTTCGAGATTTTCTATAACTATCAAGTCCTCCCAGCTCGGATATTCTGTTACTCTATCCGCTCTAATGGATTCTTCTAACTCGCTTGCAGAATAAACACCATGCCGCGACAAAAGCTCGAGTTTCTCAGCCATACAATCCCTCTTCTTTGATTTTAAGTACTCTAATAAACTCTTAGTGAGCAATTCATCCTTGCTCAGTCCAAAATCCTTTGCTATAAGTATCAGAAGTCTCTCAGATGTTGCCAAATTAATACCTCCTATCCTTTCTTCTAACTTAATTTATCTATATTTAAAACTTTCTTCCCTTTTCCCTGTCACCGTCAGCAGTATCAGCCATTTGTATAAAAATTGGAAGAGTTTCCGGTTTAATATTCTTTCCGCTTCATAGTATCAAAAACTAGGACTTCATACTCGCTCTTCACGTTGCCTAGAAATAGTCTCCGATAGATTACCTTTAATTGAAGATAACTCCTGCCGAACCGGGGCAAGAGTAATCGTCCTATCCGCCTTCTCGTTTATGTGGCGAACGAATGGCTCCGCCCCCTTCTTTTCTTGAATAAAATCAATAAAGTCCATCACTCCTCTTATCTCCCAAAAATGTTCCCTAAACTTTTTATCTTGGATAATATCACTTCCTCGGCGACGGTTTCTATTGATCCCATAGCATTTCTATCTTATCGTATACCTTAAATACTCTATCCCTCGTTCAAGAAAACAATATTAGGTATTTGTTTAGCTCCTTTTTATAACCACTCGATTACACAGATTTTCACGAGAAAAAGAATAATATTGACATAGTTTTAGTACACCACTAACTACTTTACACTACATTAATCCCAAGTTCTTGTGTTAATCTTGTGAAATCTCGTGGTTTTTTTAGTTAGCTATACAAATACTAATAAACTATTGGCTATCCCATCCTTATTAACCCTAATTTCTTGTGTTAATCTTGTGTAATCTCATGATTTTTAAGATTAGCTAGACAAATACAACAAAAGTATATGAGTAGTAAAGAGCGAATGAAAAACTGCCAGCAGAGATTAGACAAGCATTTGATATAGATAAAAATTCTATTGGTGGAACACTAATCTTTTAGAGGCAAATCCAATGCACCCAAAAACCTTACGCCTGACCATGATCCAACCGCCCCGTAAAAGCATCCGCCGCGAAACTAAGTATTTAAGAAGTTCGATTAGCTCATCCTTATTCAACCCTGCTTGATGTAGGGTGTCAAGTAACGTACCTTTTGCAAGTTCTCTACTTCCACTGTTGTCCAGTAGGGTGGGGTTAACGGATACTCCTGGCAGGTCTTCAAGCCTTAAACTCTCGATATACCGTTAGATAGCTTCTTTGAGATTCTTCTGTGCTTCCACAAGAGATTCGCCCTGTGATGTCACGCCAAGTTCTGGACACCTGGCCACAAAGAATTTACCTTCCTGGGTAATAGACACCAGAAATACTTTTTTGCACTCCCTTATTAATATTTCGCCTTTTATCTTTTATCTTCGGCTTCTCTAATTATATTGGGTAGGCTTTTCGTATTTAATTTTTAGGTGATATATCAAGCATCTAAAAACCCTAATTCTAACCCTGAAATTCGATCGCCCAGAGGAAGAAGACACAGCGAAGTTAAAAAGCTTCTTCGCCACCAAGTTTAGTGAACACGCACTACTGCATCAGCATATGGATGTGGACAAACTCCTTTACCGGTATCCACGTATCCAGTATATTTATTCTACGGCACCTCGCTTGTATTTGGCACAAAAGAAGGTGAGGGACTTTTAAATCTAAGAACGTTATACTTTGTATACGCTAAAAAAATGACTAACACAGAAACAATAATATCAAAAGTGTGGAGTTTCGCAGACGTTTTGCGAGATGACGGTGTCGGCTACGGCGACTACCTGGAACAGCTCACCTACCTGCTTTTCCTGAAACTGACGGATGAATATACAAAACCGCCATATAACCGTAAATTACCTATTCCGGACGGTTATAACTGGGAAAGCATGCTATCGAAACGAGGCGCTGAACTGGATTCCCATTATGTGAAACTGCTCCGTGAATTAGGTAAAGCCAGCGGCATCCTGGGCCAGATATTCACAAAATCGCAGAACAAGATTCAGGACCCCGCCAAGCTTTATCGGGTCATTGATATGATAAACACAGAAAACTGGAGCATGATGGGTACAGATATAAAGGGTAAAATCTATGAAGGTCTGCTGGAGAAAAATGCAGAGGACGTAAAGAGTGGCGCAGGTCAGTATTTCACGCCCCGTGCGCTAATCATGGCAATGGTAGAGTGCATACATCCGGCACCCGGAAAAACGATCTGCGATCATGCATGCGGAACCGGCGGCTTCCTTCTCGCATCTTACGATTTCCTGTGCAACCCCGCGAATTACAGGTTGGATAAGGAGCAGAAAGAATTTCTCAAGGACCGGACATTTTCAGGTAATGAGATTGTTGCAAGCGCAAGAAGAATGTGCCTCATGAATATGTTCCTACATAACATCGGCGAGATTGACGGTGAATCTCCTATATCATCTGCCGATTCGCTCGTGTCTGATCCGGGTGCCCGCTATGAATATGTACTGACCAATCCTCCGTTCGGCAAAAAAAGCAGCATGACCTTTACAACAGAAGAAGGGAAACAGGAAAAAGAAAACCTTGTTTATAACCGTCAGGATTTCTGGACTACTACATCCAACAAGCAACTGAACTTCCTGCAGCATATCCATACACTACTTAAATCAGACGGGCACGCTGCCGTTGTTCTACCGGACAATGTACTGTTTGAAGGCGGTGCCGGCGAAACCATCCGTAAAAACATGCTTGCAACAACCGATTTGCATACAATATTACGGCTTTCGACCGGGATATTCTACAAACAGGGCGTAAAAGCAAATGTACTCTTTTTCGATAATAAACCCGCGAGTAACGAGCCCTGGACAAAAGAGGTAGGGATTTATGATTTCCGTACTAACGTTCATTTCACACTGAAAAAGAACCCGCTGAAATTTGAAGATTTACAGGATTTTATCGCATGTTATAATCCAGAAAAGCGATATAAAAGAAAAGAGACATGGTCGAAAGAAAATCCAAATGGACGCTGGAGAAAGTTTCGTTATGATGAGCTCATTGCACGCGATAAAACGAATCTCGACATCTTCTGGGTAAAAGATGAAAGTCTGGCGGATTTAGATAACTTGCCGGATCCCGATATACTGGCAACTGAGATAATTGAAAACGTAGAAGCGGGACTTGACAGTTTTAAAGCAATAGTGGAAACGTTAAATGGCGAATGATACGTTCCGGCGGTTGAAAGATGGGCTAGTTTTTGTTGTAGGCTAAACGTATTTTATCCGACTAAATCGCATGTATCACGTATGCGGTGATTGCGTTGTTCACGAATCTCGCATCGCCACACACATTCACAGGAATCCCCAGGCATTCGGTTTAAATCACAGTTCTCACCGCACCCTTTATCACCCCCAAAAATTGAATATACCTAAAGAACATGAAATGCGCAAACTGCAACCAAAAAGAATGCTATAAAGGCAAAGACTGCACCAATATTGCAGAGTCCATCAAAGAAGCATATAACGAAGAAGCACTCAAATCGCTAAAAGTGGCTACTGCCATAGAATCAAGGTATTACATGCAGAAGACCAGGATACAGGAATTAATAATCTACGCGAAAGAGATGGGCTATACAAAAGTAGGCGTGGCATTCTGCATAGGACTGCAAACAGAAGCAGAACTAATTTGTGATGTACTATCCAAGCATTTCACGGTGTCTTCAGTCTGTTGTAAGGTCTGCGGGATTGATAAATCGTATTTCGAGCTGGAAAGGTTGCACAAACGTGTAGAAATTGATACTGAATCCGAGAACGGTGTGGAATCCGAAGTAGAAGCGATGTGTAACCCGATAGGGCAGGCCACGATTTTAAACAAAGAACATACTGACTTAAACATCATCCTCGGATTGTGTATAGGACACGACATCCTGTTCACGAATCATTCGGACGCGCCGGTAACCACACTTGCGGTAAAAGATCGTGTGCTAGCTCATAACCCGCTTGGTGCGATATATTCCAAGTATCATTTGAATAGGTTATGAACGCAGAATGTCTGTGAATACGCACTGCTCTACGAGCTGCACATTCCTCTATCTTCCGGGCTTAGTTCTTTCCCTCCGGGAACTCCCAGTAAATAGTTCACCCATTTTGATAAATATCCTAGACACAGACGGTACTGTCCAGTTTATTAAGTTTTTACGGGTTGAATCAAATACAAAAAACTACACTACTTTAAATCTGCGTTAATCAGTGTTAATCTGTGTCTTAAAAATCATTGGAAAATGATACAATTCGGGTAATTTATTATTTGTGGTTTCCATCATACCTATTTTTGATAACGGTGGTCTGGCACCTTATACAAGCACGAGATTACCTCTATACACCACCTCTGTGTATCCCTTACGCCCCAGAATCTGCTCAATTTCACGTGAATGCACGCCTTGTATCTTTTCTATTTCCGCAGAAGAGTAGTTCGTGATACCTTTCGCGAATTCAATACCTTCTGAGTCAACTATGCTTACCGGATCGCCACACATGAACTCGTTTTCCACGTCAATGATGCCCGAAGGCAGCAAACTACTACCGTTTTTTAGCAATGCCGTCTTCGCGCCCTCATCCACTTTAATCCTGCCCTTTGGCGCAGATGCGAATAGAATCCAGTGCGCTTTATCGTTCATCTTATCCTTCTTCGGCTTGAATAACGTTCCCACCGGCACATCCTCGATAATCTGCGATAGTATATTTTCAGCGCCGCCGTTCGCAATCACCATTGGAATGCCCGCGTTCATGGTAATCTTTGCGGCTTGTATCTTCGTCTTCATACCGCCCACACCCGTTTTACCGCAGGATTCCGCAGTACGTTCCATCTCCGGTGTTATCTCTTCCACGACCGATATGAATTCCGCGTTCTTATTCCTTCGCGGGTCCTGAGTGTACAAGCCGTCTATATCGGTCAGCAGGATAAGCAAATCCGCTTCGAGATTGCTTGCCACCAGTGCCGATAAGTTATCGTTATCGCCCACTTTTAGTTCATCCACAGCTATGGTATCGTTCTCGTTGATTATTGGTATTAACCCGGCTTTGAGTAGTGTAATCAATGTATTCCGGAGATTGAGGTATCTCGGCCTATTAAAGAAGTCTTCCTGCGTTAACAAAACCTGCGCGATTATCTGCTCGTGACTGGTGAAATAGCTATCATACGTGCTCATTAAAACGTTTTGACCAACAGCCGCCGTAGCTTGCAACATCTTAATATCACGCGGTCGTTGCTTCAGGTCGAGTTTGCCTATACCAGCACCGATAGCGCCTGAAGAGACTACGATTACTTCTTTATCGCGTTTCTTTAATTCTACTATCTCCCTGGTAAGTTTCTCCACTTTCCGTGACTCAAGCCGGTAATTACTATCTGTAAGGTTGCTGGTACCAACCTTAATCACGATTCTTTTCGCTTTTGATATGTTCCTAACTTCTCCTGCCATAGTCCCTGTGATTTTGTTGCCCCTTAATGGATATTTTTTGTATTAGTAGATAAAAGGTTTAAGCCCAATCCCTGGGATTGTCTTCTCGTGAGAATCTGTGTGATCTGGTGATTCGCCAAACAAATGCCCAAAAACAAGTGCGATACGCCACTATAACTATAGAACCGCATGCTAAGTCAGACGTAAAGCAACAAACCCTCGTTTCTCATGCTTCGCTCGTTCCAGCCCCTTTAGCTCTACGCCACCGTCAACGCCCAGAATCTCGGCACCATCAAACTCATCCATACCACAAAGTAAATGCTGCTCCGGATGCGTGCCCGGTGTGATCTTACAGCTCAATACAACTCGTTTGCCCGCGGATACCACAATTCTAAGGCGTGCCGATGCGGGATGGTCCTTTGGCAGCACAATCAATGGCGAGTTCACTTCTCTAATCAAGTACAGCACGCACCTCAATCCCGTTACTATCTGCTCATCCGTGCCAAATCCAGAAGCCACAAGTAACTCTTCGGGGCCCATCGCCATTACAACCTCACGGTCTGGAGTATCAACAAAGAACTGCCTTTGCACGCCTACTTTTACTACTGCTAAAGTGCCGGTAGTTCCATGCACCAGCAGCATCTCGTCTCTTCTTAGCGGTATCATCTTATTCCCGTATATATAGTATAACTTCTATCTATTTAGGACGCAGATTTATGCCTACAACTATTTCAAATTATCAACTGCCTTACGTTTAACTCCCGGTTTCGTGCCCAAATTCAGTTCTATCATCATTGCATACTCATAAACCTTTTCCAGAAAACCCCGTTTATTATAAACTCATCCGTCAATTCCTTATATCTGAAATCCTGATTATCTGCGTTCTTCTGCGTCCGATAATCAAATGCTATTCTTTCTGGTCTTCCGATACGGTACACAGGTCCAGATCGCAAACGGTTCCGTCCGCGCGAACCTTCATGCAGATCTTGCAGATTCTCACAACCGGGTCATCCACAGTACCCTGCACGAGATCGTCCGCAAGTTTCTTTATCTCATCCTTCGCGTCATGCTGAAAAATGAGCTTTGTACCCCGTTTCTTTGATGTATATTGCGATACCGCAGCCTGAGTAATCCCAAGCATTTTAGATATTTCCTTTTGGGGCAACTCCTTTTCTGCCAGCTCTTCTGCGAGTGCTGCTCGTATGCAAGGCAATACATCCCACACTATTATTTCACAAGGGCATTTCATCTTAGTCAACCTTTTTATATAACAATTGTGATGCTATAAGATAATTAAAAGGTGATAACAGAAATGTTGGAAGAGGTAAAAGAAGTAATAGAAAAAGAGGTCAGACCGGTTTTAGAGCGGGAAGGCGGGAGTATAGAGCTGGAAGGAGTGGACGATGACGGTGTGGTGAAGGTACGGTTGACAGGCGCATGTGCGGGCTGCCCGATGAGCCAATACACCTTGGTGAACTTTGTCGAGGCGACAGTAAAGGATAAGGTACCGGAGGTAAAGAAGGTAATCTCTGTAGATGACGCCAAGGCAAGATTTGAAGAACTATTGCGGAGATGAGCGATTTTTATGGCGGATGAGTTAGAGGAATTGGTGAAGGGCATAAAGGCGACTGCTTTAAAAGAAGAAGCGAAGAAGCGAGGGATAAAGACCTCGTGCGTGAAGAAAATAGATATTGCAAAACAATTGCCCCGGGAGGTATTGGACGAACTCAGCACTAAAAATTGAATTACATCTATTGTTGAATAGCTTAACTAAAACAGTTAGTAGTAGTATTTATGCCGCTTAATTCAAACCAGATACGTACAAGGATAGTTTTAATCGCAGCGATCTGCGTTTTTAGCACGCAATTTGGCGTTACAGTGATTGCGCCGCTACTTGGCATGTTGGTAACAACATCAGAAATTACGCACTATTTCCTTGTATCTGGTTTGATAATATCCGCTTTTGCACTTGCAAGCTTAGCTCTAAACATCCCCTGTGGTATTATCTCAGATAAAGTGGGTAGGAAACCTTTGATTGTAACAGGGCTTTTGATCTATGCTGTTTCGGCTCTGCTATTCCCACTTTCTGATAGCCCTTATGACTGGATACTTGTGCGAGCTTTACAGGGTGCGGGTGCCGGTTTCTTCTTCCCCGCGGTTGCTGCGTTGCTCACGGACATCACGAGTCCTGATGAGCGAGGGCATGCGCTTAGCGTGTACAACATGGGCTTGGGTGTAGGCCTGGCGGTGGGCCCTATTTCAGGCGGTATTCTCTTTGCAATCTACGGTATTTTCATGCCGTTTCTTTTTTGCACGGCATTTGCACTTCTGAGCGTGGTACTGGTACTGCTCTTTGTTCAAGAACCGAAAAGGAGAAGGACTAAGGATAAAACGCAAAAGAAGAAGGAGAAGCGAATAGGGTTATCGTTAGGTGCAAAGGCAAGAAAGGCGTTGATGCTTTGTTGTGCCATGGTATTTTTTGGTAAGGGTGTTGCATCGGTGATGAGTGGTTTGTTCTCGCCTTTTGCAGTCGAAGACTTCGGGCTTTCCGAAGAACTCATCGGTGCGATTCTTTCTGTGATGTTCGTAACGTTCACAGTACTGCAAGTTGGATTTAACCGGCTGATGACGCGAATAGGCGTGATCTATCTCTCGATTACCGGATTGTTCTTGTGCGCGTGCGGCTTGCTTATACTTGCTTTTGCGACCTGCGTCTTAGAACTGTTTATAATGAGCGTTTTTATCGGTGCGGGCATAGGTGCGATTTTACTTGGCACTTTGACTTTAGCCTCGAATGCTGCGGGAGAAGGTCAAGAAGGAGAAGTAATGGGCATTTACTACACCACTTTTTATGCCAGTCTCGGTAGTATCCC
>Ga0255453_1103_pt1 | contig 10104 bp, 9 predicted proteins | sample ANMaggQLBNCT01G4_FD_182628 | JGI IMG/M metagenome (GOLD analysis project Ga0255453, IMG submission 182628) | Sediment cell enrichment communities from methane seep in Santa Monica Basin, California, United Staets - ANME aggregate JGI... | ecosystem: Environmental > Aquatic > Marine > Cold seeps >...
TCCTGTGGACTCATACCAGTATATGTGTCAGTTAAAGCGTGCAGAACCCCACTAATTGCGCCCTTAAACTGGGGGTTGATCAGCCTCTGTCGAATAATGTTTGGGTCTATTCCCAAACGCATACCTATAATTTGTATTCCCCCCGAGCTTTCCTTTGCAATTACACCGGCTAAATATTCTTTAACTTCCCAACTCAGTTCCATCCTCTGCATCACCTCTTTTTATACTTAAAATACTCGTTTATATTCCTATAAGGCGGTTTTGGCAAATCGACTTGATGCGCCATCTCTTTTGTCATGTAATACATCCAATAATCATCAAACACTTCTAGCCCATATTCTGAAAAGATACCAGTACCATCTCTCATTTGTTCTATTTTTACCACAGAACCTATGTTTTTGGTATTTCCACTCCCGGGACTATCACTTGCGATTTTATGCTTCTCTTGCAGGATAAATTCAATATCCTTTATCACTGAGAGAATTCTTTTGAGATCGTCAACAGAATAGATATTATATTCGTCTATACGTTCCTCCTGCTTCGTGTAGATAATACCCAGCACGTAATTCTTTTTGTATTCGCCGTAGGGAAATGTAATATTCTTTTTGCTGGTTCTATTCCTGAAATAGCCTGTAAATGCACCAAGCGTAAATCCGGATGCTGCTGTTTCCGATCTGCGATATGTGCTCTTTATATCAAGTGCGATCTTATCACCGCTCTTTTTGTCAATAAAACTGATGTCAGGATAAAAATTCTGCTCTTTGCTTAAAATAATCTCAAAATCGTTTTCTGTCGCAAACTGTTGGATTTTAGGGAATAGCATAATCTCTAAAACCTTTGAAATCACCTTTGTATCGAGAGAAATCGTGTAAATATTCTTAAAAATATCCATAAAGCCTTTTACTGTCCAGTTACCATCAGAATCTTGAATATCACAGAGATATTGGTTTAGATGTCCTATGAGCTTCTCTCTAAATTTGTCTTTAGCCGCCGTCATCATTCTAAAAATAACTTTAGACATTAATAAAATTATCCTTTCGATACTTGCAGTATCCCTAGCCCGCGCAGGATTTGAATCCGTTCCATTCCTTGTCCAGATGGCTACCGGTAACTTCAACACCGCCATCTGTATTGAATAACCATGTAGCGAAATACATCGTCGGTGTAGAAGAGCTCACCTTTTCGCCGGGTGCTATGTCTATGACATTGACGCCTTTACTAATAAGACCGTCAACAAATGCTGTTATCGTTAGTAAGCTGTAAATTCGGGTTCGCTTCGTCCGCAATACCTCTTATGTCATTCGCACGATATGTGGTCTTGTCTATTATCATTTATCGTTCTTAGCTCTTCCACTTTATCTATTCCAGCTTCAATGCACTTTCTAATCGTGCTTTTATTTTGGCTTCGGTTACAGGCAGTTTTATATAGCCCCTTGCTCCTGCTCGTACCGATTCAACTATTATATCGGTGTCCGAGTCTGTACCTGTGAGTAACACAAGAACAACCGTAGCAGGGTTCTCTGTTGTTATAATACGGGTTACTTCGATACCGTCCTTCTCCTTTAACGCTGGGTCCACCAATACAATATCCGGCTTTTGTTCCATGTACTTTTCTATCGCATCGTTACCGTCTTTAGATGTCCCAATGACCTCATAATTTAGCTTCTCCAGCGCTTCTGTTAGCATGATGCACATAAACGTAGAGGCATCAGCAATCAAGCACCTTCAGCTTTTCCCCTTCATCTCCCTCTGTGCCGCTATCCATACCCATATTAGCAAGTAATGAATAATTGTAAAGGTATTCTTTATAACTGCTTCTTGTGTCTATCTTGGCTTCGGTGTACGATCCCAATTTATCACGACATCCGATGTTGTCTCTGTGGATTGAGGCGGGAGTTGAAATCATGCTATCTATCCCGTTGCGGAAAATCCAACCGGAAGTTAACCTCAAAACGGTACCTTGCAGCCAATAGGGTTGATAACAGGTTGCGATGAACCAGGGGATGAACTATGCTTGACAACAGAGTTCTAAAAGAAGGCACAAAAAAAACTGTAAGATTTAAGAACATTAATTTCGTATCTCTTGTGTATGGCAAAGACAGTGAAGAGCATAGAGGAGATAAATGCGAAGATCCGGGATGGCAGCGTTTGTGTAGTAACTGCGGACAAAATGAGCGATCTAGTAGGGGAACTGGGTGCAGCCGGCGCGGCGAAGGAAGTAGATGTAGTCACTACCGGGACTTTTGGGCCCATGTGCTCCTCAGGCGTGTTCCTCAATTTCGGCCATGCCGACCCGCCGATAAAGATGCAAAAAGTTTGGCTTAACGATGTAGAGGCATATTCCGGGATTGCTGCGGTTGATGCGTATTTGGGTGCCGCGCAATTATCAGAGGCTAAAGGTGAGGAATATGGTGGAGGACACGTAATAGAGGATTTAGCGTCTGGTAAGCCGATAGATATGAGAGCTACCAGCTATACCACTGATTGTTATCCCCGTAAAGAGATAGACACAACAATCACGCTCGATGATTTGAATCAGGCGATTATGCTAAATCCAAGGAATTCGTATCAGAGGTATGCTGCAGCGGTAAACTCAACAGAAAGGACATTATACACCTATATGGGCACGTTACTGCCGAATTACCGTAATGTGAATTATTCGGGTGCCGGTGCACTATCACCCCTTACAAATGATCCCGATTTCGAGACCATAGGACCTGGCACGAGGATATTCCTTTGCGGTTCGCAGGGGTATGTAATAGGGATGGGGACGCAGCACGATCCGGGTAACGGGTTTGGTACATTAATGGTCTCAGGCAACATGAAGGATATGAGTGCTGAGTATCTCAAAGGTGCCCGTTTCTATGGCTATGGTGTGTCACTGTATGTCGGCATTGGAATACCGATACCCGTACTGAACGAAGGAATAGCGAAGAAGACTGCGATACGCGACGCCGAAATCGTTACGGAAGTGCTCGATTATGGTGTTTGCAGACGTGACCGTCCGGTATCAAGAAAAGTAACATACGAAGAGTTAAAATCCGGTATGATTGATATAGGCGGTAAAGAAGTACCAAGTTCGCCTCTTTCCAGTTTTTTCATGGCGAATAAAGTGGCGCAGGAGTTGAAGACAAGAGTAGAAGAGGCTGAATTTTTATTGGCGCTACCGGTAGAGCGATTGCCAACCGATACCACATTCAAACCGATGAAACAGACGAGTGAGCTGCCACTGGTGAAAGATGTAATGACAAGAGACGTAAAGCCGATAAGTGAAGGGGCGAGCATAGCAGATACTGCGAAATTGATGATGGAGACACAAACTACGCATATCCCTGTTGTGTCCGTGGACGAGAAACTAGTGGGAATCGTAACAGCCTGGGATATATCCACCGCGGTAGCGAAACGACACGAGGAATTATCGGAAATAATGACACGGAAAGTGATGACGTCTGATTTAGACGAACCTCTTGAACTGGTGATAAGGAAGTTGGATAAGTATAACATCTCGGCATTACCCGTCATAGACCGAGATAGAAAGGTTATCGGGATGGTGACAAGCGATGAGATAAGCAAACTTATCGGGAGAAGGAAGAGATGGAAATGGCAACTATGAATTTGAAAGTGGCGGATTTGATATAGGATTAGATAGCCTGTAAAGTGAATTGAAAGTGCACAAATCAGAGTAGAAGCGAAATTTGGGAAACGCATACATTTAAATCCCCTGCCGTGCTTTATTACATAAGCGATAAGAAATGAACGAAGAGGAACTAAAGAAGCAAACGTTGCAGTACCGGGAATTGGTGGGTGATGACCTATTCTGGTTTTCCGTATCACAGAACGTTATGACGATAGAAAAGGACAGGCTCAGATTTGGTCAGTTGGCATTAGAAATCTTAGAGCATTTCGAGTGCGATAGATGCTGCAAATGCTGTACTGAGATGCCGATTCATCTGAATGACGAAGCTTTAGAGCGGCTTGCCAAACTTGACGGTGACGCCCTATTCGATAAACTGGACGATAACGAGGTGGATAACTACCTAAAATCGCCATGCCCGTACTTGAACGGAGATACATGCACAATTTACGAGATCAAACCCACCGCATGTCGCATGTTCCCGTTTGTCGTTATTCGGCCTGAACCGACATTACAATTATGTCCCATGGGCAAACGGATATTCGCGACTTTCAAAGATTTAGTGCGTAAGTACGGTAAAAAAGACCTGAAGGTGGAGTGGGAAGAAGAAGGTGCTGCTATTCGGCTGCCGGATCACACGGGTGAAACCGGGAAAAAGGCGGTTTATGTCGCTCTTCCGATACCGGTCCTGGAAAAGTTTTTGAAGTACCTGCGGTTAGAAGCTCGTCAGGTATGACCTTAAACGGTAAAATAACATTAGGTTGAGAAAGAAGATGATAGAAAAGATATTGGGTGCGATGTTTCGTCTTGAGGACATGCGGCAAATCCTCCGGGAGACGGCACCTGGGCATCACTTGAGTAATGAACAGAAAGAGGAGTGGGAGAACATTCGGACTGAGCTGAACACGATTTTCGACTCGAAAAAAGAGCAAAAGCAGAAATATCTTACGGCTAAAATCGAGTTACGGACGAGAGAGGAGGAGTACATAAACATTGACCCGATACAAGCAGCGGGAAGGCTAACACTGGAAGCGAGAAAGGCGTTGATTACGTATGGCGATGGCTACTCTGTCTGTGATTACTGTTTCAAACCGTTTAGGCTGGATTACATCAAACGACCACCGATTGCGGAATTCATGACGGAACTTGCGGAATTTGTGGGTATGGATGTAGCACGTGTGTTGCGAGGCGCCCGAAACGGGTTTCAGGTCGTGTCCAATGCCCTACTCGAAAAAGGGGATGTTGCACTGGTATCTTCACTGGCGCACTATACGCTTTGTCTTGCAATAGAATCCGTGGGTGCAACCTGGAAAGAAATCCGGGTGGATGACCAGAACATCATAACTGCGGAGAATACCGCGGCTAAGATAGAAGAGGTGAAGGAGCAGACGGGCAAACAGCCGAAACTGGTGGCGATTTCGCATTTTGATTATATGTTTGCGAATGAGCACGATGTTTATGGCATTGGTAAGGTCTGCAAGGGGTATGACATCCCGTTTTTATACAATGGCGCTTATACTGTTGGCGTGATGCCTGTTGACGGTAAGAAAATCGGTGCTGATTTTGTTGTTGGTTCCGGACATAAAAGCATGGCAGCACCTGCGCCAACGGGTGTGCTTGCGACAACAGCCGAATTCGCGGATGTCGTATTTGCGACTACAAAGACAAAAGGTGACGTTACGGGTCGTCAGTTCGGCATAAAAGAGACGCAATTGCTTGGCTGTACGGTGATGGGTGCGCCGTTAGTGGCGTTGATGGCTTCGTTTCCAAAGGTGCGGGAACGGGTGCAGCACTGGGACGAAGAGTTAGAGAAAAGCCGATTTTTTATGGATGCGCTGTTGAAGATAGAAGGAACTAAAATATCGTCTGAGGTGCCCCGTAAGCATACGTTAACGAAAGTGGATACACGGGATTCGTTTGATCGGGTTGCAAAGACGCACAAGAGGAAAGGCTATTTCTTTTATGACGAGCTGACAAAACGAAAGATAACCGGGATATTCCCTGGGTCCACGCGTGAGTTTAAGATGAATACGTACGGGTTGAGTTGGGACCAGGTTAAGTATCTTGCGGATGCCTTTACGGAGATAGCGGAGAAGTATGAGTTGGGTGTGGGGTGAGTAGTTGGTGGATGATGTATATCCACGTGAGTAATAAGGATAGAAGTAAGGTAAAAAGTCAATCGGATAAGTTACGGATGACCGGAGTGTGGGAGAGGATTAGATGGAGAAGTTCGACAGAGGGATGTATATGCGAGCCAGGTTTGGATATATTGCCAATTGGGCAGGTTATACAACCAAGTTGGGTGTACTACGTTATATAAAATATTGACTTAAAATGATTAAGATGACTATAACAGATGAACAGTTAAAAGGTAATTGGGCGGAACAATATCTAGCTGCAAATCGGTAACCCCCTCCAAATTTCACTGTTATTTTATCTGCTAATTTTTAGTTATGGTTGATTATCAAATATCCGTCCGTTTATAGTGCGAGCACGTAGGATACTGTTTTGGATTATTGAACGGTGATACAATGTTATTTTTTCAGTGGTTCGTGGAAGGGGTTAATAGTTTATACAACAAATATAAACTCTTTTTCTGATGCTCTCGCAACAAAACGGGAAATTTATATACGGGGTAATCCTAAATATGTTTGCCCCTCTGCATCCATAATAGTGCGCGGGGCATCAGCGCCGCGAAGTGGCGCTACCAAACATTTCTTTAAAACTTTAGGATGTGAAAACAAGAAATGAAAACGAAACGGAATTTAAACACACGAATAGTCATAATGGCGACAGTGCTGATCTTAGCACTCATTACCATATCTACAACAACAGCAGCCGCAATCTCTTGCGACTGCGGCGACATCTGCGTGAACGGGACTGGCTGGTGGCACGACGGCGGCGCGTTCAACGCGAGCGGGGCACCGATACAGGCAGCGGTGAATGCCGCGAGCGGCGGCGAGACGATCTGTGTGAAAGCCGGTAGCTACACCGAGAACGTGAACATTGCGACAGCGCACCTCACGCTTGCAGGTGAGGGCGCAGGTGTGATCACGGTGACCGCGGCAAGTCCGATCTATCCCGTCTTTGACGTGACCGCGGACTACGTGAACATCTCTGGGTTCACAGTGACCGGGGTAACCGGGGGCTACGTGGCAGGAATTTATCTCATCGGTGCAGATCACTGCAACATATCGGAGAACAACGCATCGAACAACTGCGACGGCATCTGGCTGGAGTATTCGAGCAATAACACGCTCATGAGCAACACCGCAAACTCGAACGACCGCGACGGCATCTGGCTGGAGTATTCGAGCAATAACACGCTCACAGGCAACACGATGTCAGGAAATATGTATAATTTCGGTGTGCGCGGTTCCAGTCTCTCGGAATACACCCAGAACATGGACACGAGCAACACGGTGGATGGAAGACCGATCTACTACTGGGTCGATCAGAAGGACAAGCAAATCCCACGCAATGCCGGCTTTGTGGGAGTTGTGAACGGAACAAACATCACAGTCAGAGACCTAACACTGACGAACAATAGTCAAGGAGCATTATTTGCATACACCGAGAATTCGAGGATAGAGAACGTTACCGCGAGCTCGAACAACTGCGATGGCATCTACCTGTATTCTTCGAGCAACAACGCGCTCACGAACAACACCGCAAACTCGAACAACGGCGGCGGCATCTGGCTGGAGTATTCGAGCAACAATACGCTTACAGACAACGATGTATCATACAACAGCTGCGGCATCGGGTTGTCTTCTTCGAGCAACAACGCGCTCACGAACAACACCGTCAACTCGAACGACGACCCCGGCATCCACCTGTATTCTTCGAGCAACAATACGCTTACAGACAACGATGTATCATACAACGGCGGCGGCATCTGGCTGGAGTATTCGAGCAACAACGCGCTCACGAACAACACCGTCAACTCGAACGACGACCCCGGCATCTACCTGTATTCTTCGAGCAACAACACGCTTGCAGGTAACACGATGTCAGGAAATACGTGTAATTTCGGTGTGTACGGTTCCAGTCTCTCGGAATACACCCAGAACATAGACACGAGCAACGTGGTGGATGGAAAACCGATCTACTACTGGGTCGATCAGAAGGACAGGCAAATCCCAAGCAATGCCGGCTTTGTGGGAGTTGTGAACGGAACAAACATCACAGTCAGAGACCTAAAACTGACGAACAATAGTCAAGGAGCATTATTTGCATACACCGAGAATTCGAGGATAGAGAACGTTACCGTCAACTCGAACGGTTACGGCGGCATCGTGCTGTCTTCTTCGAGCAACAACACGCTCTTTAACAACACCGCCTCGAACAACAGCTGCGGCATCGGGCTGTCTTCTTCGAGCAACAACACGCTCACGAACAACACCGTCAACTCGAACGACGACTCCGGCATCCACCTGTTTTCTTCGAGCAACAATACGCTTACAGACAACGATGTATCATACAACGGCGGCGGCATCGAGCTGGAGTATTCGAGCAACAACGCGCTCACGAACAACACCGCTGACTCGAACAGCAACTGCGGCATCCACCTGTATTCTTCGAGCAGCAACAACATCACTTGCAATTGGGTGCATGGTAACGATTGGAGCGGATTTTACTTAACAGGTGGAAGCACAGACAACAACATCAGTTACAACAACATCATCATCGCAGGAGGATATGAATACCAATTCAAAAACTACCAGTCTGATGATGTCAATGCGACCAACAACTGGTGGGGTACAACCGACAACGACATCATAAACGCAAGCATCTTTGACTGGCAGGACGATCCTAACAAAGGCATAGTAACGTATCTGCCGAAACTCGGCAGTCCGTCGCCATGCGCTCCGATCCCTGAACTGCCGACTGCCACGCTCTTCGTTGTCGGGCTGCTCGCGCTTGTGGGATACGTTCGGATCAGAAGGAAGACGTGAGAAGAAGTGCAACAGGCACTTCGCTCTTCTCTTTTTTGCGGACTGTTTGAGAAGCCGTGTCGTTCATGGATGTCGAGGCACGGGCCGGCGTGCGGATCGCCCGATGACCGCGGTGGCGGTCGCGAGGGTGGCTGAGAATGAAGCGAGGGCCGATGTCGCACGTATCGTGTCTGATGCGGTCGCTGGTTCGAGCGTTCTGGAACTGCTCCAGTGAAACTTTTTGTGACCCGTTTTTACTAGGGCACAATATTCCTTCTCAGACGATTCGTAATAAATTTTAATAAAAGCACATCCCACTTAGTCATACCGGCCAAAACGGAAAGTGATTGTTGAAGTAGGGTTCCACGATGATAAAGTCAGCAGCATCGAAGATCTCGAACGGGCTATTCTTCACCCGTGTTACGGGACTTTTCGATTAGAGTTTTTGTGCCCCAAATATATACTGGTCCCAAGAACTTGCTGGGCAGACCGCGGGTCAAGCAACGGAAGAGGTGAAACTACGTTCTCCAGCTAGTCGAGCCTATTATGCGGCCTTCTGCAGAGCACGAAATTACCTGCGTGATATTGAAGGCTGCTCAATTCCACTAACGGGAATAGCTCATGTAATTGTTCGTGATGAATTTAAGCTTAGTACCGATAAGCAACGCAGAAAAATAGGACAGAATTTAGATCGATTACGAATAGACAGAAACAAAGTTGATTATGATGACTCTGTAACTGGGCTATCGTCAATGGTGACAATGGATTTGACAATGGCTCTAAAAGTTATATCTACACTAAATACTCTTTAAAAGGTGATAATAATATGCCAACGCATCGTCTAACACAGCATATACGCTGCGGGCTATCGCCCTTGCCCTTCGGGACGTTGCACCCATAGGTCACAACGTCGCATATGCTAGAAACTTTATATACGCAATCAGCTTCGAGACAACCGAAAAAAGGTTTATTAATCAGACCGTTTTATAATTAATGAGGTAAGATCCTATGGCAGAAGAAATCCCATTAGAAGATTACAAAAAGGCGTATAGGGAAATAGTGTCGGAAGAGGAGAAAAGAGACTTTTTCGTTCATCTAGTAGTGTACGTGCTGGTTAACGTTATGTTGATAGTCATAAACTTCATATATTCTCCAGAGTACATCTGGTTCTTTTATCCACTCATATGTTGGGGTATCGGTATATCAATACACTACCTATTTGGTGTTCACTGGATACAGAAAGAGCTTACAGCAAAGGAAGCGAAAGCAGATTATAAAGCAAGGGCAGTTAAAAGGAAATAGTAACCCCTCCCCTTCGCAGACAGCGTATAACTCGCTGTAAGCTTTTTCACTACCTTCGGTCGTATCATCAAAAGGCTACGTTCTGCTACTTTGCATACACAAGAACCGTTAAACGCAGCAGATGCAATATCTGACCGAAAAATCATCACCCGAAAAATGTTTAAATGCTAATATCACCAGATAACTAAATAGGGGTCGTAGGGTAGAGGATATCCTGTCAGGTTCCGGACC
>Ga0255453_1104_pt1 | contig 9821 bp, 6 predicted proteins | sample ANMaggQLBNCT01G4_FD_182628 | JGI IMG/M metagenome (GOLD analysis project Ga0255453, IMG submission 182628) | Sediment cell enrichment communities from methane seep in Santa Monica Basin, California, United Staets - ANME aggregate JGI... | ecosystem: Environmental > Aquatic > Marine > Cold seeps >...
AGTTCGGAATATCGTGGATTCAGTGTTCCAGAGTCTCAATGCTACTTTAGAGTCGGTAACGGAAAAGAATAGATATAACTAAGAATTGGGTCATTGGTAGGACATATCGAAAACAAATGAAGCAGGTGTGGGTGTTTAGCTATAAAGACACGAAAAGGGCGTTTGTCAGCCCTTTCGTTTGAGCACACAGAAGTTCAGATAAACCGTCCACTGATTATTTATCTTTTGTTTCAAATTTTGTTTCTTTTTCTAACCATTTCGCGGTCTCTGGGTCTATCTCTCTCACGCTGTCGAGCAGCCATCCTATTGCAAACGTGTTCGCGCTGTCTCTTATTTTCTCTATATATGTATCCTTTGTTTCGGTGAGAAGCCCACTTCCTGTCTTTTCATCGATCTTCCGCACGCTCCTGAGCAGCACACCTATTGCAAACGTGTTCGCGCTGTCTCTTATTTTCTCTACATATGTATCCTTTGTTTTGTCGAGGAGAACTCTTGCTGTCTCTTTGTCTATCTCTCTCACGCTCCGGAACAGCCGTCCTATTGCCCCTGGGTCAGTGCTGGCTCTTATTTTTTCCGCATATGTATCCTTTGTTCTGTTGAGGTGTTCTCCTGCTACCCTTTCATCTATCAAACTCACGTTATCGAGCAGCACACCTATTGCCTCTGGGTCAGTGCTGGCTCTTATTTTTTCTGCATAAGTATCCTTTGTTTTGTCGAGGAGTTTTATTGCCGTATCATAATCGCTTGCTGTCATATCATCTATATTCCACACGCTGCCAAGCAGAGCTCCTATTGCTCCGACATCTGCGCTGTCTCTTATTTTCCTCACATACGTATCCTTTGTTTCTAGTAGGAGTTCACTCGCTGTTTTTTATCTATCCAGAGCACATTTAAGAGCAAAGTTCCTATTGCACCTGCATCTGCGCTGTCTCTTATTTTCCTCACATACGTATCCTTTGTTTCGCTGATGAGTCCTCTTGCAGTATCAGTATCTATCAAAATCACGTTCTCGAGCAGCTTTCCCACTGCACTAGGGTCTATGCTGGCTTTTATTTTCTCTGCAAGTTGCGTTAGTTTTTTTTCATCTTCAAATAGACCCTTTAATGAATTATCATACCCAAAAGCGCTTAATACATGAATAAAAAAATTATAAGAACCCAAATTACTTTCCCAATCCATTTGATTGATTTTTTCCCTAATAATTCCTTCTTCAACTTTCCCTTTATTTATACGTTCGAACAACATATAGCGATTAAAAAGATTGATAGGCAACTTCGCGGGTTCTGCATATTCCAAAGATATGCCAGCTTCGGGTGACGAGATTTCCAACAAGGTTAGATATGTTTTTAGGTCCCCCACATCCTGGAATCTAGGATAATCGTTTAGGAAAATAGAAAAGTTCTCTACATGCTTTTTAAATTTATCTCCTTGCTCTTTGGTAGCGCTGAGCAATTCTGAGATATCTATCTCTTTAGCAGTGCCTAACACTTTTGACATACCTGTTGTGAAATCTGAATCCTGCAAAGAAATCAAAACATCTTGCTTTTTTTCTTTGTTTAAAATATCCTCATAAAAAATGGGCCATTGCTCTCGCATGCAGACCAATTTAAATAACACCTTTTTATCAAATAAGAGGTCAAATACTTCGGCAGGCGTAAAAATCCGGGAAAATTCGCTCTTCAAAGCCATAGGTTCTTCTGGCGCTCCTTCTTTTCCTTCTACCCCGCGCTCAATCATTTCCCTGTATATGTTTAGCTTGCCGTTCTCCTTTTTAACTTTTAAGTCGATGATTTTGCCATCGCCGATTTTTAGAGTCGCTTTTTTATTCTCTTCATCAATCATTATTTCAGCTGAATTTTCATCCTTGAAGATGTAGATGATTTTGCCGTCATCGGATTTGCGGATTTCTGCATTTCCCGCCCAATCAATATCGAGATCATCCAGGAGGAATATTAGGAGTCTCTCGCTATCGTTTCCGGGGACATTGTCCCAGCTAAACAAGTACATTTCCCTTAGTTTAGGTCTTTCGAAAGCCTGTAAGAAAGTAGCTAATCTTTTCTCGAACACGCTTTTAATGAGCAGGGTTGCATTCACCACTCTCTTAATCTTCCTCGGATTGCCACCAATACTATGAATCACTAATTGTGTGCATTCTTCAATCTCTTTATCGTCCCAGCCGGTTAAAAACGATAAATACTTCTTTATTGCCTGTTCGCTTATTTTGGGAATATAAAATTCCGTCTGAACGATTTTATCAAAGTAGTCTTTGTAAATCCCCTCTTTTTCCTCTTTTTCCTCTTTATACATCTGTTTAAGTGCACTATCCAGTATCTTGTAGTCGCAACCCAGGACGAAAATACAGCCTTTGATATCAAGGAAAGTTTTTAAACTGTTTAAGAAATCAACCATCTTCTCGGGTATTCTATCCAGATCGTCAATAAAAATAATTATCTTTCCCTTTTTCGATTTTTCGTAAATCTTTATCTTATCATCTTCTTTCTTGACAATGTATATCCCATCGCCGTAGGGTATCACCCATTTATCTTTCTCTTTCAGGGCATTATCAGAACGTGAACGTTCTTTATGTACTTTTGGGCTATATTTAAACGTTTTCGGATGTTTTTCAAAATTCTCTTTAGCTTTTGAAAGTTCATTAGCTTTGAACTCACGCTTCAATTTTTTGGGAATAACGTCATTGTCCAAGTCCTCTTTGTATTTGTTTATGTGGTAAACGTTAACCTTGCGACATCTTTTCGCAATCGCCCTTATGCTTACTTTACAGTAGCTAAACAACTTTTCTAGCACTGGTGTATCAATGCTAAACAAATACGATCCTTCTGCTCTTCCTTTTATTCTCTTCTTGAACTCTTCTATCTTGGTCACCCGCTCGATTACTGTTTTTGTGTCCTTATCCAACCAATTTTTAAAGACTCTATTTTTTCTACTTCTCTCGATCAAATTTGAAATAGCGCCAGTTGATACCCTACCCTGAGTACCAGTTTGTAGCACAACATCAGTAGAAAAAAGAGCTACATTCCGAATTAAATCTTTTTTGACTACCCCATCTTCAAAAAGCTCGTCTACAACCTTAATCATAAATGGGATCCAGAGCTTCTCTTCGTTTCCATATTCCCAAGAGTTAAAAAAAATCGTTTCATAATCTCTGGACTCTAATAGTTCCCGCATAATCTGCATGAAGCTGGTTTTTCCGGAACCCCAACTTCCAAAAATACCAATTGTGAATGGAGTATCGTCCTTCGATAGACTTTCTAAAGTAGCGATGACACCCTCAGCATAATCTCGGAAACCAAGTTTGTCCGCGGAAAGCCCCACAGCTCCATCCGAGAATTTCGATACCATGTTATCAGATACCCATTTCTATTGGTAAAGCTTTAGTATGAATCGACCTTGTCATGCTCATGGGTGTCCGTCCGTTCCTATAGGTTGAAAGTTTCTTTTTAAACAAGGATTTATTAATCACCACGTGAGAGCACGGACATGAAAATCGTTATTTCGTTAGGCGGTACCTTTTTCGCGGATGCCGCACATATAAAAGCAGTTGCCGCAGTCTTGGAAGAGCTTGCGGAGTCGCACCACATATACGTAGTTACCGGCGGTGGGCAACCAGCACGCGAGTACATAAAAATCGCACGTGACTTGGGTGCGAACGAAACCGTTTGCGATTATATCGGCATAGCGGCGACACAATTAAATGCGCAATTGCTTATTTCAGAGTTGCGTAATGCGTATCCAGAGCCGTTAGCCGATTATAAAGCGGTTGCCAAAGCAACGGTGAAAGGCGGAGAGTGTATACCTGTAATTGGTGGTGTAAGCCCCGGTTATACGACCGATGCGGTAGCGGCGATTCTCGCGGAATACGTAAATGCCGAGCTACTTTTAAGTGTAACATCGGTGGATGGCGTCTATGAAGCAGACCCGCGTGTGCATCCGGAAGCAAAGAAATACGACCGGATCTCGGTAAAGGAACTCCTGAGTATCGTAATGAAAGAGGAACTAAAAGCAGGGTCGAGAATCATCATAGACCCCGTTGCCGCGAAGATGATAGAACGAAGCGGCATAAAAACCATCGTTATTGATGGCAGCCGTGAACCACGTGCTATTTTAGATGCCGTTATCGGGAAGCATTCAGGCACGGAGATATTTTGCGAACGCTAAATTAGCCTTTTGTTGTTCAGCATAGATGTAGTATTTGAAGGGGACCTGAACAAATGCTTTATTTCTGTGAAATTGAAGGATATATTCAAGACAGAAGGTGTTTCGTTTTCTGGAAATGCTAAGGTTACAAAAGAAAAGAAAGAGGAGATAAAAGGGGGGGTAATAGATGGAAAAAAAAGATACATGGTCAAGAAAGAAGGAGGAATGCTAAACATATACAAGAACGCTATTAATTCTTAAACGTAAGAAACAAAAAAAAAAGGCATGAATTGAAAAGGAGAGGCTAAAATGAACGGGATGAACGGAGGTAGAGAGATGAGTTTTAAGGATGCGAGCACTAGATATATGGACGTGTTTGGAGAGCAGGAGTGGGAGGTTCGACCAGTGGGAGTGAAACTGATAGCAAAAGGAAAAGGGGTCCCGGAGGGTGCGAAAGCTGCTGAACATGGCATGCCGTGGTGCGAAGCGGTTAGAACCGCCGCTACGAACGGTGAAGCGGTGGTGATAACTAAAGAGAATGTGGGTTGTCCGGCTGCAGCTATTGCTCTTGGGCTCGTTGACCAGTATCAAAACGCGCCACTAAAAGGTAAAAGAAAATACACCGATTTGATGGAAGAACAGGCTTCGCCAGCAGACTTCACAAACGGGCTGGTCTACGCATGCAAAGATAGTGGGAACATGCAATTTGCACTTTTTGGCAGCGATGATACGGGACGTTATGAAACGCTGGGTGCAGCACTAAGAGCTGTTTCCGAGATGACTGCGATTCAACCTGCCAATATGGACGCCGCAGTGGCATATCCCGCGGATAAGTTAGCGACCACGCCTGATGTGGTGATATTAGCAGTGACGCCAAAACAGGCACTGCTTGTGATTCAGGGCTACAATTTCCGCGCCGGTAACCGGTTTGAGATGAGCACCATCGGGATTAGGGGTGTATGTGCGGACCTGACAGCCTTACCTTTTCTGGAGCAGAAGCTGAATGGCTCTTTCTTCTGTCTCGGTGCAAGAGCGGTCGGTGGGTGGGACGGTAACCTGTTAGGGCTGGGCATGCCATTCTCGATATTCCAGACAATGGTCATGGGCATGGAAAAATCATCGCCGGGCTTCCCATACAAGGCATATCCTGAATAGGAGGTAAAAAGAGAATGCAATTGGTTAAAATCTCAAATCTCAAATCATAAAGCATAAACAATTTTGAATTTGTTTAGGGTTTGGTGCTTAGGATGTTCGAACAAAATCAAGGAGCTGATTGAAGAAAGGTGGATAAATGAGCCAAACGGCATCGCTGCAGGAACTGGTAGATCTTAACGAACTGCAAGCCATTCAGGATGGCTTTGCAGAAACAGTCGGCACTTCTTCTGTTATCTTCTCACCCGAGGGTGAGCCGTTAACGCAGTTCAGCAACCCCACAGGGTTCTGCGCTTTGATACAATCAACAGAAGAGGGCAAACGTCGGTGTTTTCTTTCGTTCCGGGAAATGAGCCAAAAGGCATTGGAATTAGAAGAGCCGGTAATACAATATTGCTTTGCACATGGCGGTCATTTCGTCACGCCGATTATCATTGATGGCGTGCATAAAGGAACGATGTTCGCAGGACAATTTATACCGCAGACGTTATCGGGCGAGCAATTAAAAGAGCTCGAGAAGATGGCGCTGGAGATCAATGTAGATCCCAATCTATTGGTAGAAGAAGCGAAGAAGATGCGTGTGGTTGAAGAAGATGCAGTCAGGAAGTATTCACGTTTATTGTTTCAGATAGTGGCGGTTATTACAAGGCTGGGAGCGCAAGCGGATGAATTGAATCGTGCTAAAGATGCACTGCAAAATGCACATGACGAACTGGAAATCCGTGTGCAGGAACGTACCGCCGAATTGGCGAAGACGAATGCCGATTTAAGGTTATTTTCGCAAGCTGTTGACAGTTCAATTGAAGGTATAAGTGTTGGTGATTTAGAGGGCAGGATCACTTATGTGAATAAAGCATTTGCTAAAATGTTTGGCTATTCAAGCGAAGAGTTAATGGGAAAAGAGATTGCTCTCATCTACTCGGAGGATCCGCCACCGAAGTTGGAAAAGGCGCTTGAGGCAACGATGGAGGGCGGTTGGATTGGTGAGTTGGCTGGCAAGAGAAAAGATGGTCAACTCTTTCCAATAGCTGTGTCTGCATCACAAATAAAGGATGATGAAGGGAATGTTATTGCACTTATGGCAAGTCATCAGGACATCACAGAGCGCAAGCGTACGGAGAAAGAACTTACAAAATCGCTAAGGCAATTAAAAGAGAGCGAAGAGAAACTGCAATTGGTTGGGAGCTTGACTAGACACGATGCAGGTAATGAGCTTTTCCTAATAAGCGGATTTGCTCAGATAGCGATACAAGATACAAAAGATGAAGTGGTTCTGGGTTATTTGAAAAAAATAGTGGATGCTGTTGAAGTAGCGCAAAATGTGTTTGCGTTTTCCAAAGAGTATCAAGAACTGGGTATTGAGGAACCACAATGGCGAGAAATGAGTGCGTCTTGTGACATCGGGATGTCCAATATGAAATTGGATTCCATAACATTGATAAACGATCTGGAGGGGTTAGAGATTTTTACGGACTTTTTAATAGAAAAGGTGTTCTATAACCTTGCAGATAATACTATTAGACATGGTGGTGGCGAAGTGACAGAAATAAGAGTCTTTTATGAGGAGGTTGAAAAGGGACTTTTATTGATTTATGTGGATGACGGTGTAGGTGTGCAGGAGTCAGAAAAAGAGATAATATTTGAACGCGGCTATGGTGCTAATACCGGCTATGGATTGGACTTGATAATAAAAAGTCTTGAGATAAGCGGGATGGCTATAAAAGAGACAGGTGATCCGGGAAAAGGCGTAAGGTTTGAGATTAGTGTGCCTAAGGACAGGTATAGGGTCTCGGAGCAAGAATGAACAGTATAGGGGGAACTCCCAGTAAATAGTTTACCCATCTTGATAAATATCATAGACGCAGATTTCACTGATTTACACAGACGGTACTGTCCGGATTATTAAGTTTTTACGGGTTGAATAAAAATTAAAAAACTACACTACTAAATCTGTGTTAACCAGCGTTAATCTGTGTCTTAAAAATCATTGGAAAAGGATACAGTTCAGGTAAATTATTATTTGTGAGTTCCCTAGTCACTATCACAAATATTCAGTCGTGTTTCAAGATCGGTTAAAATCATAAAAACTGTTTTATGACCACAGCCTTATAGCGGGTAACCAATCGTCATAAATCTTACCGTTCGCATCGGTAAACTCAGTGCAGTTGATCCAGCCGTTTGTTGTTTGTAGTGCCCCGTTATGATGAATCTGCGGATACGAGCCTGTGCGGATGCTGTAGTTGTATGTTTCACCCGCGACAAGCGTGAAATACTCGTTAAATGTGATGTGCTGCCACTCTTCTGTGTAACCGCTCCAAGTTGCAGTTACATCCAGACTTGAGTTCCATATGCGCGCGTATTCGGTATGCCCGCCGGTACCGGTACAGGGATAAGTATAAAGCTTTTGCACCTCTATGTCCCGGTTTGGCGTTATCGTGCCGTTGTGTATGCCGTAAATAGCAGGATATGGCTTCTTGCTCGGTCCGGTGTCAAAACTAGTTTCTGCTGTGACATTGTAATTCGTATAGTGTTCCACTAGTGGATATGTATCATTATCGCTATAGATACGGTATTGCATATTCCAAATACCACATCCATCTATCTCTTTAGCGTCCGGATATTTATCCGTGTAATCGCTCCAGTAATTGCCTAAACAGTTTTTGTGAGTGCTGCCGTTGTAGGTATAGACTAGTTCCTCTGTTGAGTTCCAGGTATTGTTTGGATGGGAAGAATATGATTCATCAGCGTTGTCTATAAAATTATTGAGATAGATTTTGTTGTTACAGGCAGAGAGGAGATAGATACCGCTACCGTTATTGTTACTCGCGTTATTGTAGGTAAAACTGTTGTTACGGGAATCGTAGAGATAGATGCCATCGTTATTATTGTTACGGACCTCATTGCCGGAAATGCTATTGTTACAGGAATCGTAGAGTGAGATGCCATCGTCAGTGTTGTTACGGGCCTCATTACCTGTAATACTGTTGCCAATGGAAGACCCGAGGATGATGCCGCAGTCGTGGTTGCTACTCGCATTATTGCGGGTAATGCTGTTGTTATCGGAATAGATAATGTATATGCCGTGTTCGTTGTTGGTACAGACGTTGTTATCGCATATGGCATTGTTGCTGGACACGTATAGCCTGATACCATAGTCGTTGCTGCTGACTGTGTTGTTTGCGATTATACTGTCATCCGTCTTCAATAGCTCTATACCAACGTCTGTATTCGATAAAACCTGATTCTCTACCCTAATATTATTACAATTTACCAGTATCACCTGTCCCGCCACGTCTGTAACCTCAATATTGGCTGCGTCTTCAAGATAGATAAGATGCTTACCATTTACTGTATTTCCTTTCACTGTACTATGATATGAATTATCAACAAAGAGACCATCATTCACAAATTTATTGCCTGTAACTGTGTTACCGTTGCTTGAGTCATAGAAAATAATACCGTCCTTACTGTTGTTGTCAATATTGTTGCCGGAAATGATATTGTTACTGGCAGACTCGAGGCATATACCGTATTCGTTGTTGCTACAGACTTTGTTGCCTGAAATGATGTTATTACTGGAAGAGTCAATAGAGATACCGTGTTCGATGTTGTTGCAGGCATTGTTGTCTGTAATGTTATTATAATTGCTGGAAGATTGGATGCTGATACCGTGGCTATTGTTGGAGACGTTGTTGCCGGTAATTATATTGCTGCTGGAGTTGACATAGATGAATATGCCGAATTCGTTGTTACTGGAGACATTGTTGCCGGAGAGGTTATTGCTGCCCGACTCCGCGATGAATATACCGCTGTAGGTATTGTTGCAGACGTTGTTGCAGGTAATGTTATTGTTAGTGCAGAAATGGTCAAGGTAGATGCCGTGATTGGAATTGTTGCAGGCGTTATTGTCTATAACGGTATTGTTGCTACTGTAATCGTAAAGTAAGATGCCGTACCGGCCGTTGTTAGAAGCAACGTTGCCTGTGATGCTATTGTTACTGGAAGAGTTAAGGAAGATACCGTTGTAGTCATTATTGCGGATATGATTATCAGAAATGGTATTGTTGTTGCAGGAATAAGTGACTATGATGCCCTGGTAGTGGTTACTGCTGGCATTATTACTAGAAACGAGGTTGTTATTGCTGAAACTGGTAAGTAAGATGCCGTGGTAGTTATTGCTGCTGGCTGTATTGTCAGTGATGACGTTATTGTTACTATAATCGTAGAGGTTGATACCGTACCTACTGTTGTTGCGAACTATATTGTTTGAGATTAAGCTATCTTCGGTATGCCATAGCATTACACCAATGCACGTGTTGGACAAATTCTGAGACTCTACCCGGATATTAGTGCAATTCACAAGTATCACCTGTCCCGCATCTGTAACCTCTGTATCGGATGTACCCTCATGATAAACAAGATACTTACCATTTACCGTATTAGCCTCCACTGTATTCTGATAGGAATAATAAACAAAGAGCCCATCATTTACAAATGTATTGCCAGAAACGGTA